>Ga0307492_10000003_pt1 | contig 374895 bp, 358 predicted proteins | sample SI3LmetaG_FD_202365 | JGI IMG/M metagenome (GOLD analysis project Ga0307492, IMG submission 202365) | Sea-ice brine microbial communities from Beaufort Sea near Barrow, Alaska, United States - SI3L | ecosystem: Environmental > Aquatic > Marine > Coastal | place: USA: Alaska | collected... | reverse complement strand
GCACCAAGATTTTCTATACTAGGCTTTCGTTTAAAGTCCGGACCATCGGCGAGCTATCTCCGGTGATGTTATGCTCCTTCTGACTGCGCGAACACAACTAACCGTCGATACAAGACGTCACGTTTGAAGACCAAACTTCAGCGGCAATACCGGAATGACAGCGCATGCAACACCAAGCTAACCCGCAGCCGGCAGCGAACCCAGACAGACATCTCGCTCCCGAAGCCGCATTGCTCCAAGGTTTGTACAAGGTTGAGTTTGAAACACCCCGGGGCAAAGCCTTAGGGGTGATCAATGCGGAAAACGGAAAGCTCCGGGGCGGCAGCTCTGCGTTCGCGTATATCGGATCCTATACCCAGAACGGCCAATCGTTTGCCGGAAGTGTGTCCAGCGTTCGGCACACGCAGGATTCAAGCCATCCCTCGGTGTTCGGTTTCGACGAGGTCATGATCAACTTCAGCGGAACCGTCAAAGGCGGCTTTGCGATCTGCGAAGGAACTGCAACCGAGTTTCCGAGCCTGGCCTTCAAAGCGGTGCTCACACGGATTGTCGACTGACCCAAGGCGCACGCCTGTCGGCTTTGCTCAGCGCGGCTCGACCACGAGGCATTGAATCGCCGAGCCGAAGTAACCCTGAACATCGCCGAGGCGCGAGACCGCGAGCCCTGCGCCATCAGCGCCCAGCATCATCTCCGAGTTCAGCAAGATCCAGTCGCCCACCGGCTGCCGCGCGAGCGTCACTGTCAGATCCGCGTTGATGAATATCCATTTGGTGAAATCGAGCACCGACCCCACGCCATTGCTGCAATCGGCGGCAAGGGCCGCGCGCATCGCCTGCGATATGGACGATCCCTCGACAATCGGGCGATTGGGACGAAACCAGATTGCACCGGGACCCAGCCTGAGGAAGCCACCCTTCACCGCGCGCATGGAAACGCCGGCCAGGAATTTATTGGAAACCTGCGGTTCATCCCGCCCGGCCTCGGGGCCGGGCACATCGAGCGTCATCTCCACTACCGTGTTGGGCAAGTCGATCGCCTGCGACCTGACCTTGAGAACGGCGGCGCGCACGACCTCAACACCCTCGGCAAAAAGCCGCACCGCGCAGAGCTGAATCTTCCGGCCCTCGCGAACCACTTCGGTTTCGATGGTGAGCGGCGCCACCGGCACCGGACGCATCAGATCTATGGTCAGCCGCACGACATGCATCGGCTGCGGCGACGGGATGCGCTCTGCCGCCCAAACAACCAAGGACGATGGCGCGCCGCCATGCTGCATGCTGGGGTTCCACGGCCCCCCTGCATGCTCGCTGGTGAATACGCGATCGCCCTCGACACGAAAGACGGCGTCCATCGTTAGACCTAGAGCGGTGCGTCGGCGGCGGCCTCGTATTCCTTCTTGAAGCGTGCCACCAGTTCTGCGACCGGCTGCACCTTGTCGACGCTTCCGATGCCCTGTCCGCTGCCCCAGATTTCCTTCCAGGCCTTCGGCTTGTTGCGTTCACCGCTGGCATCGGTGCCGAAATTCATCTTCGACGGATCGGACACCGGCAGATTGTCCGGGTCCATGCCGGCCGCCACGATCGACGGCTTGAGATAATTGCCGTGCACACCGGTAAACAGGTTCGAATAGACGATGTCGTCGGCAGAGGATGACGCGATCATCGACTTGTAGGTGTCCGGAGCGTTGGCTTCCTGCGTCGCAATGAAGGCCGAGCCGATATAGGCGAAGTCGGCGCCGAGCACGCGCGCAGCACGAATGGCGCGGCCATGTCCGATCGCGCCGGACAGCGCGATGGGGCCGTCGAACCATTGCCGGGTCTCGGCCACGAAAGCGAACGGCGAGATCGCGCCGGCATGGCCGCCCGCGCCCGCAGCCACAAGCACTAGACCATCCGCGCCCTTCTCGATCGCCTTGTGCGCAAACTTCTGATTGATCACGTCATGAAACGTGATGCCGCCCCAGGCATGAACGGCCTGATTGAGTTCCTCACGCGCACCGAGCGACGTGATCACCATCGGGACCTTGTGCTTCTCACAAACCGCGAGATCCTGATCGAGACGGTTGTTGGATTTGTGAACGATCTGGTTGACCGCGAACGGCGCTGACAGACGATCCGGATGCGCCTTGTCATGCGCCGCGAGTTCTTCCTTGATCCGGTGCAGCCATTCGTCCAGCAGCGCGGCAGGACGCGCGTTCAACGCCGGAAACGAGCCGACGATTCCGGCTTTGCACTGGGCGATGACGAGGTCAGGTCCCGACACGATGAACAACGGCGAACCGATCGCCGGAATTGAAAGACGATTTTTGAACAAGGCGGGCATCGACATCGGAAAATCCTCTTCCGCAGAATGAAACACGCGCGAGCACCAAGGCCGCAGCACTTGCCACGGTCTTAGGGGCTATAGCCATTTCTTGAAAGAGGCTTGCGTTTACTGGCAGACGGCCCGGGTAACGAAATTTTCTGTCCGGCACGCGCCCTGGCCTGAAAAATATGATTTTGCCGAGCATTTCTGGGTGGATTCGATATCGACGCTCCTGCCCTCGGCGTAGCCTTTCTCCTTGCAGAGCTGATCTGCCCCGCGCTTGCAATCCGGCGCGCCATTGGCGGCCGGCGGGCAAAGGGTGCGCCCGCTGGCCATTGTCTGGCCGGACGGGGGTGCGATCCGTTTCAAACTGTCGGTCGCATCCTTGGCGCCGGAATTCAGACCCTCAAGCGCCTGACCCGGACTGGGCAGCGTCGACGTCAGACCCGACGCCGAGTCCTTCAGAAATTTGCCGATCTCCTCGACCAGTCCCGGATTGCTCGGTGGAGGTGCAGAAGGCGTTGGCGGAGCTGCTTGCTGCGACGGCGCGACCTGAAACTGCGGCTGCGCCTGCTGCGACCAGGCCGCCGTCGTTCCAAACACGGCCGTGAGCATGGCGATCAGGACGATGCGTCCCCGCACGTCCACTAGCAAATCGCTGGAGTGATTGGACATGGCTTGAGCGTAGTCCACCGTTGCCGCGGGGAAAAGACTTTATGTACGGCGTGTTTCGTCACGCGAACCGCTGCCCGCTTCGCTTGAAAATAATTCCTAGAACAGCCGGAACGCGACGATGAAGCCGAGCACCAGACCGCCAGCCAATATCGCGACCCAAAGTCCAAGGCGTTTCTCGATGGCTTCGCGAATCCATGTGCCGTAGCGGTTAAGCACGATCGCGACAATAAAAAATCGGCCGCCACGCGCGATAATCGAAAAGACGATGAACAGCAGCAAATTATAGTTGGCGAAACCGGATGTGATGGTGACCAGCTTGTAAGGGATCGGTGTCAGGCCCTTCAACAGGATGATCCATGCGCCGTATTCGGCATAGGACGCGCGGAACGCCTCCACCTTGTCGCCGTAGCCATAGAGATTGATCAGCCACTGTCCGACGGAATCATAAAGCAATGCGCCGATGGCGTAGCCGACGACGCCGCCTGCAACCGACGTCACCGTACAGACCAGCGCGTAGAGCCACGCCTTCTGCGGCCGCGCCAGCGACATCGGGATCAGCATGACGTCCGGCGGAATCGGAAAGAACGAGCTTTCCGCGAAGGACACAGCGCCCATCAGCCAGAGGGCGTAAGGTTTATCGGCGGCGGCTATGCACCAGTCGTACATTCGTTTCAGCATGGCGCGATGAACCACCGTCCAGCCGATTTGTCCATGTATGGAAATGTGTAATTTTGCGGCTAATTAGCGCCGTTTCTTGAGCCGGCCGCTCTGAAGCGCGACAATTGGTCGCCGGGCCACCTTCTCTGGGGCTGCGGCGATTTTCGGCGCAGCCTTCGCAGCAGGGCGAGGCTTGTCCGCATAGACTTTGGGCAGCTTCTCGGCGATGCCCTGGACCCGCTCACGGCGGTCCATTTCCGCCCACACGTCTTCCGGGCGAACACCTGCCGCCACCCAGAGGACCGACAGGTTGTAGAGCAGATCGGCGCTTTCCCGGACCACGGCATTGGAGTCGCCGTTGACCGCATCGATCACGACTTCGATGGCTTCCTCGGCAAGCTTCTTGGCCATTTTGGCCGGGCCGCGTTGAAACAGCCGTGCGGTGCGCGACGTCGCCGGATCGAGATCCTTGGCCGCGACAACTGCGTGATAAAGCCGTTCTAGCGAATCACTCATACTTCGAACCTAGATCAAAACCCTCGCCAGCGTGTTAACGCCCGCCCCAACCGGCTGAAAATGCTCCAAAAAAGCAATCGCCGGGATTCCTCCCGGCGAGGCCGATGACCGCAGCGCTACCAATCCGACGCTCAGTAGCGCGGGACGGTGTAATAGCCGCCGCCGGCATACGGATAGCCGCCGCCGTAATAGGCCGGCCCGCCGTAATAGCGGTTACCGTAATAAGGACCACCGCCGTAATAGTAGTTGTCGCGGTAGTAGTCGCGGCGGCGCTGTTCGGCGACGATGGCGCCGACGGTACCCAGCGCCAGCCCCATGAAAGCGGCCCCGGCGGCGTTGTTGCGATAGCCGCGGCGCACGACCCGGCGACGGGCGCGCGAGCTCAAATCGGTGGCCTCGCTGGCGTTGGCCGGCTCAGCGGATGAGGTTTTGGCGGCCGATGAAGCGAGCGGATACGCCTGCGCGACAGGCGGAACAGCCAGTGTCGAGACCAGCGCGGCAGCCGTCGCCAGAACCACAGCTCGGCTGAAGGGTGAAGGCAAAGTCTTGCGAACAAACATTTCAACGTCCTCACAGGCCATCCCTGGTCTGAATGACCAGTCGAGGATAACCCCACTGATTACATTGGGTTCCCTGACCTGAATGCAAGCTGAAGGGCAAAAGGCGAAACTGCGACAAACCCGCGCGGAAATGGCCAAAAGGTGACGGACGCCGCCTTGTGTGCTTGTCATCATACCAACACAGCCGATGCTCAAAAGCCGCCTCACGCCCCCCAAGTCAAAGACCAAGTCCAAGTGCCGCGCATGCCCAAAAGTCCGGAACGCTTCCCCTGCAAAATACTCTTGCCGCTGATCGCGCTGCTGTCTGCGTCCTGGCTCGGCATGACCCTTGGCGCGGCGCCAGGCGCGGCCGCATCGGCCCTACACTTCTCATTCGACCGGCCGATCGACGGCGCCGCGGCGCCGTTTGTTGTCGCATCGGGCAGGGGCCTGTTTCGTGCGGAAGGTCTCAACGTGACCACCGATGCGGCGACCGGATCACTCGACGCGATTGCACGCGTCGCATCCGGCAACAGCGATATGGCGCTGGCGGACATCAATGCGCTGATCCGTTACCGCGACACGGAAGGCAGCCTGCCGATCAAGGCGGTGTTCGCGCTCTACAACAAGGCGCCCTACGCGATCATCGCGCGCAAGAGCCGCGGCATCGCGACCATGTCGGACATCGAAGGCAAGACCATCGGCGTGGTCGACGGCGACCTCGCGGCGCGGCTGTGGCCGACCATCGCGCGCAAGAACGATATCAAGCTCGACAAGGTCAGGACGGAGAGGATCAGCGCTGCGGTGCGCGAACCGATGCTCTCCGCCGGTCAGGTCGATGCGGTGACAGGCTTCTCGTTTCTGTCAGCGATCAATCTGCGTGATCGCGGCGTTCCGGCAAACGATCTTGCGGTGATTCGCTTCTCCGAGTTCGGCAGCGAAGTCTACGGACATGCGCTGATCGTGAATCCGAAATTCGCCGCCGCCAATCCGGATGCCGTGAAAGCGTTCGTGCGTGCGACGGTCGCGGGCGTTCGCCTCGCCATCAAGGATCCCGCGCGCGCGGCCGACGATGTCGTTGCGCAGATGAGCGGCGGCTCGCGCGAGCTTGAACTCGAGCGGCTGCGCGCCGTCATTCAGGACAACATCGTTACCGACGAGGTCAAACGAAACGGTCTCGGGGGCATCGAAGGCAACCGCTTCGACGCCGGTGTCGGCCAGATCGCCGACACTTATGAATTCCGTAAACGTCCCTCTGCCGGCGACATTTTCGACGACAGCTTTCTGCCGCCCGTGAGCGCGCGCAAGGTCAATTGAGCCGCGCAACTTTCAGATTGAATTTGTTGGCAGCAGCAAGAGCTAAAAGTGCCAGCAACGGATTCCCGGATTTTATTTTGCGAGCCTGATATCGGACCCAACCCGCTCAGCTCGCTTTCAGCTTTAAGGCGGCTGCGGTTCTCGGGCGCTTCGCGGGGCGTGAGTGGTCGCGGGTGGCGACGCGCTTCACCTTTTTCACGCCGACTTTCTTCATCTCCGCTTTCTTCATGTCCGCTTTCTTCATGTCCGCCTTCTTCAGGCCCGATGCCGCCTGTTTGGTGCCGCGGTTGTGCGCTGCATATTCCCGGCCGTCGACCGGCGCGACGTGCGGCGGGTCCCTGCCGAGATACGGGCGCCCGATTCCAAACTCCTTCCCATTTGCATCAACCCACTTCCAGAGCTTATCGGAGGAAGCCCATCGCTCGTCGCGAGTTCCGCCCTGGACACTCACGATATCGGCTGCAAGCCCATGCCCATAGCCCCCGCGGGAGCTTCCGCCGTGAAACGACTTGTTGCTCGCCGCCTTGAGGCCGCTTGCGATCGACTGGCGGTAGTCATCACGGAATGCGCTGGTGATGCCGGGCGAAAGGCCCGCCGCCTCCGCCGCGCGAAGCATATGAAACAATTTGAGCTTGAAGCTCCGATCCATACCTCCGAGCACATAGTCCATCATCGGCATGCGGACTCGTTCCGCCGCCTTCGGATCCTTCCAGCCAAAATCCTGATCGACAAGCCTGGTGAAGGTTCTGGTGACAGTCACCATCTTGCCCTTCCGCTTGACGGAGACCTTCCTCCGTTCAGGCACCTTGATGGTGTCCTCCTTCGGCGTTCGTTGATAAAGCGCCCACAGATATTGATCGACACAGATGTCTACGACCAGGCACTCGCCGACAATCTCGATGGGGTTGACGGCCCTGTTCGCGCCGCCAATTTCGATATCCGACGGATCCACGCTTGCGAGTCGCACCGACGCTGGTTGCGTTGGTGGCACATCTGGCAAAATGATCGAGGCCGCTTCGACAACCGGCTTCGGCTTGTCCAGAGTGATTAGTGCTTCGGCAACTGCTCCTGCAAGTTCAGCCACTGCATGATCGGTTTGACCGAGAGCGTCATCGAGCACTGAGCTTGGCCGCGATCCCCCGGCAAGCTGGTGTTTGGTGGAGTGAGAGGGAGCACTGATGTCATTGCGAGGGACCGCGCCAGCTTTCTGGGTTCCTTCCGGCCCGGAAGCAGCGAGCAAGCCAACGACTCCGCTCGCGAAAAGGACTGATCGCAACAATGGCGACGGCTCTGTTGAAAGTCGCTGCAGGTTCATCATTCCAGCCTCATCGGAACCGGATTGCACTGCCAACCATGCGAACACTGCTGATTGTTCGGGCAACGTGATGGCCACGCAATGGCGTAACCGGGCAGGCCGTGCCCTTTTCCCCAAAGTGTTGCCTGTGTGCCACGGCGGATGGCAGGTCCGTTTTGCGCCAATTTCAACTGCGAGCATGCTTGTTCCTCGCGAGTCGGATATGTGAGGCTGGTTACGGCAGCGGATAGTCACTGCAACGGGGAATGGAATGGCGGATCGATTGACGTCGGTGAAATCCACAGCGGCAATGCGCTGTTGGGGATCTTCAGCCGTTGTGATGTTCGCTGCGATGGCCGCGCTGATGGCGCCGATTGCCGACGCCACAGCGAAACAGGCGCGCCGCGCGCAACCCACTGAGACGACCGCGCCTCGCGAGGCGGGCGAGCCGATCATGGCGATCGTGGCGATCAAGAGCCAGCAGGTCACGCTCTATGACGCCGAGGGCTGGATCATGCGTGCGCCGGTGTCGACCGGCGTCAAGGAGCGCGAGACGCCAGCCGGCGTCTTTGCCATCGTCGAGAAGAACAAGGACCACCGCTCGAACATGTATGACGATGCCTCAATGCCGAACATGCAGCGCATCACCTGGAACGGCCTTGCGTTGCATGGCGGGCCGTTGCCCGGTTACGCAGCCTCACACGGCTGCGTGCGAATGCCTTTCGGCTTTGCGGAGAAGCTGTTCGACAAGACGCGGATCGGGATGCGCGTAATCATCTCGCCAGACGATACGGCCCCGGTCGACTTTTCTCACCCGGCGCTATCGCTCTTTGTGCCGAACACGGAGGTCATCGCAGCCGCTCCGGCAAAGGCCGAGACGCTCGCGCGCGAAGCCGCGGAGGCTGCGAAGACGGCCGACGAAGCGAAGAAGACTGGTGCAGTAGCGGCGCGCGAGACGGCGCCACTCGCGGCGTCGCTGCGGAAGCTGGAGCGGCTCAAGGCCCGGACCGAGGCCGACCTCGCATTCGCCGACAGGGCGCTGGCCACCGCCAAGACCAACCAAGCGAGGGCGAAGGCCGAGGACCGTAAACAAAAGGCCGCGGCCAAGGCAGCAGAGCTGGGCACTCAGTTCGACACTACCAAGGCGGACGCGAAATCAAAGCTCGACGCTGCCGCCGCTGCAAAAGAAGTGGCCAAGACCGCTCAAACAAAAAAGGCCGACACCGCCAATGCGGCGCGCGACGCGAAGCTCGCGCTCGTGCCGGTCTCGGTCTACATCAGCCGCGCGACGCGGACGCTTTACGTCCGGCGCAACACGCAGAAGCCGGCACCGGACGGCGGCGGCGAAGTGTTCGATGCGACCATTGAGGTTCCGGTCACGATCCGCGATCCCGGCAGGCCGCTCGGCACGCATGTGTTCACGGCGGTGGCGCGCAACGACACCGGCCTGCGCTGGACCGCCGTCACGATCGAGAACGGAGATGACGCCAAAAACGCGCTCGACCGCATCACCATCCCGAAGGAAGTCCTCGATCGCATCGCGCCGACCGCATTGCCACGATCCTCGATCGTCGTCTCCGACGAGCCGCTGAGCGAGGAGACCAACTATCGCACCGAGTTTGTTGCGGTGCTGAGCGACCAGCCACAGGGCGGCTTCATCACCCGCAAGCCGAGCGAAGTTCTCATGGCGGACGACAACGGCTTCGGCAACCGACAGGACGACGGCGGCTTCGGCCTCTTCTTCCAGCGCAATCCGAATCCCCAGCCAAGCAATACACGCCGGGGCGGCGGCCAGTACTATCCTCCAGTGCAACGAGGCTGGTGGTAAGTAACAATGATCGCAAGCGGCGTGCCGGCTTCGCCGGCATTGGTGTTGCGGATTCGATCGGGTGAACATACGCGATGTTAAGCGGAACAAGCCGATTCAGGACGTGGCGGTAGATACCTGAGCGAAAATCTACTGCTTCTGCAATTTCGTGACTGTCTTCATTCCACCCGTTTCCGTGATGGAATAAGTGACCCTGTCTCCGGCATGCACGGCATCCAGCGCCGAGCGGTCCTGCGCCTTGAATTCTTCCACAGCGCCGCCAGCACTCGTTCCGACGGTCCCGCTTTGCTCCTGCTGAATCGCGATCGTGCCTTTGATCCGGTCGATTTTCGTTACCATTCCCGTAAGGGCTTGCTGGGCCAAGGCCGCCGAACTGATGATGGTAAGGACCATCGTACCAGCCAAAACGATGCTTGCGATTTTCATGGCAGTCTCCGGTTTTTGGCGTATGCCCGACAAGCTGCGGTGGCTCGATTGGTTCCTCTAAAAGATGACGAACCTGCGCTCGTCGTTGGGACTTTTGCCGAAGCGTTTCTGCGGCCATTCATCGCAGCAAGATTGAACCACCTCCTTTCAATTAAAAGCGGCAGCGCCCGCTTGAAAGCGGGCGACCGATTCACGCTGTGACGTTCGGGAAGCGGTAATCCTTGAACCGATCGCGGAGTGTCATCTTGTGGATCTTGCCGGTTGCCGTGTGCGGGATGTCGTCAACGAAGGCGACGTCGTCGGGCATCCACCATTTGGCGATTCTGCCGTCCATGAAACCCAGAATGTCGTCGCGGGTGGCCGCGTTCTCCTGCTTGAGACGCACGATCAACAGCGGGCGCTCGTTCCATTTGGGATGATGCACGCCGATGACGGCGGCTTCTGCGACAGCTGGATGCCCTGCGGCCAGATTTTCCAGATCAATCGATGAAATCCATTCGCCGCCCGACTTGATCACATCCTTGGAGCGGTCGGTGATCCGCATGTAACGTACCCGTCGATGGTCGCGACATCGCCGGTGTCGAAATAACCTTCATCGTCGAGGACATCCGTATCAACCCGGTAGTAGGCCTTCGACACCGCCGGACCGCTAACCTTGAGCCGGCCGAATGTCTTGCCGTCCCAGGGCAGCGACTTTCCGGCATCGTCAGTGATCTTCATCTGCACGCCAAACGGCGGAAAGCCCTGGGTCTGCAAAATATCAAGCCGCTCTTCGCCCGTGAGTTTTGTGAAGGGCGGCTTCAGCGCGGCGACGGTGCCGAGCGGCGACATTTCCGTCATGCCCCATCCATGACGCACCCGGATGCCCATATCGACGAACGACTTGATCATGGAGCGGGGCATCGCCGAGCCGCCGCAAGCCACCGTTTTCAAGTCAGGCAGCTTCAGTCCTTCGGCGGCGATGTAGTTGAGCAGCATCTGCCACACCGTCGGCACGCCCACTGTGAACGTGACCTTCTCGGCCGAGAGCAATTCGTAGACCGAGGCGCCATCGAGCCTGGCACCCGGCATCACCAGCTTTGCGCCCATCGACGGTGCGGAAAATGCCGCGCCCCAGCTATTGGCGTGGAACATCGGCACCACCGGCATCACGGTATCGGCGGCGCCGGTGCCGAGCGAATCCCCGGCATTGGCGATCAGCGCGTGCAACACATTGGAGCGATGCGAATAGAGCACGCCCTTCGGATTACCCGTGGTGCCCGAGGTGTAACACATCGCCGCCGCGGTGTTCTCGTCGAACGTCTTCCAGGCGAAATCGCCGTCGACCGAGCCGATCCATTCTTCGTAGGAGACCGCGTTCTTCAGCTTGGTCTCCGGCATATGCGCGCGGTCGGTGTAGATGATATAGCGTTCGACATTCGGCAGCATCGGAGCGATGGCTTCGAGCAGCGGCACGAAGGTGAGATCGATCATCACCACCCGGTCGCCGGCATGATTCATGATCCACGCGATCTGCTCCGGAAACAGACGCGGATTCACCGTGTGGCAGATGGCGCCGATCCCCATGATGCCATACCAGGATTCCAGATGACGCCAGGTATTCCAGCCCAGCGTGGCGATGCGATCGCCAACCTTGACGCCGTCCTTGTCCAGCCGCTGCGCGACCTTCAGCGCGCGGGCGCGTATCTGGCGATAGTTGGTACGGTGAATCGGCCCTTCGATTGAGCGCGTGACAACCTCACTGCCGCCATGGATAGCGGCGGCGTGATCGATGATCCGATTGCACAGCAGCGGCCAGTCCTGCATCAAACCAAGCATGCGAAACCCTCCAAGTGTCTCTCTCGCGCACGAGCGCACGCCATGCGCCTTGGGGACGAGATCGTCCCAAGGCGCATCTGCCGCGTGTCCCGCGCTTTGCGATGATGTTGAAGAAAAGGAGCCGACGACGCTCCGTCGGCGAAGTGGCTAGGACCGAAACAACCCGGCGCTAGTTTCTGCTGGGACTCAGGCCGGCGCGAGTGAAAGCCTCCACCCGTTGAGGGCCGTTCACATAGACATCCTTACGGGTCACTTCGCCTGCAGGATTCACCGTGACGACGTCGAGCATTTCGACTTTGGCGGTGAACGGCTTGCCGGCTGTATCGACCTGATCGATGACCGCGGACCATTCCATGACCCAGTAATCAACGCCGAAGAACATCCGGCCTTCTTCGAAACCGAACGGCGACTTGGCGAACAGTTCAGCACAGTACCGCCGAAGAGCGTCGCGGCCGTTGATCGGCTCGGCTCCATCGTGCACCCAGAAGATGCTGTCTTCGGAATGAAGCGACGCGATCATCTCCGGATTCCGCGTCTTCCACCCCACATGGTAACGGTCAAACAACGCCTGCGTATCAAGGCTCTTTTCAGCAAGCTGCGCTCTCGACATTTCATCCTCCCATTTCATTTTGTTATGGGAAACTATTTACCGACTACAAGTCTGTAAGTCAAGAAGTTTGAGAAATGCGCGCTGTTCGTGGCGTGCCGAGAACTTTCACGAGTCCTTTTGAAGGCCGTACAGCATGCTCCTCAGGGTCGCGCAGTAAACGCGGGCGACCTTGACCGGATTGTGGGAAGCGCCCGTGGCCAGCGCAGCTTCTATAATGGCACCTGTGACAAGCCGCGCCGCGGAATCGATCTGCTTGCGGGATGCTTTCGGTCCCATGATCTCCACGATCCCGCTATGGATCGATTCAAAGAAGTGACGATCGTCCATTTCGCGCCATCGCTGCAGGCCCATGACGACAGGCCCATCAATCAGAATCAACCGGCGCAATCCGGGTTCGCTCGCAGCCTTCAGATAGGCGTAGGTATTCATCGCGATGGTTTCGGGCGTGCGCGGCCCCTTGTTGGCGGCAAGACGCGAATTGAGCTGGACAGCCAGTTCAGCCTGTGCGCGATCGAGAACGGTCTCGAAAATGGACTGCTTGGACGAGAAGTGATGATAGACACCCCCCTTCGCGATGCCTACGGCAGCGGCGATATCATCGATGCTCACGGCATCGAAGCCGCGGCTCATGAAAAGCTTTTTCGCCGCGCTCAGGATTCCATCAATTGTCGCAGCTGATCGTTCTGACTGCCGAGCCATCGTTTCCCGTATCCAAAACCATCCCGCTGTCTTACTTTGTCCGGCTGGAAAACTCACTATCCGTGTTGCGATGTTCTGCATGTCCGTCAATGCATTCTGGCAGCCATGCAGTGGCTGACGAGAAGACAGAATGAATGACTTGCTAGAAATATCCAGGTCGCACGTCCATGAGCGCTCCAGCACCGAGGAGAAGAGTCCTCCCATGGATCATTCGTCTGACGCACTGCATACGCCGATCGACGAGTTCGTCCCTGAACTCGACCGTCTTGCCGCCGATGCCATGGCCGAACTGAAGACGCCGGGCGCAGCGATCGCGGTGGTGCAGGACGGCAAGGTCGTGCTCGCAAAGGCCTATGGTCAGCGCGACGTTGAAGCAAATTTGCCGGTCACCACCGCAACGCAGTTCGTGATCGCGTCGATCACCAAGTCCTTCACCGCGACTGCTGTGGCGCTGCTGCACCATGAAGGGCGCCTCGACTGGACCAAACCGATCCGTGACTATCTTCCGGAGTTTCGCCTGCACGATCCGGTGGCGACCGAACGGCTCACAATCCTCGACGTCCTGACGCATCAATCCGGCTTGCCGCGGCACGACTGGGTGTATCTCCCGGGCGATCGCGCACCCGCCGAGCTGCTGGGCCTCATGCGACATCTCGAACCCAACCGCGATTTTCGCACGGCATATGAGTACAATAACCTCGGCTACAACCTCATTGGTCTTCTGATCGAACGGGTCAGCGGACAAAGCTATGAAGCGTTCATCCGTGCGGCTGGCCGACAGACTCGGCATGACGATCGGGTTCAGCCTCGACGATCTCGAAGCCTCGGCCGATGCCGCCCGCCCCTATATGGTGCAGGACGACACGCGACTGCCGGTCCCGCGCCTGCCATTCCGGGCTGTGGCTGTCGGCGCGATCACAGCATCAGTGGACGACCTTGCGAACTGGATGCTGCTGCATCTCGGCAAGGGCGAGTTCAACGGTGAACGACTGCTTCCGGCGGCGCTGATCGACGCGCTGCATACCCCGCGCGTTCACTATCAGCCGGCGGCCGCCGAGTTCGGCGATGCGCACTATGGCCTCGGCCTCCGATGTCAAAGCTACCGTGGTGACCGGATCGTTTTTCACGGCGGAGGCTTGCCCGGATGGGGTGCGCTGATGACGCTGTTGCCGGACTTCGGAATCGGCGTCACCGTCCTGACCAATCGCAGCCCGAACGAAGGCGTGGCGGGACCATTGACCTGGCGAGTCATCGACCGGCTGCGAGGCCGCGAGCAGATCGACTGGTCCGCGCGTAGCCGCAAGCTTCGAGATGAGGCCGCTGTGCAAACGCAGGTTTGGAAAGATGAGCAGGAAAAAGACCAGCATCCCAATACGCAACCGGCACACGATCTCTCTGCCTATGCCGGCGGCTACGAACATCCGGCTTACGGTGTGATGTCGATCAAGGAACAGGACGGAGCGCTTCACTGGTCATGGCGCGGCATGTCCGCTGCAATCGCCCACCGGCACTATGAGAGCTTCGAATTGCCTGAGGGGCTACACCCTCCGCTGCCCTACAGGCTTGCCATCACGTTCCTGACCGACCGTGAGGGCAACATCGTCAGTCTGTCCACCCCGCTTGAGCCCAGCGTGAAAGATATCGTGTTCGGACGCGTCGCTGCCGGCGCCTCCACCGATGCCGCTTGAGCGCGCGAATGATGCATGGGTTCCATTGACCGCGCTCCTCCGGCCGCGCTCACTGCCGCCAAATGCCCGCAAAATCAATTGAGTGCATAACGGGTCTGCCCTTGTCCCTCTTGCCCTGTATTCGCTGGCGATCCCCGGCTAAGATGGATGCCCTTTCGTTGAAGTCAGACTTGCAAGGCTGTCCTTTGATCCGTCTTTATGTCCGCGTTCTTGAACTGCTCGGCAAGGAAGCCCGCCTCGGCTGGTTTCTCGCTGGCGCCAACCTCATGCTGGCGGTGGCGCAGTTCGCCGAACCGGTGCTGTTCGGCCGCATCATCGATGTTCTGTCCGGCAAGCCGATGACCGATGCGCTGTTCGGTATCGCGATCACATCGCCATGGCCGCTGCTCGGCGCATGGGTCGGGTTCGGACTGTTCACGATCGTCTGTAGCGCGTTCGTGGCCTTGCAGGCGGATCGCCTTGCACACCGGCAGCGGCAGGCGGTTCTCACCGGTTATTTCGAACACATCATGCAACTGCCGCTCACCTTCCACACCGGCACGCATTCCGGCCGTCTGATGAAGGTGATGCTGCAAGGCACGGACGCCTTGTGGCGGCTCTGGCTGAGTTTCTTCCGCGAACACTTCGCGTCGATCGTCTCGCTGGTCGTGCTGCTGCCGCTGTCGCTCTACATCAACTGGCGGCTCGCAGTTCTTCTTTTCATCCTGTGCGTGATCTTCACGGTGCTGACGACGCTCGTGGTGCGCAAGACCTACAGTCTCCAGATGGAGGTGGAGGAGCACTACGGCGATCTCGCGGCCCGCGCATCCGACGCGCTCGGCAACGTGGCGCTGGTGCAGAGCTTCGTGCGCGTCGACGCCGAAGTGCAGGGCTTGCGCGGCGTCGCCGACAAGCTGCTGTCGGCGCAATTGCCGGTGCTGTCATGGTGGGCGCTGGTCGTGGTGATGACCCGTGCGTCCACCACCATCACGATTCTGGCGATCTTCGTGGTCGGCATTATCCTGAACAGCAAGGGTCAGGCGAGCGTCGGCGAAATCGTGATGTTCGTCTCCTTCGCGACCATGCTGATCCAGAAGCTCGAACAGGTCGTGAGCTTCATCAACAGCGTCTTCATGGAAGCCCCGCGGCTGCGCGAGTTCTTCGACGTGCTCGATGCGGTGCCAGCGGTGCGCGACCGGCCCGACGCCATCGATCCCGGCCGCCTCACCGGCCTTGTGGAATTCAACGACGTCTCGTTCTCCTATGACGGCAAGCGCCCCGCCGTTGAGGACGTCTCGTTCACCGCGCTGCCGGGACAGACCTTCGCTCTGGTCGGAGAAACCGGTGCCGGCAAATCCACCGCGATCGCGCTGCTGCATCGCGCGTTCGATCCGCAGTCGGGCTTCATCAAGATCGACGGCATGGACATCCGCGGCATGACACTCACGGCGCTGCGCCGGAATATCGGCGTGGTGTTTCAGGAAGCGCTGCTGTTCAACCGCTCGATTGCGGAGAACCTGCGCGTCGGCAAGCCCGACGCCACCGACGAGGAATTGCGCACGGCTGCCGAGGGCGCACAGGCGCTCGACTTCATCGAGCGCAGTGACCTGAAATTCGAAACCAATGCCGGCGAACGCGGCCGCATGCTCTCCGGCGGCGAACGTCAGCGCCTGTCGATCGCGCGTGCGCTGCTGAAAAATCCGCCAATCCTGATCCTGGATGAGGCGACCAGCGCACTCGATGCGGTCACCGAAGCCAAGGTCAACGCCGCTCTCGATACTGTGATGAAGGGCCGCACCACGTTCGTGATCGCCCACCGGCTCTCGACCATTCGTAATGCGACGCGAATTCTGGTGTTCGACAAGGGCAAGGTGATCGAAAGCGGAACGTTCGATGAACTGGTGGCCAGCGGCGGTTATTTCGCCAGACTCGCAAGAGCGCAGTTCATGGTTCAGGACGGCGGCCACCCGGAACCGGCTTCCCGAACGGTAACCGCCGCTTCGAGGACGTAAGGTTGTGGTGTCATCACCGGGCTTGTCCCGGTGATCCCGATAAATTGAGTACAGTCCCCCCTCCGTCGGGATGGCCGGAACAAGTCCGGCCATGACAGAACAACATGTGGGCATCGTCGAATTTTGGCCCATTTCATGCTTGATTGAGCCTCAAAAACCCTGTTCGGACGGGTGCGCTACGGTATAAGTATTGAGCGCATCTGATTTGGCGATTTCGATTGCTCTCAACCCGCATGCAACACGCCGAGGAGACCATGGTTTCATTCGCCGCAGGCGTGCTCTCGAACATCGGAATCCGGTAGTGGCGTTGATCCGTGCCCTGTTCCGGCGGCGGCCGCTGCGATCGTCTGCGCTCGTCGCGGCGATGCTGATGGCAGCGATCGCGCCGCGCATCGCGCAGGCGGAAGCGCTGCTGGTGATCGAGGCCGACACCGGCAAGGTTCTTCAGGCAGAGAACGCGACCTATCCCTGGTATCCTGCGTCCGTCACCAAGATCATGACGGCCTATGTCGCGCTCAAGGCGGTCAAGGACGGCCGCATGACGCTCGACACGCTGCTCACCGTGTCGCCGACGGCCGCCGCGCAAGCGCCCTCGAAGATGGGCTTCAAGCCCGGCACCCAGGTCACGCTCGATAACGCGCTCAAGATGATGATGGTGAAGTCGGCGAACGACATTGCCGTTGTCATCGCCGAAGGCGTTGGCGGATCAATCGACGGTTTTTCCGCCGAGATGAACAAGACCGCGCAGCGGCTCGGCATGACGCAGACCAGCTACGTCAATCCGAACGGCCTGCCGGCGGAAGGACAGATCACTTCGGCCCGCGACCTCGGCATTCTGGCGCGCGCGATCATCCGCGACCTGCCCGAGTACGAATATTTCATGCACATTCCGGCCATCAAGTTCGGCCGCCGCGTGACCGCGAACTTCAACAAGCTGATCGGCCGTTATCCGGGCGCCGACGGCATGAAGACCGGTTTCATCTGCGCATCGGGCTTCAATCTTGTCGCGACCGCGACGCGCAACAACAAGCGGTTGATCGCCGTCGTGCTCGGCGCACAATCGTCCGCGCAGCGCGCGGCGAAAGCAGCGCAACTGCTCGAACGCGGCTTCGGCGGCAACAAGCTGTCCTGGCTGAAGCCATCGCTCGGCACCGTCGATGCGCTGGCACCGATCGACGCCTCGCCGCCGAACCTGCGCGACGAGATGTGCGGACCGAAGCGCAAGCGCCCGGCCGCCGAGAACGAAGAAGACGATCCGGATATCGTGGCGGACAATAACAGCAGCAATAACGAAGCCAGTGTGTCGATGTTCACGGCCGGACTTCAGGCTCCGACCATGAAGGTGTCTGACCTGCTCGCGATGCCGGCTGCCGCAGCAACGCCGGTCATCGTCTATACCGGTCCGACCCGGACCGGTGCGGCCATCCTGGAAGCCGATGCCGCCGAGGCTGCCAACCAGGCGGCGTCCGTGGCGAAACGGAAGAAGGGTGCCAAGGCGGCGAAGCTCGCCGCCAAACCGGATGCCGAGGCCGCCAAGAAGGACGCAAAACCTGCGGCAAAGCCTGACGCCAAGCCGGCGGCAGCGGCCCAAAAGCCGAAAGCTGCCGCGGTGGCCCCTGCCGCCAAGCCAGCCGGCGCACCAAAGGCCGACAAGAAGCCTGATGCGGCGGCGAAGCCTGCCGCGGCCAATTCAGCAGCCAAACCTGCCGCCGCTCCCGCCGCCAAACCGGCGGCCAAGCCCGCCGCCCAGCAGAAGCCCGACGCCGCGCCTCGCGGCTAACTCACTCATCCGGCTGTGATTGTGCTTTGCGAAATCCGCATACGTGAGCGGCCGCAGGCCCGCGTTTAGAGCCTCTAAAGTGCGTCGTTACCACGCACAGGCTTGCTATGGCCTGCGGCTTCGCTCAATACTTATTTCAATACTTGAGAACATAGCCCGTGCACCCCGCCACAAGACGGGGGCCGTCAGGAAACAATCTGAGGGGAGTAATCATGGAACGTATCTGGCTCAAGCAATATCCGGCAGGCGTGCCAGCCGACATCGACGTCAACCAGTATCCATCGCTGGTGGAACTGCTCGAAGAGAGCTTCAGGAAATTCGCCGACCGCAAATCCTTCATCTGCATGGACAAGTCGATCACCTATCGCGACCTCGACGAAATGTCGGCGGCGATGGGCGCCTACCTGCAGAGCAAGGGCCTCAAGAAGGGCGCGCGCGTCGCCATCATGATGCCGAACGTGCTGCAGAACCCGGTCGCCTCAAGCGCCATCCTGCGCGCTGGTTACACCGTGGTGAACGTCAATCCGCTCTACACGCCGCGCGAACTTGAGCATCAGCTCAAGGATTCCGGCGCCGAAGCGATCATGCTGCTGGAAAATTTCGCCACCACGCTCGAGAAGGTGCTGCCGAACACCAGCGTCAAGCATGTCATCATCGGCTCGATGGGCGACCTGCTCGGCTTCAAGGGCATGATCGTCAACTTCGTCGTGCGCAACGTGAAGAAGATGGTCCCGGCCTATTCGATCCCGAGCGCGGTGTCGTTCAACGACGCGCTCGCCGCCGGACGCAAGCTGAAGCTGAACAAGCCGACGCTGACCGGCGACGATGTCGCGTTCCTGCAATACACCGGCGGCACCACCGGCGTCTCGAAGGGCGCGACGCTGCTCCACCGCAACATTCTCGCCAACGTGCTGCAGAACGACGCGTGGCTGCAGCCGGCACTCAAGAAGCCGCCGCATGTCGATCAGCTCTTCATCGTCTGCGCGCTGCCGCTCTATCATATTTTCGCGCTGACCGCGTGCTTCCTGCTCGCGGTGCGCGCCGGCGGTGTGAACCTCCTGATCCCGAACCCGCGCGACATGGCGGGCTTCGTCAAGGAACTGTCGAAGTATCAGGTCAACAGCTTCCCGGCGGTGAACACGCTCTACAACGGCCTGCTCAACACGCCCGGCTTCGACAAGCTCGACTTCTCCAAGCTGAAGAGCTGCTTCGGCGGCGGCATGGCGGTGCAGAAGCCGGTGGCCGACAAGTGGACACAGGTGACCGGCGTGGCGCTGTCGGAAGGCTACGGCCTGTCCGAAACCTCGCCGACGTTGACGTGTAACCCGGCGGACACCGACAAGTTCTCCGGCTCGATCGGCATTCCTGTGCCGTCGACCTGGCTCTCGATCCGCGACGACGACGGCAACGAAGTGCCGCTCGGCGAGCCCGGCGAGATCTGCGCCAAGGGTCCGCAGGTGATGGCGGGCTACTGGAACCGGCCGGAAGAAACCGCGAAGGTGATGACCAGCGATGGTTACTTCCGCACCGGCGACATCGGCATCATGTCGCCCGACGGCTACACCAAGATCGTGGACCGCAAGAAGGACATGATCCTGGTCTCGGGCTTCAACGTCTATCCGAACGAAGTCGAGGAAGTGATCGCAAGCCATCCGGGCGTGCTCGAATGCGCGGTGATCGGCGTTCCCGATGCGAAGTCGACCGAAGCCGTGAAGGCCTTTGTGGTGAAGAAGGATCCGAACCTCACCGCGCAGGACATCATCAAGTTCGCCTCGACCGAACTCACCGGCTACAAGGTGCCCAAGCACGTCGAGTTCAGGACGGATCTGCCAAAGACCAATGTCGGCAAGATCCTGCGCCGCGAACTGCGCGACGAGAAACCGAAGGCTGCCGCTGCCGCCGCAAGCTGATCGCTTCTTCTATCAACTCACGCAATGGCCGGGCCTGTCCCGGCCATTGCCGTCTTCAAGATCATTGAGAATCCGATGAACGCCAAGCGACCGCCCCGATCACACCTCAAGACATCCTCACCTTCTGGCGCGAGGCTGGATACGATCGCTGGTACGGCAAGGACAATGCGTTCGATCAGGAATTGCGCGACCGTTTCATGGGCCTGTGGGAAGCGGCCTGCGACAGCAAGCTGGGCGCATGGCAGGACACCGACGACGGCGCGCTGGCGCTCGTGATCGTGCTCGACCAGTTTCCCCGCAACATGTTCCGCAACGATCCGCGCGCATCCTTAACGGACCCCCTCGCCCGCGCGGTTGCCACACGCGCTATCGCGGAAGGCCGTGACCTGCGCGCCGAGAAAGGCTTGCGCGCTTTCATCTATCTGCCGTTCGAGCATTCCGAGGACATGGCCGATCAGGAGCGCAGCATCACGCTGTTCGCGCCGCTCGGTGAGGACAGCCTGAAATGGGCGGTCTTGCATGCCGACATCATCCGCAAGTTCGGCCGCTTCCCTCATCGCAATGCCGTGCTGGGGCGGACCACGACGCCCGAGGAAGCCGCGTTTCTGAAGGACGGCGGCTTTTCAGGCTGACCATCCGGTTACCCGATCCAACCAAATCTTAACGAATCCTTGCTAAGGCGCATCCTGCCGCCCACTTGGCGGGATCAGGATCGAATGCCGTGGCCGTGATGGAAGAAAGCGCGTCTGGAGCGAAGCCCGCGGGTGTGATCGCGCGGCTGCGCGATGTGCTCACCGGCACCTCCGAGGCCTCGCTGACCAAGCGGCTCGCCGGCACCGTGTTCCTCATTCGCGTGCTGAGCGCAGGCCTCGCTTATTTCTCGCAGGTGCTGCTGGCGCGCTGGATGGGCGGCTCGGACTACGGCATCTACGTCTACGTCTGGACCTGGGTTCTGCTGCTGGGCAGCGTGCTGGACTTCGGCATCGCGGTGTCCGCGCAAAAGATCATTCCCGAATATCGCGCCGGCAAACAACTCTCATTGTTGCGCGGCTTTCTGTCTGGAAGCCGCTGGATGACGCTGGCCGCGTCGACCACCATCGCGCTGCTGCTCGCGGGACTGGTGAAGTTCCTGTCGCCGTCGATCGATGCGAAGACTGTGGTGCCGCTTTATATCGGCTGCCTCATCCTGCCCGCGTTCGTAGTCGCCAATACCCAGGATGGCCTCGCGCGATCCTATGACTGGATGCGCCTCGGCCTGATGCCGCAGTTCATCGTGCGGCAGACGCTGATTATCGGATTTACCGCAGGCGCGGTTGCACTCGGCATGAAACTCGGCGCGACCGACGCGATGATCGCCAGCGCCGCTGCGGTATGGATCGCGATGATCGGCCAGTTGATCGTTCTCAACCGCCGCCTCAATGCCAGCGTCGAATCCGGACCGAAGACCTACGATGTCCGGAACTGGCTGAAGGTGTCGCTGCCGATCATGATGGTCGAGGGCTTCTACCTGCTGCTGTCGTACACCGACGTGCTGGTGTTGCAGCAATTCCGCTCATCGGAAGAAGTCGGCGTCTACTTCGCCGTGGTCAAGACGCTGGCGCTGGTGTCGTTCATTCACTACGCGATGTCGGCGACCACCGCGCACCGCTTCAGCGAATATCACGCCTCCGGCGACAAGGAACGGCTGTCGGCCTACATCGCCCATGCGATCAAGTGGACGTTCTGGCCTTCGGTCGCTGCGACCGCCGCGCTGCTGGCGCTGGGCAAGCCGCTGCTCTGGCTGTTCGGACCGCAGTTCACCGCGGGTTACGGCATCATGTTCGTCGCGGCGATCGGCCTGATCGTGCGCTCCGCCATCGGCCCCGTGGAACGGCTGCTCAACATGCTCGGTCACCAGAACATGTGTGCGCTGGCCTACGCGCTGGCGTTCCTGGTCAATCTCGTGCTGTGCGTGCTGCTGGTGCCCCGCTTCGGCGGTTACGGCGCTGCCACCGCAACCTCCATCGCGCTGGTGTTCGAGACGGTCCTGCTGTTCTGGATCACCAGAAACCGCCTCGGCTTTCACGTGCTGGCGTTCGGGAAGAAGTCGTAACACAGCACGAAAGTCATACGCGGGCTTGACCCGCGTATCCATCGCACTTCCAAAGAGATGGATTGCCGGGTCAAGCCCGGCAATGACATTCAGTGGCTACTCCGCCGTCCAGCCGCCGTCGATTGACAGGTTCGCGCCGGTGATCTGCGCGGCATCGTCGCCGCAGAGAAACAGCGCCAGCGCCGCCACCTGCTCCGATGTCACGAATTCCTTGGTCGGCTGGGCATCGAGCAGGACGTCGTTGATGACCTGCTCCTTGGTCAATCCGCGCGCCTTCATGGTTTCCGGAATCTGCTTTTCCACCAGCGGCGTCCAGACATAGCCTGGCGAAATGCAGTTCACCGTGATCTTGTGAGTCGCAAGCTCCAGTGCGGCGGTCTTGGTGAGACCGGCGATGCCGTGCTTCGCGGAGACGTAAGCCGACTTGAAGGGCGACGCGACCAGCGAGTGCGCCGAGGCGGTGTTGATGATGCGGCCCCAGCCGCGCTTCTTCATGCCGGGCACCACGGCGCGGATGCCGTGAAACGCCGAGGTCAGGTTGATCGCAATGATCATGTCCCACTTCTCGATGGGAAAGTCCTCGATCGGAGAGACGAACTGCACGCCGGCGTTATTCACCAGAACGTCCACCGAACCGAACGTCTTCTCGCCGAGCGCGATCATTTCCGCGATTTCTGCCGGCTTGGTCATGTCGGCGGGCGAATGAACCGCCTTGACGCCAAAATCCTTCTCGATGGCCAAGCGCTCTTTCTCGATGTCGGCTGGCGCGCCGAAGCCGTTGATCACGATGTTCGCGCCCGCGCCCGCAAAGGCCCGCGCATAGGCGAGACCGATGCCGCTGGTCGAACCCGTCACCACCGCCGTCTTGCCGGAAAGAGTACCCATTCGTCGCTCCTGTTCACTGCTTGATATAACGCAACCCGTCTTCGCAAAGATCGTAGGTGACCATTGATTCATCCGATTGCGGCCGGTTCAGCCACTCCGGATGGCTCATCGAGGCGGAGACGTCGCGCTCGCCAGCAGCCCAGTGCTCGACCATCCCGATCCGCGAGAAGTCGTAATCCTTCGACGAGGCTTCGTGGACCTTGCTGCGATAGATCAAGTGAACCACCGTGATGGTGTTTTCCTTCGCCGCCTCGTTGAGCGTCGCGACCAGCGGATCGTCCTTGAAACTCTCCGGCAGCTTGGCGATCAGTTCGCGCACCGCCTTCTTGGCGTCGTGAATCCTTTTCGCCTTGTCGGTGTTCATGCGGGTGCGGCTTGAATAGCGGATGTCCTTTTCGCGCTCGGCCGCATCGATCAAGCCCTGCGGGAGCAGCCCGCGCGCGCTGAACAGATCGACCTGGAAGATCAGGAGATCGGTCCGGGTCTCGGCATCCAACACGTAATCCAGCGGCGTATTGGAGGCGACGCCGCCGTCCCAGTAATGCTCACCCTCGATCTCGATGGAGGGAAAGCCCGGCGGCAACGCGCCGGACGCCATAATGTGCTCCGGCCCGATTTTCTTGCCGAGCTTCTTGAACTCGACATTATCGAAATATCTGAAGTTGCCGCTGGTGACGCTGACCGCGCCCACGCTGAGCCTCGTCTTCAGATCGTTGATGCGGTCGAAATCCACCAGCCGCTCCAGCGTCGCGCGCAGCGGTGTGGTGTCGTAATAGCTCTGCGACTGCGGGCTGCCCGGCGGCCAGACCGGCGCCGGCGGAAACCGCGGCGTGAAAAATCCCGGCGCTCCGAAGGTCGCGATCAGCGCGGCGCTGGTCTCATTGAAGACCGAGCGCGCGTGGTCGCCCTGCACGAACGGAGCCCATGGCATCGGCGAACCCGACGACACCATTTCCCAGAACTCCTTCAGCTTGCCGACCCGCTTTTCGCGCTCATTGCCGGCGATGATCGCAGCGTTAATCGCGCCGATCGAAATACCTGCGATCCAGCTCGGCTCGAAATCATGATGACAGAGCGCCTGATAGGCGCCGGCCTGATAGGAGCCGAGCGCACCACCACCTTGCAGGACCAGCACGCGCTGCGCCTCTGCGGGTATCGATACGGCGGTTTCTCTTTGGGGGGAAAGCTGATCCATAGGCATTACTCAACACCATCGGCGGGGAACCAATGTTGCAGCACGGTGGCCTCAGTTCGCATCCGCGTCAATTGGCGAAAAAGGGGATCGTGTCACAGAAGATTTATCTGGGCAGCTAGCGCGCGTCCGGCGCGGCAAGGATCAGCGTCCAGAACACCTTGTATTTGGTATTCGGAACATAGGTCGCCGCAATGCCCATTTTTGTGACACCGCTGGCCAGCATGTTGGCCTTGTGGGGCGGCGAGTCCCGCCAGCCCGAGAAAGCCTCCGCGAGGGTGTGATAGCCGGCCGAGACGTTTTCGACTGCCTTGGTGGCATCGAAGCCCGAGGCTTTGATGCGCTTGTCCAGCGGACCGGCGACGTTGTGATCAAGCTTGTTACGGGCCCCCATCGCCTGCGACTGGGTCTCCGCTGCCTTCATCAGCAGGGGATCGACCTGGACCGCGCCGAGGCCGTTGTTCTGCCGGTAGCCGGAGATCATCGAAGCTGCGACATTGGGATCGAGCTTCGCGCCGGCAGTGGCCATGCTGAGATAGAACGCCGGCTGCTCGGTGGACGTGTCACCGCCCGTTCCGCAGCCGCCCAGGATCGTCAGAGCCAGAATGGTCCCCGCCACGCGTATCATATCAATTCCCCAACCGTCGGTCGGCGTTTGTTGCACACCAACAGTGGCTGAAAGGTGAACGCGAGATGGATTGGAGTGGGAACCCTGATGCAGACCGACATGCACGATACGCTCCCTCTCCCCGCCTGCGGGGAGAGGGTTGGGGTGAAGGGCCAATCAGATGCGTTGCGTCGATGCCTGCCCCTCACCTGGATCGCAAAAAGCGATCCGACCTCTCCCCGTAAGAACGGGGAGAGGTGAAGAACTCACGACTGCGCCGGGAACAGCCGGTAGCGCCGGGGCTGGAGGCTGACCACGTCGCCGGGCTTGAGATCGCGGTCACGCGGCGCGTCGATCTCGATCAGGGTTTCGGTCGCGCCGTTATGCAGAACCACGTCGGCGCGCTGGGTCGGGCCGAACGCACGCACATGCTTGACGTCGCCCTCGAAGATGCCGCTGCCGTTCGGCACGATTGAAACGTCATGACGGCGGATGAAGAGATTCGACGGACCCGATGCGGCATCGCGCGGCTCGAGGTTCAGGACCTTGTCGCCGAGCCGGACCTTGCCGTCGGACACCTGCACCGGCAGCACGATGGATTCGCCGATGAAGCCGTGAACGAAGGCGGTCGCCGGATTGTCGTAAACGTCACCAGGTGTGCCGATCTGTTCGATCTTGCCCTTGTCCATCACCACCACGCGGTTGGCGACTTCCAGCGCTTCTTCCTGATCGTGGGTGACGAAAATCGAGGTGACGTGAATCTCGTCATGGAGCTGGCGCAGCCAGCGGCGCAATTCCTTGCGCACTTTGGCATCGAGCGCGCCGAACGGTTCGTCCAGCAGCAGGATGCGGGGCTCGATGGCGAGCGCGCGCGCAAGCGCGATGCGCTGGCGCTGGCCGCCGGACAACTGGCTCGGATAGCGATCCGCCAGCCAGTCGAGCTGCACCAGATCGAGCAATTCCTTCACGCGTTTCCTGATGTGTGCTTCGTCCTTGCGAACCGAGCGCGGCTGCACGCGAAGACCGAAGGCGACGTTCTCGAATACGCTCATATGCCGGAACAGCGCGTAGTGCTGGAAGACGAAACCGACGTGACGTTCTCCCGCGCCGCGCGACAGCGCATCCTCGCCGTCGAAAATCACCGAGCCTTCATCCGGCCAGTCGAGACCCGCGATGATACGCAGCAGCGAGGTCTTGCCGGAGCCCGACGGCCCGAGCAGCGCCACCAGTTCGCCGGTGGCAACCTTGAGATCGACATGATCGAGCGCGGCAAACGCGCCGAACTTTTTCACGATGTTGCGGACTTCAATCGTCACTTGCGGTCTGTCCTTCTTCGAGATGGCTTTCGAGGACCGTTTTCACGATCAGCGTGACGAGCGCCAGGAATGCGAGCAGCGACGCGATCGCGAACGAAGCCACAAACTGGTACTCATTGTACAGGATTTCGACGAGCAGCGGCATGGTGTTGGTCTCGCCGCGGATATGGCCCGAGACCACCGAAACCGCGCCGAATTCGCCCATCGCACGGGCATTGCAGAGCAAAACGCCGTAGAGGATGCCCCATTTGATGTTCGGGATGGTCACGCGCAGGAAGGTGCGCAGGCCGGATGCGCCGAGCGAAATCGCCGCCTCCTCCTCCTGGGTTCCCTGCTCCTGCATCAGCGGGATCAGCTCGCGCGCCACGAACGGAAACGTCACGAAGGTCGTCGCCAGCGCGATGCCCGGCACCGCGAACAGGATCTGGACGCCGTGCTCCATCAGCCAGGTGCCGAAATAGCCCTGCGCGCCGAACAGCAGCACGAACACCAGGCCCGAGATCACCGGGCTGACCGAGAACGGAAGATCGATCAGGGTGATCAGGAAGACCTTGCCGGGAAATTCGAACTTCGCGATCGCCCAGGCCGCGATCACGCCGAACACGAGATTCAGCCCCACCGAGATGACCGCGACGGTCAGTGTCAGCCTGATCGCGGACAACGCTTCCGGATCCGAGAGCGCGGAGAGATAAGCGCCGATGCCTTTCGAGAACGCCTCGGTGAACACCACGACCAGCGGCAGCACGACGAAGATCGTCAGAAAACCGACGGCGATGGTGATGAGAAACCAGCGCACCCATGCGGGCTCGGTTCTGACCTGATGCGCGGGCGCAGATGTGCGGCGTTTGATGACCATGACGCCGCTCAGATCGAAACCGCGACGCCGCGCGTTTGCGCCCAGCGTTGAATGCGGTTGATGGTGAAGATGATCAGGAACGAGACGATCAGCATGATGACGGCGATGGCGGTGGCATCCGCGTAACGAAACTCAGACAGCCGGATCACGATCAGCAGCGGTGCGATCTCCGAGACGTTCGGAAGGTTACCGGCGATGAAGATGACCGAGCCGTATTCGCCCACCGCGCGCGCAAACGCGAGCGCGAAACCGGTCAGGATCGCCGGCGTCAGGCTTGGAAGGATCACGCGCCGGATGATGTCCCAGCGCGACGCGCCGAGGCTTGCGGCGGCTTCCTCAAGCTCAACTTCGAGATCGAGCAGCACCGGCTGCACCGTGCGCACCACGAACGGAAATCCGATGAAGATCATCGCCACGAAAATGCCGATCGGCGTGAAGGCGACTTTGATGCCCCACTCCGCCAGCGGCGCGCCGAGCCAACCCTTCTGCGCGAACAGCGCCGTCAGCGCCACGCCGGCAACGGCGGTCGGCAGCGCGAACGGGATGTCGACAATGGCGTCAAAGATACGGCGGCCGGGAAACTTGTAACGCACCAGCACCCAGACGATCACCATACCCATCACCAGATTGACGATGGCGGCCAGGAACGCGAGGCCGAAGGAAATCCTCAGCGCGTTGAGGGTGCGGCGGGCAGTAAGAATCTCCCAGAACTGAAAAAGACTGAGTTCAGACGTTTTGAGGAAAAGGCCCGCGAGCGGAATCAGCACGATGATCGACAGCCATGTCAGCGTCAGCCCCATGGTGAGGCCAAAACCCGGCAATGCCCGTCGTCGTCCTGCTCCTCCGCTCACGATGCCCCCATCACTCCGCGATCAGATCAGTTCTTGTAGATCTGATCGAAAACGCCGCCTTCACCGAAGTGTTCCTTTTGCGCCTTGGTCCAGCCGCCGAACACGTCGTCGATGGTAAAAAGGTCAACCTTTGCAAAGGAGTCCGCATACTTTTCGCCGACCGCTGCGTCGCGTGGTCGATAGAAATTCCGCGCCGCGATTTCCTGGCCTTCCTTGGTGTACCAGTATTTCAGGTAGGCTTCAGCAGCGGCGCGGGTGCCCTTCTTGTCGGCAACCGTGTCGACCACCGCAATCGGCGGCTCAGCGAGGATCGACAGCGGCGGCGCCACGATCTCGAACTTGTCCTTGCCGAATTCCTTCACCGCGAGGAAGGCTTCATTCTCCCAGGCCAGCAGCACGTCGCCGACTCCGCGCTCAACGAACGTTACGGTCGATCCGCGCGCGCCGGTATCGAGCACCGGCACATTCTTGAAGATGTCGCCGACGAACTTCTTCGCTTTGTCTTCGCCGCCGAATTTCTTCAGCGCGTAACCCCACGCTGCAAGATAATTCCAGCGCGCGCCGCCGGAGGTCTTCGGGTTGGGCGTGATGACCTGCACACCGCTCTTGATCAGATCGTCCCAGTCCTTGATGCCCTTGGGATTGCCCTTGCGCACCAGGAACACAATGGTCGACGTGTAAGGCGATGCATTCTGCGGCAGCTTCTTCTGCCAGTCCTTCGCGATCAGATTCTTGCCCGCGATCGCGTCGATGTCATAGGCCAGCGCCAGCGTCACCACGTCGGCCTGCAGACCGTCGATCACCGAGCGCGCCTGCGATCCCGAGCCGCCATGCGACTGCTTGATCTCGATGCTCTTGCCGGTTTCCTTCTGGTACGCAGCAGCGAACGCCTTGTTGAAATCACCATACAGCTCGCGCGTCGGATCGTACGACACGTTGAGCAGCGACACATCCGCGGCAAGCGCCGAGCTTGCCCAGATCAAACTTCCAATCACGAGAAGACGGCTGATCATTGAATTGGGGCGAACCATTTCAAACTCCATTCGAACTGACGGCATCATCGCCATCAGGGAAGGCGTGAAACTCTGGAACTCGCGTGGTTATGTCAACGAAACCGGATTTCATTCTTAGCAAGATTGCTGGACAAACGTTCCACGAAATACCGATTTTCAAGAAGGCAAAATTTTACGAAGTTTTGGTGACGTGAATACCGCACTCCGTCTTGCCTCGGTCGCGCCAGCGGCCCGCTCGCGGATCCTCGCCGGGAAGCGTGCGGCTGGTGCAAGGCATACACCCGATCGAGGTAAAGCCGGATGCGACCAAAGGATGCGGCGGAAGATTCATCGTTGCATAAAGCGCCTTGAGCTCGTCCAGCGTTGCGTTCGCCAGCGGATTGAACTTCAAACGCGCACCGTCGGCTTCGACCACCGGAATTGCGGCGCGGTCGCCGCCCTGAAAACGCTTGCGGCCATTGATCCAGCCGTTGAACGACGACAGCGCCCGCGCCAGCGGTTCCACCTTGCGGATGAAGCAGCACTGATCGGGATTCGTGAACCACAGATCGCGATCCTTGTCCTCGCGATCAAGCGTATCCGGCAGCGGATGAATGGTGCGCACGTCCGTCAGCCCGAGCAGCTTTATCAGCGTATCGCGATAGGCCAGCGTTTCCTCGAACAGCCAGCCCGTGTCGAGAAACACTACCGGGATCGCCGGATCGACATCCGCCGCGATTTTCAACAGCGCTGCCGACTCGGTGCCGAACGACGACACCACAGCGAGCTTGTCGCGGCCGACGGCCTTCAAGGCAGCGGCGATAACTTCTCCGGGCGACGCCTTGGCGAGTGCGCGATCCAGTTCTGCGGCTTCCGCCACGATCAGCGATGACGAAGGCGTCGCGGGAGCCTGCGACAGGAATGAGGGTGCAGCAGTGGTCATGAACGCACTCCTTCCGGCAGGTGCATCAGCCGGCGATGAAACGCCGTGACGCGGCCGTCGCCGGTCGGCTGATAGAACACCGAATAACGCTTCGCGACGACGGCGAAGGCTTCGGCGTCGCTCTGCTTCTTGACTTCAAAGGCATCGAACCCGGCGCGGAGCATGAACACGAACTGGTCACGCAGCACCTGACCGGTGGCGCGCAACTCGCCGCGGAACTTGTAACGCTCCCGCAGCAGCCGCGCCTGGGTGTAGGCGCGTCCATCGCGGAACACCGGAAACACCAGCGCCACCGCCGTCAGCCTGGCCAGATATGGCAGCAGGTCGTCGACGTCGCGGTTGTTCGGCCAGATTACCCCTAGCTTGTCCTTGCGCGAGAGCGCCTTCTCGGGATCGGCAAGAAACCGCTCGGCCGAAACCAGCACTGCGCCGTCGGCAGGAAGTTCCGCGTCATCGGCGAGATGCACGAATTCATCGACGACGATGGCGTTACCCTTAACGAGTGGCATAGACCCGCTCCTTGAAAGGCTCGACGCCAAGGCGCTTCACAGCATCCACGAACAGCTCCTGCGGACGCTGGCGCAGCGCCAGATAGGCCTCGACGATATCCTCGATCACATCGGCCACCTGATCGAACGGCACCGCAGGCCCCACGAGATTGCCGAGCACGGCGTTCTCATCGGCACGGCCGCCGATGGTGATCTGGTAGAATTCCTCGCCGTTCTTCTCGACGCCGAGAATGCCGATATGGCCGACATGGTGATGACCGCAGGCATTGATGCAGCCGGAGATATTGATGTGCAGCCGGCCGATCAGGTTCGCGGTGTCGTGGTTGGCGAACCGCCGCGTGATCTCCTGCGCGATCGGGATCGAACGCGCATTGGCCAGCGAGCAATAATCGAGACCGGGGCAGGCAATGATGTCGGTGACGAGATTCACGTTCGGGGTCGCGACGCCGATCCTGTCGAGCGCGCGCCACAGCGCCGGCAGATCGCACCTGGCGACATGCGGCAGCGCCAGATTCTGTTCATGCCCGACGCGGATCTCGCCGAACGAATACTTGTCCGCAAGATCGGCAATCTCGTCCATCTGCTCGGCCGTGGCATCGCCCGGAGGGCCTCCGACCGGCTTCAATGACAGCGTGACGATGCCGTAACCGGGCTGCTTGTGCTCAGCGACGGAGTTCTTGTACCAGGCCTCGAAATTCGGGTTTTGCAGCGCCTTCTTCAACTCGTCCGGCGTGTCCGAGAGCTTGTCATACTTCGGATAGAAGAAGCGCGAGCGGATATCTTCGATTTCGGCATTGTCGAGCGCCAGCGCCCCGTCGCGCATCTGCACCCACTCCTCCTCGACTTCCTGCTTGAACTTCTCGATGCCAAGCTCGTGGACCAGTATCTTGATGCGCGCTTTGTAAATGTTGTCGCGGCGGCCGTACTGGTTGTAGACGCGCAGGATCGCCTCGACATAGCTCAGGATGTCGCGGTGACCGACGAATTCGTTGATGGTCTTGCCGATGAACGGCGTGCGGCCAAGACCGCCGCCGACCAGCACCTCGAAGCCGGTCTCGCCCGCAGCATTCCTGTGAATGCGCAGGCCGATGTCGTGAACCTTGATGGCGGCGCGGTCATGCTCCGACGCGGTGATCGCGAACTTGAACTTGCGCGGCAGGAACGAGAACTCCGGATGCAGCGTCGAATACTGCCGCAGGATTTCCGCCCAGATACGCGGGTCCTCGACTTCGCCCGGCGCCACGCCCGCCCACTGATCCGACGTCACGTTGCGGATGCAATTGCCCGACGTTTGCATGCCGTGAATGCCGACCTCGGCGAGATCCGCCAGCGCATCGGGCAATTCAGCGAGCTTGATCCAGTTGTACTGGATGTTCTGCCGCGTGGTGAAGTGGCCATAACCACGGTCATACTTGCGCGCGACATGCGCCAGTGCGCGCATCTGCTTGGACGACAGCGTCCCGTATGGGATCGCGATCCGCAGCATATAGGCGTGCAGTTGCAGATAGACGCCGTTCATCAGGCGCAGCGACTTGAATTCGTCCTCGGTCAACTCGCCAGACAGACGGCGCGCCACCTGATCACGGAATTCCAGGACACGTTCGTTGACGATGGTCCGATCGAGTTCGTCGTAAGCGTACATAACGAATGCCTTGAAGGGTCGCGGCTCAGGCCGAAACGAGAAGATCGATGGTGACGCCTTGCTGGCGGATTTTCTCGCGCAGATTGCCTGGCTGGATGCCATCCTCGCCGATCTCCACCGGCGCGATGTAGGCGCCCACGGCGCCAACGTCATCGGCGACAGATTCAGCGAGCAAGGCGCGCGCGTCATCGGCAGTCCGGACAATGGCGGCGTCGGATAGCTTGACCGACCAGCCATGAGAAGGGGTGCGATAGATCACGGCTCCGTCGCCAGTGCGGTTGGCGGTGACGATGGATGGGCCGGTGATCTTGATTTTCTGTTGCAGGGGAGATGTCATTCGGCAGCCATTAGTAGGTCAGAGATGAGGTCATCCGGGCTCGCAGTGCGCCACGGGGCGGATCGAGCGACGACGTCGCCGATAATCAGGATTGCAGGACCGCGCTCGACCTGTTCGGCGAGCGCAGGCAAATCGCGAAGTCTGCCAACGACGGCCTTGGCATCGGGCCGCGTTGCGCGTGCGAACACGCCGACCGGTGTGTCGGGCGAACGTCCGGCAGCGAGCAGGCCTTCGCGAATGGTCGCCGCCGCCGTCATGCCCATGTAGACTACGACGGTCATTTTCGTATCGGTCAGCGCGGACCAGTCGACGTTGCCGGCATCTTCCGCCTTGTGGGCAGTGAGGAACGTGATGCGCAGCGCTTCCTGACGATAAGTCAAGGGAACCTCGGACTGGGCTGCGGCGCCCAAACCTGCCGTGATGCCGGGAATGACGGAGTAAGCTACGCCCGCCGCGCGCAGCGCCGCGATCTCTTCGCCGCCGCGCCCGAAGATAAAAGGATCGCCGCCCTTGAGGCGGACGGCACGTTTGCCGGACTGCGCGGCCTCGATCAGCAGGCGATGAATCTTGTCCTGTCCGATGCCGGGCTTGCCGACACGCCGGCCAACCGGCACCCGCGCAGCGTCACGGCGCACGCGATCGAGAATCTCAGGTGTAACGAGATCGTCGTAGAACACGACGTCGGCATCCTGCAACGCGCGCAGCGCCTTGACCGTCAGCAAGTCCGGATCGCCCGGTCCCGCGCCGACCAGCGTGACGAAACCTTCGCCGCCGCTTGCCGCGAAAGCCACCGGGTCATGAATCGAGATGAGCTTGCGATCGGCGTCCTGAATGCGTCCTGCAAGAACGTCCGCGCCGATCGGCCCGTCGATCACGCGCTCCCAGAACAGCCGGCGCATTGGCAAATCGGGAAGCCGCGACTTGATCGAGTCGCGCCAGCGTCCGGCGAACGACGCAAGATCGCCGATCCGCGCCGGCAGCAGCGCCTCGATGCGCTCGCGCACGCGGCGCGCCACGACAGGAGATGCGCCGCCTGTGCCGACGGCGACGACGACATCGCCGCGATCGACGATGGCCGGGACAATGAATGTGGAATGCGCGGCTTCATCCATCACGTTGACGGGAATGCCGAGGATGCGTGCGCGCGCTGCCATGGCATGACCGGTGTCGCCGGCGCCCGCGCAGAGAATTGCAATGACATTGGAGAGATCGGCGGTGAGCGGATCGCCGGCGGCACGTTCGACGCGCTCAGCCGACGCAGCATCCAGCCGCGACACATCATGATCGCCGTCGGTCGCGAACCATCGCACGCGCGCATCCGCCGCCAGCAGCAGGCGTAATTTGGCCTGTGCAGGCTCGCCTTCCCCCACCAAAACGATGGGGCCGGCGTGCAGATCAAGGAATACCGGCAGAAACCGCATGCGAAACTCCGTTTCCCCATTTACGGGGTTGACTGAAATTATTTTCTATTTATGTATCTTGCAAGCGGCAGAAAGAGAAAATTATTTCTTCTACGCTGCGCCGCAAAATTAGAATTTGGTACCACAAACCGCGCGCAAAAGAGATGCATCTTCTCATGACACGTCTGGATGGTGATCCGTCCCCTCTGAGTGCCGCTGCATCCCGCGAAACCGATGGCCTTTGGGCGCTGTCCGCGTCCGGGATGGAGTAACGTCATGGTGACTTCTTCTTCCACACCTTCCAAATTGTCCGTGCCGTCCATGGACCATCTGGATGAGCTCGAAGCACAGAGCATTTACATTTTCCGGGAAGCCTTCGCGCGGCTGAAGAAGCTCGCGTTGCTCTGGTCGCTCGGCAAAGACTCCAATGTGATGATCTGGCTGGCGCGCAAGGCGTTCTTCGGCAAGGTGCCGTTCCCCGCGCTGCATGTCGACACCCAGAAGAAATTTCCCGAGATGTATGCCTTCCGCGACCAGTACGCGAAGGAATGGGGCCTCGACCTGAAAGTCGATTTTTGCCCACCGATTGAAGAGATCGACCCGACACTGCCGCCCGCCGCGCGCTCCGCTGCGCGCAAGACCGAAGGCCTGAAGCTCGCACTTGCCAAATATGGCTTCGACGGACTGATCGCCGGCATCCGCCGCGACGAAGAAGCGACGCGCGCGAAAGAGCGCGTGTTCTCGCCGCGCGGGCTTGAAGGCGGCTGGGATGTGCGCGATCAGCCCCCGGAATTTTGGGACCACTTCAATGCCTCGCCGCCGCAGGGTGCGCATCTGCGCATCCATCCGATCCTGCATTGGACCGAGGAAGACATCTGGGCCTACACCCAGCGCGAGAACATTCCAATCATCCCGCTGTATCTGTCGAACAACGGCAAGCGTTACCGCTCGCTGGGCGATCAGGACATTACCAATCCTGTCGTATCGAACGCCTCGAATATCGAGGAAATCCTGGCTGAGCTGAAAGCCACGAAAGTGCCGGAGCGTGCCGGACGCGCGCTCGACCATGAAACCGAAGATGCCTTCGAGCGGCTTCGTGTCGCCGGTTATCTCTGACGTTAAATGAGCGCCCCGATGAACATCGCTGTCTCCAAAATCGAGCCCAAGGCTTCAATCGCCCCCGCGCCGAACAGCGCGACCCGTCCTCAGGTCCGCATCGTCATTGTCGGACACGTCGATCACGGCAAGTCCACGCTGGTCGGCCGTCTGCTGCATGAAACCGGCAGCCTGCCCGACGGCAAGCTCGAAATGTTGAAAGCCGTCAGCGCGCGGCGCGGCATGCCGTTCGAATGGTCGTTCCTGCTGGATGCTTTGCAGACCGAGCGCGACCAGGGCATCACCATCGACACCACCCAGATCCGTTTCCGCACGCCGTCGCGCGACGTCGTGCTGATCGACGCGCCGGGCCACGCGGAATTCCTGCGCAACATGATCACGGGCGCTTCGCAGGCCGACGCCGCGGTGCTCATCATCGACGCGCTTGAAGGCGTGCGCGATCAGACCCGCCGTCACGGCTATCTGCTGCATCTGCTCGGCGTCAAACAGGTCGCCATCGTCGTCAACAAGATGGACCGCGTCGACTACAGCGCGGCGCGTTTCAAGGAGATCAGCGACGAGATTTCGGCGCATCTCAACAGCCTCGGCGTTACGCCGACAGCCATCGTGCCGATTTCGGCGCGCGACGGCGATGGCGTCGCCGAGCGTACATCCAACATCAACTGGTACAGCGGACCAACTGTGGTCGAGGCGCTTGATGCGCTGACCCCGGCGCGCGCGCTGGATGAACTGGCGCTGCGGTTTCCGGTTCAGGCGATCTACAAGTTCGATGACCGCCGCATCGTCGCTGGCCGCGTCGAATCCGGCAACATCGGCACCGGCGACGAAATCGTCATCATGCCCGCGGGCAAGGTGGCCAAGGTCAAGTCGGTCGAGAGCTGGCCGCAAACGCCGCTGCTCGCGCGGCAAGGTGCGGGCCGCTCGGTCGGCATCACACTGGACCGCGAGCTGTTCCTGGAGCGCGGCGACATCATCGCGCATTCGCATGCGACGCCCCGCGATACACGCCGGCTTCATGCGCGTATTTTCTGGTTGCACGACACACCGCTGAAAGCGGGCATGTCGGTTCTGGTCCGTCTCGGCACCATGGAGACCCGCGCCACCATCGTCGAGATCAACAAAGCCGTCGATCCTGGTGAGCTAGCGAGCATCGAGACATCTGCGATCGCGCGCAATCATGTCGGCGAAATCGATATCGCGCTGGCGAAGCCAGTCGCGGCCGACCCCTATACGGACAATCCGCGCACCGGACGCCTTGTGATTGAAGTCAACGGACGGATCGCCGGCGGTGGCCTCGTGCTCAGCGTCGATTCCGGCCAGCGCGCCATTCCTGTCGACATCGTGCCGGTCGAATCCGCGCTGCGCCCGGAAGAGCGCTCGGCGCGTTACGGTCACGGCGGCGCCGTGGTCTGGCTGACCGGCCTGCCCGGCTCGGGCAAATCCACATTGGCGCGCGCGCTGGAACGCACGCTGTTCAGCCGCGGCGGCTCACCGCTGCTGATCGATGGCGACACCTTGCGCGCGGGCCTCAACGGCGATCTCGGCTTCTCGCCGAAGGACCGCACGGAGAACATTCGCCGTCTTGCCGAGATGGCGACCCATCTGGCACGCAACGGCCATATCGCCATCGTCGCCGCCGTGTCGCCGTCGAGCGACGATCGTGCACAGGCGCGGCGGATCGCTGACGACCTGTTCCGCGAGGTCTATGTGGCGACACCGGCCGAGGTTTGCGAAAGCCGCGATCCGAAAGGCCACTACGCCAAGGCACGTGCCGGCAACCTGCCGAGTTTCACCGGCATCGCCAATGATTATCAGCCGCCGGCCAACGCCGAGCTGACGATCGACACCTCGACGCGTTCGGTCGCCGATGCCGCCGACGAGATCGAGCGGCTGCTGGCGAACACCGGCGTTCTGTTCGGCGAACTCGACGATCTCGCCGCCAACATTTAAATCTCTTCGACGCCCGTCACAGGAGACCACATTGCGCAAGACCCTTATCGCTCTCGCCGCCAGCCTCAGCTTCATCACCGCAGTCCATGCGCAGACGCCGAACACGCTTCTGAACGTATCCTACGACATCGCCCGCGAACTCTATGCGGCGGTCAACGTCGAATTCGCGAAGCAGTGGAAGGCCAAGACCGGCCAGGACGTCACCATCAACCAGTCGCACAACGGCTCCACGCGTCAGGCCCGCGCCATTCTCGAAGGCCTTGAAGCCGACGTCGTCACCTTCAATCAGGTGCCGGATGTTCAGGTGCTGTACGACAAGGGCAAGCTGATACCCGCCGACTGGCAGAAGCGGCTGCCAAACAACTCTTCTCCGTATTATTCCCTCCCGGCGTTCCTGGTGCGCGCAGGCAACCCGAAGAACATCAAGGACTGGGACGATCTCGTGAAGCCCGGCGTGCAGGTGATCTTCCCGAATCCGAAGACCTCGGGAAATGCCAAGTACACCTATCTCGCCGCCTATGCTTACGCCAAGACCAAGTATGACAGCGCCGAGAAGGCCGATGAATTCGTGAAGAAGCTGTTCGCCAATGTCCCGGTATTCGACACCGGCGGCCGTGCTGCGACCACCACCTTCGTCGAGCGTCAGACCGGCGACGTGCTGATCACGTTTGAGGCCGAGACCGCCGGCATCCGCGATATCGCAGGCGCCGACAAGTATCAGGTCGTCGTGCCCTCGCAGAGCCTGCTGGCGGAGTTTCCCGTGGCTGTGGTCGACAAGTACGCCGACAAGCACGGCACGCAGGCGCTCGCCAAGGCTTATCTGGAGTTCCTGTACACGCCGGAAGGACAGACCATTCTGGCCAGGCAGTACAACCGCGTGAACGACAAGGCCGTCGCCGAGAAGTTCAAGGACAAATTCCCGGCGGTGAAGCTCGTCACCATCGAGAAAGAGTTCGGCGGCTGGGACAAGGTCAACGCGGAGCACCTCAATCCCGGCGCGAAGCTCGATCAGTTGTTTGGCGGCGCCAACAGGTAAGACGCAAGTTTTGAATAAATAGAAAATGTCATGCGCGGGCTTGACCCGCGCATCCATCTTTTAGAAAGAGTGCCTCAAGAGATGGATTGCCGGGTCAAGCCCGGCAATGACGATCCAAAGCGGAGCTAACGACAGTGCTCTGCTTCCATTTCAGAAACGGATGATTTGAATTGCGACGCCGGGTCATCCCAGGTTTCGGATTGGCGCTGGGAACGACCGTCCTTTATCTCGGGGCGATCGTGCTGCTTCCCCTTTGCGCGCTGCTTCTGAAAGCTTCCGGCATTGGCGCGGCGCAGCTCTGGGACATCCTGTCGTCGCCGCGCACGCTCTCCGCCATCCGTGTCACGGTGTCGATGGCCTTCGCGGCCACGATCTTCAATGCCATTTACGGTTTGCTGCTGGCATGGGTGCTGGCGCGCTACGAATTTCCCGGCAAGCGCATCCTCGATGCGCTGGTCGATGTCCCGTTCGCGCTGCCGACCGCGGTCGCGGGCCTCGCTCTGACGGCACTGTTCGCCAGGAACGGATGGTTTGGCGCTCCGCTCGACAAAATCGGAATAGCGGTCGCCTACACGCCGCTCGGCATCGCCATGGCGATGGCGTTCACCAGCATCCCGTTCGTGGTGCGCACGGTGCAGCCGGTGATCGAGGATCTCGGCTCCGAAGTCGAGGAAGCAGGCCGCTCGCTCGGCGCCAACGATTTCCAGATTTTGTGGAAAATCATCTTTCCTGCGATCTTCCCCGCCTTCCTCGCCGGCTGCTCGCTGTCGTTCGCGCGCAGCCTCGGCGAATTCGGCGCGGTGATTTTCATCGCGGGCAACCAGCCGATGAAAACCGAAATCGCCGCGCTGCTGACCTACATCCGGCTCGAGGAATACAATTATGAAGCCGCGGCAGCGATCGCCACCGTCATGCTGCTGATGGCATTCGTGATGCTGCTGTTCACCAACGCAGTGCAGGCCTGGCATCTGCGTTACGTCGGTCGCGGGGAAGTCTGATGTCCATTGTGCGGGATCGCGCCAGCGAACAGGCCGAGTGGATGCATCATCCGGTCGGCGGGGGCACCGTCACGCGGCGGATTGTGCTGTGGACCGTGCTGGTGCTGACTGCGTTTTTTCTGGTGGCACCGCTGGTGCTGATCGTCACGTCGGGCCTCTCGTCCGGCGTCGGCGTTTTCATGCGCAACCTCACGGAGCCTGCGACGGTTCACGCCATTTTCCTGACGCTGCTGACGGCGCTGATTGTGGTGCCGATCAATATCCTGTTCGGCCTTGCCGCGGCGTGGACGGTGACCAAGTTCGATTTTCGGGGAAAAACGCTGCTGATCTCGCTGATCGAGTTGCCCTACTCGATCTCACCGATCGTCGCCGGTGTCGCCTATCTGTTCGTCTACGGCTCGCAGGGCCTGTTCGGGCCGCTGCTTGAGTCATTGGGCATCAAGGTGATGTTCGCGCTGCCCGCGATCTTCCTGGCGAGTCTGTTCGTCACAGCACCCTTTGTCGCGCGCGAACTGATTCCGCTGATGCAGGTGCAAGGCACGGACGAGGAGGAAGCCGCAGTAACGTTAGGGGCGGGCGGCTTCACCACATTCTGGCGCGTCACGCTGCCGAACGTGAAATGGGCGGTGGTCTACGGCGCCATTCTCTGCAACGCGCGCGTGATGGGCGAGTTCGGCGCGGTGTCGGTGGTCTCCGGCAACATCCGCGGCCAGACCACCACGCTGCCGCTTCAGATCGAACTGCTCTATCAGGACTACAATGTCGCCGGGGCCTTCGCCGCCGCGACGGTGCTGACGGCCGTGGCGCTGATCACCATCCTGATCAAGGTGGCGCTGGAACGCTACAGCAGCGAAGTACCGCACAGCGGAATTGGCCACTAGCCGCGGCAGAACTGCCTGCGAAATGCGCTGGTTGACGGCCCCTGCGGACAGGGTGGTATACGCCTTTCGGACGAGGGAAGGGCCTTCTCATAGGCCCGCCTTTGGCGCTAAAACCTTCCGCACGACGCCACTTTCCGTGGCCATCATCACCTTACCTGAGGCCTCAAAACAGCGTTTCAAAACGCCGTTTTCTGTAGGATTTATCATGAAACGTATCGACGCCAGCGGTCTGAAGATCGCTCCTGTTCTGTTCGACTTCATTGCCAAGGAAGCAACCGCCGGCACCGGCGTTTCGGCCGACGCCTTCTGGGCGGGCCTTGCCGGAATCGTCAAGGATCTCGCGCCACGGACCCGCGAACTGCTCGCCACCCGCGATGCGTTGCAGGCCAAGATCGACGGCTGGCACAAGGCGAACAAGGGCAAGGCGTTCGACATGAATGCCTACACCGCCTTCCTCAAGGAGATCGGCTACCTGCTGCCGGAGCCAGCCGCCAAGGAAGTGCAGACCGCGAACGTCGATGAAGAACTCGCCTCCATGTTCGGGCCGCAGCTTGTCGTGCCGCTCACCAATGCGCGCTATTCGCTGAATGCCGCGAACGCGCGCTGGGGCAGCCTCTATGACGCGCTCTATGGCACCGACGCCATCCCGCACGACCCAAGCGAGGGCGGCAAGGGCTACAACAAGGCGCGCGGCGACAAGGTGATCGCCAAGGCCAAGGCGTTTCTCGATCAGGCCGTGCCGCTCGCGACCGGCAACCACAGCGACGTTACCGCCTATCACATCGAGCACGGCCAGCTCGCCGCCAAGCTCAAGAGCGGCAACGCCACTGCGCTCAAGAACAAGGCCCAGCTCGTCGGCTATCAGGGCGATGCCGCCTCCCCGACCTCGATCCTGCTGGTCAACAACGGCATGCACATCGACGTGCAGATCAACCGCAACAACACCATCGGCAAGGACGATCCTGCCGGCGTCGCCGACATGATCCTGGAATCGGCGGTCTCGACCATTCTCGACATGGAAGACTCGGTGGCCGCCGTCGACGCCGAGGACAAGGTTCTGGTCTACCGCAACGTGCTCGGCCTAATGAACGGCACGCTGTCGGCCGACTTCGAGAAGGGCGGCAAGACACTGACCCGCGCGCTCAATGCCGACCGCACCTACACCGCAGCGGACGAGAAGGGCAAGGTGACCCTGCACGGCCGCAGCATGATGCTGATCCGCAACGTCGGCCATCACATGTTCACCGACGCTGTACTCGACAGCTCGGGTGAGGAAATTCCGGAAGGCATCCTCGATGCCGCCGTCACCGGCCTGCTCGCGCTCCACGACCTGAAGGGCAAGACCAAGCTGAAGAACAGCCGCAAGGGCTCGGTCTACATCGTCAAGCCGAAGATGCACGGCCCGGATGAGGTCGCGCTCACGGTCGATATCTTCGGCCGCGTCGAGAAGATACTGTCGATGGCCGCCAACACTATGAAGGTCGGCATCATGGACGAGGAGCGCCGCACCACGGTGAACCTCCAGGCCTGCATCCAGAATGCCGCGCAGCGCATCTGCTTCATCAACACGGGCTTCCTCGACCGTACCGGCGACGAAATCCATACGTCGATGGAGGCCGGCCCGATGATCCGCAAGAACGACATGAAGGCGCAGCCCTGGATCAAGGCCTACGAGGACTGGAACGTGGACACGGGTCTCGCCAACGGCTTGCCCGGTCACGCCCAGGTCGGCAAGGGCATGTGGGCAGCTCCCGACAAGATGGCCGACATGCTGGCGCAGAAGATCGCGCATCCGCAGGCCGGCGCTTCCACCGCATGGGTGCCATCGCCGACCGCTGCAACGCTGCACGCCCTGCACTATCATCAGGTCGATGTCGGTGCGCGGCAGAAGGAACTGAAGAGCCGCCCGAAAGCGAAGCTCTCCGACATTCTGACGATTCCGGTTTCGCAGTCGAACTGGGCGCCCGACGACGTCAAGCAGGAAATCGACAACAACTGCCAGGGCATCCTCGGTTACGTCGTGCGCTGGATCGATCAGGGCGTCGGCTGCTCCAAGGTGCCGGACATTCACGATGTCGGCCTGATGGAAGACCGCGCCACGCTGCGCATTTCCGCGCAGCATCTCGCCAACTGGCTGCATCAGGGCGTCGTCACCAGGAACCAAGTAATGGAATCGCTGAAGCGCATGGCGGCGATCGTGGACAAGCAGAATGCCGGTGACTCGCTCTACAAGCCTATGGCGCCGAAATTCGACGGCCTTGCATTCCAGGCCGCCTGCGACCTGATCTTCAAGGGCCGCGAGCAGCCGAACGGCTACACCGAGTTCATCCTGCATGCGCGCCGCAAGGAAGCGAAAGCAGCGGGCTGATCCGCTCGACTAATTGACGTGACGATGAAACCCCCGGCGCTTGCGCCGGGGGTTTTGCCTTAAGCCTTTTGAAAATGTTGCCGCCGTTCTCTCAACAGAATGACGCCACTTCGCCGCAGTTCCGGCAGGAACGTTCACGCCATCGCATCGTTATCGATCATTCCAACACTGGAGGATGACGATGGATTGGAACCGCGTTGAAGGTAACTGGAAGCAGTTCAAGGGCGCCGCCAAGGAAAAATGGGGCAAGCTGACCGATGACGATCTCGATGTCATCGAGGGCCGCCGCGAGCAGCTCGAAGGCAAGCTCCAGCAGCGCTACGGCTTCGCCAAGGATCAGATCCACAAGGACGTGGACGACTGGTTCAAGACGTTAAAGTAATCGCACCAGATTGACGAAAGCCCCGGCATTCCGCCGGGGCTTTTTGTTGGCGCGAACTCTGTGCCGTGAGAACTAAAACACCGCGAGAACTCTCAAAAGCGAAATGATGCCAATGATGATGACAATGATGCGGACGATCTGCTTGGCGCGGCCGTCGATTGGCAACAGATTGACGAGATAAAGAACAAGAATGACGACAAGGAATGTGATCAGCGCGCTGATAAGCAAAGACATGGTAACCCCTCATGAAATCAGTTCTGCTGGATGCGAGAGCCGTGTCCCGTATCCCTGCACGTCAACAATTCCGCTGAGGTTTGGTTCCCTCTAGGGAACAACGAACATCGCCGTGTTGCTATTGCGCAGCGACGACAGGCAGCCGTTCGAATTTCGCCCGAACGGATTTCGGCGCCGGCGTAAAATTCAGCGCAGCGCTGCGGCGGCTGCTTCCCGCAACCATCAGACCATCCGCACCGGCGACGATGTCGCCCTTGCGCAGGGTGGGATCGTCTTCGATCTTGACCGAGGCCAGTCCCGCAGGGTCCTTGCCATTGCACGTGCAGCCGGTGACCAGCTCCTTGCGATAGCGGAATGCATTCGGCAAATCGGAATACGATTTTCCTGTATCGCTCGACGCATTGTCGATCGAGCCGCCGTGATAGATTCTGGTCTCGGTCGCCGGGCAGAAGCTCTTGCAGGCTTCCGCCTTGGTCTGCCCGTCAGATGCGGCAACAGGGAAATAACGGCCATCGCAGGTCCGCACGCAATACGTCGTCGAGCCGCCGCTGTAGCTGCTGCCATAGATATTGACCCGCCTGTTCGGCTGCGCGTCCCCGAAATCAGGCGATGCAAACGGCACCGACACGGACGGCGCGGGAGCGCCGCCAAATCCGCCGAAGAACGAGGAGAAGAAATCACGCGCATGCGCTGACGATGCACCCACTGACACTGCGACAAGCCCAATCGCGACGGCGGCCGCCATCGATCGGAAATACAACTTTACCTGACGCATCATGCCCTCTTCAGCCTTGGTCCATCCGCTACACTGCATGCTCAAATTTTCACTCAATATAATCCGGACAATTTGACGTTATGTGACGGCAGCGGCGCCGAGTCGCTGACGCGAAGCGGTCTGAGCGCGCCGGCTCTCGGCGCAGCTCTCTCTTTCGTTACACCCGCTTCAAGCCGGCTGCTCTTCGGCAGCACGATCACCTTGGTACCGATCGTGACGCGGCTGGCCAGATCCTGCACGTCCTCGTTGGTCAGACGGATGCAGCCGCTGGAGACGAACTTTCCGATGGTGGACGGATCGTTGGTGCCGTGAATGCGGTAAGAGCTGGAGCCGAGATACATCGCCACCGCGCCCAGCGGATTTCCGGGGCCACCGGCGACGAAGCGCGGCAGATACGGCTGGCGGGCAATCATCTCCGCCGGCGGATGCCAGTCCGGCCATGCCGCCTTGCGCGATACGGTCTGGACGCCAGACCAGGTGAAGCCCTCGCGGCCAACGCCGACGCCGTAGCGGATGGCGCGGCCCTGCCCCAGCACATAGTAGAGCGTGGTGTTGCCGGTATCGATCACGATGGTGCCGGGCGCCTCGCGGCTTTCGAAAGAGACGATCTTGCGCTGAAGCCGCTCGGGAAGAACCGTGGCGCTGTCGTCCTCAGTCACACCAGGCGACGGCAGCGACTGCTGATCCGACCAGAACGTCCTTTGGGACGATCCTTGGTAAACGCCAGCATATCCAAGCGTTTGAGACACCGCCGGCGTCGCCAGAACGAGAGGGAATGCCATCGCCGCGACGGTGAGGCCGCGGGCGGATCGAAGGGACGTGGTGAATATCCGGAAAATGGAATTTCGAGACACTGAGTTCGCCTGCGCCGAATGTGTCATGGGCCTGCCCTCAAGTTCTGCGATGGCATCGTGTGATGCGGATACAGAGCGAACGCGGGCTTACGGCTTTTGGTTCCAAGCGCACCTCGTCCCGAAATGATTTGTGAGAACCGGCGGACGGCAGGTTCAAACCGCTGCGACGGAACATTGGGACTGGCTGCCGGTTAGCGGTCTGAAGCCGGTGCATGACAGTGGGCTCCGGCGCAAATCGAGGACTTTAGTCATGTCTCTTGGCACCATTCTCATTATTATTTTGATCCTGATCCTGCTCGGCGTCATTCCAAGCTGGGGCCATAGCGCTAACTGGGGTTACGGCCCGTCAGGAATCGTCGGCACCATCCTGGTGATCGTGGTCATTCTTCTGCTGCTCGGCAGAATCTGAAGGTGTCCAACGTGCGCCGAGAGGTGCGCGAGTCAAAAGATCCGGCGGTGGCAGCACCGCCGGACGAGCGCAAAGAACAGCGGCCTCCGACCATTCGCCGCGCAGATATTGTTTCGTTTTCTCTGGTCGCATTGCTGATCATCAGCGTCATCGCCGTTCTGTACGTGGGGCGGGCCTTCTTCCTGCCCACGGTCACCGCAGTGGTGATCGGAACAATGCTGTCCCCCGCCGCAAAATTTCTGGAAAAATACGGTATCCCCCGATCGGTGTCGGCGATCCTTATCGTGTCCGCGACCTTCGCCGGGCTCGCCTTCATGATCGCGCTGATCTCCGCGCCGGTCATGGAATGGTCCACACGGCTTCCCGAACTTGGTCCCTCGCTAAAAGACAAGTTTCACGTCTTCGATCGGCCGATTGCGTTCTGGCATCAATTGCAGGGGCTGTTCGGCGCAACGGCTGTGCCGGGGGAGTCAACTTTTTCCCTCCCGAAGATCGAATGGGTCCAGCCGACGCTGGAATTTCTGTCTCCGACGTTCACCGAGATCCTGCTGTTCTTCGCGGTTCTCGTGCTCTTCATTGCAAGCTGGCCGGACCTGCGCCGAGCGCTGATCCTGAATTTCACCGATCGTGACGAGCGGCTGCGCGTCTTGCGTATCCTGAACGAGATCGAAAGCAATCTCGGCGGCTATCTCCTCACGGTCACGCTGATTAACATGGGGCTCGGCATCGCCACCGGACTGATCTGCGCCGCCACCGGAATGCCCAATCCTGCGGGTCTCGGCGCGCTCGCGGCGACGCTGAATTACATTCCGATTATCGGTCCGATCGTGATGTTCGTCGTGCTCGCCGCCGTGGGCGTCATCACGTCATCGACCCTGACCGGCGGATTGGCCGCCGCCGGCGGCTTTGCCGTTGTCGCCTTCATCGAGGGGCATTTCGTGACACCGTCGATCATCGGCCGGCGGCTGGCGCTGAATGCGCTCGCGGTCTTCATCACCCTCGCTTTCTGGACGTGGCTGTGGGGACCGATGGGCGCGTTTCTGTCGTCGCCGATCCTGATCGTCGGGCTCGTCCTCAAGGAGCACTTGATGCAGGTCAAGGACACCCAGTTACCGGACCAGTAAAGCGATGGAACCTTCGCAAGAACCATGCGTTTTCGCACGGAGCATGCGGCTATCGGGAGTTTTAGATGTCGAGCACCGGCGGTGAAGACGCAATGAAGAACATGACGGATAAATCCACTTATGAACGCCTTCAGAAGGATGTAGACGCCGTGAAAAACGATATCTCAGCACTCGCAGACCAGATCTCCGATGTTCTCGAAGCGCTCAAGGGCGACGCCCGCAAGCAGGCCAGACGGGCCTACAAGCAGGCACGTGCCGACGTGGATTCCGTGATGTCCGACGTCGGCAAGCGCGGCAGCGAAGCCCTGGACGCGGCACAGGATTATGCCGGCTCGCTCGAGGAATCCCTTGAAGACGCGATCACCCAGCGCCCGCTGGCCGCTGTTGGCCTTGCCGTCGGCCTCGGCTTTTTGATCGGCGTGACGTGGCGCCGTTGATAGCAGCAATTTTTCCTGGCACGGCCGGCCTCCCCGCCGGCAGTGCCGATGCGCGCTTTCGTTGACGGATATTGATCGGATTTTCGATGTTTCAGAAGTTGATGGATGACTTTCGGGAGAGCACCGGCAGCGCATTGCGGCTGACATCGCTGGCGATCGCGGTTGCGGTTTGCCTCTTCATCACAACGGCGTTCCTGTGCGCGGCCGCCTTCGTCTTCGTGCTTCAGAAATACGGCCTGCTGCAAGCCTGCTTCGCGGGGGCCGGGGTGTTCTTCGTGGCGACCGTGCTTGCGGCGATCAGCTATGCCGTGCGCAAGCGGCAGATCAGGAAGAGGCCTGTTGAAGCGGCGAAATCCACCATGCAGACCGCGCTCAGCGATCCAATGGTGCTCGCCGCCGGTTTGCAGATCGTCCGCACGATCGGAATCAAACGTATCATTCCACTCGTCGCCATCGGCGGAATTGCGCTGGGCCTGATGGCCAATCGCCGCCAGGCCGCAGAGGACGAACCCGAGGAGCAACCCTGAGTTTCGTCACCAAAAAGAGCGCCATCTGGCGCTCTTTTTTATGGCCGAAATCCGCGACCGATCAGGTGATACAGCGCCCGGGGGCAAGCTGCTTGGCGACGGCTGTCAGAACGCTCACAACCGGTTCGCACGCCACAGGACGCGTGCCTGCGGACGATCCCTTGCCTGAACCCACCGTTGATGGTGGAGCCTTGCGCTGGGCGTTGGCGTCTTCACCCGCAGGCATCCGAACCATAACCGACGAGTCGGTCATGCCCGGCACCTTGAAGGAAATCGTCACGCCGCCTACAGCGGCCACCGCCGGATCGCGATCGCCCTTGGCCGAGCGATCGACATTGATTGCTATCACTTCACCAGCAGGACCGGCCGGCATCGTTGTCGTCGCATCGCCGCGCTGAGCCGGACCAAGCAAATCGTTTCCTGCCGATACTTCAAGATGCACGGCACCCAGTGCCAGCACCGCGGCCACCACTCCGAGAGTTCCAGAAGCCATGTAAGACATCTGCCGCCCCTACGTTGCCATGCCGCATGATCGCGGCTTTCGGATTCAACGTGGTCCGCCCGGCTTTCGTTCCGGGTTCAAAAGCGCGCGGCCGGTGAAAAAAAATTGGGTGACCGGGAACACTTTCGCGCGGCGGGCGTCATTCCAGAAGCCGGTCAATCCCCCTGCCCCTAATCGACCGGCTCACGGGGGTGTGGTCGTGGTGATGCCGGCCGCACCCCTTTCTTTTTTGCGTATTGGAATGCGATCACAAAAAAGCCGGAACACGGGATGTCCCGCGTTCCGGCTTTTTATTGCGGTGCCTCGTGCCTGATATCTCAGGAAACCGCCGCCCTGGGCCGGCTGCGCGAGTTACGCTGAAAGAACAGCGCCTGACTTGCCACGGCGGACACCATGGCCGGCTGGAACGGCTTCGAGATCAGGAAGGCGGGTTCGGGCCGCTCACCGGTGAGAAAACGCTCGGGATATGCGGTGATGAACACCACCGGCACCTCGAACGTCTTGAGCAGTTCGTTCACCGCATCGAGCCCCGAACTGCCGTCGGCGAGCTGGATGTCAGCCAGGATCAGACCCGGCCTTTTCGACTTCGCCAGCGCAACGGCATCGGTATGGGTCCGTGCCACGCCAATGACGTTGTGTCCGAGATTCCTGACCAGGCTCTCCAGATCCATCGCGATGAACGTCTCATCTTCGATGATCAGCACATCGGTCGCGATTTCTGCGGCCAGTTCGCGGCCGGCGGTATCCGCCAGTTCACGAACATGTGTGATTTCCGTATTGAGGATGTGAGCGACTTCCTCCTCCGAGAAACCTTCGAGCGAAAGCAGCAGAAAAGCCTGGCGTGGAAGCGCCGTGAGATTCGACAGCCGCTGTTCAGAGGCCTGCGCGGGACCCTTGTCGGTGCTCTCGTTCAGAGACACCGAATTCCAGATCTGTGTGAAAAGCCTGAACAATCCGACGCGCGGCCCGAATTTTTCTTCCAGCAGCGAGGGGTCTTGCAGCAAGGCCTCAAGCATGGCTGCAACATAGGCATCTCCCGATGCCTGGCTTCCGGTCAACGCGCGGGCATACCGCCGCAACAGTGGCAAATGTTCAGCAACGAGCTGAGAACGAGACATACCCCCTCCAATCGATCATCAATTCAGGTTTGGACCGGCAACGCGATTGAAGCGACCGCCGGTTCCCCCGCTTCGGACTATCTACGCATAAATCGGAGAAAAGTTCCTCCTGGTCGGAACTTTCCGCTCACCCCCCCGTTTATGACTGGATCAGGCGGGCTAAAGGCTTCGCCGGGCGACAAAAACTCCCGTGTTTCTAGCTAGTTAGCTCATGGGGAAAAACGGATAAAGCCAATGAAAGATTCGAAGCCGTCGTCCAACAGGCCACCTGGAAAGCCGGGAGGGCTAAATTCCGAAATTCAATCACGGATCGGACATCAGTTGCGCGCCATGTATGACGATGTTGTGCGTCAAGGCGTACCCGATCGCTTTGCCGATCTGATTCGTCAGCTTGATTCCCAAGAGGCGGCTTCACAGATATCCGGAGAGCCGACAAAAGATGGGAGGGACTAATGCCTCTCACTGACTCACTTCGCGACGATATTCTCGCTACCGTTCCGAGCCTGCGTGCGTTCGCTATTTCGCTGAGCGGCAATGCTGATCGCGCCGACGACCTCGTGCAGGAAACGCTGCTGCGCGCACTTGCGCACATCGATTCGTTCCAGCCGGGATCAAATCTTCCAGCGTGGCTGTTCACGATCCTGCGCAATCTGTTCCGCTCGGACTATCGCAAGCGGCGGCGCGAGGTCGAGGATGCCGATGGCAGCTATGCCAAGACGCTGAAGTCACAGCCGGCTCAGGGATCGCATCTCGAGTTCGAGGAGTTTCGAACCGCGCTCGACAAGCTTCCTCAGGATCAGCGCGAGGCGCTTATTCTCGTCGGCGCGTCCGGCTTCTCTTACGAGGACGCCGCAGCGATCTGCGGATGCGCGGTCGGCACCATCAAGAGCCGCGTCAATCGCGCCCGATCGAAGCTGAGCGCCTTGCTCTACGTCGAGGGTGCGGAAGACTTCGGACCGGACAATACCATTCGCGCCGTGATCGGCGGAGGCGGCGGCTAGCCCGTCACCTCAACGCAACGCATCAAAAAAGCGGCCACGTGGGGTGGCCGCTTTTTATTGTTTGCGATCAGTTGAGGCCGCCAAAGGCCCAGATCAGGATCAGAACGGGAATAGGAATCCCGAGAAACCACAACAGCAGATATCGTCCCATCATACTTTCCTTTGCGTGACAGCGTTCGCTGCTCAATTCATCGCAGGAAAGATTGTTCCTCTGCCAGTCCGGATCAGCGCTTCTTCTTCACCGGCTTACCGATGCGCTCGGTGCGGTCCATTTCAGCCTCGTCTACCACTGTGACCATCGGAGCCGTGAGTTCGTAGACGTAGCTGACATCCGTGAAGTAGCGTTTCGACGTGCCGCCCAGCGCCTCAGGCGCGACCCGGTCCAGAAGCACGAGACCGAACTCGCTGTCGGCGCGGCGCGTTGCCGCGCTGGTGTTGAACTCTTCCCAGCGGAAATGGAAGACGGCGTCAGGTCCATCCGACACCGTCCAGCCGGCCACAATATGCGGATGCTTGCCGACCAGCGACAGGCCCTCATCCGCATGAGATGCCAGCTCAAAGAACAGCAGCGACAGGCTTTGCGCCGCGCGCGCACTGACGGTGATGTCCGGTCCTGTGAGCGCGATGCGGTCCGCATGGGGAATCGCGCGCGACTCGAACAGTCCTTTGAGTTTGACACCCTGCCACTGGCTTTCGCTGAGCAGCGACACGACATGCGACATGGCGTGAATCCGGCCAATCAGAAGCTCGCGCGCGACGTCGATGTCGGCGCCGTGACGCATCGTGCGGGTCACGATCGACTGGATGACCGCAAGAATGTTCTTCACCCGATGATTGAGTTCGTCGATGACGGCTGTGAGCCTTCGCTCGAAGTCGATACGGGTCTGGATCTCCCGGCTGAGCCGTATGTTGTTGTAGGACACGTACCCAAACAGGCCGCAGAAAATAAGGGTCAGTGCGGCACCGATCAGCATGACGATGCCCGCGAGTTCCTGAGCGCGCGTCGCCGCGTTCGTTCTCGCGTAGTAGATCAGCGTCCAGTCCCGCGCGCCGAAGGAAACAACACGCAGCAAAGGAGGATTGTCGGCATCCAGTTGCAGAGGAACCGACGTGACATTTCCATCCGCATCGGATGTCAAATTATCCGAGGCATTTCGTGGATCGCGCAGCGCCACCGAGAACAGGGACAGTTCGTCGTTGACGAGCATCAACGGCGCCAGCCGATAGGATATGGTCAGGAAGCCTGCGACGGTGGAGCCCGTATCCGTTCGTACCGGCGAAGCCAGCACGATGCCCATGGGGCCGCCGACACGCAGCAGCACGAAGGGATCGGACGACACCGGCCTGTCCTCCTCTACCGCACGGTTGAACATCGGCGCGATCACCGGATGATTGTTCAGCGTGCGGCCGACAAATGACTTGGTTTCATCGTTCTGCGGCTCGACATCCATCACGACGGTCGCCGGATCGGGCACCGCCGCCGGATTGAGCGGCGTGTCATTGACGTTCCGGATTGTCGGGTTGGGAAAACCGGCGGCCTTCAGTTCGTTCTGGGCCCGGCCGAAATCGGCGCGCGGAATGCGGGCCACCCAGCTCGCGACGAGGAAGTCGGTCTTGAAGGCATAGATCGACGACCGCAACGGCTGCAATGCATTGGCCATGTTAAGCGAGGGCGACCGGAACAGACCGACCGCAACCCGCGCCAGCAACTCGCGCTCACTCAGGCGCTCCTGAACGAGACTTGCGTGGGTATCGACCGAGCGCGCGAGGTCGCTCCGGCCGATCGACAGTTCCTGATCATACACTTTCATGGCGGCGAGACCGGAGAGGACCAGTCCGATGATCGCCATCAGTCCGATGATGAAGCCGAGACGGAGCACGCAGTTACTCGAAAAGCGGGGATGAAAACGACCACCGGCAACCAATGCGGCTTTGGCGGAAACGGCAATCAAACGCAGATACCGAACTAATAATCATGGGTGCTCTGATGCTGCCGGATCGTTGGAGCAATCCGGCCCGGCCTGAATGTCTCGCGAATGGATTAATGTAAGTATCGCCAGATGGTTCCCGCGACCGGAAAATATACCCGTCGGCGCTTATGGTAAATCCGCCACCGCCCCCCGGGAGAGTGGTGCGAACGACAATGGACTAGGCCACGACCAGGGCCAGCCCAATGACGAAAGCGACGATTCCAAGCAGGATCGCGCCAAGAAAGACGCCGCTATAGTCTCTGCCGGGTGCTGTGAAAACGGGTTGCTTCATGCAGGGCTAACACCCCGGCCACGCAAGCGTTCCTGAAAATATCGATGCGTCAGGACTTGTTCGCTGCGCGGAAACGCGGGGTGTCCGGTCAGTTAACCTTCTCAGGAACCCGATGCCCGAAGACCGCCCTTCGCTTCAATGAAGCGGATGATGCGGTCGAGCCCTTCGCTCTTTTTCAGGTTTGTCATGACGAACGGCCGCTCACCCCGCATGCGCTTCGCATCGGTGTCCATTTTCTCGAGCGATGCGCCGACATGGGGCGCGAGATCGATCTTGTTGATCACCAGCAGATCGGATCGCGTGATGCCGGGGCCACCCTTGGACGGGATCTTGTCGCCCGCCGCGACGTCGATCACGTAGATGGTCAGATCAGCCAGTTCCGGCGAGAAGGTCGCCGCGAGATTGTCGCCGCCGGATTCGATCAGCACCAGATCGAGATCCGGGAACTTGACCCGCATGTCGGCGACCGCCGCAAGATTCATCGAAGCGTCCTCGCGGATCGCCGTATGCGGACAACCGCCGGTCTCGACGCCCGCAATGCGATCCGGTGTCAGCGATCCCGAGCGGACCAGAAACTCCGCATCCCACTTGGTGTAGATATCGTTGGTGATGGCCGCGATCTCGTAGCGTTCGCGCATCGATTTACAGAGCAGGTCCATCAGGGCCGTCTTGCCCGATCCAACTGGTCCGCCGATGCCGACGCGCAACGGTCCGTTCGTGCTGGTGCTCATAGGGACAACTTTCTCAAGATCGGAACAGCCTGGTGTACTGCGTTTCATGACGCATGCTGGCGAGATCTGCGCGGAACGTCGCGCTGCCGAGATCGTCCAGCGAACCCTGCAAGGATTTTTCCGCCGTCGCGGCGATCACGCCTTCAAGCGCGGCGAGCACATGCTGACTATCGGTCTGTCCGAGCGGGATGAGACGCACACCCGCCGAAATCCAGTTCGACGTCGTGGCATGGAGAAACGCATGCAGCGTCGATGCCAGCGAAATGCGGTGTCCCGCCGCGAGGACGCCCACGGCGACCGGATAGGTGACCGGACCCGTCACATGCGATGACAGCAGATCCAGTGCGCCGCAATTCCAGGCCGATCGGGCGATCTCGACAAAGGCACGGCCCTGCGCCGTGGTTTCCAGATGCCGTTCGCGCGACGGCATGAATGCGGCTGCGAGTTCAGCGATCTCGCCCAGCGTTCGCCCGTCGCCTGCCTCGGCGGCGCGCCAGGCGTGACACAGAAACAGGCCATCGCAGAATCCGGCCCCCTCCAGCAGCATCGCGGCGAGCCAGTCCTGCAAGGTCTGTCTGTCGGCGATGTCACCGGCCTCAACCGCCCACTCGATGCCGCTGGAATAGGAGAACGACCCCACCGGAAACGACGGCGACAGCCAAGTCATCAACCGGAAGAGCGCAGCCGATTCCTCCGCCTCAGACGCGATGCCATCCTGACCGCGATCATTTGTGGTCATGAGCATGGGTGTGACCGTGGTGATGATCGTGGTCATGCTTGCTGTGACCATCATCGTGCGCGTGGCCATGGTTATGGTGACCATGATTATGATGCGCGTGATCGTGGTGACCATGCGACGCATGACCGCCGCCGGAATACGCCCCGCCTTCCGGATCGAACGGCGCCTCGATGGCGACAACGCGCGCGCCGAGGCCCCGCACCATGTCCTCGATCACATGATCGCGCCGGATGCGAAGGCCTTTACCTACGATCTGGGTCGGCAGATGGCGGTTGCCAAGATGCCAGGCGACGCGGACAAGGTGATGCGGATCGGTGCCGCGAATTTCCACCAGTGGTTCGGGTGCCGCTACGACCTCGACCAGCCGTCCGTCTTCCAGCACCAAAGCATCGCCGCCGCGCAACGCCACAGCTTCCTTCAGGTCCAGCAGGAACTCCAGTCCGCGCGTGCCGGTCATCGCCATGCGACGCCGGTGCCGATCGTCGAAACCGAGCACCACCGTATCGGCGGCCTCGGTCCAACTGCCAGGCGGGCAAACCTGCGTCGCGCGGATCATGACGGAGTGCTCATAGTTTCTGGACTTCGCCTCCGCTGATGATCTCGATCTCGGTCGGCGAGACCTTGAGCGGCGCGGACAACTCGCGCCATGCCTTCAGATGCGGCGCGCGGCTGTGAGCGGTGAGATCGTCGCGCGTCTCCCAGCGTTCGACGAACACCAGGGTATTCGGATCGTTTACGCTGGAATGAAGTTCATAGGAGATGCAGCCCTTCTCCTTGTGAGTCTCGGCGATGCAGGCTTTCGCGCCGGCGATGAAGGCCTCGCGGCCTTCCGGCTTCACCTTGGTGGTGGCGACGACGTAGATCATCGGACCACCACATTCGCCGGCGTGATGACCTCGATCTTCGGCGACGCGGCGAGGCAATTCACCACGACACGCCCGAACGTCTTCATGTGTTCGGCCTTGCGATGCGGCTCCAGCGCCTCGGCATTTTCCCACTGCTCGACGAACACCAGCTTGGTGGGATCGGTCACGCTCTCATGCAGATCGTAGGCGATGTTTCCAGCTTCCTTGCGGGTCTCGGCGATGCAGGCTTTCGCCGCGGCGATAAGCTCGGCCCGCGTTTCAGGCTTCACTGTCAAAGTCGCAACAACGTAGATCACGGTATCCTCCCGGCTTTTGCTATTTCAGGGCCGGGACCCTAGTACATGAAATAGCGCTGCGCCATGGGAAGGACCTCCGCGGGCGCGCAGGTCAGCAATTCGCCGTCGGCGCGCACCTCGTATGTCTCGGGATCGACCTCGATATTCGGGGTCGCGCCGTTGTGAATCATGCTTTTTTTCGAGATGCGATCGCGGGTGTTTGAAACAGCATACAGCTTCTTGTCGATGCCCAGCTTCCTGGCAAGCCCGCCCGCAATGGCCGCCTTCGAGGTGAAAACCACCGACGATGCGGTCAGCGACTTGCCGTAGGCGGCGAACATCGGCTGGTAGTGTACCGGCTGCGGCGTCGGGATCGACGCATTCGGATCGCCCATGGGCGCCGCGACAATGGAGCCGCCCTTGACGATCAGATCGGGTTTGACGCCGAAGAACGCCGGCGACCACAGCACGAGATCGGCCATCTTGCCCTTCTCGACGGAGCCGATCAGTTTCGACACCCCGTGCGCGATGGCAGGGTTGATGGTGTATTTCGCGATGTAGCGTTTCACGCGGAAATTGTCGTTATCCTTGCCTTTGTCCTCCGGCAACGAACCGCGCTGCTTCTTCATCTTGTCGGCGGTCTGCCAGGTTCGGATGATAACTTCGCCGAGACGGCCCATCGCCTGCGAGTCCGACGACAGCATCGACAGCGCGCCGAGATCGTGAAGGATGTCTTCCGCCGCGATGGTCTCCTTGCGGATGCGGCTTTCGGCGAACGCCAGATCTTCCGCGATCGACGGATCGAGATGGTGACAGACCATCAGCATGTCGAGATGTTCGTCGATGGTGTTACGCGTGAACGGCCGGGTCGGATTGGTCGACGACGGCAACACGTTTTTCAGGCCCGCAACCTTGATGATGTCCGGCGCATGGCCGCCGCCCGCGCCCTCGGTGTGAAAGGCATGAATGGTGCGGCCCTTGAACGCCTTGATAGTGTCCTCCACGAATCCGGACTCGTTCAACGTGTCGGAGTGGAGCATCACCTGAATGTCGTAGTCGTCAGCGACCGAGAGGCAGTTGTCGATGGCGGCGGGCGTGGTGCCCCAATCCTCGTGCAGCTTCAGCGCACAGGCACCGCCCTTGATCATTTCGACCAGCGCTGCAGGACGCGAGGCATTGCCCTTGCCGGAAATGCCGAGGTTGACCGGAAATGCATCGAACGACTGGATCATCCGCCCCATGTGCCACGGTCCCGGCGTGCAGGTGGTGGCAAACGTGCCGTGCGACGGACCGGTGCCGCCGCCCAGCATCGAGGTAACGCCGGACATCAGCGCATGTTCGATCTGCTGCGGACAAATGAAATGGATGTGGCTGTCGAAGCCGCCCGCAGTGAGAATCTTGCCCTCGCCCGCAATGATGTCCGTGCCGGGACCGATCACAATGGTGACGCCGGGCTGGATGTCCGGATTGCCTGCCTTGCCGATGGCCGCGATCATGCCTTCCTTGATGGCGACGTCGGCCTTGACGATACCCCAGTGGTCCACGATCAACGCGTTGGTAATAACGGTGTCCGCCGCGCCCTGCCGGTTGGTGATCTGACTTTGGCCCATGCCGTCGCGGATCACCTTGCCACCGCCGAATTTCACCTCCTCGCCGTAGACGGTGAAATCCTTCTCGACCTCGATGATCAAATCCGTGTCGGCAAGCCGCACGCGATCGCCCGTGGTGGGGCCGAACATGTCGGCGTAGACAGAGCGTGAGATTCTGGTGGCCATTAGTACGCCCCTGACTTGATGTTTGTTCCGTTCACAGCTTGCCCATCACATCGCCGCGAAAGCCGTAGATCGTGCGCTTGCCTGCCACCGCAACAAGATTGACCTCGCGCGTCTGCCCCGGCTCGAAACGCACCGCGGTGCCGGCCGCGATATCGAGCCGCATGCCGCGCGCCTTCTTGCGGTCGAACTTCAGCGCCGGATTGGTTTCAAAGAAATGATAATGCGAGCCGACCTGAATGGGCCGATCGCCGGTGTTGGCGACCGTCAGGGTCACGGTCTTGCGGCCCTTGTTGAGTTCGATATCGCCGTCCTTGATGAAGAGTTCACCGGGGATCATTCTGAAGTCCTCAACGAATGGGTTCATGCACGGTCACGAGCTTCGTCCCGTCCGGAAACGTCGCCTCGACCTGAATGTCGTGAATCATCTCGGCGATGCCATCCATGCATTGCTCGCGCGTGATGACCTCTGCGCCGGCTTTCATCAACTCGGCCACGGTGCGGCCGTCCCGTGCGCCCTCGACGATAAAATCGGAGATAATGGCAATCGCTTCCGGGTGATTGAGCTTGACGCCGCGTTCGAGGCGGCGCCGGGCGACAATCGCCGCCATGGAAACGAGAAGCTTGTCTTTTTCACGAGGAGACAAATTCATGCGCGCAGTACCCGGTTCAACACATTGACTTTAATTCAGCCAGAGCCTCGGCAAGCCAGAAGGGCTCACACATTCCAGAACTTTCATCATATCGGCGCGGAGCCGCGCCGCATCCTGTGCGCAGAAGCGCGCCATTGCAAATCCGTTCCACGCCGAGACGCCAACCTCGGCTCCGAACGCATCGGAGATTTCGCGGATGCGTTCGACGATGGATTCATCACCGGGCACGATCAGCGCCGTGCCGATGGCGACGCCGCCGTTCGCGACCGCGCGGCTGGCCAGCTTGTCCGCAATATCGCCGTCGAGCCGGACGGTTTCAGCAAAGGCGAGCTTGCCGCCGATCCGCAGCCGCCAGCGGTCGACAAAGCTTCCTCGTGTCATGAATTCGCCCATCGCCGCGCGCCCGAACACCACGATTTCGCACAGCAGAAGCGACGCGCTCTGCGCCAGTTCGATGTCGATCCGGCGGACGACTTGGGCCCGATCGAACAGGATGGTTTCCTGCGGCAGCCAGCAGAGCCGCGCATCGGCCCCGGCGCGCAGCGCGATGTTCACCTGGGCGTCGGGCCCGTGAGAGCGATAGACCTTTTCGGCGGCCGCGGTGGTCACGGTGAGATGGGCGCCGTCCCCGGCTGCGATGTCGATGTCGAAACGGTCGCCGCCGGCGATCCCGCCGGCGGTGTTGACGAACACCGCTGAGAGACCCTGCTGCTCCGGCGACGGAAACCGCACGCGGAGCGAGCCTTCTTCATGCAACTGGCGGCGGCGCGTGGCCCCGTCCTTCAGATGCACGTCGAACTTCACCGCGCCAACCGCGCGATTGGCCGCGAATGTCTCGGACACCGTTGGTGTGATGTCGCCCCGCATCTGCCCGCCAGTCCCTGCAAAATCCAGCGCGTTACAGCGCCATCTGGCGGCTGATCTCGGCGGGATCCAGATTGGCGCGGTCGCAGGTGAACTTCACCGCGCCGCGATCCATGACCGCGAAATTGTCGCCGAGCTCGCAGGCAAAGTCGAGATACTGTTCGACCAGAACGATCGCCATCGTGCCCAGGCTGCGCAGATAGGTAATCGCGCGGCCGATGTCCTTGATGATGGAGGGCTGGATGCCCTCGGTCGGCTCGTCGAGCAGCAGGAGCTTCGGCCGCATCACCAGCGCACGGCCGATCGCCAGTTGCTGCTGCTGGCCGCCGGAGAGGTCGCCACCGCGCCGTCCCAGCATGGTTTGCAGAACGGGGAACAGCGAAAATACGTCGTCGGGAATGGTGCGGTCGTTGCGCTTTAGCGGCGCAAATCCGGTCTTGAGGTTTTCCTCAACCGTCAGCAGCGGGAAGATCTCGCGGCCCTGCGGCACGAACGACATGCCCTTGCGCGCGCGCTCATATGGCCTCAGCCCGGCGATATCGGCGCCATCGAAAGTGATGGAGCCGTCCTTGATCGGATATTGCCCGACCATGGCGCGCAGCAAGCTGGTCTTGCCGACCCCGTTGCGGCCGAGCACGCAGGTGACCTTGCCGGGCTCCGCCGTCAGCGACACACCGCGCAGCGCTTGCGCAGCGCCGTAGTAGAGAGTGATGTTTTTGACATCCAGCATGGCTTTACTTTCTGCGCATGATCTTGCCCGAAAACCGGTACCCACTTTTCGGGACCATGCGCTAACGCCCCAAATACACTTCAATGACGCGCTCGTTGGACGACACCTGATCGAGCGTGCCTTCCGCGAGAACCGAGCCTTCGTGCAGACAGGTGACGCGGACGCCGAGTTCGCGCACGAACGTCATGTCGTGCTCGACGACGACCACCGTCTTCTCCTTGTTGATCTCTTTCAGCAGTTCGGCGGTCTGATGCGTCTCCACATCGGTCATGCCCGCCACAGGCTCGTCGACGAGCAGCAGTTTCGGGTCCTGCGCCAGCAGCATGCCGATTTCGAGCCACTGCTTCTGTCCATGGGACAACGCGCCTGCCAGACGGTCACGCGAATCCTTCAGACGGATCGTTTCCAGCACCCGGTCGATGCGCTCGCTTTCGCTCGGCGTCTCGCGCCAGAACAGTGTGCCGCGTACCTTGTGATCGACATTCAGCGCCAGCAGTAAATTGTCTTCGATAGTCTGGCTCTCAAATACCGTTGGCTTCTGGAATTTGCGGCCAATACCGAGTTCGGCGATCTGCGTTTCATCGAGCCGCGTCAGGTCGACCTTGCCGTCGAACAGCACATCACCCTCGTCCGGCTTGGTCTTGCCGGTGATGATATCCATCATCGTGGTCTTGCCAGCGCCGTTTGGGCCGATGATGGCGCGCATCTCGCCTGGCGCGATGGTCAGCGACAGGTTGTTGATGGCGTGAAAACCGTCGAACGAGACATGCACACCGTCGAGGTAGAGCATGGCCGAGGTGGCGCGGATATCCATGACGTTCATGTGCCTTACTCCGCGAGATCTGGTTTGAGACCGGGCTTGGTGACACCATCTTCCGCTGCCGCACTGGCTTCATCCGCGGCAAGCTGATCCTGCCGGCCCGCCCACCACTCCTTGACGGTGCCGACAATGCCCTTCGGCAGCAGCAGCGTCACCAGAATGAACAGCGCACCCAGCATGAACAGCCAGTACGGTGCGAGCACGCCGGACGTGAACACCGTCTTGGCGTAGTTGACGACGATGGCGCCGAGCGCAGCCCCGGTCAGCGTGCCACGTCCGCCGACCGCCACCCAGATGACGGCTTCGATCGAGTTACCCGGCGCGAATTCGCCCGGATTGATGATGCCAACCTGCGGCACATACAGCGCACCGGCGACACCGGCCATGCAGGCGGAGAGCGTGAACACGAACAGTTTGTAGTTCTCGACGCGGTAACCGAGAAACCGGGTGCGGGATTCCGCATCGCGAATCGCGATCAGCACCTTGCCGAGTTTTGAGGTGACGACGGCACGGCAGATCAGGAACGCGAGCGCCAGCGCTAGACAGGACAGAATGAACAGCACAGCACGCGTTCCCTGCGCCTGCACGTTGAACCCTAGGATGTCCTTGAAATCGGTCAGGCCGTTGTTGCCGCCGAAGCCGAAATCGTTGCGGAAGAACGCCAGCAGCAACGCATAGGTCATCGCCTGCGTGATGATGGAGAGATAAACGCCGGTGACACGCGAGCGGAACGCGAGCCAGCCGAAGCAGAACGCCAACAATCCTGGCACCAGCAACACCATCAGCGCCGCGAACCAGAACATGTCGAAGCCGTACCAGTACCACGGCAGCGCCTTGTAGTTCAGGAACACCATGAAGTCCGGCAGCACGGGGTTTCCGTAAACGCCGCGAGAGCCGATCTGCCGCATCAGGTACATGCCCATGGCGTAACCGCCGAGCGCGAAGAACGCGCCGTGGCCGAGCGATAGGATGCCGCAATAGCCCCAGATCAGATCGATCGAGAGCGCGAGGATGGCGTAGCAGAGATACTTTCCGAACAGCGCCATCAGATAAGTCGGCACCTGAAACGGCGACGACGCAGGCAGCAGCAGGTTCGACAGCGGCACGAGAATGCCGACGGCAGCAACGATCAGCAGGAAGATCGTCGCGCTCTTGTTGAGCGAACGGGTGAGCAGGTACGGCATCATGCTTCCACCGACCGGCCCTTGAGCGCGAACAGGCCGCGCGGCCGCTTCTGGATGAACAGGATGATGAGCACCAGAATGGCGATCTTGCCGAGCACCGCGCCGGCCACCGGCTCCAGGAACTTGTTGGCCATGCCCAGCGTCAATGCGCCAACCAGCGTCCCCCAAAGATTTCCGACGCCGCCGAACACCACCACCATGAACGAATCGATGATGTAGCTCTGGCCGAGGTTTGGCGAGACGTTATCGATCTGCGACAGCGCCACGCCCGCGATGCCGGCGATGCCCGAACCCAGGCCGAAGGTCAGCGCATCGACCCGCGAGGTCGCGATGCCCATCGACGCGGCCATGCGGCGGTTCTGCGTCACCGCGCGCATCTCAAGCCCGAGGCTGGTGAAGCGCAGCATGCCGAGGAGGATGAAGAACACCGCGATGGTGAAGACCACGATCCAGAGACGGTTGTAGGTGATCGTCATCTGGCCGATTTCGAAAGCGCCGCTCATCCATGATGGGTTGCCGACCTCGCGATTGGTCGGTCCGAACATGGTGCGCACCGCCTGCTGCAGCACCAGCGAGAGTCCCCACGTTGCCAGCAGCGTTTCCAGCGCACGGCCGTAAAGAAAGCGGATGATGGTCCGCTCGATGATGACGCCGATCATTCCCGCCACCAGAAACGCCAGCGGCACCGCGATCAGCAGCGAATAATCGAACAGGCCGGGATAGCTGGTGCGGATCAGTTCCTGCACCATGAAGGTGACATACGCCCCGATCATCACCATCTCGCCATGCGCCATGTTGATGACGCCCATCACGCCGAAGGTGATGGCAAGGCCGATGGCGGCGAGCAGCAGCACCGAGCCGAGCGACAGCCCATACCAGGCGTTCTGCGCGGTGGCCCAGATCGCGAGGTTACTCTGGATTGAACTGATCGCGGACGCGGAGACGCGTCCAAGCGCGGACGACGGGTCGGCGGACAGTCCGGTGAGGATCGCAAGCGCTTCCTGATCGCCGCGATCGCGGATTACTGCAATCGCGTCGAGCTTGTCTGCTTCAGAGGCCTTCGGATCGAACAGCATGATCGCGGCCTTGGCTTCGGCAAACGCCCGCTTCGCGCCACTGTTGGTTTCCTTTTGCAAAGCCCCTTCGATGACCGGCAGGAAGGCCGCGTCATGAGTTTTGAAAACCGATTGCGCCGCCTGAATGCGTTTGGCGGGATCCGGCGACAGCAACGTCAATCCGCCGAGTGCAGCCTCGACGGTGCGGCGCAGGCGGTTGTTGAGGCGCACGGCGACCGCACCGGACGGGGCGGTCGCAGCTTCGCCGGTCGCGGCATCGGTGATCTTGCCGCTCTTGTCTTTGACGAAAACTTTCTTGCTCTGCGGATCGGCCAGCAGGCGGCCATCCTGAAGCGCGTCGATGATCGGAAACGCGAGCGGATTGCCGCTGCTCGCGAGCGCGCCGACGGCAGCCTCGGTATCGGAGAAGGAATCGTTGGCGAATTGCGCGACGGCGTCTTCAAAGGGACCAGCCAGTGCCGGCACGCCCGAGACGATAATCAATATCAACGCAATAGCCGCCGCACGGCAGCGATGAAGGATTAAAGAAAACACGTGACAACCCCGGCAGAGGTGAGAGGAAGGCGGCGACTGCCGCCGCCTTCCGGTCGTTTCAGGTCAGAGCGCGATGCGTATTGGATGCATCGCGCAGCGTGACGTTGCTCAGGAACCCTGACCACCGCACTTGTTGGTCTTGGTGTTGAAGTTGCCGCACTTCTTGCCGACCCAGTCGCCGATCAGGTCCTTGGAACCATCAAGCTCCTTCGACCAGGCGTCGCCGGCCACGAGGCCAGGGGTCTTCCACACCACGTCGAACTGGCCGTCGGCTTTGATTTCGCCGATGAACACAGGCTTGGTGATGTGATGGTTCGGAAGCATTTCCGACACGCCGCCGGTGAGGTTCTTGGCAGTGGTGCCCGGCAGAGCATCGATCACCTTGTCGGCGTCAACCGACTTGGCCTTCTCGACGGCCTTCACCCACATCTCGAAGCCGATCACGTGCGCTTCCATCGGATCGTTGGTCACGCGCTTCGGGTTCTTGGTGTAGGCCTGCCACGACTTGATGAAAGCCTCGTTCTCGGGCGTCTTGATCGACTGGAAGTAGTTCCAGGCGGCGAGATGGCCGAGCAGCGGCTTGGTGTCGATGCCGGCGAGCTCTTCTTCACCGACCGAGAACGCAACGACCGGAATGTCGGTCGCCTTGATGCCCTGGTTGCCGAGCTCCTTGTAGAACGGAACGTTGGCGTCGCCGTTGATGGTCGAAACCACCGCCGTCTTCTTGCCAGCCGAACCGAACTTCTTGATGTCGGCCACGATGGTCTGCCAATCGCTATGACCGAACGGCGTGTAGTTGATCATGATGTCTTCAGACTTGACGCCCTTCGACTTCAGGTACGCTTCAAGGATCTTGTTGGTGGTGCGCGGATAGACGTAGTCGGTGCCGGCCAGAACCCAGCGCTGCACCTTTTCTTCCTTGGCGAGATAGTCGACCGCAGGGATCGCCTGCTGGTTCGGCGCCGCACCCGTGTAGAACACGTTGCGCTCGCTCTCTTCACCCTCGTACTGCACCGGGTAGAACAGGATCGAGTTCAGTTCCTTGAACACCGGCAACACGGACTTGCGCGACACCGAGGTCCAGCAGCCGAACACCACGGACACCTTGTCCTTGGTGATCAGTTCGCGGGCCTTTTCCGCGAACAGCGGCCAGTTCGACGCCGGATCGACAACGACAGCCTCGAGCTTCTTGCCGAGAATGCCGCCCTTCTTGTTCTGCTCATCGATAAGGAAAAGCACCGTATCCTTCAGCGTGGTTTCGCTGATGGCCATTGTTCCGGAAAGCGAATGAAGGACGCCGACCTTGATGGTCTCCTGCGCCTTTGCCCCGCCGACCGTGGCGAGACCTAAAAAAAGACCTGCGGTTGCGGCCAGCCATTTACGGCGGCTGAACGGTGCAACTGCGACGCTGCTGAAATGCGTAGTCATGCGATGTCATCTCCCTGACGCAGACGTGAAACGCTGTGCGACGGCTCGTCGGCCGGCGGCGTTAAGGGAATCGCAAGAACTATGCCATGGGACAGATTTGCATAACGCTTTGATTTGATAGAGCTAAATTCCGTTTCGGGTCGACGCAGATTTCGCCTGCCCATTTTTCGGCCAGTTGAACTGACCTCCCTTTCGGCATTTGCATAAAAAAACAGCAAAAAATATGCATTGTCTACAATTCAAGCAGGAACCGGCCCGACGGGTTCACCCTTGTGAAGTTTCCAAGCTCCCGCCGGCGGCCTCCGGTCGATTTCACCTTGAAAGCGCCGTGTTCCTGTTCCATATGAGCGCCACGACCTTGAGAATCATCGGGTCTTTGCGAGCCGCGTGTACTGATCCCGTCCAACGGTTTCTGGCTTGCCCCTTCAGCTAACCAAAACCGACGCCCCAGACACGCGGGTGTCTCCGACACCCGCCCGCACCTGGCATTCCGCCGGGCGCGCGTTGCGACTCATAGAAAGATACCCTTTTGACCTCCTTTCAGGATTTCGGCCTTGCCGATCCAATCTCGCGTGCTCTTAAAGAAGAAAATTACGTCACGCCCACCCCCATTCAGGCTCAAACCATTCCCATCGCGATTACCGGACGCGACGTCATCGGCATCGCGCAAACCGGCACCGGCAAGACCGCGTCCTTCGCGCTTCCGATCCTGCATCGCCTGCTGGAAAACCGTATCAAGCCGCAGCCCAAGACCTGCCGCGTGCTGGTGCTGAGCCCAACCCGCGAACTCTCCGGCCAGATCCTCGAGAGCTTCAATGCCTACGGCCGGCATATCAAGCTGACCTCTGCGCTGGCGATCGGCGGCGTCCCGATGGGCCGCCAGGTCCGCTCCGTCATGCAGGGCATCGATGTCATGGTGGCGACACCCGGACGTCTGCTCGACATGGTACAGGGCAACGCCCTGAAACTCGGACAGGTCGAGTTCCTGGTGCTCGACGAAGCCGACCGTATGCTCGACATGGGCTTCATCAACGACATCCGCAAAATCGTCGCCAAGCTTCCGACGAAACGTCAGACGCTGTTCTTCTCGGCAACCATGCCGAAGGACATCGCCGATCTCGCAGAGCAGATGCTGCATAACCCGGCCCGCGTTGCCGTGACGCCGGTGGCGTCCACGGTGGAGCGGATCACGCAAAAAGTCCTGCAGGTCGACCATTCAGCGAAGCCCGCCATTCTGGCGCAGATTCTCAAGACCGAGCAGGTCAACCGCGCGCTGGTGTTCACCCGCACCAAGCACGGCGCCGACAAGGTCGTGAAAGGCCTTGTGAAATCGGGAATTCCTGCTGAGGCCATCCACGGCAACAAGTCGCAGAACCACCGTGAACGCGTGCTGGCGGCATTCCGTACTGGCGACATCCGCACGCTGGTGGCGACCGACATCGCGGCGCGCGGCATCGACGTCGATGGCATCAGCCATGTCATCAACTTCGACCTGACCAACGTGCCGGAAACCTACGTCCACCGCATCGGCCGCACCGCGCGCGCCGGCGCTGACGGCACCGCGATTTCGCTGGTGGCGGGCGGCGAGGAACTCGGCTATCTGCGCGACATCGAAAAGCTGATCCGCGTTACCCTGCCGAAAGAGGATCGCCGCACGCCGGGACATCAACAGCGTCCCGCCGCGGCTGCGCCAGCTCAGCACCGTCCGGCGCGGTCCGGCTCCCATAACGGACACAATGGTCATAACGGACATAACGGACACAGCCCGCGTGCGAACGACGGGGCGCCTGGATCGCAGGGTCCCCGGCGTCGCCGCCGTCCGGGCGGGGGCATGCCGCAGTCCGACCGGCACGAAGCTGGCCGCCATGAACAATCTCGGCCATCGCAAAATGCCAAGGGTGAGGGTATTCAGGGCGTCGCCTTCTTGCATCGTGAAAGCCGTCCGGCGCAAAATCGGCCCAATCGGAATCAACGCCCGCAGCGGTCCTGAATCGGACCTGCGGACACAGAATTAGAGAACTTGATTTAGAGGACTTGATTAAAAGGACTTGGAGACCCCTATGGCCAAAGAAGAGTTGATCCAGTTCGAAGGACTGGTGACCGAAATTCTTCCCGACGCACGCTATCGCGTCCAGCTCGATGCCGGACATGAGATCGTGGCCTACACCGCCGGGAAGATGAAGAAGAACCGCATCAAGACACTGGCAGGCGACCGGGTGACCATCGAAATGTCACCTTACGATCTCGAGAAGGGCCGCCTGATCTTTCGGCACAAGGATGAGCGCGCGGGCAGCGGTCCTCCTCGTGGCACCCCGCCGCGCGGACAGTTTCGCCGCAGGTAAACGGGTTTCTCCGCATCATACGGATCGCGCATGGCACGCGTCATGCGCGATCCCGCGCTTCCGGAGCACGCTGGGCGGGCATCAAAAATCCGCACTCGTCAGGATTGTTTTGGGGGCCATTTTCACGTAATATTGAGAGATCGATCTTCGGCCGGACGACATAGCTATCCACCGGTACAGCCGGTTTAGACGCTGACGACCTCATCCAAATTTCGATCTCACCAGCCCATTTAGACGTGGGCTTTGACTATATCTATCTTGAGAAGGACTACCTGCGTGAGCATGGGAACAGTGAAGTGGTTCAACGCGACTAAGGGTTACGGTTTCATTCAGCCTGACGATGGCGGAAACGACGTGTTCGTTCACATCAGCGCCGTCGAGCGCGCTGGTCTGGGAACGCTGCGCGAAGGCCAGAAGATCAGCTACGAAATCGTCGCCGATCGCCGTTCGGGCAAGTCGTCGGCCGACAATCTCCGCGCTGCCGGCTAACTGAAATTTCTGCGGCTCACGCTGCGGGATTTTCGGGCACCGAGAACCAGAACATCGAAAGGCCGTGCGGTTCGCACGGCCTTTTTGTTTTTCGGAGCAAGCGTGATCAAAAACAGCTCCTCGATCAGCTCGTATAAGTAACCGTGTCGGACTGGCGAGGCCGCGTGAAGCATTCTTCAGACAATGGTACGTTGGCCTTGATGATGTATCCGGTAATCGGCGTGAAGGTGTAAGTCACCTCGCTCCAGATCAACTGCGTGTTCGCAATAAGAAGATCAGCCGGGATCGTCGTAATCACCGTATCCTTGGCGTAACCGGCCGTGACCGTGACAGAGCTGGGGCCGCTGACGCTGCCGGTGTAGCTCCAGACCACCTTTGCCTTCTTCGATGCATCGATGCTGACCGCGGAGATTCTCTGCGTCATCGTCGCCGGCGTGACGGCATACGGCGTCATGATGGCGCTGCCCATCTTGAAGAAGTTGGAGATGTCCGTGGACGATACTTTCGTGCCCTGCGAGACAAGGTCGGACAGCGTGCGTGCGGTCAACGTCACCTTGCGGTCAATGGCAACGCCGCTCGAAACGTCGATCATTCCGAACAGAAGCGTCAGCACCAACGGCACGATAAAGGCGAATTCGACGGCCGCCACGCCGCGCTTGTCCCCGCCGAACCGGCCCGCAAGCCCCCTGCCGTGGCGGACATACTTGAAAAGCGAAATCAGCTTCATGATCGTTCGTTCCTCAAGGTTCGACGCGGAACGCAGCAGTCGCCGCCAGGAGGCGTTTGCTGTTGGACGTGTTGCGTCCGATGTTCGCGATGTTGTAGCCGAGCCCGGTCACGAACATCGGCCACTGATAAAAGGCGCGCACGACAACCGTGGCCGAGCTGCCGGCGGGCGCCGTCTGATAGGTGAAGTTATTGACGAAATTTCCTCCACCATCGATCGGGTCGGTGATGTTGACTGTCGCACCTTCGGCGTATGATTTCACATCGACGTAGACGTCCGAGCAAGTGAACATCACGCTGACCCGGTTGCAGAGATCCTGCTTGAACTGGGCCTGCGTCAGGCCGGCATCCTGCGCCTGATGCGTCAACATCAACCGCGCCGTATCCTGCGTACCTGTCTCCAGAATCTGTGCGGCGAAAAAGACCAGCGCCGTCTCCATGATAGCGAAAAGCAACACGAAGAAGATCGGAGCGACGAACGCAAATTCGACCGCGGCCGAGCCGCGCCGATCGCGACGAAACCGGCGCATCGCCTTGTTGATTGCGTTCATGGATGTCGCGGACGGGCGCATCGGGCTATCCTCAGCATGCAGCGGAAATAACTACCGCTGAGAATAGACGACAGAGATTGTTGAATGCTTGCGCCTGATCCGAACAACATCCGGCGCGGGATTAACCGGTTGTTAACGAATCAGCCGGTGCCCGGTCTCAGGGCCGCGCGCCGGCGGTGGTGGCCTGGCTGTTCAGGATGTTGGCCTGGCCGATGGCGGTTTCGAAATAGGCTCGCCCGTCGCCGAGGGTCACACGCCGCTGGCAATCGGGCGTGCAGCTATAGGACTCACGCTCCAGGCCGCGATAGACGGTGACCATCTTGTCCGCCGGGCCTTCGACCTGGATGGAACGGCTGGCGAGAACCTCGCCGGCACGGTCCATGGCAATCATGTTGGTCGAGCCGTAACCCTTGCCGGTCACAACGACCATGCCGCCGGGCTGAAGGTTAACGTCTGCGATCAGGGGATTTCCGACCACGATGGTCGCGACTTTCTCAGGCAGTTTGACCACCTTTGCCTGATCGACGAAAACCGCAACGGATTCATCGCCGGTTCCGGCGAACGTCGCGATCGGACACATCAGGAAACCGGCAACGAGAAAGCGCAGCGCTACGGCTTTATGCGCGTAACGGCGCGAGACATTGATCGACATACTCTACTCCGGGGCGTGTACAAGCCGGCAAAAGCGATACGCAGCGGTGCCGGCGCCCGACATGGCAAATCTGCCGTTAATTGATGAATGAACTGCAAACAGCGCGTCAGTGACGACCGCTACGCCGGGCACTCCTGCGGCAAACAAGCGAAAACAACGCAATTTGCGCAGCGCCGTTAAACCAGCATTTACCGTCACCAAGAAGAGGCGGATACCTCAGGCTTTCGGCAATCGAATTAACTGCGCTGCAATTCCTGCTGCGTAGGTTGACGCCATGGTCACGGTGGTTTCCGCCCCCGCAACGGCCAGAGTTCTACAGCCACGTGTACAAATGGAGTTATAGATGACCAAGCTCGTTGCTCGCTTCGTCAAGGACGAATCCGGCGCCACCGCGATTGAGTATGGCCTGATTGCTGCGGGCATTGCCCTCGCGATCATCGCCGCCGTGAACGGCCTCGGCACCACCCTGAACACGAAGTTCACCAACATCAACGCCTCGATCAAGTAATCGATCGCGTCTCGATGAAGAAAAGGCTTCGGGAAACCGAAGCCTTTTTTGTGCCCGGACCATTCCGACAGAAGTTCAGTAAAGCGTATGAAGCCGTCTCCCGCCGAGAAACGCACCAATTTCGGGCACTTCTTCGTGTCGCTTTCCCGCGATGAGCCGACCCGGCTGGTCTGCGCCGCTCTGGTCCTTGCCTTGTTCGCGGCCCTGTTCCGGATCGCCAGCATCTGGCCCGGCGCGTTTTAATATTGTTCATTTCTGCCGGTTAGCCTGCGGTGTCGCCCAATCGAGTCCCGCGGCTCAATCTGTCAGACCCGGCAAACCCATGATCCTCGATCTCGCGCGCGTCTTCCTGTTTCCCGCATTGATGGCCTTCGCCGCGGCGAGCGATCTCTTTACGATGACAATCCCCAACCGGATCTCGCTGCTGCTGGTGGCGGGTTTCTTTGTTCTGGCCGGTTTCAGCGGAATGCCGCTTTCCGAAATCGCCATGCATGTCGGGGCCGGCCTGACGGTGCTCGTCATCGCCTTCGCCTGCTTCGCCTTCGGATGGATGGGCGGCGGCGACGCCAAGGTCGCAGCCGCAGCCGGGCTCTGGTTCGGGTTTCCGCCGCTCGCTGACTATCTGATCTATGCGTCCCTGTTCGGCGGCGCGCTGACACTCCTGATGCTTCAGTTCCGGCAGTGGCCGCTGCCATACTCGCTCATTTCGCAGGAATGGCTGCAACGGCTCCACCGCAAGGACAGCGGAATCCCGTACGGCATCGCCCTCGCCCTTGGTGCGCTGATGATCTATCCCGAGACCGAATGGATGAAGGCCGTCGACCTCACCCGCTTCATCGGCCACTGAACCCTTCATCGTTCAGAATCGGAAATCCGCTTCAGCCACGCAACGTGCTGGAGACACTTGCGGACTTGCGAGCCGCCACGCGACGGCAACGTCTCATTAACGCGATTTAGATACGCCTCATTAACCATGCTTTGACGTTTAGCTGGTCAAATCCGACCACAGCGACAGGTCCGTCGCGGCGTGATGTGGAAAGTGAAAGCGTATGAATACCGCGCGGATTGTCGTCCTGGCCATTGCTGTCTGCGCCGGTGGCGCTGCTGCATATCTTGCAAGCGGCTCCGATCCGAAGCCGGTCGCGGCGCCAACGACAATGGACACCACTGACGTTCTGGTTGCCCGCACCGACATTCCGCTCGGTCAGACCGTCACGCCTGACGATATTCAGTGGCAAAACTGGCCTTCATCGACGGCAAGCTCCAGCTTCATCCGCCGCAACGATCAGCCTGAAGCAATGACCCAGATCGTGGGATCGATTGCGCGCTCGCCGTTCCTTGCGGGCGAACCGATCCGCGAAACCAAGCTCGTCAAGGGTAACGGCTCCGGCTTTATGGCGGCCATCCTGCCGACCGGCATGCGCGCGATTTCAACCGAAATCTCGCCGGAAACCGGCGCCGGCGGCTTCATCCTGCCCAACGACAAGGTCGACGTCATTCTCACCAAGCGTGAAAGAGTCGCCAGCCGCACCGGCACAAACGACGTCATCAACTCTGAAATCATCCTGAGCAACATTCGCGTTCTCGCCATCGACCAGACGGTCGGAGAAAAGGACGGGCAGAAGGTCGTGGTCGGCAAGACCGCGACGCTCGAGTTGAAACCTGATCAGGCGGAATCGCTGTCGCGTGCGCGGCAAGCCGGCACCTTGTCGCTCGCATTGCGCAGCCTGGTCGATGCCAACCGCAACGACATTAACATCGACGACGGCAGCAAGAGCGACAGCGTCAATGTCGTTCGCTACGGCGTTACCACGACAATGACGACACGGAAGTGATCGAGAGGACTGGCATTATGAGGCGAGAGGGACATCTGGCACCTGTACGGACCTTCATGGTGCGTGCCCTGTCGTTTGCCGCAATTTCCGCACTGACGCTGAACCCGGCCTTGTCGCCGGTGATCGCGAGCGACTACCGCACGCCCGCAACTGCGGCCGTCGCATCGAATGGCGGCCAGTTGAATGCGCGCTTCCTGCCGCTCGGCATCGGTAAATCCGTCGTCATCGACCTGCCGCGCGACATCAAGGACGTTCTGGTCGCGGACCCCAAGATCGCCAACGCCGTGGTACGATCGGCGCAACGCGCCTACATCATCGGTGCTGCGGTCGGTCAGACCAACATCGTGTTCTTCGACACGGCCGGCCAGCAGATCGCCGCTTACGATATCGCGGTGACGCGCGACCTCAACGGTGTCCGCGCCGCGCTGAAACAATCGTTCCCGCTGTCCGATATCCGGATCGAAGGCGTCGGCGACGGCGTCGTGCTGTCGGGTTCGGCCGCCAGTCCTGTCGAGGCGCAGCAGGCGCAGGAAATGGCCGCGCGTCTGGCCGGCGGCCCCGACAAGGTCGTGAACAGCATCGCGGTTCGTGGCCGCGATCAGGTCATGCTGAAGGTCACCGTCGCCGAAATGCAGCGCGACATTATCAAGCAGCTCGGCATCGATCTCAGCGCGAACCTGAACTACGGCACCGCCGTGGTGAAATTCAACAACACCAACCCATTCACCGCCTACGGCCGGCCGCTGGTCGCCGGCAACAATCTGATCAGCTCCTTCGGCTCGACGGCTGGTGTACCATCTGTGACGGCAACGATGCGCGCCATGGAAAGCGCCGGTGTCGTACGCACCTTGGCGGAACCGAATCTGACAGCGATTTCCGGCGAGTCCGCGACCTTCGTTGCGGGCGGCGAATTCCCGCTTCCCAAAGGTTATACCTGCGACCCCATCTCACGCGCATGTACCACCCAGATCGACTTCAAGAAGTTCGGTATTACCTTGAACTTCACGCCGATCGTGCTGTCCGAAGGCCGGATCAGCCTGCGCGTGTTGACCGAAGTCTCGGAACTGTCGCCTGACAATTCCATTACGCTCGATCAAGCGGGCAGCACCCTGACGATTCCGTCGGTCAAAACCCGCCGCGCGGAGACCACCCTGGAGATTCCGTCGGGCGGCTCGATGGCGATGGCAGGCCTGATTCAGGAACAGACCAAACAGGCGATCAACGGGCTGCCTGGATTGTCGCAACTCCCGGTGCTCGGAACGCTGTTCCGCAGCCGTGACTACGTCAACCGCAACACTGAACTGATGGTGCTCGTGACGCCGTTCGTCGTTCGCGCGGTCGCGCAGAAAGATCTGTCTCGCCCTGACGACGGCTTCGCCGATGCCGCCGATCCGCAGTCGGATCTGCTCGGCAACATCAACCGCATCTATGGCGTTCCCGGACGTGTTGAACCGGGCCGCAAATACCGCGGCACTTATGGCTTCATCACCGACTGAGATGGGACAAGGACAGTAACGATGACGATGCGAGTACCCAATCTCAAGCGCAGTCTGCGCGTTGCGGTCGCCCTTCTCGGGGCGTCTGCCGCGTTAGGGGCCTGCACGCATACCGATCAGGACAAGCCGACGAGCAGCATCCCGCTCGATTATCGTCAGCGCCATCCCATCGTGGTTCAGGAAGCGAACCACGCGACCGAAGTCTTCGTCGGCACCGGCCGCGGCGGCCTCACCGCTGCACAGCGTTCGGATATCGCCGGCCTCGCTGAAGCCTGGTTACGCGAAGGCACCGGCGGCATCATCATCGATATGCCAACGAATACGCCGAACGCGCGCGTGGCAAACGACTCTTTGCGTGAGATTCAAGGTATCCTGGCCGCTGCCGGTGTGCCGCCGCGCGGCATCACCGTCAGGAGTTATCGCCCGACCGATCCTCGGCAGTTTGCGACCATCCGGGTCAACTATCCGCGGATCGTGGCGGATGCCGGTCCGTGTGGCGTTTGGCCGGAAGACCTCGGTCCCTCCATCAAGAACAAGAGCTATTTCGAAAACCGGCCGTACTACAATCTGGGCTGCGCAACCCAGCGCAACCTCGCCGCGATGGTCGACAATCCGTCCGATCTCGTCCAGCCGCGCGCCGAGACCCCGGCCTATACGCCTCGCCGCAACGTTGCGTTCGACAAGTATCGCAAGGGCACGACGACGACGACTGCATATCCTGAAGCCGAGAAGGCCAAACTGAGCGAAGTGGGCAAATGATTAGTTACGCGCGCCAGGATCAGGAAGACGGAACGGCCTCGACCGCCGCCGACGAGCATATCGCGCCGGCGCCGCGCGTGTCCGTCCAGGCTTTCTGCGAAACCGTCGAAACCGCCGCGGCCGTGCAAGCTGCCGGTGAAGACCGGCGGCTGGACAAGGCGCATCTCAAGATTCAAATGGGCGGCATGGCGGCGGCCATCGAGGCGTACCGTACCGCGCCGACCCCGAACGTCATCCTGCTCGAAACCGAGGGCCGCAACGACATCCTCTCGGGTCTCGATCAGCTCGCAACGGTTTGCGACGCCGGCACGCGGGTGATCGTGGTCGGCCGCGTCAATGACGTCGTGCTGTACCGTGAACTCGTGCGTCGCGGCATCAGCGACTACGTGATCGCGCCGGTTGCGCCGCTCGACGTCGTCCGCTCAATCTGCGGCCTGTTCTCAGTTCCGGAAGCCAAGGCCGTCGGACGGATCATTGCCGTTGTCGGCGCCAAGGGCGGGGTGGGCGCATCCACCGTCGCGCACAACGTTGCCTGGGCGATCGCGCGCGATCTCGCACTGGATTCGGTGGTCGCCGATCTCGATCTCGCGTTCGGCACCGCGGGCCTCGATTACAATCAGGACCCTCCGCAGGGTATCGCCGACGCCGTTTTCTCTCCGGACCGCATCGACACTGCCTTTGTTGATCGGCTGCTTTCCAAGTGCACCGACCACCTCAGCCTGCTCGCCGCGCCTGCGACGCTCGACCGGGTGTACGATTTCGGCGCGGACGCGTTCGATTCAATTTTCGATACGCTGCGCACGACGATGCCCTGTATCGTTCTCGACGTTCCGCATCAGTGGTCCGGATGGACCAAGCGCGCGCTGGTCGGCGCCGACGATATTCTGATCGTTGCGACCCCTGACCTTGCCAATCTGCGCAACACCAAGAACATGTTCGACACGCTGAAGGCCGCCCGGCCCAACGACAGGGCGCCGCTGTACTGCATCAACCAGGCGGGCGTTCCGAAGCGGCCCGAGATCAATACCAGCGAATTTGCGAAGGCCATCGAAAGCCCGCCGATCGTGACTATCCCATTCGAACCGCAGATCTTCGGCGCGGCGGCGAACAACGGGCAGATGATCGCCGAAATCGCCGCCAATCACCGCACATCCGAGATGTTTTTGCAGATCGCGCAGCGTCTGACCGGCCGTGGCGAAGCCAAGAAGCCGCGCAATTCATTTCTGGCACCTTTGCTCGGGAAGCTCCGGGCCAAATAGACTTTCACGTGGAGTACCGTCGTGTTTGGTAAGCGTAGCGGAGAGGCCGACGTCCGGGGGATTCAGCCCGCGGACCGTGGGCACGTGACAGCGCCACCGGCCGCAAAGCCGGCGGTGACGAGCGTCGCGTCGCCGCCGCTGTCGCCTGCACGTCCGTCTGCGCCAGCGCCCGTCGTCGAAGCGCGGCGTTCGGATTCCTACTATCAGGTCAAAGCAACGATCTTCGGGGCGCTGATCGAGGCCATCGACCTCGCTCAGCTCGCAAAGCTCGACGTCGAGTCCGCGCGCGAAGAAATCCGCGACATCGTCAACGAGATCATCGCGATCAAGAACATCGTGATGTCGATCGCCGAGCAGGAAGAACTGCTTGACGACATCTGCAACGACGTCCTCGGTTACGGACCGCTCGAACCGTTGCTGGCGCGCGACGACATCGCCGACATCATGGTCAACGGCGCCGGCACCGTCTTTATCGAAGTCGGCGGCAAGATCCAGAAGACAGGCATTCGCTTTCGCGACAACCAGCAGCTTCTCAACATCTGCCAGCGCATCGTCAGCCAGGTCGGCCGCCGCGTCGACGAATCCTCGCCGATATGCGACGCCCGCCTCGCCGACGGCTCTCGTGTCAACGCGATCGTGCCGCCGCTGGCCATCGATGGCCCGGCACTCACCATTCGTAAGTTCAAGAAGGACAAGCTGACGCTGGATCAACTCGTCAAGTTCGGCGCGATCACGCCTGAGGGCGCTCAGATCCTGCAAATCATCGGGCGCTGCCGCGCCAACGTCCTGATTTCAGGCGGCACGGGCTCCGGCAAGACCACGCTGCTGAACTGCCTGACCAACTACATCGACGAAGACGAGCGCATCATCACATGCGAAGACGCCGCGGAATTGCAATTACAGCAGCCGCATGTGGTGCGCCTTGAAACACGCCCGCCGAACATCGAGGGCGAGGGCCAGGTCACCATGCGCGATCTTGTCAAGAACTGCCTGCGTATGCGGCCCGAGCGGATCATCGTCGGCGAAGTCCGCGGACCCGAGGCGTTCGACCTGTTGCAGGCGATGAACACCGGCCACGACGGATCGATGGGAACGCTGCACGCCAACAATCCCCGTGAAGCCCTGTCGCGCTGCGAATCCATGATCACCATGGGTGGCTACTCGCTGCCGTCGCGCACCATTCGCGAAATGATCTGCGCCTCGATCGACGTCATCGTACAGGCAGCCCGCCTGCGTGACGGCTCGCGCCGCATCACCCACATCACCGAGGTGATGGGGATGGAAGGCGACACCATCATCACCCAGGACATCTTCATCTACGATCTGATGGGTGAAGACCTGAACGGCAATATTGTCGGCCGGCATCGCTCGACCGGCATCGGACGCCCGAAATTCTGGGAACGCGCCCGCTATTACGGCGAGGAAAAGCGGCTCGCCGCTGCGCTCGATGCGGCCGAAGTCGCCGAGGTATAGGAGCGCGCCCATGAACATGCAGGCGCTGGCACTGGCTTTCCTCTCCGCCGTCACGGTGGGCGGACTCGCTTGGGTTTTTGTCTATCCGCTGCTGTCCGGTGAGAAACAGGCCGAGAAGCGCGTCCAGTCCTTTGCGCGTACCGAACCTGCATTGCGTATCGACGACCGGTCGCGCACACGCCGCGTGCAGGTCGAAGACTCGATCAAGGAGCTTGAGCAGCGGCTCGCTGAATCGAAGAAAATTTCGATCGAGACCCGCATCGCGCAGGCGGGCATGAGCTGGACCAAGCAGCAGTTCATGATCGGCTCCGGAATTCTCGGCGCGATCGCTCTGATCGGGTCCTATATAGCCGGCGCGCCCCCGCTTGCATCGCTTGGCTTTGCCCTGGGTGCAGGATTCGGATTGCCGCGCTGGGTGCTGGGCTTTCTTAAGAAACGTCGCGAAACCAGATTTCTCGAGGCCTTGCCGGATGCCGTCGACGTAATCGTCCGCGGCATCAAAGCCGGCCTTCCACTGTTCGATTCGATCAAGGTGGTTGCCGCCGATGCGCCCGAGCCGCTGCGCAGCGAATTCAACGCGATCATCGAAACCCAGACCATCGGCATGCCGCTTGGCGACGCATGCCAGCGTCTCTACGACAGAATGCCACTGCCGGAAGCCAATTTCTTCGGCATCGTGATCGCGATTCAGACCAAATCCGGCGGCAACCTGTCGGAGGCGCTCGGAAATCTGTCCAAGGTGCTTCGCGACCGCAAGAAGATGAAGGCGAAGATTCAGGCGATGTCGATGGAAGCCAAGGCCTCGGCCGGCATCATCGGCGCCCTGCCGCCGCTCGTGATGATCATGGTCTACATCATGACGCCCGAATACATCTCGCTGCTCTGGACCCATCCCACCGGGCGGCTGATGCTGGCGGGCTGCGTGCTCTGGATGGCGACCGGCATCATGGTGATGAAAAAAATGATCAACTTCGATTTCTGACGAGGAACCATGGTCGATCTTCTCATCGAAAAGTTCCACGACGTCAGGTTCATGACGATGCTGATGGCGGCGATCGCCGCCGCAGCAGCCGCTTACGCGGTGGTGTCGCCCATGTTTGCCGGCGAAGGCTTGGCCAAGCGCATGAAGGCGGTCGCCAGCGAGCGCGAGCGCCTGCGCCAGCGTGAACGCGACCGACTGAACCGCAACGAGAAAGTCTCGCTGCGCCAGACGCCGAAGCAACTGGTGCGGAAGGTTGTCGACGATTTCAATCTCGGCAAATGGGTGGCTCAGGAAGAAGCCCGCGACAAGCTCGTCATGGCCGGCTATCGCGGTCAGGCGCCTTACGTCACGTTTCTCTTCTTCCGCCTTGTCATGCCGATCGTGTTCCTGATCTGCGCCATTCTCTATGTGTTCGTGATCTCGAACATGCAGCAGCCGACGGCGATGAAAATCGGCATGTGCCTGGGCGCGACATGGCTTGGCATGCAGGCGCCCATGCTGTTCCTGAAGAACGCAATCACCAAGCGCCAGTTGTCGATCCGGCGCGCGTTTCCGGACGCGCTCGACCTGCTGCTGATCTGCATCGAGTCCGGCATGTCGATTGAAGCGGCGTTTCGCCGGGTGAGCACCGAGATCGGCAGCCAGTCGATCGCGCTCGCGGAAGAATTCTCGCTGACGACCGCGGAGCTCTCGTACCTCCAGGACCGCAAGATGGCTTACGAGAATCTCGCCAAGCGGACTGGAACCGAAGGCGTCAAATCGGTCTGTCTGGCCCTGCAACAGTCGGAGCGCTACGGCACGCCGCTGGGACAGACGCTGCGCGTGATGGCTCAGGAAAACCGCGACATGCGCATGAACGAGGCCGAGAAGAAGGCGGCCGCGTTGCCGCCGAAGCTGACCGTGCCGATGATCGTGTTCTTCTTGCCCGTGCTGTTCGTGGTGATTCTCGGCCCGACCGGCATCAAGGTCTCGGAATACATGAAGTGACGTGAACGGCGCCTGTCAGGCGCCGCTATGTCGATCACCCCCAAGACACCGGAAATGAAGCGTGACTTATGAACGGCTGGGCTCTGCAACGGCCGTCGTGCGCGGACCACGGCCGCTATCGCGGCTGAGCATATGCTTCAGATAGGCGACGTTGGCTTCCGCCTCCTCGGCCGGCAGATCAGCCTTCACGATGGTCTCGGCTTCCGCGAACCGCCCCTGAAGCCCGACCACCAGTCCAAGATTCTGACGAACGCGGGAATCCGCCGAACCGCGATTAAAAGCCCGGCGCAGCACCGACTCGGCCTTGGGCAGATCCTTGGACAGGACATAGGACATGCCGAGATTCGACAGCACCGAGGGTTCTTCCGGGGCAATCTTCAGGGCGCTCGCATAGTACCGGCGGGCGTCCTCGTGCTTGCCCATCTGATCGAGCGTCGTGCCCTGCACCGACAGAATGCGCCAGTCAGGATTTGCCGGCGTATGGGCGCGGGTCAGGATGTCGAACGCCTGCTGAAAATTTCCATTGTCCGCCAGCGCGCGGCCATAGGCTGCCAGCAGCGCCTTGTTGCCGGGGTTGGCAATCGTCGCCTGCTCCAGCACAGCGACGGCCTGCTGACGCTGGCCATTCTGACGTAATGCCTGTCCATATTGGAGCGCAGCATTCGCATCGCGTGGATTAGCGCGGTAGCGCTCGCCATAAGCCTCCACCGCATCGCGCGGCACCTGACCGGGAGCGGCTTCCGCCCGCACACCGAGCGATCCGGTGACGTCCGGCGAGAGCGCGGTCTGGCAGCCGCCAAGGCTGGCTGCGAGGATCGCCGCGACCGCGGCGGACCCGAAATACCTGGCGAAATGAGATGGATTACGCATGACGCATGGACTCGCTATCGAGGTTTGGCGAAGCCGGATGACGCCAGCAATAGACTGTTAACCCTAATGGCTGGTTAATTCGGAGCCGTACCGGGAGCGTCCAGCGGCGTCCCCCGCTCAAAACAGCATGTAAAAACACCGCCTTGAGCCTGCCGCACGATGTCATGGCGCTGCTATAGTGACCGCCCATCGTCCTGCCTGTCCCGGAAACCCATGCACCCTGCTTTCCAAAGTTCCACCGACGCCATTCCCGTCACCTTTGCCACCAAGTCGACCTGGGACGCCGTCAGCGCCACCCTCCCCGCGGCGGCCCGGCGGTTCGCGGTGGCCAATGCCTTCACGGCAAAGCCCGGCCAATACCTCGCGCTGCCGGCCGAGGACGGATCGCTCGCCCATGTGCTGTTCGGCATCGAGGATGCCTCTAGCGAGTGGCGCGATCTCTTCCGGCCGGGACAGTTGCCCGGCCTGCTGCCGGCGGGCACCTACAGCTTTGCCAATGCGCCGCACGACACGCGGCTTGCGGTGCTCGCCTTCGCGCTCGGCAGTTACCGGTTCAATCGCTATCGCAAGAACGATGCGCCCGGTGCACGGCTCGTCCCGCCCGAAGGCGTCGATATGATTGAACTGACGCGCATGGCGGAAGCCGCGGCGCTGGCGCGCGATCTGATCAACACGCCGGCCAACGACATGGGGCCGGACGAACTCGCGGAAGCTGCGCAGGCACTCGCCGTAAAATTCGACGCGACCTATAGCTGCATTATCGGCGACGACTTGCTGAAACAGAATTTCCCGCTGATCCATGCAGTCGGCATGGCATCGACCCGCGCGCCGCGGCTGATCGACATCACCTGGGGCGATGCATCGCATCCAAAGGTGACGCTGGTCGGCAAGGGCGTCTGCTTCGACACCGGCGGGCTCGATCTCAAGCCGTCGAGCGGCATGCTGATCATGAAGAAGGACATGGGCGGCGCAGCCAATGTGCTCGCGCTCGCTCAGATGACCATGGATGCGAAACTCAAGGTTCGCCTGCGTGTTTTGATTCCCGCTGTTGAGAATTCAGTGGCGGGGAATGCTTTTCGCCCACTCGATATTTTTCCTTCGCGCAAGGGCGTTAATGTCGAGATCGGCAACACCGATGCGGAAGGGCGTCTCGTGCTGGCAGACGCGGTGGCGCTGGCGGACGAGGAGAATCCCGATCTGCTGATCGATCTCGGCACGCTGACGGGTGCCGCGCGCGTAGCATTGGGGCCGGACCTGCCGCCGTTCTACACCGACGATGAAACGCTCGCAGCCGACGTCGCGCGCCATGCCCGCGCCGAGAACGATCCGCTGTGGCGGATGCCGTTGTGGATGCCGTACGATTCATGGCTGGATTCCAAGACCGCCAATCTCAACAACGCGCCCGGCGGCGCATTCGCAGGATCGATCACCTGCGCGCTGTTCCTGAAGCGCTTCGTCGAAAGCGCAAAGAGCTGGCTTCACGTGGATATTTACGGCTGGACGCCGTCGGCCAAACCCGCGCGTCCTGAAGGCGGCGAATGCCAGGCCGCGCGCGCAATCTACAAGCTGTTGAGCGAGCGGTATGGCTGATCCAAAACCTGCTTTCGATCCGAGGCTGACCCCCGCACGGTCCGATCTCGCCGCGAAGCATCTTGAGGGCAAGGTGACAGCGGCGCGTTTCGTCGAAGGAACGGAATATGAGGTCTTCGATCCCATTGCGCCGGTCCGGCGCGAACCCTCGCACGATGCGGCACTGGACACCGAAGCGCTGAAAGGCGAACGCGTGACGATCTATGATCGCGACGCGGAAGGATGGGCCTGGGGTCAGCTCAAGGCCGACGGCTATGTCGGTTGGTTTCCCGACATCGCGCTGGTTCAGCCGCGCTCGACGCCGACACATAAAGTCACAGCGTTGCGCACCTTCGCGTTTCCGGGACCTTCGATCAAACTGCCGCCGGTGGAGAGCCTGCCGCTCGGCGCACATGTCGAAATCGTCAAAACCGATGGCGGCTTCGCCGTCACCAGCCAGCGGCATTATCTGCCGGCGCAGCATGTGGCTCCACTGGATACTTACGAATCGGATTTCGTCGCTGTCGCTGAACGCTTCGTCGGCACGCCGTATCTGTGGGGCGGCAGGACAAGCCTCGGCATTGACTGCTCGGGGCTGGTGCAGACCTCGCTCGCCGCCGCCGGCATTGCCGCGCCGCGCGACAGCGACATGCAGGAAGGCGCTTTGGGAACAGCACTGCCGCCCTCACAGTGGCACGATCTCAAACGCGGCGACCTGATTTTCTGGAAGGGCCACGTGGCGATCGTCCGCGACGGCAGTACCATCGTTCACGCCAACGCGCATCATATGGCCACAGCTATCGAGCCGACGCAGGCAGCCATCGCGCGCATCAAGGCCGCGGGGAGCGATGTCACCAGCATCAAGCGGCTGAGCTAAGTCTCACAAATCCGGCACGATGTTCGGCGCGGCTTCGATGTTGAACGCCGCCGCGAACAGCGCGCGCGTATAATCGCTCTTCGGATTCTTGAAGATATCCGCCGCGGCGCCTTCCTCCACCACCTTGCCGTGACGCATCACGATCAGGTTGCTCGCGAGTGAAGCGACTACACGCAGGTCGTGCGAGATAAACATGTAGGTCAGGTCGCGCTTGCGTTGCAATTCGCGCAACAGGTCGACCATCTGGGCCTGGAACAGCATGTCGAGTGCGCTGGTCGGCTCGTCCAGCACCACGAAATTCGGCTCCAGCACCACGGCGCGGGCGATGCTGATGCGCTGGCGCTGGCCACCGGAAAATTCATGCGGATAACGGAAGCGCGTCGCCGGATCGAGTCCGACGTCTTTCAGCGCCTTGATCACCCGCGCCTCGCGTTCGCTCTCGCTGAGCGAGGGCTGATGCACGCCGAGACCTTCAGCAACAATATCGCCGACCGACATGCGCGGACTCAGCGCCCCGAACGGATCCTGAAACACGATCTGCATGTCGCGGCGGACCGGACGCATCTCCTTGAACTTCAGACCCTGAATATCCTTGCCGAGGAACACGATCGGCCCATTCGACGAGATCAGGCGCAGCAATGCGAGCCCGAGCGTGGTCTTGCCCGAACCGGACTCGCCGACCACGCCGAGCGTTTCGCCCTTGCGCACCGACACACTGACGCCATCGACCGCCTTGATGTGGCCGACAGTTTTGCGTAGCAGGCCTCGCTTGATCGGAAACCACACCTTCAGATCGTTGGAGGCCATCACCACCGGCGAATCCGGGCGCGGCGGCGCCGGGTCCGGCTTCGGCTCCGCCGCCAGCAGCGCTTTCGTGTACGGATGCTGGGCGGCGGTAAAAACCTGTTCGACCGGCCCCTGCTCGACAATCTTGCCGTTGTTCATCACGCAGACCACATCGGCGATGCGCCGCACGATGCCGAGATCATGGGTGATGAACAGCATGCTCATGCCGAGGCGCGCGCGAATGTCCGCCAGCAGCTTCAGGATTTGCGCCTGCACGGTGACGTCGAGTGCCGTGGTCGGCTCGTCGGCAATCAGCAGGTCCGGCTCATTTGCCAACGCCATGGCGATCATCACGCGCTGCCGCTGACCACCGGAAAGCTGATGCGGATAGCTGGCGAGGCGCATTTCCGGTTCGGGAATGCCGACCTGCGTCAACAACTCCAGCGTCCGCGCCCGTGCCTCCGCGCCGCGCACGCCACTGTGCAGATAGATCACCTCGCCGATCTGCGCCTCGATGGTGTGCAGCGGATTGAGCGACGTCATCGGCTCCTGGAAAATGATCGAGATGTCGTTGCCACGAATGCCGCGAATCTCGTTCTCGCTGAGGTTCAGCAGTTCCTGCCCCTTGAAGCGGATGCTCCCCGAAGAATGGAAAGCTGTCGGATACGGCAACAGCTTCAGCACCGACAGCGCGCTGACGGATTTTCCCGAGCCGGATTCTCCGACAAGAGCAACGCATTGTCCGCGATCAATCGAGAACGAAATGCCGTCGACCGCCACGCTCACATTTCCACCCTGACGGAAGCCGACCGACAGATCGCGCACATCGAGCAGAGGCTGGTTGATTGCGTCCAACATGGATCTCACCTGAACGTCTTGCGCGGATCGAAGGCATCGCGCACGCCCTCGCCGATGAAGATCAGAAGTGACAGCATGATGGCGACCGAGAAGAACCCGGTGAAGCCGAGCCACGGCGCCTGCACATTCGATTTGCCCTGCGACAGCAGTTCGCCGAGCGACGGCGAGCCCGGCGGCAGGCCGAAGCCGAGGAAGTCCAGTGCCGTCAGCGTCATCACCGACGACGACACGATGAACGGCAGGAACGTCATGGTCGCCACCATGGCGTTCGGCAGCAGATGGCGGAACATGATGGTGCTGTTCGATACACCCAGCGCGCGTGCTGCCTGGATGTATTCGAAGTTACGCCCGCGCAGGAATTCCGCACGGACGAGCCCGACCAACGACACCCAGGAGAACAGCAGGAGGATGCCGAGCAGCACAAAGAATCCGGGCACCAGCACCGACGACAGGATCAGCAGCAGATACAGCGATGGAATCGCGGTCCATACCTCGATAAAGCGCTGGAAAAGAAGATCGACCCAGCCGCCGAAATAGCCCTGGATGCCGCCGGCCGCGATGCCGATCACCGACGAGATGATCGTCAGCGTGAGGCCGAACAGCACCGAAATCCGGAAACCGTAGATCAGACGCGCAACCACATCGCGGCCCTGATCGTCGGTGCCGAGCCAGTTGTATTCGAGGTCACGGCAGCCGCGCAGGCCCTTCTTCTCCACCACCGCCTTGCATTGCGCCTCGGTGAGCATCCATGTCGGCTTTGACGGCGCCGGCGTCGGCAGATCGAGATTATGTGTGCTGTAGGAATAACGGATCAGCGGCCAGATCACCGTGCCGTTCTTCTCCTTGATCAACTTCTGCAGATACGGATCGCGGTAGTCGGCAGCCGTCTCGAAATCGCCGCCAAATGCGGTTTCGGGATAGGTCACGAAGGCGGGGAAATACAGCTTGCCGTCGAACCTGATCAGGAACGGGCGATCGTTGGCGATCAGTTCCGCGAACAGCGAGACAAAAAACAGCAGCGCGAAAATCCAGAACGACCAGTAGCCGCGCCGGTTGGATTTGAAGTTGCGCCAGCGGCGCTGGTTGAGCGGCGATATGCCGAGTGGATGTCGCGAGGGCGGCACGGCCTCGCCCATCGGCGACAGCGCCGTGGTCTCGACCGGAGGGACGGGAGCGATCGTCATACCTCGCGCGCCTCGAAATCGATCCGGGGGTCGATCCACATATAAGCAAGATCGGAGATCAGATTGACCACCAGACCAACCAGCGAAAAGATGAACAGCGTGCCGAACACCACCGGATAGTCGCGGTTGAGCACGCTCTCGAAGCCGAGCAGCCCGAGACCATCGAGCGAGAAGATCGTCTCGATCAGCAGCGAGCCCGAGAAGAACGCGTGGATAAAGGCGCTCGGGAAACCGGCGATCACGATCAGCATGGCGTTACGGAAAATGTGGCCGTAGAGCACCTGCGTCTCGCTGCACCCCTTGGCGCGCGCGGTCATCACATACTGCTTGCGGATTTCATCGAGAAACGAGTTCTTGGTCAGCAGCGTCATGGTCGCGAAGGCGCCGAGCGCCATCGAGATCAGCGGCAGTGTGATGTGCCAGAAGTAATCGGTGATCTTCTGGTACCAGGGGAATTGCGCCCAACCGTCCGATGTCAATCCGCGCAGCGGGAAGATGTCGAAGAACGATCCGCCTGCGAACAGGATGATCAAGAGGATCGCGAACAGGAAGCCCGGGATCGCGAAGCCGATGATGATGATGCCGGATGTCCAGGTATCGAATTTTGAGCCGTCCTGAATGGCTTTTCGGATTCCGAGCGGGATCGAGATCAGATAGGTCAGCAGCGTCATCCAGATGCCGAGCGACATCGAGACCGGCAGCTTTTCCTTGATGAGCTGGATCACACTGACGTCGCGGAAATAGCTCTTGCCGAAATCAAAGCGTGCAAAATTCCACAGCATCAGAGCGAAGCGCTCGGGAGCGGGCTTGTCGAACCCGAACTGCTTTTCGAGGCTCTTGACGAAATCCGGATCGAGCCCCTGCGCGCCGCGATACTTCGAACTAACGGCATCCGCCGACGCCCCGGCCTGCGGCCGCGAGGCGAAGTCGCCGCTGGATGACCCTGAAATACGCGAGCTGGCGCCAGTGTCGGAGCCGGACAGTTGCGCGATCACCCGCTCGACCGGACCGCCGGGCGCGAACTGCACTACGACGAAAGACACGAACAGGATGCCCAACAGCGTGGGGATCATCAGCAGGATGCGGCGGGCGATATACGCGGTCATGGACTACTTCGCCTGCACGGGCTTGGTCTGCTCGGGTTTTTTGGCTTTTGCCTCATCGAACCACCACAGGTCAGGCGCGCCGACGCCGTTGGCGTAACGCGGAATGTTCGGAGGATGGGCGAAGACATCCCAATAGGCAATGCGATGACTGGCGGAATACCACTGCGGCACCCAGTAACGCCCCGCACGGAACACGCGGTCGAACGCCCGGCATGCGATGCGCAGTTCGTCGCGATTGTCGGCCGCGATGATGCGCTCGATCAGCGCGTCGATGGCGGGATTCTTGATACCGGAAAGATTCTGCGATCCCTTGACGTCCGCGACCTGTGACGAAAAGAACGTGCGCATCGCATCGCCCGGCGTCGATGACATGCTGAAACGCTGGATCGCCACGTCGAAATCGAAATCGTCGACCCGCGAGCGGAACTGCACCGGATCGACCAGCCGCACGCTGGCGTCGATGCCCAGCACGCCGAGATTTTTGATGTAGGGCGCGTGGTGAGCCTGAAACGCGGGCTCTTCGAGCAGAAACTCAACCCGGAACGCATCGCCGTTGGGCAATCGGCGCTTGCCGTCCTTGATGACACATCCGGCGTCCTGCAACAGTTGCGACGCCTTGCGCAGCAGAGTTCGATCCTGCCCCGATCCGTCGGTGACCGGCGGCAGGAACGGCGCGCCGAAGACCTCGTCTGGCACCTGACCGCGGAACGGTTCGAGCAATTTGAGTTCTTCCGGCGGCGGCGGGCCCTCCGCCATCAGATCGGAGTTCTGGAACGGCGAGACCGTACGCGCATAAGCACCGTACATGATGGTCTTGTTGGTCCATTCGAAGTCGAAGGCCTGAATCATCGCCTCGCGCACGCGCGGTTCCTTGAACTGCGCGCGGCGCGTGTTCAGAAACCAGCCCTGCGCGCCCGATGGCGTGTCGTCCGGCAGCAGTTCCTGCTTGACGCGGCCGTCCTTGATGGCGGGAAAATCGTAGCGCGTGTTCCAGATACGCGCGGTGAATTCCTCGCGATAAAGATAGTTCCGGCCGGTGAAGCCCTCGAAGGCGACATCGCGGTCGCGGTAGAATTCGTAGCGCACAGCGTCGAAGTTGAAGGCGCCGCGCGACACCGGCAGATCCTTCGCCCACCAGTCCTTGACGCGATCAAACTCGATATAGCGCCCCACCTCGAAACGGCCGACCTTGTAGGGCCCGGAGCCGAGCGGAATATCGAGACTGGATTCGTCGAACGGCTTCTTATCGTAATAGGCCTTCGAGAAGATCGGCAGTCCCGCAACATACAGCGGCACATCGCGTCCGCGCTTCGCCGCGAACGTCACTGTCAGCGTGGCGTCGTCACTGGCTTCCGCCTTCGTCATGTCGCGCAGCTGCTGCTGGATGATCGGATGCCCTTTCTCCTTGAGAATCGTCAGGGAGAACGCCGCGTCCTTGGCGGTAATTTTGGTACCGTCATGGAATCGCGCTTCGGGCCTCAGCGTGAACCGGTAGGTCAGTTTATCCGGCGAAATCCGCACCGAACGGGCGACCAGGCCATACATCGCATCGGGCTCATCACCCGCGCGCACCATCAGCGTCGCAAAGGTCTGATCCATGCCGATCGCGCCGTCGCCCTTCAGAATAAAGCTATTCAGCGAATTGAACGTATAGAACGACTGGTTGTAGGCGCGGGACGACGGAACGGTCGAATACACGCCGCCCTTTGGCGCACCCACATTGACGTAGTCGAAATTCTTGAAGTCAGTCGGATACTTCAGATCGCCGAATGCCGACATGCCATGGGATTCGGGAGCGGCCTCGATGCCGGACTGAGCCCTCACCGTCAGCGGCGTCCATACTGCAGCCATTGCGCTGCCGCCAAGGACAAGAACCCGTCGCCGCGAAAGGCCGGTCAAGAACGCTTGCCGATCTTGTCGGCCTTCTCCTTGTCGTACCACCACAGCGATGGCAAACCGGATCGGCCGTATTTCGGAAGCGGCGCGTGGCTGAAACGATCCCAGCGCGCATAGCGCGAGAAACCGTAAGTAAACTGCGGCACAACATAGTAATGCCAGAGCAGTACCCGATCGAGCGCCTTGGTCGCGGCAACCAGCGTCTCGCGGTCGCTCGCATAGATGATTTTGTCGATCAATTTGTCGACCACCGGGTTCTTGACGCCGATGGTGTTGCGCGAGCCCGGAATATCTGCAGCCGGCGTGCCCCAGAAATCGCGCTGCTCATTGCCGGGCGACAACGATTGGCCCCACACATCTGTGATGATGTCGTAGTCAAAGCTGCGCAGCCGGTTTTGATATTGCGCAGTATCCACCGTACGGACCGTCACCTCGATACCAAGCCGTTCCAGTGACGGCTTGTAGAACAGGACAATGCGTTCCGACGGCGGGCTGTCGATGAGAAACTCAACCGAAACCTGCTTGCCATTCTTGTCCACGAGCTTCTGATCGCGCACCTCATAGCCCGCCTCCTTCAGCAGGCGAGTCGACTGACGCCGGTTCTCACGCACTCTCTCCGGATCTCCGCCGATCGGATTTTCGTAAGGCTTGGCGATCACCTCCGGCGGAATTTCGCCGTAGACGTCCTTGAGAATTTCGAATTCCTTCTGCACCGGAACACCCGAGCTGGCGAGTTCTGTGCCTTCGAAGTAGCTGTTGATGCGCTTGTACTGGCCGTAGAACAATTGCTTGTTCATTTCCTCGAAGTCGAACGCATAGTTGAAGGCGCGTCGAACGCGCTTGTCCGCAAACAGTTCGCGGCGAATGTTGAAGGCGAAGCCCTGCATCCGGCCGGAATCGTTGATCGGGAATTCCTCAAGAACGACACGCTTCTCGGTCACGGCCGGAAAATCATAGGCCGTCGCCCAGTTCTTGGCGGAGGACTCTATGATCCAGTCAGCCTGATCCGCCTTGAAGGCTTCGAGCGAGACGGTGGTATCGCGGAAAAACTCGTAGCGAAGCTCGTCGAAATTATGCTCGCCGAGTTGCGTCGGTGTGTTCGCGCCCCAGTAATTCTTTACCCGCTCCAGGGTCACCGAACGTCCCGCAACGAAGTCCTTGATGGCATATGGCCCCGATCCCAGCGGCTTCTCAAGCGTCGTCGCGCCGATATCGCGCTTGCGGCCTTCGCTGTCCTTGCCTTCCCACCAGTGCTTCGGAAGCACAGTCAATTCACCGACAATAGTCGGAAGTTCGCGATTGCCGGGCGCATCGAACGTGAACTTGATGTCGTGCGAACCAACCTTCTCCGCCTTCACCACGTGTTTGTAGTAGGACGAATACATCGGGCTGTACTTCTTCAGCGACTCCATCGAGAACAGCACGTCTTCCGGCGTGATGGGCTTGCCGTCATGCCACTTCGCATCCTTACGCAAACGATAGATGACCCACGAATGATCGTCCGGATGCGATACCGCCTCAGCCAACAGTCCATATTGAGTGGTTGCTTCATCCTGAGATCGCGCCATCAGCGTCTCGTAGATCAGCCCGACAGCAGGCGCGATCGTCCCCTTCACGCCGGCGACCGCAATATTGAAATTATCGAACGTGCCGATTGCGATCTGCCGCGCGGTGCCGCCCTTCGGTGCGTCTGGATTAACGTAATCGAAATGCTTGAAACCGGCGGGATATTTGATGTCGCCGAACAGCGACAGGGCATGCTTCCATTCCGGCCCCTGCGTTTGGGCTTGCGCGGAGGCGACAACATCTAGCCCCGTCGCCTTCAGCATAGGAACCGTGGCGACAAACGCACCGCTCTGAAGAAGGCTGCGCCGGGAAATGCTCAAATTGAATGTTCCTGCTGCTGGTCAAAAAGGATGCCGAAGCAACGTCTTGGCCGATTATGTCGGTTTTTGGATATGACGCCAGCCTGTTGCCGCGCGATCTTTGCGGCGAAATGTCCGGTGCGAAAATAGCAGCAATTGCAACACAAAACGGCCAGGCAAGCCTGGCCGTTTCGGAATTAAATTTCGGTCATCAGTGTCCCGAATCCGACGTTCGCTTCATTTTTCAGCGCCTTCTGAGCGAACGTCGGATTCGATAGGACACTGGCAGCCCTATAATTCCAGTGATCCTTTGGTTCTGACATTCGTAAAGTGCCCTCAGAAAACACCATACGAATGTCAGAACCGGATCACTGGCCGAAAGCTCATTTGCTGGCGGTCGGCAGCGGCACCGGAGTGTCGGCCAGCGTACGCAGGTAGGCGATCAGGTCCGCCCGCTCGCTGTCCTTGCTGATGCCGGCGAAGCCCATCGCAGTGCCGGGGACGAAGCCCTTCGGGCTGGCAATGAACTTGTTGATGCTGTCGTAGGTCCACTTGCCGCCCTTGCCCTTCATGGCAGCGGAGAAATTGAACCCGGCCCGGCCGTGGCCGATTTCGTCGTCGATGACGCCGTAAAGATTCGGACCGACCTTGTTCGGGCCGTTTTTCTCGAAGGTGTGGCAGGCGGCGCACTTCTTGGCGGCGGCAGCGCCCTTCTCAACGGAAGCAGTCTGGAGCAGTTTCTCGATCGGCTCGCTCGGCGCAGCCGCGGCAGCCGGACCGGCGCCTTCAGCTTCCTTGATCGCGATTTCAAAGCCGGGCTTTTCGGGCTTCTTCGGCGAGAAAATCGCGTTGGCAGCCATATTCATGGAGAGCAGAACGAGGCAGGTGGCGAGCACCGCACCCATGATCTTGTTGAGTTCGAAGGAGTCCATTTTCGATCAGGCCCCGAGCCGGAAAGTCGATACGTTTAGCCGCGCAGCGCGACCTTGGATTGCTACCGGGAACAGGCGTGCAGCGCAATACAGGCAGCGGGATCGAGATAACGGTTTGCCTGCCTTCTGGCAACCCGTATAAACGCGCCGACCCCTTGAAAACACCGTCATTTCCTCGCCAATCCGGCCGTCCCGAGCCCCGCGTCCCCCATGACAGAAACCCGCGCCCTGGTGCTGATTCCCGCCCGCATGGCTGCGACCAGGCTGCCGGGAAAGCCGTTGCTGGACATTGCCGGCCTGCCGATGATTGTCCATGTCGTGCGCCGTGCGGACGCCGCGAGAATCGGCCGTGTGGTTGTCGCGACCGACGCGCCGGATATCGCCGAAGTCGTCAGAGCAAATGGCGGCGAGGCCGTCGTGACCCGCGCGGATCATCCGTCGGGGTCCGATCGGATTTTCGAAGCGCTTCAGACCCTCGACGGAGCGGGACAGATCGACACCATCATCAACGTCCAGGGCGATTTGCCGACTATCGCGCCTGAGGACATTCGCGCCGTGCTGACGCCGCTCGCCGATGGCGAAGTCGACATCGCCACGCTGGCCGCCGTGATCGCTAAGGACGAGGAACATACCAATCCGAACGTGGTGAAAGTGGTCGGATCGCCGGTGAGCGCGACACGGCTGCGGGCTCTATATTTCACGCGGGCCACCGCGCCTTATGGTAACGGCCCGCGCTATCATCATATCGGGCTTTATGCCTATCGCAGAAGCGCGCTGGCGCGGTTCGTCGCCCTGCCGCCCTCGCCGCTCGAGACCCGCGAAAAGCTCGAACAACTCCGCGCCCTCGAGGCCGGCATGCGGATCGACGTCACGGTGGTTGACACGGTGCCGCTGGGCGTCGATACGCCTCACGATCTAGAGACTGCGCGCCAGATGCTGGCGGGAAGACCATCATGACCAAATCGATGAAAATCGCCTTCCAGGGCGAGGCCGGAGCCAACTCGCACATTGCGATTCAGGAAGCCTTTCCGGACGCCACGCCGCTGCCCTGCGCGACCTTCGAGGATGCGCTGGCGGCGATCTCGTCGGGCGAAGCCAGCCTCGGCATGATTCCGATCGAGAACTCGCTGGCCGGCCGCGTCGCGGATATTCATCACCTGCTGCCGGAGTCGGGGCTTTTCATCGTTGGCGAGTGGTTTCTGCCCATCCGTCATCAATTGATGGCGCCGCGCGGCGCCAAGCTCGACGGGATCAGGACTGTCGAAAGCCATGTCCACGCCATCGGGCAGTGCCGCCGGATCATTCGCAAGCTCGGCATCAAGCCGATCGTCGCGGGCGATACCGCAGGCTCGGCGCGGATCGTTGCGGAGCGCGGCGATAAAAGCTGTGCGGCGATTGCCTCGCGTCTTGCTGCGGATATCTATGGCCTGGATATCCTGGCCGAGGACATCGAGGACGAAGCCCACAACACCACGCGCTTCGTGATCCTGGCGCGTGAACAGCTTTGGGCTGCGCAGGGCTCCGGCCCGCTGGTGACCACTTTTGTTTTCCGGGTGCGCAATCTTCCGGCGGCGCTCTACAAGGCGATGGGCGGCTTCGCCACCAATGGCGTCAACATGACCAAGCTCGAGAGCTACATGGTGGAAGGAAACTTCTTCGCAACGCAGTTCTACGCCGATGTCGACGGCCATCCCGACGACCGCAACCTTGCCTATGCGCTGGAAGAGCTGAAGTTCTTCTCGAAAGAGCTGCGGATCGTCGGCGTCTATCCGGCACATCCGTTCCGCGTCGCGTTTACGGAAAAGGGCGCGGAATAAGCTGGAAATTGCCTCCGCGTCATGGCCGGGACGAGCCATATTTGCATTCGTCATGCGCGGGCTTGACCCGCGCATCCATCTGAAAAATTTCTTTGAAAGAAGATGGATTGCCGGGTCAAGTCCGGCAATGACAGTCTGGTGTTTTCAGGCCGCCGCCTGCCGGTCGATCCCGAACGCGTCCGCCAGCAGGCTGTACGAGCGCTTGCGCGCATCGTGATCGTAGGTCGCGATGATCACCATCACCTCGTCGGCTTTGCAGGTCTCGATCAGCGGCGTGATCTTCTCCATCACCGTCTGCGGTGAACCGACGAACAACCGCGAGCGGTTGCGCGCAATGCTGGCGCGCTCGGCGTCGGAATACGGATAGGCCTGCGCCTCCTCGATGCTCGGCAGCGGACGATACTGGCCGCGGTCACGCAGCAGGCGATTAAGATCGGCCGACGATGCCAGCCGGTCCGCCTCTTCATCGGTCTCGGCCATGATCACGGCAATCGCCAGAATGGCATACGGCGTCTCGCGCCAGTTCGACGGCTTGAAATGGGCGCGATAATGAATCATCGCGTCGGCCGCGTCGTGCGAGGCGAAATGATGCGCGAAGGCGAAACCCATGCCGACCTGTGCCGCGAGCTGCGCGCTGTAGTCGCTCGATCCCAGCAGCCAGATCGGCGGCAACGGCGCGTCGTCCGGCATCGCGATCACGTTGTTGTAGGGATGGCCTTCGGGGAAGTTGCGCGTCTCCCACAGAGTCAGTTCGATCAGCCGCTCGATAAAGTCGTCGCCGCCGCGCGGATCGAACCGCTGACGCAGCGCATGCATGGTCGTTTGATCGGTGCCGGGCGCACGGCCAAGACCGAGATCGATGCGGCCTGGAAACAGCGCCTCCAGCATCTTGAAACGCTCGGCGACCATTAGCGGCGCGTGGTTCGGCAGCATCACGCCGCCGGAGCCGACACGAATGCGCTGCGTCGCCGCTGCGATCTGTCCGATCATGATCTCAGGCGCGGGGCTCGCGACCGACGAGAGGCTGTGATGTTCGGCCAGCCAGTAGCGCGTGTAGCCGAGGCGATCGGCATGCTTCGCCAGATCGATGCTGTTGCGCAGCGACTGGGAAGGCCTGGTGCCGGTGGTGACGACCGAAAGGTCGAGAACGGAAAGCGGGGTCATGGAGCCAAATTAGTCACTCGCCTGCGCCTGACAACGCGCCGCCACGGCATGCCACCCGCCGGGTTGTTAAATGTCGGTGGGCAGCTATATGACAAGTTGGTTGCAACTGAAGAAATCTGCCCACTACTTACTGGATGATTCAGTCGCAAAGACCCAAAAATCATGGGTAATTTCGCCAAAACCGCTGAATTATTGCGTTCATCGGCCTCGTTAAGCGCTTTCTCCCTTTCGATAAATGGGACATATTGGGCAATTTCCCACATCAAAAGCCCGATGGATGGGCTGTCGGAAACGCCGTGTTTCGCTTATTTTGGTCCGTAAAGGCGAAACGGTGACAAAGTCCGGCCCAAAGGGCGGAATGAAGGCGCACCGAATCCGCGGAAGCCGCTGCCCAATCCGGCCCGCGCACCGCCATCGAGATGTGGAGTTGAGAAGCGTGACGAGCGAAGCAACCGCCCCGGCCGGATCGCAGGGGCAAAAACGTCCGGCGATTTCCTTCGAGTTCTTCCCGCCCAAGACGGAAGAGATGGAGCGCAATCTCTGGGAGGTCATCAACCGGCTTGCACCGCTGACGCCGAACTTTGTCTCGGTGACCTACGGCGCCGGTGGCTCGACTCGCGAACGCACCCATTCGACCATCGCGCGCATCCTCTCTGAGACCAAACTCACGCCCGCTGCGCATCTGACCTGCGTCGACGCCACCAAGGCGGATATCGACGACGTTGTCGCGCGCTATCATGACGTCGGCGTTCGCCATATCGTGGCGCTGCGCGGCGATCCATCAAGCGGTATCGGCAGCGCCTACACCGCGCATCCCGACGGCTATCAAAGCTCCGCCGAACTCGTCGCCAGCATCAAGCGGCATCATCCCGATATGGAAGTCAGCGTCTCGGCGTATCCCGAGAAGCATCCCGAAAGCGCGACCCTCGATGCCGACATCGACGCGCTGAAAGCCAAGGTCGATGCCGGGGCGACCCGCGCCATCACCCAGTTCTTTTTCGATAACGATCTCTATTTTCGCTATCTCGACCGCGTCCGCGCCGCCGGCATTACGATTCCGATCGTTCCGGGAATCCTGCCGGTGCAGAACTTCAAGATGGCTTCCAATTTCGCCAAGCGCGCCGGCGCATCCATGCCGGAATGGCTGTCGGCAAAATTCGAAGGCCTCGACGACGATGCAGATACGCGCCGTCTGGTCGCGGCCACCGTTGCCGCCGGTCAGGTGCAGAAACTCGCCAAGCATGGCGTCGAGAATTTTCATTTTTATACGATGAACCGTGCGGATCTTGTGTTCGCCATCAGCCACCTTTTGGGAATTCGTCCCAGCGGTGCGCAGAAAGCCGCGTGATCCCATGACCAAAAAAACATCGCCAGTGGCCGAACAATTCCGCGCGCTTGCCCGCGACAAGATTCTCGTGCTCGACGGCGCGATGGGCACGATGATCCAGGGGCTTCAGTTCGACGAAGCCGCCTTCCGCGGCGAACGCTTCAAGGATTTCCACCGCGACGTCAAAGGCAACAACGATCTTCTGATCCTCACGCAGCCGCAGGCGATCGAGGACATCCATTTCGCCTATCTCGACGCAGGCGCGGATATCGTCGCGACCAATACGTTCTCGTCGACCTCCATCGCGCAGGCCGACTACGACATGGTCGACCTCGCCTATGAGTTGAATCGCGACGGCGCCAAGCTGGCGCGCAACGCCACCAACCGCGCCACCGCGAAGGATGGCAAGCCGCGCTTCGTCGCCGGCGCCCTCGGCCCGACCAACCGCACCGCGTCGATCTCGCCGGATGTCGCCAATCCCGGCTACCGCGCAGTGACCTTCGACGATCTGCGCATCTCCTACAGCGAACAGATCAACGGATTGCTCGACGGCGGCGCGGACCTGCTGCTCGTTGAGACCATCTTCGACACGCTAAACGCCAAGGCCGCGCTCTACGCCATCGCCGAAATCTCCGAGGCGCGCGGCATCCATGTGCCGGTGATGGTCTCCGGCACCATCACCGACAAATCGGGACGTTTGCTCTCCGGGCAGTTGCCGGAAGCGTTCTGGTATTCGGTCCAGCACGCCGATCCCATCACCATCGGCTTCAACTGTGCGCTCGGCGCCGAAGATCTGCGCGCGCACATCGCCGACATCGGCCGCGTCGCGGACGCGCTGGTCTGCGCCTATCCGAACGCTGGCTTGCCCAACGAATTCGGCCAGTACGATGAGAGCCCGGAATATATGGCGCGGCTGGTCGGCGAGTTCGCACAGGCCGGTCTCGTCAACGTGGTCGGCGGCTGCTGCGGCACCACGCCGGCGCACATCAAGGCGATTGCCGAAGCCTGCGCGCCGCACAAGCCGCGCATCGTTCCCGAAATTCCGCCGCTGCTGCGGCTGTCCGGCCTTGAGCCGTTCAACCTCACCGCCGACATCCCGTTCGTCAACGTCGGCGAACGCACCAACGTCACCGGCTCGGCCCGCTTCCGCAAGCTGATCAAGAACGGCGATTACACCGCCGCGCTTCAGGTCGCGCGCGATCAGGTCGAGAACGGCGCGCAGGTCATCGACGTCAACATGGACGAAGGCCTGCTGGACTCCAAGCAGGCGATGATCGACTTCCTCAATCTGGTTGCTTCCGAGCCGGATATCGCCCGCGTACCGGTGATGATCGACTCGTCGAAGTTCGACGTGATCGAAGCCGGCCTGAAATGCGTGCAGGGCAAGCCGATCGTCAACTCGATTTCCATGAAGGAAGGCGTTGACAAGTTCCTTCATGAAGCAGGGATCGCACGCCGTCACGGCGCGGCCGTGGTGGTGATGGCGTTCGACGAGGTCGGACAGGCTGATACCTTCGAGCGCAAGATTGAGATCTGCAAACGCGCCTACGACCTGCTGGTCGAGAAGCTCTATTTCCCGCCGCAGGACATCATCTTCGACCCGAATATCTTCGCCATCGCCACCGGCCTCGAAGAGCACAACAACTACGGCGTCGATTTCATCGAGGCCACGCGCTGGATCAGGCAAAACCTGCCGCATGCGCACATTTCCGGCGGCGTCTCGAATCTGTCGTTCTCGTTCCGCGGCAACGAGCCGGTGCGCGAGGCGATGCATTCGGTGTTCCTGTATCATGCCATCAAGGCCGGCATGGACATGGGCATCGTCAATGCCGGACAGATGGTGATCTATGACGACATCGATCCCGAACTGCGTCAGGTCTGCGAAGACACCATTCTCAATCGCGATCCCGGCGCATCGGAGCGGCTGCTTGAGCTTGCCGAGAAATTCCGTGGCCAGGAAAAGCAGGTCAAGGAACAGGATCTCGCCTGGCGCGAATGGCCGGTGGAAAAGCGCCTGAGCCACGCGCTGGTCAACGGCATCACCGAATATATCGACGCCGACACCGAAGCCGCGCGCCTCACCGTCGAGCGGCCGCTGCACGTGATCGAAGGTCCGCTGATGGACGGCATGAATGTCGTCGGCGATCTGTTCGGTGCCGGCAAGATGTTCCTGCCGCAGGTGGTGAAATCCGCCCGCGTGATGAAGCAGGCTGTGGCCTATCTGATGCCGTTCATGGAAGATGAAAAGGCGCGTAACCTCGCCAATGGCGTTGTCGGCGACGGCCGCAACTCCGCCGGCAAGATCGTTCTCGCCACCGTGAAGGGCGACGTCCACGACATCGGAAAAAATATTGTGGGGATCGTGCTCCAGTGCAACAACTTCGAGGTGGTCGACCTCGGCGTGATGGTGCCCGCCGCCAAGATCATCGAGACGGCAAAGGCCGAGAACGCCGATATCATCGGCCTCTCCGGCCTGATCACGCCGTCGCTGGATGAGATGGTGTTCATGGCCTCCGAACTGGAGCGTCAGGGTCTCGACATGCCGCTGCTGATCGGCGGCGCGACCACCAGCCGCGTGCATACCGCCGTGAAGATCGATCCTGCCTACAAGCGCGGACCGGTCGTGCATGTCAACGACGCCAGCCGCGCGGTCGGCGTGGCATCGTCACTGCTGTCGGCGGAGAAGCGCGAGGAATACGCCCGCGAGATCCGCGCCGATTACCTGAAGATTTCGAACGCACACTTCAAGGCGCAGCAGGACAAGAAGCGGCTCAAGCTCGAGGCCGCGCGCGCCAATGCGCATGTCATTGACTGGAGCAAGACGAAGCCGACAAAGCCGGCGTTCATCGGCATCAAGAGCTTCAGCGATTATTCGCTTGTAGAACTCGCCGAGTACATCGACTGGACGCCGTTCTTCCAGACCTGGGAACTGACCGGACGCTTTCCGGCGATTCTCGACGATCCGAAGGTCGGCGAAGCGGCGCGCTCGCTCTATGACGACGCGCGCAAGATGCTCGACCGGATCGTCAAGGAGAACTGGTTCAAGGCCAGCGCCACCATCGGCTTCTGGCCGGCGAATACGGAGGGCGACGATATCGTTCTCTACAGCGACGAAGCCCGCACCAAGCCGCTCACCACACTGCACACCCTGCGCCAGCAGCTTGAGAAGCGCGAAGGCCGCAAGAACGTCGCGCTGTCGGATTTCATTGCGCCAATCTCGAGCGGCGTGCCGGATTACATAGGCATGTTCGTGGTCACAGCAGGCATCGGCGAAGATGTCATCGCGGACCGATTCAAGAACGCCAATGACGACTACTCGTCGATTCTGGTGAAGGCACTGGCGGATCGTCTGGCGGAAGCCTTCGCGGAGCGGATGCATCAGCGCGTGCGCAAGGAGTTCTGGGGCTATGCGCCGGACGAGGCGCTCGCGACCGACGAACTGATCCTCGAACAGTATGCGGGCATCCGCCCGGCGCCGGGTTATCCGGCCCAGCCCGATCACACCGAGAAGGCGACGCTGTTCAGGCTGCTCGATGCGGAGCGCACCGCGGGCGTGACACTGACCGAGAGCTTTGCGATGTGGCCGGGCTCGTCGGTGTCCGGTCTCTATTTCAGCCATCCGGAAAGCTACTACTTCGGCGTCGGCAAGATCGAACGCGATCAGGTCGAGGACTATGCCGAACGCAAGGGCATGACGGTCGAAGAGATCGAGCGCTGGCTGGCGCCGATCCTCAACTACATTCCGTCGCGCGAGATGCCTACCGAGGCCGACGAAGATGTTGCCTCATTGCCGCTGGCGAAGCATCCGCCGGGCTGCGGCTGCGTGATGCATCTTCGGATGAACGGCAAGCCGGTAGCGCAGGCGGCTGCGCGCTAGAGCTGCGACAGTCTCACGAGTGTCGTCCCCGCGAAAGCGGGACCCATGCTCTGGTAGCCCAGGCAAGGCACGTTCAAATTTTATCGAAACTGAATGGCTATGGCCCGCTTTCGCGGGGACGACGCTATGTATGGCACACTGCCCACTCCTCATCACAACATCGCGCGATGGAACTCATCTCACGCGCGTGTGACATCAATTATGGTGAAGCCCGGAACTGCCTTCTCCATGAGACGTTGAAGCGCCGCCAGCCCTCAACCTCACAAAAGGAGAGACCATGAACAAGGTGAGCTTTTTCGCCGCTGCTGCGGCTGTAACCGCTCTGGTCGCCACACCCGCGCTCGCGCAGGACACGGCAAAGCCGCGCTCCGCGATGCAAGGCAAGGCCGACAAAGCCAAACAGATCAAGCCGATGAAGCACAGTTCCAAGCAGACCAAGCATATGAGGCACCATGCCCGTGTGCAGAGCCGTGACGGGGCCTATATGCGCTCGGCCGCTCAGGATAATCGCGGCGACTGGAACAACCAAGGCTGGGACAACCGCGGCGGCTTCTGGCCGGGAGCCGTTGCCGCCGGCGCAGTAGGAACCGCAGGCGCCGTCGCAGCGACGGCTGTCGGAACCGCAGGCGCAATCGCAACTGCACCGTTCGGCGGACCGTATTATCGGGACAGCTACGCCTATGGTCCGGGCTATGTAGACACCTACAACTATAACGGCGTCGCCATGCCGCAATCGCCGAACTACGCCGCGCGAAACGGCTTCGCGTGTCAGCCGGGCACCTTCATCAAGGGCACACGGAACATCTGTCAGTAACGCTCTGATCGCAGTCTCAACAAACGAGCAGTGGCCGGAGCCAATCCGGCCACTGCTTCGGCATGTCAGCTCGGCGGCGCCAGCGGCTGCACGATATCCTGAAACGGCTGCAACGCTTCGCAAGTCTCCGCGTGGCGATTGAGCGCGGGATAGCGCGCCGCGTCGAACAGTCCGGCGTGGGCTTCCCGCGTGAAACGGATCACGCAGGCCACCGCGATGTCGGCGTGGGTGATGTTGTCGCCGAACCAGTATCGCGTCTTGTGCCGCGCGCGGTCTTCCTCAAGGCCAGAAAGCACGCCCGCGATCTGCGACCGGCAACGTTCGACCCAGCGCTTGGACTCCTCACCGCGCAGCACACGCTCGTAAAGCAGGCTCACCGCCTTGTCACCGAGGCCGGTGGCAAGGGCGCAGATGTGCAACACCTCGCGCCGGACATGACCGCAATCGGGGATCAGCCCGCGTGAAGGACCAGAAATCTCGTCGAGATAATCCAGGATGGCCGTGCTCTCGATCAATACTTCGCCGTCGTCCAGCACCAGCGTCGGCACGCGCATCAGCGGATTGTAGAGCGCGATCTTCTCCGCATCGCCGAAGGTCGACCATGGCGTGTGTTCGAACGGAATGCCATAGAACCGCAGCGCGAGCGCGACCCGCCGCACAAAGGGAGAATCGTATTGGCCGATCAGGTTCATCAGGTGATCTCCGCCGCGAAATTGCGACCGCGATTACACCCGGCTAGGCACCCGATTGGCAAGAGATTCAGCGCGATCCATCAATCTCCCTCGGGGTCGCTCGCAAGCACACCCTTCACTGCCTGCGACCAACCCTTGAGTTTGCGCATACGTGTCGCTTCCGACATGTTCGGCTTGAATCGCCGCTCCAGCCGCCATGAATCCGCAAACCGCGCGGGCTCCGGATAAACGCCGGCGCCAAGTCCCGCGAGATAGGCGGCCCCGAGCGCCGTGGTTTCTTGAATCATCGGCCGGTCCACCGGCGCGTTGAGCAGATCCGCGAGGCGCTGCATGGTCCAGTCCGACGCGGTCATGCCGCCATCGACGCGCAGCACGGTGTTGGTCTCCTTCGCCTCCGGCCAGTCGGCGCGCATTGCCGCCCACAGGTCATAGGTCTGATAACACACGCTTTCGAGCACGGCATGCGCGAGTTCGGCGGGGCCAGTGTTGCGCGTCAGGCCGAACAGCGCGCCGCGCACGCGCGGATTCCAGTACGGCGCGCCGAGGCCGACAAAGGCCGGCACCAGATAGACCGATTGCATGGAGTCGTTGGCGTCCGCGAGCGATCCCGTCTCGCTCGCACTCTTGATCAGGCCGAGTCCGTCGCGCAGCCATTGCACCGCCGAGCCCGCCACAAAGATCGAGCCCTCCAGCGCATAGGTGCGCTGGCCGTTCAACTGATAGGCGATGGTCGTCAGCAGCTTGTTCTTTGACGCCACCGCCGTGGTGCCGGTGTTGAGCAGCGCGAAACAGCCGGTGCCGTAGGTCGATTTCATCATGCCCGGCGTGAAGCATGCCTGCCCGATGGTGGCGGCCTGCTGATCGCCGGCGATGCCGCGAATGGCGATCGATCCGCCGAGCAATTCCGGAACGGTGGTGCCAAAACTCGCGGAGGAATCGCGCACATCCGGCAGCATCGAGCGCGGCACGCGCAGCAGCTTCAACAGATCGTCGTCCCACTCGCCCTTGTGAATGTTGAACAGCAGCGTGCGCGAGGCGTTGGTGGCGTCAGTGGCGTGAACCTTGCCGCCGGTCAGCCGCCACAGGAGATACGAATCCACCGTGCCGAACATCAGCTCGCCGCGCTCGGCCCGCTCCCGCGCACCAGGAACGTGATCGAGAATCCAGGAGACTTTAGTTCCTGAGAAATACGGATCGATAATGAGGCCGGTCCGCGCACTGATCAGCGGCTCGTGGCCGTCGGCTTTCAACTTGGCGCAAATCTCCGCGGTGCGCCGGTCCTGCCAGACGATGGCGCGATGCACCGCATGGCCGGTGGCGCGGTCCCACACCACGGTGGTCTCGCGCTGGTTGGTGATGCCGATGGCGGCGATGTCAGACGCCGCGACATTGGCCTTGCTCATCGCCTCGCGGCAGGTCGCCATGGTCGAGGTCCAGATGTCCTCCGGCTCATGCTCGACCCAGCCGGACGCCGGGAAATGCTGCTGGAATTCCTGCTGGGCCTGGGCGGCGATGGAAATGTCGGAGCGGAAGACGATGGCGCGCGACGATGTCGTGCCCTGATCGATCGCGAGAATATGGGACGCCATGCCGTTTCCTCGAATTCTTTTCGTTTTGGTTTCGAAACGCAAACAAAGCGATTGCAAGGGCGCGCGTCAAGGCGAGCATCAATCGCCGATGCGAGCACAATGTGCTCCCTCTCCCCGCTCGCGGGGAGAGGGTTGGGGTGAGAGGCAAAATCCTGCAAGGGCGAGAAGCCCCTCACCCGGATCGCAAGAGCGATCCGACCTCTCCCCGTAAACGGGGAGAGGTTGAAGAGGCATCAGACCAGCGCGCCTGCCGCCGCGACCCGGCGCAGGTGATAGTCGGTGTCGCCGAACGAATTCTCGATCATCGACAGCCGCTTGAAGTAGTGGCCGATCTGAGCCTCCATGGTCATGCCGATACCACCGTGAAGCTGGATCGACTGCTGACCGACGAACTTCGACGACTTGCCGACCTGCACCTTGGCAGCCGCGACCGCCGTTGCGCGCTCGGACTCCGGAAGATCGGTCGCCACCACAGCGAACAGCGCCATGCTGCGCGCCTGCTCCAGGTTCACGAACATATCGGATGCACGATGCTGCAGCGCCTGGAAGTTGCCGATGGCAACGCCGAACTGCTTGCGGGTCTTGAGGTACTCGACGGTGATCTTGAGCGACTCTTCCATCGCGCCGACGGCCTCGGAGCACATCGCGATGCGTGCATCGTCGACGACGCGCTCGACCAGCGCAAGACCCTTGGCCGGATCGCCGAGCAAGGCGTCCTTGCCGACCTCAACGCCTTCGAACCGGATGTCGGCCGCGCGCATGCTGTCCTGCGTGGCGTAGCCCTTGATGCTGACGCCCTTGGCGTTGGCCGGCACCAGGAATACGCCGATGCCGTCGCGATCACGCTGGCCGCCGGAGGTGCGCGCGGTCACGATCAAGGTGTTGGCGCTGTCGCCGTGCAGCACGACGAACTTCTCGCCGTCGATGACCCAGCCGTCACCCTTCTTCTTGGCGGTGGTCGAGACATCCGCGAGATTGTAACGCGAATTCTTCTCGATTTGCGCGAACGCCAGCGTCTTGCTGCCGTCGATGATCGATGGAATGTGCGCGGCCTTCTGCTCGGCGGATGCGCCGTGGCGGAGGAAACCGCCGCCGATCACCACCGTGGTCAGGTATGGTTCAAGAACGAGCGAGCGGCCGAGCGATTCCATCACGAGCGCGGTTTCCACCGCGCCTGCGCCAAAGCCGCCATCGTCTTCCGAGAACGGCAGGCCCAGCAGGCCCTGCTCCGCAAGCTTGCTCCAGACCTGACGGCTCCAGCCGTCCTTTTCGGCGGCGTATTTCTTGCGCTGCTCGAAATCATACGAATTAGCCAGCAGCCCGTCGACGCTGTCTTTCAGGAGACGCTGCTCCTCGGACAAATCAAAATCCATTTTACAATCCCTGTGCTCGAAGCATTCGCTTGATGACCAGGCCCGTCATTCCGGGATGCGCGCTACGCGCAGACCCGGAACCCAGACAGCAAGTCTTGATGGAGATTCCGGGTTCGCGCTTTCGCGCGACCCGGAATGTCAGCCGTTAAAGTCCCAGCACCGCCTTCGCGATGATGCCACGCTGGATCTCGTTGGACCCGCCGTAGATCGAGACCTTGCGGTAGTTGAAGTAGTGCGGAGCGGTGTGCGACTCCCAGCCCGCTTCCTCGTTGCCGATGCCTTCTTCCGGAAGATACGGCGTCGCGAAGGGGCCAGCGACCTCGACCAGCAGTTCGGAAATGGTCTGCTGGATGTCGGAGCCCTTGATCTTGAGGATCGAGGAGGCCGGGTCCGGCTTGCCCTTGCCGTTCTTGGTCTCGTTGGCGATGACGCGCATCACCGACAGTTCCAGCGCCTTGAGTTCGATCTCGGTGGCAGCAAGCTTCTCGCGGAAACGATCGTCCTCGATCAGCGGCTTGCCGTTGGCCTCGACCTTCGACGCCAGTTCGCGAACGCGGCGGATGCGCTCCTTGGACATACCGACGCGGGCGATGTTGGTGCGCTCGTTGCCGAGCAGGAACTTGGCGTAATCCCAGCCCTTGTTTTCCTGACCGACCAGATTGGCGACCGGCACTTCGACGTCGTCGAAGAACACTTCGTTGACCTCAAAGCCGCCGTCGATGGTCTGGATCGGGCGCACGGTGATGCCGCGCGACTTCATGTCGATCAGGATGAATGAGATGCCCTCCTGCTTCTTCGCTTCCGGATTGGTGCGGCACAGGCAGAAAATCCAGTCAGCATGCTGGCCAAGCGTGGTCCAGGTCTTCTGGCCGTTGATGACATAGACGTCGCCCTTGCGCTTCGCGGTGGTCTTGAGCGAGGCGAGGTCGGAACCGGAGCCGGGCTCGGAGAAGCCCTGACACCACCAGTCGTCAAGGTTGGCGATGCGCGGCAGGTAATACTTCTTCTGCTCTTCGTTGCCGAAGGTGTAGATCACCGGGCCGACCATGTTGACGCCGAACGGCAACGGCGACGGCGCTGGAGTTGCCTGCAATTCTTCAAGGTAGATGTGCTGCTTGGCAGGCGACCAGCCGGTGCCGCCATGTTCCTTCGGCCAATGCGGAACGGCCCAGCCCTTCTTGTGAAGGATGCGCGTCCACGTGATGATGTCGTCCTTGCTCGGATGACCGCCGTCGATCAGCTTCTTGTGCATCGCGGGCGGAATGCTTTCGCGGAAGAACTTCCTCACTTCGTCGCGAAATGCGTTTTCTTCCTGGGTGAAATTGAGATCCACGGGGGTCCTCCTTGGAGTCTGACTGGAAATAACAGTCCGGGATTTCGGCCTCTTGTTCTGTCCGGTGATTGTAGACCGGCACAGGCGGGAGGCAATTCGGCAGTCAAAAGATTCGAGTGCCCTTACGTCCGGACGCTTTCCGGCCCGTCCTCTCTGAACAGAGAGAACGGGCCGGCCGTGCGATGCTTACTGCAGGATTTCGAACAGGCCGGCAGCGCCCATGCCGCCGCCGACGCACATCGTGACCACGCCGTACTTCGCCTTGCGGCGACGGCCTTCGACCAGCACATGGCCTGCCAGACGCGAACCGGTCATGCCGTAGGGATGGCCGACCGCAACCGAGCCGCCGTTGACATTGAGCTTCTCAGGATCGATGCCGAGCTTGTCGCGGCAATAGATCACCTGCACCGCGAAGGCTTCGTTCAGTTCCCAGATATCGATGTCGTCGATCTTGAGGTTGTGACGCTCCAGGAGGCGCGGAATCGCGAACACGGGGCCGATGCCCATTTCATCCGGCTCGCAGCCGGCCGAAACGAAGCCGCGGAAAATGCCGAGCGGCTTGAGGCCCTTCCTGGAGGCCATCTTGTCGCTCATGATCACGGCGGCGCTGGCGCCGTCCGAGAGCTGGCTGGCGTTGCCGGCGGTGATGGTGCCACCTTCACGCACCGGCTTCAGGCTTGCGAGACCGTCAGCAGTGGTTTCCGGACGCGGACCTTCATCCTGCGACAGGGTGATGTCCTTGAACGAAATCTCCTTGGTGACCTTGTCGGCGACCGCCATCTTGGTGGTCATCGGCGCGATCTCTTCCTTGAAGCGGCCACCCTGCTGGGCAGCAGCGGTGCGGCGCTGGCTCTCCAGCGAGTATTCGTCCTGCTTCTCGCGCGAAATGCCGTAGCGCTTCGACACCACTTCGGCGGTGTCGAGCATCGCCATATAGACGTCGCCCTTGATCTTCACCAGTTCAGGATCGACGGCGTGGAACTTGTTGGCGTGCTCGTTCTGCACGAGGCTGATCGATTCACCGCCGCCGGCAACCGTGATCTCGACGCCGTCGTAGATCACCGAACGCGCGGCAAGCGCGATGGCCTGAAGGCCGGAAGCGCACTGGCGGTCGATGGTGGTGCCGGCAACCGACACCGGCAGACCGGCGCGGAGCGCGGCCTTGCGCGCGATATTGCCGCCGGTGGCGCCCTGCTGCATGGCAGCGCCCATCACCACGTCCTCGATTTCCGCGCCGTCGATGCCGGCGCGCTTCACGGCATGCTCGATCGCGTGGCCGAGCAGCGTCGCGCCTTCGGTGTTGTTGAAAGCGCCGCGATAGGCTTTGCCGATCGGGGTGCGTGCGGTGGAAACGATAACGGCCTGGGTCATGAACGACCTCCTGTTGCAAGTTTGGGTTGTTGCGTTTGATGACGTTGCTGATTGCGTAGTTCGTGACGAGAGAGTTTTCCGACGCTGGTGCGCGGCAATTCCTTCATGAATTCGACCGCGACCGGCAACTCGTGCTTGCCGAGCTTTCCGGTGAGGAACGCGCGCAATTCCTCGATGGTGAACGGCTCCGCGCCCGCGCGCAGCGTCACGAACGCCTTGGACGCTTCGCCGCGATAGTCGTCGGGAATGCCGATCACGATGACTTCCTGAACCGACGGGTGGGTGTAGATCGCCTGCTCGATCATCTGCGGATAGACGTTGAAGCCGCCGGAGATGATCATGTCCTTCTTGCGGTCGACCAGATAGAAATAGCCGTCGCTATCCATATAGCCAATGTCGCCGGTCAGGAAGCGATCGCCGACGAAAGCTTCAGCGGTCTCCGCCTCGCGATTCCAGTATCCCCTGGTGACGTTCGGGCCGCGGACGCGGATTTCGCCGGTCTCGCCCACGGGCATCACCTTTTTCGGATCGTCCAGCGCGACAACATCCATCTCGATGCCGGGCAGCATCAGACCGATCGAACCGGGCTTCTCCGGACCGTTCGGCGGATGGCCGGTGCCGGGCGAACAGGTCTCGGTCATGCCCCACCCGCTTTTCAATGCGAGCTTGGTCTTGCGCTCGAACACCTTCGCGACTTCCACCGGCAGCGGCGCGCCGCCGGAGCCGGCAAAAGCCAGCGACGACAGGTCGCGCTTGTCGAGATCGGGCAAGCTCGCGATGGCGATCCACATGGTCGGCACGCCGGGGAACGCAGTGGCGCGCTTGACTTCAATGTCGCGCATCACAGCTTCGAGATCGAACCGCTGGTGCAGCGAGATCAGGTCGCCGTTCTTCAATGTGCGCAACAAAACGACGGTGAGCGCATAGATATGAAACAGCGGTAGCACGAGGATGACGCGCTCGGTGGTGCTGCGCTCGGCCTTCTGCTTGGCGCCCCACACATCATAGATCGAGACCGCCGAGGTCAGATTGCCATGGGTGAGCATAGCGCCCTTGGGCAATCCGGTGGTGCCGCCGGTATATTGCAGCAGCGCGATGTCGTCGGCGCTGACCTCGGGCCATTTTGCGGGCGGTTGCGCGTCTTTGGCGAAGTCCTTGAACGTAACGATCGCAGGGTTAGCCGGGATCGCAGCGTGCGGATTGCCGACATCGCCCCATGTCTCGTCCTCGCAGACGATGAGTTTATCGAGCAGGCCTTTTTCGAAGAACTTCAGCGCGGTGGGCAGCAGCGTCGCCAAGTTGCTGGTGACCAGAATGCGTGCGCCGGAATCCTTCAGCTTGTGGGTCAGCGCGATCTCGCCGTCGAGCGGGCTGAGATGCACGACGCGCGCGCCGGATTTCAGCGCGCCGAAAAAATTCACCGGATGATCCGGCGAATTCCCCAGAAACAATGCAATCGACGATCCCTTGCCAGTACCGGCACGGAGAAACGCCGATGCGGCAACATCCACCAGTCCCTGCAACGCATCGAAGGAGATGGGCCGGTCGCGGAATTCGATCGCTATGCGCGATCCGAAATCCGCGGCCGCCTTCGACAATAAATCCGGAAGAGTGCCGCGCGGGATCGGTGAATCCCAGCGCACACCCTCCGGATAATACTGTTCGCCCGGCCGGGTCATGGATCAGCCCTTAGCGAGGGACGCGAACGTCTTGCCTTCGTCTGCCAGACGCTTGAGCAGCGGGGTCGGCTCGAGCGACGGATCGTTGGTCTGCTTGGCGTAGAACGACAGGCGCTCCGCGATCTTCTTGAGGCCGACGCTGTCGGCATAGAACATCGGGCCGCCGCGGTAGATCGGCCAGCCGTAGCCATAGAGCCAAACCACGTCGATGTCGCTCGGGCGGGCCGCGATCTTCTCTTCAAGGATGCGCGCACCCTCGTTGATCATCGGGTACATCAGGCGCTCGAGGATTTCCTGATCGTCGATCTGGCGGCGCTTGAGGCCGAGCTTGGCGGTGGTTTCCTCGATCAGCTTTTCGATTTCCGGATCCGGCAGCGGCGAGCGCGAACCGGCTTCATACTTGTAGTAGCCCTTGCCGGTCTTCTGGCCGAAACGTCCGGCTTCGCAGATCGCGTCGGCGATTTCCGACTTGATGCCGCGGTCCTGACGGGAACGCCAGCCGATGTCGAGACCGGCGAGATCGCCCATCGCAAACGGGCCCATCGGCATGCCGAACTTGGTGAGCACCGCGTCGACCTGCTGCGGCAGCGCGCCTTCGAACAGGAACTTCTCGGCCTGCTTGCCGCGGGCGGCAAGCATACGGTTGCCGACGAAGCCGTCGCAGACGCCAACGACCACCGGCACCTTGGCGATGCGCTTGGCAACATTCACTGCGGTCATCAGTGCGTCCGGCGCGGTCTTTTCGCCGCGGACGATTTCGCACAACTTCATGACATTGGCCGGCGAGAAGAAGTGCATGCCCAGCACGTCCTGCGGACGCTTGGTCATGGCGGCGATGGCATTGATGTCGAGATACGAGGTGTTGGTGGCAAGAACCGCGCCCGGCTTGGCGAACTGATCGAGCTTGCCGAACACTTCCTTCTTGATCGCCATGGTCTCGAACACGGCCTCGATGATGAGGTCAGCATCCTTGACGTTTTCGATGCCGACCACACCCTTGATCAGACCCATGCGCTTGGCTGGTGCATCGGCGGGAATGCCGCCGCGCGCAGCGGTGGCTTCATAGTTTTTCTGCATGACGCCGAGGCCACGCTTGAGCTGCTCGTCGCCGGTCTCGATCAGGGTGACCGGGATGCCGGCATTGGCGAACGACATCGCGATGCCGCCGCCCATGGTGCCGGCGCCGATGATGGCGACCTGCTTCACGTCGCGCGGCTTGGTGCCATCTGGCACACCAGATACCTTGGCAGCTTCGCGCTCCGAGAAGAATGCGTAACGCTGCGCCTTCGACTGCTCGCCGTTCATCAGCTTCAGGAACAGATCGCGCTCGGACTTGAGCGCCTGATCGAACGGCTGGTCGAGCGAGTGGCTGACAGCCTCGGCGGCGGCGAGCGGGGCTTCCAGACCGCGGTTGCGCTTATTTGCCGCAGCAGCCGCGTTGGTGAAGATCGACTTGTCTGCCTTGGCGGCTGCAAGCTTGGAATCGTCGTCGCGCAGCTTGCGCAGCGGACGCTTCTCGGCGAGCACCTTGCGCGCGAAGGCTTCGCCGCCGACGGCGGGCTCGCCATCGACGACCTCGTCGATCAAACCATTCTTGAGAGCATCGGCAGCACCGATCGGATCGCCACCGACGATCATTTTCACGGCAAGCTCAGGACCGACTGCGCGCGGCAGGCGCTGGGTGCCACCGGCGCCCGGCAACAGACCGAGTTTCACTTCGGGGAGACCGAGCTTTGCGTCCTTGGTGGCAACGCGGAAATGCGCACCGAGCGCGAGTTCAAGGCCGCCGCCGAGCGCGGTGCCGTGAATCGCGGCAACCACCGGCTTGGAGGAATTCTCAATCACCTCGATCACTTCGTGAAGGCTGGGCGACTGTGGCGGCTTGCCGAATTCGGTGATGTCGGCGCCCGCAATAAATGTGCGGCCGGCGCACGCGATGACAATCGCTTTGACCGATGCATCGGCCTCGGCGCTCTTCACGCCGTCGGCGATGCCCTTACGCACCGCAGCACTGAGCGCATTCACGGGAGGGCTGTTGACAGTGACAATTGCAACCGCGTCGCGACGTTCAACCTTGACCACTTCGCTCACACAACTCTCCTTGTAGCGCTTGTTTTTTTGACTATTTCGCAGTGCGGAATTAAATTCCACATCTTGACACGGAGGGATATTTTGAAGCACGTCCTTTGTCAACGAAGACCACGTATGCGGTTTGACGAATGAAACGCCCACCAAAGAAATCTGCGACGGATCGCAGTTTTGTTATCGCGTTGTCGCGGGGGCTCGATGTATTGCGCGCATTCCGTCCCAGCGATGGTCTTCTGGGAAATCAGGAAATCGCAGCGCGAACCAATTTGCCGAAGCCGACAATTTCGCGGCTCACCTACACGCTGACGAAACTCGGTTATCTGACGCCAGTTCCGCGCTTCGAAAAATATCAGCTTGCGCCCGCGGCGATGGCGCTCGGATATTCCGCACTCGCCAACATGGGCGTGCGTCATGTGTCTGATCCTTATCGCGACCAGTTGATGCGCGAGACCGGCGGCGCGGTTGCGATCGGCGCGCGCGATCGTCTCAGCATGATCTACTTCGGACAGAGCCGCAGTGAATTGACTGTCGGCGTGCTGCTCGATGTCGGCTCCAAGGTCCCGATCGCGACGACGGCGATGGGCCGCGCCTATCTGTGGGCGCTGCCGGAGGATGAGCGCGCCAACCTGCTGCACGAGATCAAGGAGCATAGCGGCGCCAACTGGCCGAAGATACGCGAAGGCATCGAGCGCGCCGGCGAATGTGTTGCGAAGCACGGCTTCGCCATGTCCGCCGGAGAATGGCACAGCGACATCCACGCAGTCGGTGTTGCCCTCAAGCTGAATGACGGAACCGGCCCCTATGCCTTCAACTGCGGCGCGCCTGCTTTCAAATTCAGCGAAGTTCTATTAAAGAACGATATTGGCCCTCGCCTGGTCGCGATGGTCAGAAATATCGAGATCGCGATGACCGGCAGTGTCGGACGCGGCCCGCAAAACAAAGAAACGACAAGCATCAAAAAAATCAAATCAGCAGGGGGAAAAGTTGCACGTGTCGCTGAGGGAATCCGCTAGCCGCCACCGTCGCGGTGGCATGCCAGATAACCTGGGCCTAGCGACACCTTCCCGGCCTTGAAATTGGAATCCGTTAAAGTTCGAAAAAAGAACCTTATTGGATTCTGCCCCGCGACAGTGCTAAAGGAAAAATCGAGATCGCGCCCGCCGACGGCGTTGCGCGCGGATCGCAAAACAAAGAAACTGCCGACATAAAGAAAATGAAACCGCCAGGAGGAAAAGTTGCACGTATTGAGGGGATCGGATAGCCGCGCGCGTTGCGGTTACATGCAGGCGGGAACATCCCGGCCTCGCGTGGACATCAACACATGATGCAGGCACAGGTTGCGCAGGGGCATGCCCCCTTGCTCGCGGTTCGCGACGTCTCTGTCGTGTTCGGGGGCATCATCGCGTTGAACGGCGTTACGTTCGACATGAAGAAGGGCCAGATTCTGGGCCTGATCGGTCCGAACGGCGCCGGCAAGACGACGCTGTTCAACTGTCTCAGCAGGCTTTATCAGCCGAGCACCGGTGAGATCCTGATGGAGGGCCAGAGCATCCTGGTCCATCAGCCGCAGAAGATCGCCGAGGTCGGCATCGGCCGCACGTTCCAGAACGTCGCGCTGTTTCCGCGTCTGACGGTGCGCGACAACATCCGCATCGGCGGACATTGCCGCACCAAGAGCGATTTCGTCAGCGACGCGATCAAGCTGCCGTGGGTTCGCGAGGAAGAGCGCAAGCTCAACGCGAAGGTCCATGAGATCCTCGACTATCTCGACCTGCACGACGTCGCCGACCGCGAAGTCTCGGGTCTTCCGTTCGGCACGCAGAAGCGGGTCGAGCTTGGCCGCGCACTCGCCGCCGAGCCGAAAATCCTGCTGCTCGACGAACCCGCCGGCGGCCTCAATCACGAGGAAGTCTACGTTCTCGGCGACCTGATCTGCCGCATCCGTGACCAGCGCAACATCACGGTTCTGCTCGTCGAACATCACATGGGATTGGTGATGAAGATCGCCGATCACGTCGTCGCACTGAATTTCGGCAAGAAGCTCGCTGAAGGCACCCCGTCTCAGGTGCAGTCCGACCCCGACGTCATCAAGGCCTATCTGGGGAGCAAGGACCAATGAGCACGATGCTGACGATCAGGGATCCGCGCGCCTATTACGGCCAGGTGCAGGCGCTGCACGGACTGGAGTTCTCCCTCAACGAGGGCAGCGTCACCACCCTGCTCGGCGCCAATGGCGCCGGCAAGACCACGACGCTGCGGGCGATCTGCAACATGATCCGCTCCACCGGCAACATCGAGTTCGACGGCAAGTCGCTCGCCGGTGTGTCCACCGAGAACGTGGTGCGGCTCGGCATCGCCCACGTGCCGCAAGGCCGCGGCACCTTCACCAACATGACGGTCGAGGAAAACCTTCAGCTCGGCGCCATCTCGCGCAGCGGCAAGAAGGAAATCGAAAACGATATCGAGCAGATGTACGGATTCTTCCCCGTGCTCAAGCAGCGTCACACCCAGCAGGCGGGAACGCTGTCGGGCGGTGAACAGCAAATGCTCGCGGTCGCCCGCGCGCTGATGCTTCGTCCCCGGCTGATGCTGCTCGACGAGCCGTCGTTCGGTCTCGCGCCGCTCGTCGTCCGCGACCTGTTCGGAATCCTTGGCCGCATCAACCGCGAGCACAAGGTGACGATCCTGGTGGTCGAACAGAACGCCCAGCTCGCGCTTGAACTGGCGGAAAAGGCCTATGTGATCGAAACCGGACGCATCGTGATGTCGGGAAGCGCGAAGGAAATCGCGAACAACGAAGACATCCGCAAATCCTATCTCGGATACTGAGGACGCAGCCATGGAACTGTTTACCAACCAAGTCCTGGCTGGCATTGCCACAGGCGCGATCTACGCCTGCATGGCGCTGGCTGTGGTCATGATCTATCAGGCCATCGACCATCTGAACTTCGCCCAGGGCGAAATGGCGATGTTCTCGACCTTCATCGCCTGGCAGTTGATGCAGTGGGGTCTGTCGTTCTGGCCGGCCTTCCTGCTGACGCTGGTCATCTCGTTCATCGGCGGCATCATCATCGAACGCGCGCTGTTCAAGCCGCTGACCAACGCGCCGGTGCTGGTGCATGTCGCCGGCTTCATCGCACTGTTCGCGATCCTCAACAGCGTCGCGGGCCTGACCTGGGACTTCACCATCAAGCAGTTCCCCTCGCCGTTCGGTTCGTCCGGCTTCCTGGGCAGCCAGCTGATCTCGACCCACCAGGCCGGCATGATCGGCGTCACGCTGGTCCTGCTGCTGCTGTTGTTCTTCTTCTTCCGCTATACGCGTATCGGCCTTGCCATGCGGGCGGCGGCTTCATTGCCGGAATCCGCGCGGCTGGTCGGCATTAACACGAGCTGGATGATCGCGCTCGGCTGGGGCATGGCCTCTGCCATCGGCGCCATCGCCGGTCTCTTGATTGCTCCGGTCGTGTTCCTCGAGCCCAACATGATGGGCGGCATCCTGCTGTACGGCTTCGCGGCGGCGGTGCTCGGCGGCCTTACCAGCCCGCTTGGCGCAGTCGTCGGCGGCTTCCTGGTCGGCGTCTTCGAAAATCTTGTCGGCACCTACATTCCGGGCGTCGGCAACGAACTGAAACTTCCGATCGCGCTGGCACTGATCATCGTCGTGCTTGTCATCAAACCGTCCGGTCTGTTCGGCCGCGCCATCGTACAGCGAGTTTAATCATGAGCACAGTTCAGGACTCCATTTCCACACCTGCGGCGGTCGATGCCGAGCCGAAGAAAACGATGACGGTCGGCCTCGGCACGACGCTTGTCGTGTTCGCGCTGCTGGTCATCACGCCGCTGTTCGTGAAGAACTTCATCATCTTCCAGATGACGATGGTGCTGATTTACGCCATCGCCATCCTGGCCCTCAATCTGTTGACCGGCGGCAGCGGACAGTTCTCGCTCGGTCAAAGCGCCTTCTACGCGGTCGGCGCCTATACCGCCGGCATTCTGATGGAACATCTCGGCGTCAACTACGTGCTGACGATTCCAGCCGCCGGCATCATCTGCTTCATCTTCGGCTTCCTGTTCGGCTTTCCGGCACTGCGGCTCTCGGGCGTGTATCTCGCGCTCGCGACCTTCGCACTGGCGGTCGCGATGCCGCAGATCCTCAAGCTGAACGTGTTCGAGCACTGGACCGGCGGCGTGCAGGGCCTCGTCATCACCAAGCCGGACGCGCCGTTCGGCCTGAAGATGTCGCAGGACATGTGGCTGTACTACTTCACGCTGTTCGTCTCGGCGGTGATCTACATCCTGGCCGTCAACCTGCTGCGAAGCCGGTCCGGACGCGCGCTGATGGCGATCCGCGACAATCCGATTGCCGCCTCGGCGATGGGCGTCGACCTGCCGCTCTACAAGACGCTGGCGTTCGGTGTCTCGGCGGCGTTCACCGGCATCGCCGGGGCGCTCGGCGCCATCGTGGTGCAGTTCGTGGCTCCCGACAGCTTCACCATCCAGCTCGCAATCGCGATCTTCGTCGGCATGGTGGTCGGCGGCGTCGGCTGGCTGCCGGGATCGCTGGTCGGCTCGGCCTTCATCGTGTTCGTGCCCAACGTCGCGGAACACATCTCGAAGGGCCTGTCCGGCGCGGTGTTCGGCGTCTTCCTGTTCGCCGTGATCTTCCTGCTGCCGCACGGCGCCCGGCAGGTCGCCTACTACATCGAGGCTTTGTTCCGCAAAAAGAGTAAATCCTGAGGGTAGCCATAAGTTTGATTTAACGACGTTAAATCAGACTTGTCGGCATCTGATTGTTTGCGCATGGTGTTTCCGGAAAATCGGTTTCCGGACCAAGTGACAGGGGGTCTGATTCAGTTCATCTGAATCAGACCCCTCATTTTAGCCCTCGGGGTATAATCTCTTTCCGGAGCCGATTTCCGCTAGTGTCCTGAATCCGAAGTTCGCTGCATTTTGCAGCGCGCTCTGGAGCGAACTTCGGATTCAGGACACTAGCAGTTATCATTCTGGTGTGGTTTTGGTTCGCAAGTCCGCAAAAGAACGTGCTGTAGACGTAGTGCGGACTTGCGAACCACCACACCAGGCGGAATACCGCATCTCAGGGAGAGACTACAATGCTATCCAAACTCAAGCTCAACGTAGCAGCAGTGTCGGCCGTCGCCGCGCTTGCGATGACGAGCGGCCATGCGCTCGCGCAAAAAAAATACGACACCGGCGCGACCGATACTGAAATCAAGATCGGCAACATCATGCCCTACAGCGGCCCCGCGTCCGCCTACGGCGTGATCGGGAAGATGGAAGAAGCCTACTTCAAGATGATCAACGATCAGGGCGGCATCAACGGCCGCAAGATCACCTTCATCAGCTATGACGACGGCTACAGCCCTCCGAAAGCGGTGGAACAGGCGCGCAAGCTGGTCGAGAGCGACGAAGTCCTGCTCATCTTCGGACCGCTCGGCACGCCATCGAATTCCGCCATCCAGAAATATCTGAACGCGAAGAAGATCCCGCAGCTGTTCGTCGCCACCGGCGCTACGAAATTCGGTGAGCCGAAGGAATTCCCCTGGACCATGGGCTGGCAGCCGCCCTACCAGAGCGAAAGCCGCGTCTATGCAAAGTATCTGCTGAAGGAAAAGCCCGACGCGAAGATCGCGATCATGTACCAGAACGACGACTTCGGCAAAGACATGCTGAAGGGTCTCAAGGACGGTCTCGGCGCCAAGGCGTCGCAAGTCATCGCGGAAGACAGCTATGAAGTGTCCGAGCCGACCATCGACTCCCACATCATCAAGCTGAAGGCGACCGGCGCTGACGTGTTCGTCAGCTTCACCACGCCGAAGTTCGCCGCCCAGGCGATCAAGAAGGTCGCGGAACTCGGCTGGAAGCCGATGTACATCCAGAGCAATGTCGGCGCATCGGTCGGCAGCGTGCTCAAGCCGGCAGGCTTTGATAATTCGCAAGGAATCCTCTCGGCGGCCTACGCCAAGGACGGCGCGGACCCGCAGTGGGACAACGACGAAGGCATGAAGAAATTCTATGCCTTCCTCGCCAAGTACGCGCCGGACATGAACAAGACCGACGGCTCTGTCGTCTACGGTTACGGCCAGGCGCAGACGCTGGTTCAGGTTCTGAAGCAGGCCGGCGACAACCTGACCCGCGAGAACATCATGAAGCAGGCCGCCAGCCTGAAGGACTACACCCCCGACACCTTGCTGCCGGGCGTGAAGATCAACACCAGCGCGACTGACTTCTATCCGATCGACCAGCTGCAGATCATGCAGTTCAAGGGCGAGAAGTATGAACTGATCGGGCCGATCATCAGCGGCGGAATGGGAGGCAGTTAACCTTTCGCTCTGCGAAAAACAGGCTGCTGAAAAAATGAGCCCTCCGCGACGCCGTCGCGGAGGGCTTTTCATTGAACGGCATTCCAAAACCGTATTGAATATTGGCGAGCCGCAAAGAGCTTAGAATCAAAAACAGAACGAAGACACAAACACGATTCCAAGGAGGAACGTAAATGTCAGCACTCTACGCGCGACTCGCGGTCGCTTCGGCCGCCGTGGCCCTGCTCACCGCGACAAGCACCGGCGCACTCGCCCAAAAGAAATACGATCCAGGCGCATCCGATACTGAAATCAAGATCGGCAACATCATGCCCTACAGCGGACCGGCCTCCGCCTACGGCGTTATCGGCAAGACCGAACAGGCCTACTTCAACAAGATCAATGCCGAGGGCGGCATCAACGGCCGCAAGATCAACTTCATTTCCTACGACGATGCTTACTCGCCGCCGAAGGCTGTCGAACAGGCCCGCAAGCTGGTCGAGAGCGATGAAGTCCTGCTGATCTTCAACTCGCTCGGCACGCCGTCGAACTCGGCGATCCAGAAATACATGAACTCCAAGAAGGTGCCGCAATTGTTCGTCGCCACCGGCGCGACCAAGTGGAACGACCCGAAGGAGTTTCCCTGGACCATGGGCTGGCAGCCCAGCTACCAGAGCGAAGGCCGCATCTACGCGAAATACATGATGAAGGAAAAACCGAACGGCAAGATCGGCATCCTTTATCAGAACGACGACTACGGCAAGGACTACCTCAAGGGCATCAAGGACGGTCTCGGCGCCAAGGCGGCAACGATGATCATCGCCGAGGAGCCTTATGAGACCAGCGTGCCCACCATCGATTCGCAGATCGTCACGCTGAAGTCGAAGGGTGTCGATATCTTCATCAGCATCACCACGCCGAAGTTCGCCGCCCAGTCGATCAAGAAGGTCGCCGAACTCCAGTGGAAGCCGATGTTCATCCTGAACAATGTCGGCGCCTCGACCGGCACGGTCATGAAACCCGCCGGCTTCGAGAACTCGCAGGGCATCATCTCGGCAGCTTACGCCAAGGATGCCACCGATCCGCAATGGAAGGACGACGCAGGCGTCAAGGCCTTCGATGCCTTCCTCGCCAAGTACTTTCCCGACGGCAATCGCGCCGATGGATCAGTGATGGTCGGTTACGACGTCGCACAGACCCTGGTTCATGTTCTCAAGGCGTGTGGTGACAATCTCACCCGCGAGAACGTCATGAAGCAGGCCGCCAGCATCAAGGACCTGCAAATCGACGGCCTGTTGCCCGGCGTCAGGATCAACACCAGCGCGACCAACTTCGCACCGATCAGCCAGTTGCAACTGCAGAGGTTCGAGGGAGATCGCTGGGTGCTGTTCGGCGATGTCATGAGCGGTGAGGTCGGCGGCTAAGACCTTCGCACTGCAAAAGGCAGGTCTTGGTTGTTAATACCCTGCCTCATGTTTCGCCTGATGAAACATTAAGCCCTCTGCGACGCTATCGCAGGGGGCTTTTCGTTGAACAGACCAGCCAAAAGGTATTGAATGACGGCGAGCCGCCAAGAGCTCTCGAAAGCCAAAGAGCTTTCAAAAAAACGATCGAGGATGCGAACAAGAATCAGGGAGCAAATAATGTCCATGACGACGTCTCGCCTTGCTACTGCCGCCGCGACTTTCGCTTTTGTCGCCGCGATGAGCAGCGGCGCATTGGCCCAGAAGAAATACGATACCGGGGCCACCGACACCGAAATCAAGATCGGCAGCATCATGCCCTACAGCGGACCCGCCTCCGCCTACGGCATCATCGGCAAAACCCAGGCGGCCTACTTCAACAAGATCAACGCCGAAGGCGGCATCAACGGCCGCAAGATCAATTTCATTTCCTATGACGACGGCTATTCGCCGCCGAAGGCGGTGGAGCAGGCCCGCAAACTGGTCGAGAGCGATGAAGTTCTTCTGATCTTCAACTCGCTCGGCACACCGTCGAATTCGGCGATTCAGAAATACATGAACTCCAAGAAGGTGCCGCAACTGTTTGTCGCCACCGGCGCCACCAAGTGGAACGATCCGAAGAACTTTCCCTGGACCATGGGCTGGCAGCCCAACTACCAGAGCGAAGGAATCATCTATGCGAAATACCTGATGAAGGAAAAGCCGAACGGCAAGATCGGCATTCTTTATCAGAACGACGACTTCGGTAAGGATGTTTTGAAGGGCCTGAAGGACGGTCTCGGAGCCAAGGGCGCTTCGATGATCATCGCCGAGGAACCTTACGAGACGTCCGTCCCGACGATCGACTCGCAGGTCGTTGCGTTGAAATCGAAAGGCGCTGATGTCTTCGTCAGCATCACCACGCCGAAATTCGGCGCGCAATCAATCAAGAAGGTCGCCGAGCTTGGATGGAAGCCGCTCTTCATCCTGAACAACGTCGCCTCATCCACCGGATCGGTCATCAAGCCGGCCGGTTTCGAAAATGCGCAAGACGTGATCTCCGCGACCTACGGCAAGGATCCGACCGACCCGCAGTGGAAGGACGATCTGGGCGTGAAGAACTTCGACGCCTTCCTCGCGAAGTACTTCCCCGAAGCCAACCGGGCCGACAGCTCGGTTGCGTACGGCTACAGCTCCGCGCAGACGATGGTGCATGTGCTGAAGGCCTGCGGTGACAATCTCACCCGCGAGAACGTCATGAAGCAGGCCGCCAGCATCAAGGACCTTCAGCAAGAGATGGGCCTGCCCGGCATCAAGCTGAACACCAGCGCGACCGACTTCGCTCCGATCGAACAGTTGCAGATGATGAAGTTCAAGGGCGAGCGCTGGGAGCTGTTCGGCCCCATCATCAGCGGCGAGATCGGCGGCTGATAATCGGCTCGGAAGGAAGCCGGATTTCCAATTCAGAAATCCGGTTTCCCCGCTCTACACGGCCACATCTGAAAATATTTCCGCCCTCCGCAATAACCTTGCGGAGGGCCTTTTATCGGGCGGCCGATCATGTCATGTCTTGAGCCCGTATAGCGCCAAGCGATGACCTGATGACCGACAAACGCCCTTTGCTGCGTGCCATTTTCGACGCCGCTGTCGCCGCAGCCCATCCAGATCGCATTCTTGCCGAACATCTGCCGCCACCGCCACGCGGGCGCATCCTCTGTCTGGCCGCAGGCAAGGCCGCCGGCGCGTTGGCGCATGCGGCGGAACGGCATTATCTCGACGGCGGCCATATCGATCCTGCGCGGTTGTCGGGGCTCGCCACCACGCGCCACGGATATGGCATGCCGACCCGGCGCATCGAGATTGTCGAGGCTGGTCACCCGGTGCCAGACGAAGCGGGCATGAAAGCCGCGGCGCGGACGCTTGAACTGGCTGATGCTGCCGGCGCCGACGATCTCGTTCTGGTGCTGTTGTCCGGCGGCGGTTCGGCGAACTGGGTCGCGCCGGCGGACGGAATTTCGTTCACGCAGAAGCAGGCGATGAACAAGAGCCTGTTGCGATCAGGCGCACCGATCGGCGAGATGAACACAGTCCGGAAACATCTCTCGCGCATTAAGGGCGGCAGGCTCGCGCGCGCTGCCGCACCCGCGCAAATTCTGACGCTGGCGATCTCGGACGTGCCGTTCGACGACCCCGCGACCATCGCCTCGGGGCCGACAGTGCCGGACACCACGACGCTGGCCGACGCGCGCGAGATTGTCGCCCGCTATCAGATCAAGGCGGACAATGCCGTGGCTGCGGCACTGAACGATCCGCGCAACGAAAGTTGTAAGCCGGGTGACGCGGCGTTCGCGCGTGCGCAGTTCAAGATCATCGCGCGGCCGCAGGAATCGCTCGACGCTGCGGTGGCGGTTGCGCGAAACGCCGGCTATGAGGTCGTCGCGCTCGGTGCGGATCTTGAAGGCGAAGCGCGCGACGTTGCTGCTGCCCATGCGCAGATCGCGCTGAAGGCGCACGCCGAGGGAAAGAAGCTGGCCGTCCTGTCCGGCGGCGAACTCACCGTCACGGTGCGCGGCAACGGCCGCGGCGGACCTAATCAGGAATACGTGCTCGCCCTCGCGAGCCTGTTCGTCAATACAACGGGCATTTGCGTGCTGGCGGGCGACACCGACGGCGCGGACGGCGGCGCAGGGAATCCGACCGATCCGGCCGGTGCGATGCTCGATCAGCGCACGTTTGCCAAGATGCGCGAACTCAAGCTCGATCCGAAAAGCTACCTCGACAACAACGACGCCACCGCGTTTTTTGAAGCCACCGGCGATCTTCTGATGACCGGGCCGACGCTGACCAACGTCAACGACATCCGCATCATTCTGGTGGATCCGTAAGCCCCCTCGCCCCGCTCTTGCGGGGAGAGGGTTGGGGTGAGGGGCAGACCTCCTCGACGACATCAATGAAAGTGGCCCCTCACCCGGATTGCTCCGCAATCCGACCTCTCCCCGTGAACGGGGAGAGGTGAAGAGAGATAGCCCCCTAAAACTCCTTCGCGATCTTGCCGAGCATCGCCAGCAGCAAGGTGCGGTTGTCCTCTCCCAGCAGGTCCTTGAGGCGCGCCTCGTGCCGGGTTTCGATCAGTTTTCTGGCGCGGGACAGAACCGCGCGGCCCTTGTCCGTCAGCTTCAGGATATGCGAGCGGCGATCGCTATTGGAGCGGACCCGGACACAGAGATCCCGGCTTTCCAGCTCATCCAGCATGGCGACGAAATTCGGCCGCAGAATGCCGAGCGTGCTGGCAATCTCGGTCTGGTTCCGTCCGGGATTCGCTTCGACCAGCATCAGGACCGAGAATTGCGCCGGCGTCAGTTGCAGCGCCGCAACGCAGCCGATGAAATCGTCGAAAATCCGCAGTTGCGCGCGCTTGAGCGAATAGCCGAGGAAGTCCGACAAGTCGCCGATCCGGATCGGGGCGGCAGGAGATATCGTCCGCGCGCGCACCGCGGGCACCCGTTTTTTGGCTTTGACGGCAGCGGTACTCGCGGTTCTGGAAACAGCCATCGTGCGCTTCCTGTCGTCGGTCTGCTCTTGCTATAAGGGCGCCTCGACGTCCAAAGGCGGCCAAGGCTTGTGATTATACTCGATAATCGTTATAAAACATATCAAATAGCGATGGCGGAGTTCAACCGCCGCTCTCGGTGCAGCGGACCCTTCAATCCGCGTGCGCGCGACGCTTGAGGGGACGCCTTGGATAGCACGATCCTTCTGTTCCTGTTGCAGGACGGAATAACCAGCGGCGCGATCTACGCGCTGCTCGGGCTCGCGCTCGTTCTGGTATTCGCGGTGACCCGCGTCATCCTGATTCCCCAGGGCGAGTTCGTCACCTTCGGCGCGCTGACCTATGCCGTGCTGGCCACAGGCAAGGTGCCGGGCACCACCCTGCTCGCATTGGGCATGGGCGTGGTTGCGTTCACTTTCGATATGGTCGCCGGACGAAGCACGATGAACGGACGCAAGTTCGTTCGCTCGCTGGCGCTGAACATCCTGCTGCCGCTCGCGATCTGGGGGCTGGCGACGCTGCTGGCGGGACGCCAGAACAATGTGATCGTCAACTTCCTGCTGTCGATCGTGATCGTCGCCCCCATCGGTCTTTATCTTTATCGCATCGCCTATCAGCCGATCGCGCACGCCTCGGTGCTGGTGCTGCTGATCGCCTCGGTCGGCATGCATCTCGCCTTGCAGGGGCTGGGCCTGGTGTTCTTCGGTCCCGAAGGCCTGCGTGCACCGGCGATCTCCACCGCCGCCTTCACCCTCGGGCCGCTGCGATTCACCGGGCAGAGCATCGCCATCTACGCCATCACCATCCTCTTGATCGTCGGGCTGTGGCTGCTGTTCGGCTACACGCTTTACGGCAAGGCGCTGCGCGCCACCGCCGTCAATCGCCTCGGCGCGCGCATCGTCGGCATCCGCACCACACTGTCGGGACAGGTCGCGTTCCTGCTCGCCGCCGTCATCGGCACGATCTCCGGCATCCTTATCGTCCCGATCACCACCATCTACTACGACACCGGATTCCTGATCGGCCTGAAGGGTTTCGTCGCCGCCATCATCGGCGGCCTTGTCAGCTATCCCCTCACTGCCGCCGCCGCGCTGGTGGTGGGCATCGTCGAGGCGTTCTCGTCGTTCTATGCCAGCAACTTCAAGGAGGTCATCGTCTTCACGCTGCTGCTACCGGTCCTGATCCTGCGCTCGCTGGCTACGCCAGAAGTCGAAGAGGAGAACGACTGATGGGCGCGCAGCGTTGGGGCATGATCGTGTTCGCGCTGGTGATGGCGGTCATTCCGCTGATTCCCGGTATGCCGCCGTTCTGGATCGTGCTGCTCGATAACATCGGCCTGGCAGCGCTGGTGGCGATGGGCCTTGTGCTGCTGACCGGCGTCGGCGGCCTGACGTCATTCGGTCAGGCCGCATTCTGCGGTTTCGGCGCCTACACGACGGCGATCCTTACCACCTCCTACGGACTGTCACCGTGGCTGACATTGCCGCTGTCGCTGATCGTCAGCGGCGTTGCGGCCGTGATCCTTGGCCTCATTACAGTGCGCCTGTCCGGCCACTACCTGCCGCTCGGCACCATCGCCTGGGGCATCAGTCTCTTTTATCTGTTCAGCAAGCTTGAGCTGGTCGGACGCAACGACGGCATTTCGGGCATTCCGCCGCTGGCGATCGGCGGCTTGCAACTGACCGATCCCGGCAAGATCTATTTCGCGATCTGGTTCGCGGTGATCGTCTGCGCGCTGCTGACCGTGAACCTGCTCGACTCGCGGACCGGCCGCGCCATTCGCGCACTGCGCCGTGGTCACATCGCGGCTGAAGCCTTCGGCGTACAGACCGCGCGCGCCAAGCTGCTGGTTTTCATCTATGCCGCGGTGCTTGCCGGATTGTCCGGCTGGCTCTATGCGCATTTCCAGCGCGCAGTGAATCCCACGCCGTTCGGCCTGAATGCCGGCATCGAGTATCTGTTCATCGCGGTGGTCGGCGGCGCGGGTTATGTCTGGGGCGCGGTGCTCGGCGCCGGCATTGTCGTCGTGCTCAAGGAATTCCTGCAAAGCTTCCTGCCGGTGGTGTTTCACGGATCGGCGCAGCTCGAGACCGTGATCTTTGGCATCCTGCTGGTGGCGCTGTTGCAGGTCGCGCCCGGCGGCATGTGGCCCCGCCTTGCCGCCCTGCTGAAATTCGACACCGCAAAGCTTCCACGGCCGAAGGTGGCGGAGCCGCTGCCGCCACGCAGCAAGGCGATCCCCGCCTCCGAAACGCTGCTCGACATTCAGGCCGCACGCAAACAGTTCGGCGGTGTGATCGCGGTCAACGACGTGTCGTTCGACGTGCAGGCGCGGGAGATCGTGGCCCTCATCGGCCCTAACGGTGCCGGCAAGAGCACCACGTTCAATCTCATCACCGGCGTGCTGCGCTCATCGGGTGGAACGATTTCCATTCTCGGCCACAACGTCGACAACGCGCCGCCGCAGAACATCGCAAAGCTTGGCGTCGCCCGCACCTTCCAGCACGTCAAGCTGGTGCCGGACATGAGCGTGCTGGAAAACGTCGCCATCGGCACCCATCTGCGCGGCCATGCCGGCGCGATCGCCAGCATGCTGCGGCTCGACCGCAAGGATGAAGCCGCGTTGCTCGCCGAAGCCGCAAAGCAGATCGAGCGTGTCGGTCTCGGCGACCAGATGCATCAACTGGCGGGAAGTCTCTCGCTCGGCCAACAGCGCATCGTGGAAATCGCCCGCGCGTTGTGTGTCGATCCGATCCTGCTGTTGCTGGATGAACCCGCGGCCGGTTTGCGCCACATGGAAAAGCAGAAGCTGTCGGCGTTGCTGCGCCAGTTGCGCTCCGAGGGCATGTCGGTCCTGCTGGTCGAGCACGACATGGGCTTTGTGATGGACATCGCCGACCGCATCGTGGTGCTGGAATTCGGCACCAAGATCGCCGAAGGCACGCCGATGGCCGTTCGCGCCAATCCCGACGTGATCAAAGCCTATCTGGGGACAGCGTCATGACGACGAAACTGCTGTCCGTCGAAAACGCCCACATCGCCTACGGCAAGGTTGAAGCCGTACGCGGCGTCTCGCTTGACGTCAACGCCGATGAGATCGTGACCATTGTCGGCGCCAACGGCGCAGGCAAGACCACGCTGCTTAACGCCATCATGGGAATCCTGCCGCTCCGCGGCAGCGTTGTCTTTTCCGGGCAGCAAATCTCCCGTCTCGATATCGAGGACCGGGTCGCGGCGGGACTTTGCATCGTGCCGGAGCATCGCGAACTGTTCGGCACCATGACGGTCGAGGAAAACCTGCAACTTGGCGGCTTCCGTGTGCCGCGCGCAAAGGCCGCCACTGAACAGGAGCGCGTCTTTGCGCTGTTCCCGCGGCTGAAGGAACGGCGTACCCAGCTCGCCGGCACGCTGTCCGGCGGCGAGCAGCAGATGCTGGCAATGGGCCGCGCGCTGATGAGCCAGCCGCGATTGCTGATGCTGGACGAGCCGTCGCTCGGCCTCGCGCCACTGATCGTGGCGGATATTTTCCGCACCATCGGCGAACTGCGGCAGGCCGGCGTATCGGTGCTGCTGGTCGAACAGAATGCCCGCGCCGCGCTTGAAATCGCCGACCGCGCCTATGTGATGGAGCTGGGCGAGTTCATCATGAGCGGCTCGGCGAAGGAGATCAGCGGCGACCAGCGCGTGGTGGCGAGCTATCTCGGGTTTCAGCACGACGAACAGAGCAAGCTGTAACGCTCTCTTCTCTGTCATCACCGGGCTTGTCCCGGTGATCGCGATAAATCGGGCACGGTGCTTCATGGGTCGGGATGGCCGGGACGAGCCCGGCCATGACACCATTTCTGATCAGCCTCCCAAACGAAAATGCCCGGCGCGAGGCCGGGCATTCGCCAGAACAACTGTCCGTTCCGCTTACTTCACGAGTTCATACTTGCCGTTCTTGACGGTCAGGATGATGCGCGAGCGATCGTCGGTGCCGAAGCGGTTCGTCTCGGTGAAATTGTAGACGCCATGACTGGCGGCGATTTCCTTCTCCGAGAGCAGCGCCTTGCGGATCGCCTCACGGAATTCCGGCGTGCCGGGCTTCGCGGTCTTCAACGCCACCGGCACGACGCGCTTCAGAACTTCAAACGCGTCGTACATATGGCCCGCGAACTGGCTGCGGGTGTTAGCGCCGTACTTCTTTTCATAGACTGAATTCAGCGCCAGGCCCGGCTTTTTGGTCAGCGCGCTGTCGTCCTGGCCTTCCGGAGCCATCACCGGACCGGCCGCCATGATGACACCTTCCGCCGACGGACCCGCGATGCGAATGAAGTCCATCGAAGCCGCGCCGTGGGTCTGATAGATCAGGCCCTTGTAGCCGCGCTCACGCAGCGCCGACTGCGGCAGCGCCGCGCCGGTGCCCGATGCGCCGATCAGGATCGCATCGGGATTGGCCGCGACCAGCTTCAGCACCTGACCCGCCACCGAGGTGTCGGGACGCGCATAGCGCTCTTCGGCGACGATCGTAATGCCGCCCATGGCGCCGGTCTGGGTCTTGATATCGTTGAGCCACAGATCGCCGTAGGAATCAGAGAAGCCGATATAGCCGACGGTCTTGATGTTGTTCTTCTTCATGTGCTCGTAGAGCACCTTGCCCATGATCGGCACCGGCTGCGGCAACACGGTGGTCCACTTCTCGCGGGCCGGCGTGATCGGCAGCGGCGCAAGGCTGAACTGCGGGACACCAACCTCGTTGGAAACGGTCGAGATCGCGATCGACGGTGGCGTGGTCGACGAACCGATGATGATGTCGGCGTTGGATTCGGTCACAAACCTGCGCGCGTTGGTGGTGGCCGCGGTCGGGTCACCCGCGTCATCGAGCAGGATGGTCTTGATCTTGGCGCCGCCGATTTCAGTCGGCACGAATTCGAGCGCGTTCTTTTCAGGAATGCCGAGTGCGGCGGCGGGACCCGTGGTGCTGATGCTGATGCCGATGGTGATGTCCTGCGCGAGCGTGGCGCCCGGCAAAGCCATCGCGGCGGCGAGAACCGCGGCGGTCCAGGTTAAAGTCTTCATGTCATCCTCCCTTGAAAGTCTCTTTTGACGTTTCTGACAGTCGTTAACGATTGACCGGACGACGAAGCTATTTGCGGTGCACCATCCGGCTTCGGTTGCCGCCATTCAGATAGAAGTTAGCGGCCATTTGCAATGCTTTCCGCATGTACCTTGGTATGATGCGCCAGCCCTCGAATGGCCTTTTCGGATATTGTTATCTGGTATAATCAATTTTGGCGGCGCGCAAAACCATATTCGCAAGGCGCCGGGAGTGACAGACGTTGCGGACACAGGTTGCCATCATCGGCGGAGGCCCGGCAGGCTTGCTGCTCGGACAGTTGCTGCACCGCTACGGCATCGACAACGTCATTTTCGAGCGCAAGGATCGCGACTACATCCTGGCGCGAATCCGGGCAGGCGTGCTCGAACAGGGCACCGTCGGATTGCTTGAGGAAGTCGGCGTCGCGGAGCGGCTGCATCATGACGGCCTGATCCATCACGGCATCGAACTGGCGTTCGGCGGCGCGCGCCACCGCATCGATATGACGCAGGCGACCGGCAAGACGGTAACCGTCTACGGGCAAACCGAAGTCACCCGCGACCTGATGGATGCGCGGATCAAGGCCGGGCTCACCACCGTCTATGATGCCGGCAATGTCAGCCTGCATGACTTTGGCAGCGACCAGCCGCGGGTGCGTTACGTCAAGGACGGCACAACCCACGAGGTCGCCTGCGACTTCATCGCGGGTTGCGATGGCTTCCACGGCGTCAGCCGTCAGAGCGTCAGGCCAGACGCGCTCAAGATCTTCGAGCGGATTTATCCGTTCGGCTGGCTCGGCCTGTTGTCGGAAACGCCGCCGGTCTCGCCTGAACTGATCTACAACAATCACGAGCGCGGCTTCGCGCTGTGCTCGATGCGCTCGGCGCATCGCAGCCGCTACTACCTGCAATGCAAGCTCGACGACCATGTCGACAACTGGCCAGACGACAAGTTTTGGGACGAGTTGAAGCTTCGGCTGGACCAGGAAGCCGTCGATCATCTGGTCACGGGACCGTCGATCGAGAAAAGCATCGCGCCCTTGCGGAGTTTCGTCGCCGAACCGATGCGGTTCGGCCGGCTGTTTCTGGCGGGCGACGCGGCGCATATCGTGCCGCCGACCGGCGCCAAGGGCCTCAACCTCGCTGCCAGCGACGTGCACTATCTCTCAACCGCGCTGCGCGAGTTCTATGCCGAGAAATCTCCGGCGGGCATCGACGATTATTCGCGGCGCGCGCTGAGCCGGGTGTGGAAGGCCGAACGCTTCTCCTGGTGGATGACGTCGATGCTGCATCGTTTCCCCGACACCGATGAATTCAGCTCGCGCATCCAGATCGCGGAACTGAACTACCTGATCGAATCCGACGCCGCGAAGATGTCGCTGTCGGAAAACTATGTCGGCCTACCGTACTGACACCTCCCTCGCCTCTCTCCTGCGGGGCGATGAAGAAACGATGACGCCGCCGCTGTTTCAAACATGCGGCGATGCCGTGTTTCAAACTTGATTTCGAATGATCGCGCGCGAGGCCCGCTTTATGATGCAGGCAACCGCACCACGCAGCATTTGAAAGAGAAACATGGGAACGACCGAAACTCTTGCCGATGTTCCAGCAGGCTTCGCGCGCCATCCGCGGCGCAGTCCGCTCACCGAGCCCTGGGAGCCGATCTATTTCAAGGCGACGCCGGAGGCCTACATTCTTGGATTGCGCCTCGCTGAGGCACACACCAATTCGCGCGGGCTGATTCATGGCGGGCTGATCGCGGCGCTTGCCGATAATGCAATGGGACTGAGTTGCAGTCTCAAGGCCGGCAATCTTCTCGGGCTGGTCACGATCAACCTCTCGGTCGACTATCTCGGTTCAGCGAATATCGGACAGTGGCTTGAGATAGACACCAACTTCATGAAAATCGGCGGGTCAATCTGCTTCGCACAATGCCTGGTCACCGCCGACGGCGAACCTTGCGCGCGGGCCAACGCAACCTTCAAGATCGCCCGGAAGAAGAACTGACGGTTCTCACGCCGTCCCAAACCGCCAGTCCGATTTCTCGATCACAAGGTCGGCGAAGGCCCTGACCTTCGCCGACAGCAATCGCGAGGTCGGATACACGAGATGAATCGGCATCGGCGGCGGCTCGTAGTTTGCGAGCACGATCTTGAGCCGTCCGGCCTTGAGCGCATCCGCCACCTGATAGGCCAGCACGCTGATCAGCCCGCCGCCCTGCTCGGCATGCAACACCGCCGCGTCGGTGCTGTTGGTGGCGAAGCGTGAGGTGTTCGGCACGCGAAACTCGCGGCCATTCTCAACGAAGCGCCACTCGGACAAGGACGTCGCGCCCGAGAATTGTATGACTTCGTGTTTGGCTAGATCGGACGGTTTCGAGGGAGTGCCGCGGAGTTTGAGATAACGCGGCGAGGCAACCACGATCCGCCGCATGTTGCCGACCGCCCGCGCGACCACGCTGGAATCGGCCAAATGCCCGATGCGCACGGCGAGATCGACACCCTCGTCCACCAGATTGACCATGCGGTCCGACAGCCGCAGTTCGGCGCTGACCTTGGGATACTGCTTCAGATAGGCCGACATGATCGGTCCGACATGCAAACGGCCGAACATCAGCGGTGCCGACACCACCAGCCGGCCGGACGGCTGGCTTGTTTCCGCCGAAGCCGATGCCTCAGCCTCCTCGACATCGCCGAGAATTCGCCGCGCCCGCTCAAGATATCGCGCACCGACGTCGGTGAGCGTGACCGAGCGCGTAGTGCGCTGGAGCAGCCGCGCGCCAAGATGATTTTCAAGACTGGCGATCAGCCGGGTCACGGCCGAGGCCGAAAGCCCCAGCTTGCGGGCGGCGGGCGCGAAGCCCTCAAGATCCGCCACCGAAATAAAGGCGCGCATGGCGTCGATACGGTCCATGGCATTATTTCATATCCTGCAATGATAAAGTGTCAATGCCGGTGATTATCGCAAGACGGCGGACCACTAAATTCAGGCCATGTTTCCGGCCGGTCACAAGAGGTCCGCCATGACGACCACCAACACCTATTCCAGCGATGTCGCCTTTACGCCCACCGTGAAGGCCATTCAGGCCCGCAAGGGTTCGCGCGGCGGCTACGCCCACATGGAAGACGGCGGCGGCTTTCGCACCGAGATCGACCCGGCCCTCGCAGCCTTTATCGCCGAGCAGACCAGCTTCTTCCTTGCGACGGCGAATGCCGAGGGTCAGCCCTATATCCAGCATCGCGGCGGCCCAGCGGGCTTCATCAGGATTCTCGACAAGTCCACGCTGGCTTTCGCGGATTTCCGCGGCAACCGGCAGTACATCACGCAGGGAAATCTCAGCGAGAATCCGAAGGCGTATATTTTCCTGATCGATTACGTCAATCGCCGCCGGATCAAGATCTGGGGCGAGGCGCGCGTGGTCGAGGACGATCCGGCGCTGATCGCCGCGCTGATGCCGAAGGATTACAAGGCGAAGCCCGAACAGGCGATCCTGTTCAAGATCACCGCATGGGACAGCAACTGCCCGCAGCACATTCCCATGAAGTTCGACGCGGCCGATGTCGCGGCGGCGATCGCGGCCCGCGATGAGCGCATCGCGGAGCTCGAGGCGGAAGTGGCGCAATTAAAGGCGCGGTCACCTTGAAGACATTCCTCCCTCTCCCCGCCTGCGGGGAGAGGGTTGGGGTGAGGGGCGATACTTATCATCCGCGACGATGCCCCTCACCCGGATCGCAAAAGCGATCCGACCTCTCCCCGTAAACACGGGGAGAGGTGAATCAACACATCATGGTTCTCAGGCCGCGGCCATCATCCGCTGCCACTGATGTTCCGGATAGTAACGCGCCATCATCCGGTCCACGTAGGCAACGAGATTGGAGAACTCCATCGCGCGGTCACGCAGCGGCGAATCGAAAAATGGCGTCATCAGGCCAGCCAGTGACGCGAAAGCGATCGCATCAATTCCGGAGGGCCGGTCGCCCATCAGGTACGGCTTCCAGCCCAGCAGCATCGACAGCGCGGAGAGCGAGCGGGTACCGAGTTCGGTGATCTCGTCCGGCGTGTGACGGGCGAGGCCCGCAATCCGCATATTCTCCGCGACCCGGCCGCGCACGTCCTCGCGCAGCGCGTCGCGGATGTTCTCGGGCGCTGCGTCAAAGAAATGCGCCGGTCCCTTGGCGAAATTCTCAGGGAGCATCCAGCGCGCGTAGCCTGACGCCCAGTTGAAATGATTCTCGATCATCCGCTCGATGGCCCAGGCTTCAGCGCGCTGGCGCTCGTCGAGCGCCGCGTCGAAATCGAATCCGTGTTTCTTTTCCAGATGCTGGCGGATGAAGGTGGAATCGGCAACCCGCTCGTCGCCGTCGTCGATATAGGGCAACTGCCCCTTCGGCGAGGTGTCCGGCATCGCCTGCTGCTTGACGTATTTCAGGCCCGCCATTCTGAGCTGGACCTCGGTCTTGGTGACGTAGGGGCTGATTTCCGGAAGGCCGAAGCCGGGGCCAATACCATAGAGGGTGATCATGGGGAGCATCCTTGCGCGTTGAAAAGATGCCCGTTTGTAGATACCCCCTGCTGCCACCATACTGTCAGCAGCAAGCGACCCAAGAGACCGAAAATGAGGCGCGCCGACCGGCTGTTCCAGATCATCCAGGTGCTCCGGCGCACCCGCAAGCCGCTGACCGCCGAGGCCATCGCCAAGGAACTGGAGACCTCAAAACGCACGATCTACCGCGACATCGCCACCCTGATCGGCCAGCGGGTGCCGATCCGGGGCGAAGCCGGCACCGGCTATGTGCTCGAAAAAGGCTTCGACATGCCGCCGCTGATGCTGACGCCGGACGAGATCGAGGCGGCGGTGCTTGGCGCGCAATGGGTGGCCGGGCGGGCCGATCCGGTGCTGGCGAAGGCGGCGCAGGACCTGATCGCCAAGATCGTCGAGACCATTCCCGAGCGGCTGCAACCGCTGGCGCTCGACCCTGCCAGCCGGACCCCGCCGAAATGGGACGCGACGCCCGACAGCATCGATATGACGCAATTGCGCGCGCATATCTACGCCAGCAAGAAAGTCCTGCTGCATTATCGCGACGAACAGGGCCGCGACAGCAAACGCACCGTCTGGCCTATCGCGGTCGGCTATCTGGAGGCCGTGCGGATGCTGGCGGCGTGGTGCGAATTGCGAAAGGATTTTCGCAGCTTCCGGATCGATCGCATGACCGATGCCGTGTTTCTCGACGAGAAGTATCCCGAACGCCGCGCCGCTTTGCGGACGAAATGGATGAAGACTTTTTCGCTCAAAAACGACATGCGCGAGCGCTGACGACATGACCGCAACCGACAGTCCCTGCCAGAGCTGCGGCGCCTGCTGCTCCTATTCGAGCAACTGGCCGCGCTTTACGGTGGAAGACGACGCCGCGCTCGATCTCATTCCCGAGAAGTTTGTCAACGACCGGCTGTCCGGCATGCGCTGCGACGGCGACCGGTGTTCGGCCCTGACCGGCAAGGTCGGAACCGCGACAGCCTGCGGAATTTATGACGTGCGCCCCGAAGTCTGCCGCACCTGCATGCCGGGCGATCCCGAATGCGGCATGGCGCGGCGGCGGTTCGGATTGCCGGAACTTGCGGCCGGTTCGGCTGGCGGCGAATAGTCGGGAACTAATGTTCCCCTCAGGCGTCAACCCTTTTAGCCCCTGAAGCCCCTGAACAAGAGGAGCATGACGCCATGCGGGAAATGGAAATTCATGACTATGCGCGTCAATTGCTGGAGGCTCATGGTCCTCGGGCCATTGCAGAGGCCGCCCAGCGCGCGACCGAGTGCGAGGCGGAGGGCAAGCTTGAGCTAGCCAAGGACTGGCGGCATGTCGAGGACGCACTCAAGATGATGCGCGGCCCGCACCAAAGCTGAAGCTGCGGGTCACCATTGACGAGGCTTGTTTGAACACGGGCGTCGCTACGCCGGATCAGAGTCGGCGCGGCGGCGATATGGACGTTTGAGCATAATCTAAGGTCCGCGCCGGGCCGTCTGCCAGCGGCCTAACGGCAAACCGCTCTGGGAATCGCTCTCCGTTACTGGAGTGAAACCATGGTTCCAAATTGTTCTTCGACCGAAGACGTCCTCAAGACGATCAAGGACCAGAAGGTCCAGATGATTGATCTGCGGTTCACCGACTTGCCGGGTGTCTGGCAACATTTCTCCGTCCCGCCAAGCGCGGTGAATGCCGGCGCCCTCAACGAGGGCATCGGATTTGATGGCTCGTCGATCCGCGGCTTCCAGGAGATTCAGGAAAGCGACATGCTGGTCGTGCCCGACCCGACGACCGCCTTCATCGACCCTTTCACTTCGGCAACGACGCTCGTCCTGATCTGCAACATCAGGGACCCGGTGACCGGTCAATCCTATAGTCGCGACGCGCGCTATATCGCCCAGAAGGCCGAGACGTACCTGAAGGGCAGCGGCACCGCCGATACGAGCTATTTCGGCCCGGAGGCGGAGTTCTTCGTCTTCAACGATGTGCGCTATGGACAAGGCATCAACTACGCCTTCCACAGAATCGATTCCAGCGAAGGCAACTGGAACACCGGCAGGAAGGAAGCGCCGAATCTGGGCCACAAGCCGCGCCCGAAAGAGGGATACTTTCCGGTTCCCCCAACCGACAGCCTGCAGGATCTTCGCACCGAAATGGTGCTGACGATGGAGTCGCTGGGGATCGCAATCGAAGCCCATCACCATGAAGTTGCGACCGGCGGCCAAAACGAAATCGACATGCGTTTCACGACGCTCACCCGCATGGCCGACAACCTGATGATCTACAAGTACGTGGTCAAGAACACAGCTCTGCACCACGGCATGACCGCGACGTTCATGCCCAAACCGCTGTTCGAGGACAACGCCTCGGGAATGCATGTGCATCAGAGTCTGTGGAACGGCGAAACCAATCTGTTCTATGGTAAGGCCGACTATGCCGAGTTGAGCGAACTTGGCCGCTACTACATCGGCGGGCTTCTGACGCATGCCTGGGCCCTATGCGGCCTTTGCGCCCCGACCACGAATTCCTATCGGCGTCTGGTGCCGGGTTACGAAGCTCCCATCAACCTGGTCTACTCCCAGCGCAATCGCTCGGCGTGTTGCCGGATTCCGATGTATTCGCCGAACCCGCGGGCGAAGCGCGTCGAGTTCCGTTCGCCGGATCCCTCGTGCAATCCCTACCTCGCCTTTTCCGCGATGCTGATGGCCGGCCTCGACGGCATCGAGAAGCGCATGGATCCGGGCAGACCGATCGACAAGAATCTTTATGATCTGCCGCCCGCCGAAGCGAAGGACGTGAAATCGACGCCCGGGTCGCTGGATCAGGCGCTTGATGCACTCGAACGCGATCACGCATTCCTGCTGCGCAGCGATGTATTTACCCGCGATGTGATCGAAACCTGGCTCGACTACAAACGAAAGAAGGAGATCGACGCCATCCGGCTTCGCCCCCATCCTCACGAGTTTCATCTCTATTATGACATCTAGCACACGTTCCGGCAAAATCGCGGCGGCTTACGCCGGCATCGCAGCGAAGTCGGCTTCGTCATCGATCTCATCAGCGATCGGGGCGAACGTGCTCAGCGGCTTGGTCGAGAGCGTGATGTTGCGGCGGTTACCACAGGACGATGGTGACGGGCCTGCCGATGGCGCTTCCCGCGACATCGCGAACAAGGTCGACCCGACGATACCGCCCTGCTCGACCAGATCGCGTTCGGTGCAAGTCGCCGCAATCGCGAGGCTCATGCCGTGCAGGTGGGCGCGCTTGTAGCAGAACAAAGCGAGCATCGCCCTGACATCCGCCGACACCGATTCCACAAGTTGAGGAAGACCGTGTTCGCTGGCTCGGTACAGGCTTCCGAGCATCTCGTCGCCGACCGGGCAGACGTCGTTCTCAAAGGCTTCGCGGCTGGACCACATTGAAAATCTCCCCAGCTACATGACCCGCCAGTATGGGCGGCTTGGCGAAAAAATCATGCGCCATTTCATTTCCGCAAGATGCAATGCAATTTCCTAACGCAAGGTTAACCACGCGCTCGGGATCGTGCGCATGTTCATTGAATGTTAGAGAGATGGAACCGGACCGCACGCGGCGCGAATCAACCGATGATTCGAGGCACGGGCGGAGATCGAGATGACGGACACGGCGCTGAAGCCCTAAACGCGCTTGTCCTTGATCCAGCCCGCGATGGCGCGGCCGATGGCCGGCCCGGAATCTTCCTGGATGAAATGCGAACCGGGGACCGTTACCTCGGTCTGGTTCTTCCAGCCGCGGCAGAACTCACGCACCTTGCCGATCAGGATCGCGCCGGGTTCAGCATTGACAAACAGCTTCGGTACATCGTTCTGCGCCATCCATTTGGCGTAAGCATCGACAATGGCGGCCACATCGGCGGGCTCGCCGCCAATCGGAATCTGGCGCGGCCAGGTCAGCGTCGGCCAGCGATCCTCGCGGTTGAGAAACGGTTTGCGATACTCGGCCATCTCGGCGTCTGACAGCTTGCGCAGCACCGAGCCCGGCAGCACGCGCTCGATGAACAGGTTGCGGTCGAGGATCATCTGCTCGCCCTTGTCGGAGCGGAACCCCTGGAACACCGGCGTCGCCGCCTCGCTCCACTCGTCCCATCCGGCAACGGGCCGCACGATGCCTTCCATGTAGGCGATGCCGCGCACGCGATCGCGATGCTGGTTGGCCCAGTCGAAACCGAGCGCCGAACCCCAGTCGTGAATCACCAGCAAAACTTTTTCGCTCGGGCCGATCACAGTATCGATGAAGGCCCAGAGATGATCGCGATGCGTGGTGAAGCGATAGGTATCCGGCTTCACGTCGGGCAGCTTGCCGGAATCACCCATGCCGATCAGATCCGGCGCGATCAGGCGACCCTGTCCTTCAAGCTCGGGAATGACATCGCGCCAGAGATAGGACGAGGTGGGATTGCCGTGCAGGAACAGGATCGGCGCGCCCTCGCCGCGCTCGTGATAGGCCATGCGACGGCCGAGCACCTCAACGGTCTTTTTCGCAAGCGGCTGTTCGGTCATCGCGTTGTCCTCAGGACAGGAGCCGATCGATCAAGGCCTGATCCTGATCGTAGACCCAGCATTCATGGAGCCTGTCGTCGAGAATCGAATACACCAGCAGCCGCTGCACGTCCGTGGTTTTGTTGTCATGGCTGAACTGCTCGCGCGCCAGAACCGCGCCGCGCTCCGGACCGGCCATGATGTGATCGACGCTGAGCAGCTTGCGGCGGGTGCGCTTGCGGAATTCTTCCAGCACCGCGAGGCATGCGGCCTTGCCCTTGTGCACGCCGGACAGCGGGTTGTTGCCGCCATAATAGAGCGTGAACTGATCGTGATAGCAGTCGCGGATCGTGGGGAGATCTCCAGCCGCCCAGGCTGTCGCGTAACGCGTGACCACGCGGCGGACACGCTCCGTCGCCGCCGCGTCGTCGGTCGCCTTCATCTCCGCCATCGCTGTTTCCCTCTGACGAATCTACTCGCCGATAAACGCAACAGCCTCCGGGATCGTCGCACGGTTGGTGCGATAGCTGTTGGCGAGATGCGCTTCATCGGCGTAGCCGAACGAAACACCGCACACCACCCGGCGATCGGCGGGAAGGCCGAGATGCTCGCGCACCACATTGGACTGGCCTGCCAGCGCCGCCTGTGGAATCGTCGCAAGACCTGCTGCCTGCGCGGCGAGCAAAAAGCTGCTCACATAGCCGCCACAGTCGACGGCGCCGTAAACGCCGAGCGCATCATCGCTGGTGATAATGGCCACATGCGGAGCGCCGAAGAAACGGAAGTTTTCTAGCATCTGCTTGTTGTAGGCGGCCTTGTCACCGCGCTGGATGCCAAGGGCGTTGTAAAGCTGAAAGCCGCTTTCGCGGCGGCGATCCAGATAGACGCCGCGATACTCACGAGGGAATGGAAAATCCGCCGAGAACTTTCCCTCGCTCGCATTCTTGTACAGCGCCTCGCCAAAGGCGCGGGTCGCATCACCGCTGACGATCGTCACCTGCCACGGCTGGCTGTTGCACCATGACGCAGTCTTCTGCGCGGCGCTCAGCACCCGCTCGATAATCGAGCGCGGAACGGCGTCCGGCTTGAACGCGCGGCAGGAATACCGCGCGGCAAGCAGCTTCTCCACGACTTCAATGTCGCGGCTGTCGGGTTGTGCAAGCATGGCGCTCAGCGTCCCTTGGTCGGAATGGCGTTGAAAGGAACATCCTTGTCGACGCGGATGTCACCCGGCAAGCCTAGCACCCGTTCAGCGATGATGTTGCGCAGGATTTCATCGGTACCACCTGCTATGCGGTCCGACGGCGAGCGCAGCAGGATCGACTGGAACTGGCCGCCGACCGACGGGCTGTCCGCATCGGTCAGCGCCCCGGACGCGCCCTGAAGATCCATCGCGAACATCGCAATGTCCTGCAGCATCGTGCCGGCCACGAGCTTGCCGATGGAATTTTCCGGACCCGGACGTTCGCCGCGCGACAACGCCGAGATCGAACGATAGCTGGTGTACTTGAGGCCGCTGGCCTTCACGGCCCAGCTTGCAAGCTTCGAGCGGACATTCTTGTCCTCGATTGCGGGACCGTCTTCCAACATCAGATCGTTGCAGAACGCAAACAGTTCGGGGAACCCGGTCGATTGCCGCGCGCCGATCGACATGCGCTCGTTCATCAGCGTGGTCAGCGACACGTTCCAGCCGTCGCCGACCTTGCCGAGCCGCTGCGAGTCCGGAATTTTCACGTCGGCGAAATACACCTCGTTGAATTCCGACTGGCCGTTGGCCTGTTTGATCGGCTTCACGGTGACGCCCGGCGACTTCATGTCGAGCCAGAACATGGTGAGGCCCTTGTGCTTGGGCTGGGTCGGATCGGTGCGCGTGATCACGATGCCGTAATCGGAGAAATGCGCGCCGGTGGTCCAGACCTTCTGGCCGTTGATGATCCAGTCGTCGCCCTTCTTTTCCGCGCGGGTGCGCAGACCGGCGACATCGGAGCCAGCGGACGGTTCAGAGAACAACTGGCACCAGACGTTTTCGCCTGACGCGATCTTCGGCAGATACTTCGCCTTGTCGGTGTTGCTGCCATACGCCATCACCGTCGGGCCGCACATGCCCTGCCCGATCAGGAACACGCCCTCGAGCTTGCCGTAGAAGCCCTCTTCCTGCTGCCAGATCACGCGCTCAATAGGTGAAGCTCCGCGGCCGCCATATTCCTTCGGCCAATGCAGACAGGCCCAGCCGGCTTCGGCCTTCTTCTTCTGCCACTTCTTGGATTCCTCCAGGATGTCGCGGTTCTTCAGCTTGATCCGGCCGACGGTCGGCTGCGACAGCTCGGCTTCCAGTTCCTTCGGCGCGTTGACCTGAATCCAGGCACGGGCTTCGGCGCGGAATGCTGCTTCCTGCGGGGTGTCATCGAAATTCATGTGAATGATCCTTCTTAAGAAGCGTTGCGGAAGCGCAGGCGGTCGATCAACTGGTTCTCCCAGTACGACAGGCTTCCGAGCGACAGCGCGAGCACGTTGGCGCGCCGGTAATACAGGTGGCAGTCGAATTCCCAGGTGAAGCCCATGCCGCCGTGCACCTGGATGTTGTTCTTCGAGCAATGCTGGAACGCCTGCGTTGCACTGATGCGGGCGGTCGCCGCGGCTTCCGGCAATTCCGCCGCGTCGGTCGAAAGCGCCCACGCGCCGTAGTAGCAGTTGGAGCGCGCCAGCGTCGCCGAGACGTACATATCGGCGAGGATGTGCTTCACCGCCTGGAACGAACCGATCTGACGGCCGAAGGCGATCCGATCCAGCGCATAGTCGCGGCCCATCTCAAGCGCGCGGTCGGCGCCGCCGACCTGTTCGAACGCCATCAACACAGCCGCACGATCCAGCACGCGAGTGAGAATGCTCCAGCCTTCGCCGGTCGCGCCGAGCGGCTCCGCCTTGGCGCGATCGAACGTGATCTCGGCCTGGCCATGCGCCTGATCGAGATTGGCGAGCGCCTTGCGCGTTACGCCGTCACCAGAAAGATCGACGATAAACAGCCCAATGTCGGTCTCACGGCCGGTCGAACCTGTGCGCGCCGCAACGATGGCGAAATCCGCAATCGCGCCGTCCGCCACCGGCGTCTTGGTGCCGGAGACCGCGCCCTGCGAGGCTGAGACCTTGATCGCCTTGTGCGACGGATTGCCGACGCCCTCGAACAGCGCCAGCGTGCCGATGGCTTCGCCCGACGCGATCTTCGGCAGCCACTTTGCCTTTTGTGCATCGCTGCCGGCGAGCATGATGGCTTCCGCGGCGAGATAGATCGTCGATGAGAACGGCACCGGGGCCAGCGCGCGGCCCATTTCCTCGGCGATCACGCAAAGCTCAAGATGCCCAGCTCCCGCGCCGCCGAATTCTTCGGGAATGGCGACACCGAGAAAGCCCATCTCGGCGAGGCCCTTCCACAGCGCCTTGTCGTATGGCGCCTTGCCTTCCAGCACTGCGCGCACCGCCTTCGGCGGCGAATGTTCAGCGAGATAGCGCCGCGCCTGATCGCGCAATTGCTTCTGGTCGTCCGAGAATTCAAAGTTCATCTGGTTTGACTCGTGTTGTGAACGTGAAAGTTATCCGAGAACGATGACGTCCGGTCCCGGCTGGTCTGCATAAAGCTGCGTCACCAGCGCGGCGCGGCGCTCGAGCCCCGCCCGCTGGTTGATGTAACCCTTGTCGGTGAGTTCATTGCCGTCGATGGACGGCGGCTCGGCCATCAGCATCGCGCGGACAATGCGGCGGCTGCTCGATCCGCTGCACGCCTTGTTGTGCGCCAGCAATCCGTCGCGCAAATGCGCGCGCACCTTGGGATGGTTCACCACCGTATCCATCGATGCATTCATGTCTTCGATCAGCCGGCGGCAGGAATCGAGATTGGGCCACGCGAGCAGTCCGATGAAGGGACGATCCTGACCCGCGACCAGAGCGTCCTGAACAACCGGCGACGCAGCCGCAATCGCATCGGTGCGCAGCGAGCCGACCAGAACGAATGTCCCCGTGGTGAGCTTGAAATCTTCCACCACGCGGCCCGAAAAGATCAGGCCCTGCGCAGGATCCTGCGGATCGACGAACACACCGGCGTCGCCGATGCAGTAGAAGCCTTCCTCATCGAAGGCCTTCTGCGTCAGTTCGGGCTGGCCGTAATATCCCGGTGTCACGTTGACGCCGCGCAATCGCAACTCGTACTGCGCTCCGCACGGCACCATCTTCAACTCGACGCCGGGGAACGGCAGCCCGATCAGCCCGACGCGCTCGGTGTCCCAATAGGTACCGGTGGATGTCGGCGCGGTCTCGGTCGAGCCCCAGCCGGTGTAAAACACAAAGCGCTCGCCGGTGGTGCGCACCGCCAGCGTCTGGAAGCGATCGTAAAGATCGTCCGGCAGCCGCGCGCCGCCGTAAGCGAGCAATCCGAGATTCTTGAAGAACGAGCGGCACAGCGCATCGTCCTTTTCCATCACCGCCGCCAGCGCCGCGTAACCGGCCGGGACGTTGGCGTAATAGGTCGGCGAAATCTCGCGCAGGTTGCGCAGCGTTTCCTCGAACTGGCCGGGCACCGGACGGCCGTCGTCGATATACAGCGTGCCGCCTTCGGTCAGCGCCACATTGAACAACGCATTGCCGCCCATGGTGTGATTCCACGGCATCCAGTCGAGATAAATTCCGTCCGGCGCGTCGTCCGGACGCGGCCGCACCTGCATCATCATGCGGGCGTTGGCGCACATCATCCTCTGCGTGTTGATGACCGCCTTGGGCATTCCCGTAGAGCCCGAGGTAAACAGCAACTTGCCGACGCTGTCCGGCATGATCTGCGCGATGGAGTCCGCGACCGCGGAGGTCACCGCCGTCGCAGCGAGATCGGCATAGGCCACACTCTTGATGCTGGCCGGCGCACGATCGACATGGATCACCGTGATGCCGTCGAGATCGAGCGCGGCCAGTGCCTTCTCGAACATCACCCCGTCCTGCACCATCACCACCGCAGGCTTCACCAGACCAAACAGATACTTCAGCTTGGCGTGATCCTGGCTCATCAGCGAGTACGCCGGAGACACCGGTGCCGCCGGAATCCGCGCCTGCATCGCGGCCTGTGTCATCAGCGCGTGCTCGATGGAATTGCCGCTCAGGATCGCGACCGGGCGCCCGGCCGGCAGCTTCATGTCGAGCAGCGCCTGCGTCAGCGCATCGATGGTCCGCTTGGCTTCCCCGTAGGAGACTTTGTGCCATTGCCGCTCGGGGCCGCGGCGCTGCGCCAGCCAGACATGATCGGGACGCGCGGCCGCCCACTTCGCCACAGAAGCGGGAATATGCGGCTCATACGGATCGAGCGGAAACCGGGATTTCAGGACGATCACGCCATCGGCGCGCCGCTCGACATCGATATCGCGCGGCAACCAGTCGATCTTGCGAAACGGCGGCTTCTGCGGCGCTATCGCCACGTTCTTTTCGGCAAGACCCGAACCAGCGAAACTCGCACTCATCGCAGCTTCCTCCCGAGGAAAACGGCGGGGGCATTTTTGTTATGCCGCCCCTCGCCGGTCAGAGCTTGCATCACCCTTCGAGGCTCACCGCAAAAGGCGGCTCGTACCTCAGGATGACGCATAACGCGCGTTCGTCACCCTGACGTGCCGTCGCAAAGCGGCGGCCTCGAAGGGCGACGCTTCGTGCTATCGCGGCGCCATGCGGATCGCGCCGTCGAGACGGATGGTTTCACCGTTCAGCATCGGGTTCTCGACGATGGCGACAGCAAGCTGGGCGTACTCGCTCGGATCGCCGAGACGCGCCGGATGTGGCACCTGCGCGCCAAGGCTCTTCTGGGCTTCTTCCGACAGGCCCATCAGCAACGGCGTCAGGAACAGGCCCGGCGCGATGGTCATGACGCGAATGTTGAGCGAAGCAAGATCGCGTGCGACCGGCAGCGTCAGACCGACGATGCCGCCCTTCGATGCCGAATACGCCGCCTGGCCGATCTGGCCGTCAAAGGCGGCGACGCTCGCGGTGTTGATGCAGACGCCACGCTCCTCGCCGATCGGCGGCGCGGTCTGCATGCGCTCGGCAACGAGACGGATGCAGTTGAACGAACCGATCAGGTTGACCTTGATGATGCGCGAGAAGTGATCGAGCGGATAGGCACCGTTCTTGCCGACGGTCTTCACCGCGCCGCCGATACCGGCGCAGTTCACCAGCACGCGGATGGTGCCGTGTGCGGCTTCGGCCTTCGCAATGGCTTCCTTGACCGGTGCCTCTTCCGACACGTCGCCGACCAGCGCGAGGCCCTTGATCTCCTTGGCGACGGCTTCCGCGCCGTCCTTGTTCATGTCGATGACGGCGACCCTCGCGCCCTTTGCGGCCATCGCGCGTGCCGTTGCCGCGCCCAAACCTGAACCGCCGCCGGTGATGAGTACTGAAACATCCTTGAGCTGCATAAGTCGTTTTCCTGCTTTGGTGTGAAATGCTGTAAAGTCGTGATGACTTCAGGATGCTTTCGCGGCGGCCGGTTGCGACCACTGCGAAAGAATTTCGGCGGCATCGATCGGCGGCACCGCCGGTGATCCCTGAATGTTTGACGGTGTGCGCGAGAAACGCGGCGCGGGCGCAGGCTGCACGTGACCATCGACATTGACGAATGTCTGGCGCGCAGCGAGATGCGGATGGGTCGGCGCATCGAACAGTCCGCGCACGGCCGCGGCGCAGGCGTCCGAGCCTTCCAGAATCGCGGCCCATTCGTCGCGCGTCTTGCTCTTGAACAGCGCGGTCATTTTCTCGTGCAGGTTCGGCCAGCCCTTGCGGTTCATCTGCGCGTCGTAACAATCCTCATCGAGCCCAGCGAGCTTGCGCAGCTCCGCATAGAACTGCGGCTCGAGCGCACCGATCGCCATGAAGCCGCCGTCCTTGCACTCGTAGGTGCGATAGAACGGCGCGCCGCCGTCGAGCAGGTTGGTGCGCGGCTGATCGGTCCAGCGTCCGGTCGCCTTCATGCTGTGGAACATGGTCAGCATGCTGGAGACGCCGTCGCACATGGCCGCATCGACGACCTGGCCTTTGCCCGAAGTTCGCGCCTCGATCACGCCCGCGAGCACGCCGACGACGAGATACATCGCGCCGCCGCCGTAATCGCCGACAAGATTCAGCGGTGAGACGGTTTCACCGTTGGCGGCGCGGAATGAATCGAGCGCGCCGGTGATGGCGATATAATTGATGTCATGACCCGCGGCCTGCGCCAGCGGTCCTTCCTGACCCCAGCCGGTCATTCGGCCGTAGACCAGCCTCGGATTGCGCTTGAGCACCACGTCCGGTCCGAGACCGAGCCGCTCCATCACCTGCGGCCGGAAACCTTCGATCAGCACATCCGCTGATGCAATCAGATCGAGCGCCTGTGCGATGTGAGCCGGATTTTTCAGATCGAGTTCGATGACACGGCGGCCGCGATTGACGAAGTCCCGCACATCGCGCTTGCCCTGTCCGGGCCGCGCGATCGACACGACATCCGCGCCCATGTCGGACAACAGCATCGATGCGAATGGACCTGGCCCGATGCCCGCGAACTCGATGACACGCACGCCACGCAGCGGACCTGTTGCCGCCGAACGATCCTTCATCTGTTTCTCTCCCGAACTCACGTCTTCTTGTTTGCGCGCCGGATATCAACGCCGCTTTTTTACTGACAGAATTCTATCATCTCTTGCCGGCCGACGATCCTTCCGTGTCGATCGACATGGCAGCCTTGTCCGTCAGCAATCCGCCGAGGAACAGCGTTGTCATGTGCCGGATGTATTGACGCCTGACTTCGTCGGTGATGCCGCCAGCCCCGAGGAAGCGCGCATTCATCTGGCGGCCGTAGAACAGATTGTCGCAGGCGCCGTTGAGGCTGATGTAGAACAGCGCCGGATCGACCTTGCGGAATTCACCCGCGGCGACGCCCTGCTCAAGCAGCCCGCGCACAAAGCCGAACAGCGGGTCGATGAAAAAGCGATGGACTTCTTTTGAGGTCGCTTCGCTGCCCTGATGCAGCAGCAGATGGATCAGCCGGCTCAGATACGGCACCCGGTAATAGGCATTGATGATGCCGGCGATGTGCCGCCGCATCTTCTCCGTCGGAGAGATCGGCTGATCGAGCACGAAAGCGAGATTGGTCATTTCCGCGGCGGCATCGCGCGCCAGCAGCGCCAGCAGCAGACCATCCTTGTTGCCGAAGTGATACTTCACCAGTGCCGCGTTCACGCCGGACTTCTGCGCGATCTCGCTCAGCGACACCTCGGTCGAGTTCCGTTCGATCATCAGATCGCCGGCGGCCACCAGCAATTTCGCAGCCGTCGCATTCATCGGCGCGGCTTCCTTTTCGGGAACCTGCTTCGATGGCGGCCGGCGCAGCTTTTTGGCGATCAGGGTCGGTGACATGCGCGGTCTCGGGACATTATGGGCCACCAGCTAACCTGATGATCGGGCCGCGCTCAAGAGTTAATTGACCGATTGACTAAATCTCGCGCCGTGCTTTTATCGCGCCCAACCGAAAACAATCCATCAGGGAGCACCACCATGGCTGAAGCCTATATCGTCGCCACCGCCCGCACCGCAGGGGGACGCAAGGGAGGCCGCCTCGCAGGCTGGCATCCGGTCGATCTCGCCGCTTCAGTGCTGGATTCGCTGGTGGACCGCACCGGTGTTGACCCCGCCCAGATCGAAGACGTTATTATGGGCTGCGTCATGCAGGCCGGCGAGCAGTCGAACAACGTCGCCCGCAACGCGGTGATGGCCTCGAAGCTTCCGGAAAGCGTTCCCGGCACCTCGGTCGACCGCCAGTGCGGTTCGTCGCAGCAGGCACTGCATTTCGCCGCACAGGCGGTGATGGCCGGCTCGATGGACATCGTGATCGCCGCAGGCGTCGAAGGCATGACCCGCGTGCCGATGGGACTTCCGGCCACGCTGGCCGCGAAGAACGGCTTCGGCAACTATTACAGCCCGAACATCCAGAAGCAGTATCCGAATATCCAGTTCAGCCAGTTCACCGGCGCTGAAATGATGGCGGAGAAGTACGGCCTCGCGAAGGAAGATCTCGACCAGTACTCCTACCAGAGCCACCAGAAGGCGATTGCCGCCACGCAGGCCGGCGCTTTCAAGGACGAAATCGTTCCGCTCAAGTTCACGCGCGAAGACGGCTCCTCTGACATCCACAGCATCGATGAAGGCATCCGCTTCGATGCGACCATCGAGGGCATCCGCGGCGTCAAGACCATTGCGGAAGGCGGCAAGCTCACTGCCGCCAGCGCCAGCCAGATCTGCGACGGCGCGTCCGGCGTCATGGTTGTGAACGAGCGCGGCCTCAAGGCGCTCGGCATCGCACCGCTGGCGCGCATCCATCACATGACCATGATCGGCGGCGATCCGGTCATCATGCTGGAAGCGCCATTGCCCGCGACCCACCGCGCGCTGAAGAAGGCCGGCATGAAGATCGACGACATCGATCTGTTCGAAGTCAACGAAGCCTTCGCTTCGGTACCGACCGCATGGCTCAAGGACACCGGCGCCGATCCGTCGCGGCTCAACGTCAATGGCGGCGCCATCGCGCTCGGTCATCCGCTCGGCGGCTCCGGCACCAAGCTGATGACGACGCTGGTCAACGCACTGAAGCAGCGCAACAAGCGCTACGGTCTCCAGACCATGTGCGAAGGCGGCGGCATGGCCAACGTCACCATCATCGAGCGGCTGTAACAACGGCTTTTGAAAGGGGCGGGTTCATTACCCGCCCTTTTTTGTGCCGGCGATACATCAACCGCCGCGCCGGACTTTTCAAAGCTCAACCAACGAGCGGCACAAGCCGCCGGAGCATCGTAACACCGAGGAAACGCCCAGGGAGTTCTATGTCTCATCCATCGATTCACGCCCAGTCGACACCCGACAAGATCGCCTACCAGATGGCAAGCAGCGGCGACGCCATCACCTACCGCAATCTCGACCGCCGCTCCAACCAGGGCGCGCATCTGTTCCGTTCACTCGGATTAAAGCAGGGCGATCACATCGCGCTGCTGATGGAAAATACCATCGCGTTCATGGAGATCTGCTGGGCAGCGCAGCGCAGCGGGCTCTATTACACCGCCATCAGCCGCTATCTTACCGCGGACGAGATCGCCTACATCGTCAAGGATTGCGGCGCGCAGGTCGTCATCACCTCGCCGAAATGCATCGGATCGATCGCGCCGCTGCTCAGCGACGCGCCCGGCACGCCGCATTTTTTCATCACCGGCGCGGCGCAGGGCGGCTTCAAGTCATGGGACGACGCGCTGGCAACGCAGCCCGCAACACCGATCGCCGACGAATCCGCCGGTTACGACATGCTCTATTCGTCGGGCACCACGGGACGGCCGAAAGGCATCAAGCGCCCGCTGACCGAGCCGTCCATCCTGGTGCCCAATCCGCTGCTCAAGCTGTTGTGCGCGACCATGTGCGGCATGAATGAGACCAGCGTGTATCTGTCGCCCGCGCCGCTTTATCACGCGGCTCCGCTGCGCTTCAACATGATGTGCGGCGCGCTCGGCGGCACCTCGATCATCATGGAATCGTTCGACGCCGAAGAATTCCTGCGGCTGGTCGAAAAGCACAAGGCAACGCAGTCTCAACTCGTGCCGACGATGTTCGTGCGCATGCTCAAGCTGCCGGACGACGTGCGCACCAAATACGACACCTCAACGCTGAAAGGCGCGGTGCACGCCGCAGCGCCCTGCCCCGCCGACGTCAAGGCGAAGATGATCGACTGGTGGGGACCGATCCTGATCGAGTATTACGCCGGTTCTGAAGGCAACGGCGTCACGGTCTCCACCTCGAAGGATTGGCTGGCGCATCGCGGCACCGTTGGCCGCGCGGTGGTCGGCGAGATCAGGATTCTCGATGACGACGGACACGAACTGCCGGTGGGTGAAACCGGTACGGTGTATTTCGCCGGCGGACCCGCGTTTGCCTATCACAACGACACCGACAAGACGCAGCGTGCCTACAATGACCGCGGCTGGTCGACGCTCGGCGACGTCGGATACCTCGACAACGACGGCTTTCTCTATCTCACCGACCGCAAGGCCTACATGATCATCTCCGGCGGGGTGAATATCTACCCGCAGGAAACCGAGGACGTGATGATCTCGCATCCGGCGGTGGCGGACGTCGCGGTGTTCGGCGTTCCGAACGAGGAAATGGGCGAAGAGGTCAAGGCCGTGGTGCAGCCCCACGACATGTCACGCGCGGGCAAGGAACTCGAAGCAGAGCTGATCCTGTTCTGCCGCCAGCATCTGTCGCCGATCAAGTGTCCGAAGAGCGTGGACTTCGAGGCCGAACTGCCGCGCACGCCGACCGGCAAGCTGGTGAAGCGGCATCTGCGCGACAAGTACTGGGCGAAGGTCAAGAAGACGCCAGCGCAGGCGTGATTGCGACGCGAGGAACTTAATCGTCATTGCCGGGCTCGACCCGGCAATCCATCTTGAGAAATTTCTTGAAGAAGATGGATGCGCGGGTCAAGCCCGCGCATGACGCTCGGTGCATGAGAGCAACTACGCGGCTCAATCTTCCTTCAGCCACTGCTCGACGAGCATGACGTCGGGCGGCTGAAGATATTTGGTCGTCCACATGTCGACGGCCCACTCCATCCGGCTTTGCTTTTCAACGATCACGGCTGTGTTGTGCGGCAACTGCATCGCGAGGATATTGCCGCGATAGCGTGGATTGCCGACGGTGTGGTGCTTCAGCAGGCCCCATTCCTGCAGCACCAGCAGCAGGCTCGACACGTTGCGGGTCGAATCCCAGCAATCGAAATTCCTGGCATCTGCCCCGCTGCGGATATCGGCGCGGGCGATACGCGTGGTGGTGCCGAGGGTCGGGCCGACCTTGCGGTCGAACCACATCACCACCTTCTGGATCGCGGCGCGCTCAGTCATCGCGGAGGCCTTGCCCGCCGCGATGATCTGGCTGAGCGCCTTGCGGTCCGCCGCCGTGAAATCAAGCTCGATACGGCGGCGGCACACGAATCCATAGCAGACCGTCATGGTCTCCGCCGTCGGCGGACTGGTCGACACCGATGTGTAGAGTTCGCTCTGCAGCGGCGTGAGCTGCATGGCGGACGCGGACTGCGCCGCGAACGCAACTCCGAACGCAAACGCCGTGATTGCAACGGTGCGGGATATGAAAGGGAGATGGAACAACGCGCGATCCTGAAAAGCCAGCCTCGCAGAACTATGGCGGATTTCTCGCGCGATCAACAGCCCCTCCGCTTGCCGCTCAACATTCATGCGCCGATCACACCGGGAGCGGCGCGTCGCGTTTCACTTCTTCCATGACGGCATAGGTCCGGGTTTCGCGCACACCCGGCAGCGCCAGCAACGTCTCGCCGAGGAACCGGCGATACGCGGTCATATCCGCGACACGCGCCTTGACGAGATAATCGAAGCCGCCGGCCACCATGTGACACTCCAGCACTTCCGGCGCGAGTCTCACCGCTTCGGCGAAACGCTCGAAGACGTCCGCCGTGGTCTTGTCGAGCAGCACCTCGACGAACACCAGGAGACCCAATCCCAGCCGATGCGGATTGAGCCGCGCGCCGTAACCCTCGATGAACCCGTCACGCTGCAACCGTTTCAGGCGCTCGCCGATGGACGTCGGCGACAGGCCGATGCGCTCCGCCAGTTCGACATTGGCGATCCGCCCGTCGGCCTGCAGGATATCGAGGATTTTCCGGTCAATTTTGTCAATTTCGCCCATTTATCCATAATTCTCTGTTTAAATCCTGATTTTGTAAGGCAAAATCGCCAATTTGTCTATCGAGCCACGGCGGCCATCGGAGGTAGTATCTGGCAACCCTAGAGCCTAGAGGATGTCATGCTCGACCGCTTTAGTCCTGTTCGCCCCTTTTCAGCGCCGTTTGCGGCCGACGACAGCGAGATTGCCGCGCGTCTGCTGGCGACGCCTCCGCTGTCCGCCGAACAGAATGCCCGCATCGACACGGCGGCCACGCGGCTGATCGAAGCGGTGCGCGGACATGACGGCGGCTTCGGCGGCGTCGAGGACATGCTGCGTGAATTCGCGCTCTCGACCAAGGAAGGCCTCGCCCTGATGGTGATGGCCGAAGCGCTGCTCCGCGTGCCGGACTCAGCCACCGCCGACCGCTTCATCGAAGACAAACTCGGCCAGGGCGATTTCGCTCATCACAAGACGCGATCCCATGCGCTGCTGGTCAATGCATCGGCGTGGGCACTCGGTCTTTCCGCGCGCGTGATCCAGCCCGGTGAAACGCCGCAAGGCACCATCGGCCTGATCGCCAAGCGGATCGGACTTCCCGCCGTGCGCGCCGCGACCCGGCAGGCGATGCGCCTGATGGGCAATCATTTCGTGCTTGGCGAAACCATCGAAGCTGCGCTTGCGCGGGCAGCGGATGACGACGGCCCGCACCATCATCATCGCTATTCGTTCGACATGCTCGGCGAAGGCGCGCACACCGCGGCCGATGCCGCGCGCTATCTCAAGTCCTACGCCGCGGCGATCGAGGCCATCGGCCGCGCGGCGGGAGACAGGGCGCTGCCGGACCGGCCGGGAATTTCCGTCAAACTCTCCGCGCTGCATCCGCGCTACGAGGCACTGAGCCGGTCACGGGTGATGACTGAGCTGGTGCCGCTCACGCTCGATCTCGCGCGCCGCGCCAAGGCGCACGACATAAATTTCACCATCGATGCGGAGGAAGCGGATCGCCTCGAACTGTCGCTGGATATCATCGGCGCGGTATTTGCGGACCCTTCGCTCGCAGGATGGGAAGGATTCGGGCTCGCCGTGCAGGCGTATCAGAAACGCGCTGAAGCGGTGATCGATTACGTCCATGATCTCGCCGGGCGGCATGACCGCCGCATGGTGCTGCGTCTCGTGAAGGGCGCCTACTGGGACACGGAGGTGAAGCGCGCGCAGGAACGCGGGCTCATTGGCTATCCGGTGTTCACCCGCAAGGCGATGACGGATCTGAATTACATCGCCTGCGCGCGAAAACTGCTCGGCCTGCGCCCGCGTATCTTCCCGCAGTTCGCCACCCACAACGCGCTGTCGGTGGCGACCATCACTGAGCTCGCGGGCGATGATGACAGCTTCGAATTTCAGCGGCTGCACGGCATGGGCGACGCGCTCTATGCGCAACTGCACGAAGACAAGCCGGATCTCGCCTGCCGCATCTATGCGCCGGTCGGCAGCCATCGCGACCTCCTGGCCTATCTGGTGCGGCGGCTGTTGGAGAATGGCGCCAACTCGTCCTTTGTGGCGCTGGCGGCGGATGACAGCGTTCCGATCGCGGCGCTGCTGGAGCGGCCCGAGCAGATCATCGCAATGCCGGACCAAGCCCGCAACGCGCGCCTGCCGCCGCCGCGCGACTTGTATCTGCCGCGGATCAACTCGAAGGGCATCGAGTTCGGAGAACGCGCCGCGCTCGACGCATTGCTGACGTCGGTTGACGGTGCAGTGATTCCTTCCGGCAACGTCAAGGATGCGGCCGAGAAAGACGCCGCGATTGCCGTCGCTCTGGCGCGCACCGGCTTCGCCTTCTGGAGCCGGACGTCCGCTGACACCCGCGCCACCGCATTCGAACGCGCCGCTGACCTTTTAGAGCAGCGGATGCCGCGCTTTGTCGCGTTGCTGCAAACCGAAGGCGGCAAGACCATCGACGATGCGGTCTCGGAAGTCCGCGAAGCAATCGATTTCTGCCGCTATTATGCGATCGAAGGCCGCAAGCTGTTCGGTGACGGCCTGCCGCTTCCCGGCCCCACCGGCGAGAGCAACACGCTACGCCTGCGCGGGCGCGGCGTCATGGTTGCGATCTCGCCATGGAATTTTCCGCTGGCTATTTTCTTAGGCCAGGTCGCGGCGTGCCTGATGGCGGGCAACGCCGTTGTGGCCAAGCCTGCCGAACAGACCCCGCGCATGGCCGCGGAAGCAGTGGCGCTGTTGCATGAGGCCGGCATTCCGGATTCGGCGCTTCATCTCGTGCAGGGCGACGGAAAAATTGGCGCGGCGCTGGTCGCGCAAGACAACATCGCAGGCGTTGTCTTCACGGGCTCCACCGATGTCGCGCGCGCGATCAACCGCACTCTCGCCGCGAAAGACGGCCCGATCGTGCCGCTGATCGCCGAGACCGGCGGCATCAACGCGATGATCGTCGATGCGACCGCGCTGCCCGAACAGGTCGCCGACGATGTGGCGACCTCTGCCTTCAGGTCAGCCGGCCAGCGCTGCTCGGCATTGCGGCTGCTGTTCGTTCAGGACGACGTCGCAGACCGCATGATCGAGATCATCGCGGGCGCCGCAGGTGAGTTGAAGGTCGGCGATCCGCGCGATCCGGCGACCCAGGTCGGGCCCGTGATCGACGCCGAAGCGAAGGAACGTCTCGATGCCCATATCGCGCGAATGAAAGCCACAGCGCGGGTTCATTTCGCGGGCGAAGCGCCAGCATCAGGCAACTTCGTCGCGCCGCATGTCTTCGAACTGGCAAGCGCGGACGAACTGACCGAGGAAGTGTTCGGTCCAATCCTGCATGTGGTGCGGTACAAGGCGGCGGATTTCGAGCATGTGCTGCAATCGATCGCCACCAGCGGCTATGGCCTGACGCTCGGGATTCATTCGCGCATCGACGACACAGTCGAGGCGACCGTCGAACGGCTCGCGGTGGGGAACGTCTACGTCAACCGCAACATGATCGGCGCGGTGGTCGGCGTGCAGCCGTTTGGCGGGCATGGACTGTCGGGAACCGGACCGAAGGCCGGCGGGCCGCATTATCTTCCGCGCCTTGCCACCGAGCAGACGGTCACGATCAACACCGCGGCCGCGGGCGGCAATGTCGGGCTGATGACGGAAGAGTAGCCGGAAAGCAGGCACGGTTCGTCATTGCCGGGCTTGACCCGGCAATCCATCCGTTCCGAAAATCTTCTGAAGAATGATGGATGCGCGGGTCAAGCCCGCGCATGACACCTCTCACCAGTGGCACCCTCCTACAGCACCACCGGCTTGTCTGGCAGCTCGTTCCCGTGCGAATGGCCCGGCGGGAAATGCTTGGCCAGAAGTTTGGTGACAGCCGCGATACCCATCAGCACTCCGCCCTCGAAATTCTTGGCGCGGAATTCCGTTTCCATCACGCGGCAGATTTTCTCCCACTCCGCCTGCTGGACCTTCTCGTTGATGCCGCGGTCGGCGACGATCTCGACGTCGCGGTCGGCGAGCAGCAGATAGATCAGAACGCCATTGCTGTGCTCGGTGTCCCAGACCCGCAGATGCGCGAACACATCGATGGCGCGGGCGCGCGCGGACTGGTTCTTGAACAACGGCACGCCATCGAGCGCACCCTCCACCGCAAAACGGATCTGGCCCGCATGCGCGGCTTCGCTGGCCTTGATCGCCTTCTCGATATTGGCCAGCGCCTGACGCGGGAACGCGCGCCGGACCCGCCAGCGATTGAGAAGAAGATGTCTGCCGATGCGCTTGATGCCCATTGCTGTGCTCTCGGCTACCAACTGCCCGATGCGCCGCCGCCGCCGAAGCTGCCGCCGCCTCCGCTGAACCCGCCACTGGAACTGCTCGAACTGCCGGAACTGAATCCGCCGCCGTAACCGCCGCGGCCTCCGCCACCGCCGGACGATACCAGCGTGTCCCCGATCAACGTCAGCACGAACACGATCAGACCGGCAAGCGCTGCAAGAGGTAGCGCGCCGACCAGGAACCACATCACCAGTCCGATGCCGCCGCCTGCGACGAGCGAACCCAGCAAGCGCCCGAGCAACGCCCGGAAAATCCCGCCGGCCATCAGCGTGCCGATAAAGAGAAACGGAAAGTATTCGCCGATGGCGCTGAGATCGACCGGATCGCGCTTCGGCTCCGGCGCGGGCAGCGGTTCGCCGTCGATGACTTTCAGGATGCGATCGGCGCCGTCCGAAATGCCGCCGGCGAAATCGCCGCTCCTGAATTTTGGCGTGATAATCTCGTCGATGATCCGCTTCGAGGTCGCGTCGTTCAGCACGCCCTCGAGGCCGTAACCGACCTCAATGCGCAGCTTGCGGTCGTTCTTGGCGATCAGAAGCAACGCACCGTCATCGACCTTCTTGCGCCCGAGCTTCCATTGCTCGGCTACGCGCAGCGAATACTGCTCGATGGTTTCCGGCTGTGTGGTCGGCACGATCAGGACCGCAAGCTGACTGCCCTTGCGGTCCTCAAATGCCTTCAGCTTCTGTTCGAGCGCCGCAGCCTGATCGGCGGACAGCGTACCCGTCAGATCGACGACACGCCCGGTGAGCGGCGGCACCGCGACGTCTGCCCGCGCAACGAACGTCGTACCGGCAAACGCCCAGCACAGCATGAACGCGAGAATGACCGCCTTTGCCGCTTTCATCGTGCGCGCCTGTTGCGCACCCTACTTCGCGGGCGCCGGTGCTGTTGGAGCAGGTGTTGCCGGCGCGGGAGCCGTTGTCGACGGCGCGTTGAAATCGACCTTCGGCGCCGTGGAAATCGACTTCTCATTTTCCACAGTGAAATTGGCCTTTTCCTTATAGCCGAACGCCATCGCGGTCAGGTTGTTCGGGAAGGTGCGGATGCCGACGTTATAGTCCTGCACCGCCTTGATGTAGCGGTTGCGTGCCACCGTGATGCGGTTCTCGGTGCCCTCTAACTGCGCAACCAGATCGCGGAACAACTGGTCGGATTTCAGTTGCGGATAGTTTTCCGTCACCACCAGCAGCCGCGACAGCGCGCCGGTCAGTTCGCTTTGCGCCGCCTGGAATTTTTGCAGCGCCGCCGGGTCGTTGAGAACTTCCGGGGTCACCTGCACGCCGCCAACCTTGGCGCGCGCATTGGTCACGCCGAGCAGCACATCCTTTTCCTGCTGCGCGAAGCCTTTTACGGAGTTGACGAGGTTCGGCACCAGATCGGCGCGGCGCTGGTACTGGTTCACGACTTCGGACCAGCTCGACTTTACCGACTCGTCGTTCTGCTGGATCGCATTGTAGCCGCAATTGGTGAGGCTCAGCGAGGCGAGCGCTGCGAGGACCGTCAAAATCTTGCGCATGAATGATCTCCAGTAATGAACCAGCACACGACCATAAGCCGGCCTTGTGACGATCAGCATACACGCCCCCACCGCGCCGGTCATCTAGTGTGGTGGTTCGCAAGTGCGCATCATTTCTACAGCACCTTCATTTTGCGGATTTGCGAACCAAAACCACACTAGAATCATGCTTTCTAGTGTCTTTTTGAATCCGAAGTTCGCTACAGAAGGCGCTGCGAAATGAAGCGGACCTCGGATTCAGGACACTGGTGCCGCTCGTTCGCTTTTTAGCTACTTTGCGCTTGAACCATTGATGAACGAAAGCTGCTACGCAGAGATGGAGAAACATCCGTCCGATGACGGAAAAACCTCGCCCAACATGCCTGTATTGCGCGAGGTTTTGCTGGAAAACCCGGTCCAATAATTGATAAGTTCTATTTCGAAACCAACTATCGGGATAGCGACCATGACCGCCACCGCGATTGCATCTTCCGAAACCGTCATCGACACCGGCACCGAAGAACTTCTCTGCGAAGTGCGCGACCGCGTCGCCGTCATCACGCTCAATCGCCCGCAGGCGCGCAACTCGCTTTCCGACAATCTGACGCCGGCGCTCCGCCGCATGATCAAGCTCTGCGGCGAAGATCCGAATGTCGGCGCCATTCTCATCACCGGCGCGGGCGATGCGTTCTGTGCCGGCGGCGATGTCAAAGGCATGGGCGGCAAACCCGGCAGCAGCAATGCACCGGAGTTGACATTCGACCAGAAAGTCGCGCGCTTGCAGGAACGTCAGCGCACGCTGACCGGCGCGCTGGTCAACGTCCGCAAGCCGACCATCGCGGCGCTGCCCGGCCCCGCAGCAGGCGCAGGATTGTCGCTGGCGCTGGCGTGTGACCTGCGCATTGCAGCGGAATCCGCCTTCGTCACCACAGCCTATGTGAAGATCGGGCTCAGCGGAGACTACGGCATGTCATGGCTGCTGACGCGCCTTGTCGGCACATCGCGTGCGCGGGAACTGATGTTCTTCGGCGAGAAGATCGATGCGAAGCGTTGCGAATCGCTCGGCATCGTCAATCGCGTGGTGCCGGACGTCAAGTTGCGCGAGGAAGCCTTCGCCATGGCGAAGAAACTCGCCGAAGGTCCCTCGACCGCGTTGCGCTTCCTCAAGGACAATCTCGACGAAGCGCTGATGAACGATTTCCTCACCTCGCTCGATCATGAAGCCGAGCGCATGGTGCGATCCGCGGGCACGGCGGATCACAAGGAGGCCGTGAAGGCTTTCGTGGAGAAGCGCAAGCCGGTGTTCAAGCGCGGCTAGCGCGCGGGAAATCAGACGCCCTCGAACTGGAGCCGTGCAAGACGAGCGTAAAGACCGTTGGCCGCGACCAGCGAGGCGTGGGTGCCCTGCTCGACGATGCGGCCATTCTCCATCACCAGAATGCGATCGCAGGACAGCACGGTGGCAAGACGATGCGCGATCACCAGCGTGGTGCGATGCTTCATCAGTTCTTCCAAAGCGGTCTGCACCAGCGTCTCGCTCTCGGCATCGAGCGATGACGTAGCCTCGTCCAGCAACAACAGCGGCGCATCGCGCAGGATTGCGCGCGCAATCGCAATTCGCTGACGCTGACCGCCGGACAGCGTGACGCCGCGCTCGCCGAGTTGGGTGTCGAAGCCAAGCGGCAGCCGCGTAATGAATTCGGTGGCGTGGGCCAGATCGGCAGCGCGCGCAACCTCGGCATCGCTGGCATCTGGACGGCCGAAACGGATGTTCTCACGGGCGCTGGTGGCGAACACCGCGGAATCCTGCGGCACCAGTGCAATCCGCGACCGCACCGCGGACGGATCGGCCTCGCGGATCGGAACGCCGTCGACCGAGATCACCCCAGAGGCGGGATCGTAGAACCGCAGCAGCAGATGGAACAGCGTGCTCTTGCCTGCGCCGGACGGTCCGACCACAGCAACCTTCTCGCCGGCTTTCACCGCGAACGAGACGCCGTCGACCGCGAGGTGATCCGGCCGTGTCGGATAGGAGAACCGCACATTGTCGAATGCAACGTCGCCGCGCGGCGGCACCGGCAGCGCGCGCGGATTTGCAGGCGCGGCGATATCCGGCTTGATGCGCAGGATTTCGAACAGCCGTTCCGACGCGCCGGACGCCTGCGAGATCTCGCCCCACACCTGACTGAGTTCGCCGAGCGCACCCGCTGCGAACGCAGCATAGAGAATGAACTGGCCGAGCCGTCCGGCGCTGATCTGTTTGGTCAGGACGTCATGCGAGCCGATCCACAGGATCGCGACGACGCTGGTGAAAATCAGGAAGATCACCGTGGCGGTAAGAAACGCGCGCGCGCGCGTCGAATTGCGCGCAGCAACGTAGGCTCGCTCGACTTCGCCGCCGAACCGCGCTTCCGCGAGGCGTTCGTTGGTGAAGGCCTGCAGCGTGCGGATCGCACCGATGAGTTCTGAGGCGTAGGACGAGGCTTCCGCCAGCGTGTCCTGCGCGCCGCGCGACAGTTTCTGCACACGGCGTCCGAAAGCGACCAGCGGAAGCACGATCAGCGGAATCACCGCAAGCACAATGCCCGACAGCTTCGGGCTGGTGACGACCATCATCGCGGATGCGCCGACGAACAGCACGAGATTGCGCAGTGCGATCGAGACCGATGCACCGACGGCCGATTTGATTTGCGTGGTGTCGGCGGTCAGGCGCGAGACCAGTTCGCCGCTATGCGCGGTGTCGAAGAACGACGGCGACAGCGACGTGAGATGCTTGAACACATCGCGGCGCAGATCGGCGACGATGCGTTCGCCCAGTGTGATGACGAGGTAGTAGCGAGACGCACTGGCGCATGCGAGCACCGCTACCACCGCGATCATCACCGCGAAGTAGCTGTTGATCAGCGCGATGCCTTCGGGGCTGAAGCCGAAATCGATCATGCGGCGCACAGCAAGCGGCACCACCAGCGTCACGGCGGATGCGATGATCAGCGCCACCAGCGCCGCAAAGGCCTGTCCGCGATAACGCGCCACATAAGGCGCCAGCGCCAGCAGCGGACGCAGCTTCACGCCGCGGGATTTCTTCGGCTCTGTCTCGGGTGCATCCGGCGTCGGTCCGGTGGCAGTGGTAGAGACCCCTTTGACGGCCGCCACCTCGCGCGCCAGCGCGGATGGCAACCCCGGGTCTTCAACGCGTTCCACTGCACTCATTCTGTCGGCCGCCTCTTGCTTTCTGGCCCTCAAATAGGCCCCATGACGAGCGCTGGCAAATGACGTTCTCGGCTTGTTTCAAAGGCTGTCCTGCGATATAGAGCGCCCAAATTCGTCCCGAACATCATTGATCTGTGGGCGCGCGGCGCCAGAGGATTTGCCATGAAAGCCGAAATTCACCCGGATTATCATACAATTAAGGTCGTCATGACCGACGGGACCGAGTACCTGACCCGCTCGACCTACGGCAAGGAAGGCGACACGCTGAACCTGGACATTGACTCAAAGTCGCACCCGGCATGGACCGGCGGCACCCAGCAGATCCTCGATCGCGGCGGCCGCGTTTCGCGCTTCCAGAAGAAGTTTTCGGGCTTCCTCAAGAAGGACTAATCCTTCTCGGGATTTCGCCATTCGAAACAAAAACGCCCCCGCTTTCGCAGGGGCGTTTTTCGTTTTCGGCTGAACCTTTACCGCCGCTCGAACGCAGCCTTCAGCATGTTCATCTGCGGCACCAGCGGATTGCCGATCGCCGGATGCTCGGAAGCCGGCGTGTGGATCGTCGCATCCAGCCGGCGCACCTTCGATTGCAGCGCCATCGAGCGCGTGACGAGATCCTGCAACCGCTCCGGCAGCTTCGAGACAATGTCTTCCGGACCGGGATCGGCGGCGGTCAGCTTGACCTTGGTCTTTTCGCGATTGGCCTGGTGCAGCGTCATCTCGCCTTCCTTGACCGCGCGATGCAGCAACAGCCACGACGCCAACTGCATAAGCCGTGTCGTCAAACGCATGCTCTCGGTAGCGTAGCTCAGGCTCACCGAGCGCTCCAATGCCTTCGCCTCGGTGCGGCCCGGTCCGTCCAGATAGGCCGCAGTCTCCTCGACGAGATCCATGCCTTCCCTGAACAAGGTCCCGAAGGCCGGTGAATTGGTGATCCGTTCGCTTAAGAGAACGAGATCGGCTTCGCCCTGGTCGGACATGGTTAACGCCTCACGCTGCTGGTTCGCTGGATTTTTTTATGATGAACAAATCATTGCGCGCCCGGCTCGGAGAGTCCAGCCACGCCGCGTAACAATGAGGAGATATGGTTTCCAGCGGGATGCCAGGCGCGGGAAAATGACCCCGGCCAAAGTATTATGACCCCGGCAAAAAAAGAGCCGCCGTTTCCGGCGGCTTTTGAAAGTTGATAACAGGGAGGCGTCAAACAGAGTGACAGGAGCCACTCGGTGTCCAAACAAGGACAATTGCAGTCATAATCCCGAAAGCTTAATACGTCGTAAATGAACGGTTCTTTTTACGGTTCCTTTGCAATTGCCCCGGAACTGCGTTCACGAATTCATGACTTGAAGAACGCGTTGGCGGCGTCGCGGCTGGCGCGCTTCTTGGCGGCATCGGCTTTCAGCCGCTCGATCTCGGCTGTCAGTGCTGCGATGCGATCCTCGATATCCTCGAACGACAGCAGCGACAGATCCTGCCCCAGTTCGTGGGTGACTTTCTTTCTCGGCTTGTCGTCGTCATCGCCGGCCATGCTTCCCTCCTCTCGTTCACCCGATTATAGCTGCGTTATCGCCTGACATCTTTTCTTCCCCGCCCATCCGCCGCAAGGACACATCATGGACAAGCTGCCCGCACAAATGACCGCCATCGCGATTTCCAAACCCGGCGGACCCGAGGTGCTCGTGCCTGAACAGCGGCCGGTGCCGAAGCCGGGACCGAATGAAATTCTCATCAAGGTTGAAGCCGCAGGCGTCAATCGTCCCGACGTGTTGCAGCGCATGGGACTGTATCCGGTGCCTCCCGGCGCGAGCGATCTTCCTGGCCTTGAAGTTGCCGGCGAAGTGGTCGCGCTCGGCGAAGGCGTCACCAAGCGCAAGATCGGCGACAAGGTGATGTCGCTGGTCGCGGGCGGCGGCTATGCCGAATACTGTCTCACCCATGAGAGCCACGCGATGTCGGTGCCGAAAGGGTTTTCGATGACCGAGGCCGGCGCAGTCGCCGAGACGCTGATGACGGTCTGGCACAATGTGTTCGAGCGTGGCGGATTGAAGCCAGGCGAGACATTGCTGATCCACGGCGGCTCATCCGGCATCGGCACTATGGCGATCCAGATGGCGAAGGCGCACGGCGCGAAGGTGTTCGTCACCGTCGGCGGACAGGACAAGGTCGATGCGTGTCTCAAGCTCGGCGCGGATGCAGCGATCAACTACAAGACCGACGATTTCGTCGCCAGGACGAAGGCGCTGACCGATGGCGTCGGCGTCGATGTCATCCTCGACATGGTCGGCGGCGATTACATCGACCGCAACTATGAAGCCGCGGCCATTGAGGGCCGCATCGTCCAGATCGCGTTCCTCGGCGGTTCGAAGGCGACGCCGAATTTCGCCAAGCTGATGATGAAGCGGCTCCACCATACCGGCTCGACGCTGCGCCCGCGTTCCGTCGCGGACAAGGCGGCAATGGTCAGCGCAATTGAGGCCAAGGCCATGCCCTGGCTCGCCAGCGGCCGCGTCAAACCCTTGATGGACAGCACGTTCCCGCTGAAAGAGGCCTCAAAAGCTCATGCGCGGATGGAATCCAGCCAACATATTGGCAAAATTGTGCTGACGGTTTAACGCCGGGGAACCCATCGAAACCCTTTGATTTGCTTCATATTCGTGGCATTTATCGCGTTCCAACCGGCGGGTCCTGTTAACCCCGCCGGGTCCACCGCGGAGAGCTGACTTTGCGCTCGATCAGAGGCTTCGCGCTGCAAGTGTTCCACAATCGAAGTTCGCTTCGGGCCGCAGCGCTCTCATTTTTGCTGAGCTTGATCCTATTCACCGCCGTTCAGCCGGCGCACGCGCTCGACGCGATCAGCGTCCGCAGCGACGCGCCTGCGATCGACCTCACCGGCGTGCTTGAATTCCAGCGCAGCGACACCGACCGCATCCAGGTCTCCACCGCACCCGGCACCGACGGCATCGTCCGGCGCATCGAAGTCCGCGCGCGCGAAGGCGGACAAAACTGGATCGTGTTCGCACTCACCAACAACACCGACGATCAGCTCGATCGTCTGATCGTCGTGCCGCATTACCGCATCGTGTCATCGGGACTGCTGTGGCCGGATCTCGGCCTGTCGCGCGTCGCCTCGATCACGCCCTCGACCGGCGACCGTCCCGAGCGTCAGGAGAACCCGACTGCGGACGTCTTCCGCATCACCCTCGATCCCGGCGCGGTGATCACCTTCGTCGCCGAACTGCGCACCGACAAGATTCCGCAGCTCTATCTGTGGGAGCCGGAAGCCTACAAGGACAAGGTCAACTCGTTCACGCTCTATCAGGGCATCGTCATCGGCATTTCCGGATTGCTGGCGCTGGTGCTGACCATCCTGTTCGTGGTCAAAGGCAGCATCATGTTCCCGGCCGCCGCCGCGCTGGCGTGGGCGGTTCTCGTTTACATCGGCGTCGACTTCGGATTCTGGGGCAAGGTGTTCGACATGTCGGCCGGCGCGGAGCGCGTGTGGCGCGCGTCCGGCGAGGCTATGCTGGCGGCGACGCTGCTGGTGTTCCTGTTCGCCTATCTCAACCTGTCGCGATGGCATGTGCGCTATTCGCACATCACCATGGGCTGGCTGGTGTTCCTCGGCGCGCTAGTCGCGCTCGCCCTGTTTGATCCCGCCGTCGCATCCGGCATCGCGCGCATCTCGCTGGCGCTGATCGCGGTGTTTGGTTTTGCGCTGATCGTTTATCTGTCGACCCACGGCTTCGACCGCGCGGTGCTGCTGATTCCGACCTGGTTCCTGCTGATGGTCTGGGTCGTCGCCGCCGGCATGACCATCGCCGGCGCGGTGACCAATGACATCGTCGGACCCGCATTGCTTGGCGGCCTTGTGCTGATCGTGATGCTGATCGGCTTTACGGTGATGCAGCACGCCTTCGCGGCGGGCGGTGCAACCAACGGCATCGTCTCCGATGTGGAGCGCCGCGCGCTGGCGCTGACCGGCTCCGGCGATCTGATCTGGGACTGGGACGTCTCAGCAGACAAGGTCTTCACCAGCCCCGAAACCGAAGTGCTGCTCGGACTCAAACGCGGCACCTTGGAAGGCCCCGCAGCCAAATGGCTCGAGGTGCTGCATCCGCTCGATCAGGACCGCTTCCGCGCCGCGCTCGACAGCGTGCTCGATCAGCGCCGCGGCCGCCTGGTGCAGGACTTCCGGCTGCGCACCCCCGACGGGCACTTCATGTGGTTCGCGCTCAAGGCGCGCCCGGTGGTCGGCTCCGACGGCGAAGTCTCGCGCGTGGTCGGCACCCTAACCGACGTCACCGACATCAAGAATTCCGAAGAACGGTTGCTGCACGATTCGGTGCACGACAATCTCACCGGCCTGCCGAACCGGCAGCTCTTCATCGATCGCCTCGGCGCGGTGTCGATGTTCGCCAAGACCACGCCGAACCTGCGCCCCACCGTGATGGTGATCGATCTCGACCGCTTCAAGCAGGTCAACGATTCCGTCGGCATCGCGGTCGGCGACTCGATCCTTTTGACGCTGGCGCGCCGTCTCGCGCGCATTCTCAAGCCGCAGGACACGCTGGCACGTCTCGCCGGCGACCAGTTCGGCCTGATCCTGACCTCGGAACACGAGCCCACGCGGATCACTGCGTTTGCCGAAACCATCCGCAAGACGATCCGGGCGCCGATCGCTTTTGACGGCCGCGAGATTTTCCTCACCGCATCGATCGGCCTCGCGCTGAGCGATCCGCAGGTCCCGCTGACCGAGGAGATTATCAAGGACGCCGAGCTGGCGATGTATCATTCCAAGCGCATCGGCGGCGACCGCATCGACGTCTACAAGCCGGCCATGCGCGCCCGCAAGACCGACCGCCTCGCGCTGGAATCCGAACTGCGCCGCGCCATCGAGCGCCAGGAAATCACCATTCTCTACCAGCCCATCGTGCGGCTGGAAGATCGCAGCATCGCAGGCTTCGAGGCGCTGGCGCGCTGGGATCATCCCAAGCTCGGCCGCATGTCGCCGTCGGAATTCATTTCGATTGCGGAAGAAATCGGCCTGATCGTCGAGCTCGGCCTGTTCGTGATGGACACCACGGCGAAGCAGCTTGCGATCTGGCAGCGCACCGTGCGATCGCGCCAGCCGATCTTCGCCAGCGTCAATGTTTCGTCGCGGCAACTGCTGCGCCACGATCTCATTCACGACGTGCGCGGGGTGATGTCACGCTCCGCCGTGGCGCGCGGCTCGCTCAAGCTGGAACTGACCGAATCCCTCGTGATGGAAAATCCCGAGCACGCCGCCCAGATGCTGCACCGGATCAAGGAGCTCGGCGTCGGCCTGTCGCTGGACGACTTCGGCACCGGTCACTCGTCGCTGGCCTATCTGCAACGCTTCCCGTTCGACACCATCAAGATCGATCAGTCGTTCGTGCGCACCTCCAGCCGCGGCGCGCGGCCGGTGCTGCTCAAGTCGATCATTGCGCTGGCGCACGATCTCAACATGGAGGTTGTCGCCGAGGGTGCAGAAACCGATTCCGATGCCATCGAGCTGTTCCAGCTCGGCTGTGAATACGCGCAAGGCTTTGCCTTCGGCGAGCCGATGGACGCCGACGCCACCCTCCGGTTGCTGACCGGCGAAACGGTTCAGCAGCCGCGCAACCGCCGGCAAAGCATCCGCAACATCACGACGAAAACGCAGACGCCTGCGGCCACGACAACAGCTCCCGCTGCCGGGCCTGAAACGGCTTAGAGGGTTTTCGCGCTAAGCGTGGCCGGCTTCGTTCGACAGCATCGCCAGATCGATACCGATCTTTTCGAGCGCGCGCTGATACTTGTCTTCGGCGTCGGGCCCGAAAATCAGATCGGGATCGGCGGGACAATGCAGCCAGCCGTTGTGCTGGATCTCGTTTTCGAGCTGGCCGGGCGCCCAGCCGGCATAGCCCAGCGCCAGAATGGCATGCTTGGGTCCGGCGCCTGCCGCGATCGCCTTCAGGATGTCGAGCGTGGCGGTGAGACAGATTCCGTCATCGATCGGCAGCGTCGCGTCCTTGATGAAGAAGTCGCTCGAATGAAGCACGAAGCCCCGGCCGGTATCGACCGGCCCGCCTTTCAGCACCTTCATCTCCTCGGCGCTGCCGGGCAGCTTAATCTGATCGGCCTTGTTGATGATATCGAGCTGCACCAGCAGTTGCGGAAAGTCGATGCTTCCGGCCGGGCGGTTGACGATGATGCCCATGGCACCTTCGGACGAATGGGCGCAGAGGTAGATCACCGAGCGGGCAAAGCGCTCATCGTCCATCACAGGCATGGCGATCAGCAACTGACCGTCGAGATAGCCGACGCCCGATGTCTCGCCTTCGGCCAGGATCTGGCCACCAGCAGTCTTTTCGGTCTTCTTGCGCGTGGCCTTCATCGCAACGACTCTCGTACTGTTCAACCATCCTGATATTGGGTGCCGATCCTGTCAATCAAGCGGCACAGCGCGGCTGCAACATGCTGCATTTGGTCGCGAAAAAGACTGGATCACAGGCAATTCAATGGCTCACAGGGATACCACCCTGTAAGGACGTCTGATGACACTCTCGGTTCCCGTTCGCACCGCCTCCAGCATTGCCCTCGCCGCGATTGCCTGCCTCGCGCCGGTGCACGCGCGCGCAGATGACGCCTCGCCCTGGATCAAGGACACCTACTCCTCAGTCCGGCTGATCGCCGGTTCGCGCAGCGGCAACGTGCTGCTCGGCGGCATCAGCTTTCAGCTGCAACCAGGCTGGAAGACCTACTGGCGCACGCCGGGAGATTCCGGCGTGCCGCCGCGGATCGATTTTTCGAAGTCCGACAACATCGACTCCGTGAAAATTCTATGGCCGGTACCGATGAAATTCCCCGACGGCGCCGGAGGAATCTCATTCGGCTATCATAACCAGGTGCTGCTGCCGCTGCGGATCATCGCAAAGAGTCCTGACAAGCCGGTGACGTTGCGCGCGTCGATCAACTACGCGGTGTGCGAAAAACTTTGCATCCCGGTCGAGGCGAACGCCGAGCTTGGATTTGTCAGCGTCGCCAGCACCGAAGACAGCTCCATCGCCGCGGCGCTCGAAACCGTGCCGAAGCCCGCCAAGATCGGCGACGCGACGCCGGTCGCGATCCGCGGCGTCCGGCGCGATGGCAAGCTGGTGCTGGTCGACGTGGCTCTGGACGAGAAGAATTCGCCCGGCAAATCCCGGGATGTCGAGCTGTTCGCCGAGGGCCCGACCGCAGACTGGGCATTGCCGGTCCCCAAACTCATCAAGCGCGAGGCGGACGGCGTCCTGCGTTTCGCCTTCGAACTCGACGGGCTTCCTCCGGGCGTGACTGCGGACGGCGCGATCCTGAAGCTGACGGTCGCGGGACCCGGCGCCGCCTACGAGGTCAACGCCACCGTGCCGTCGAAGACGGACTGAGATCGCACCGCAGCAAGCGGCTGGCTAGCAGATTGCGCGTCTCCCATTCGCAAAACCGGTTCCCACCTTTGCGGAAACCGCGCTATGACACTGCACCGATCTCACGGAGAACACCGATGACCATCAAAGTTGGCGACAAGCTGCCCGAGTCCAAGTTTCGCGTCATGACCGCGGAAGGTCCGCAGGTCAAAACCACCGATGACATCTTCAAGGGCAAGAAGGTCGCGTTGTTCGCCGTTCCCGGCGCCTATACCGGCACCTGCCACAAGATGCACATGCCGAGCATTTTCCTGAACGCCTACGCCCTCAAGGCCAAGGGTATCGACACCATCGCCGTCGTGTCGGTCAACGATGCCTTCGTCATGAGCGCCTGGAAGCGCGACACCGACCAGCGCGACGAGGCGATTTTCCTCGCCGACGGCAATGCCGATTTCGCCAAGGCGATCGGCCTTGAACTCGACGCCTCCGGCAACGGCCTCGGCATCCGCTCCAAGCGCTATTCGATGCTGGTGGAAGACGGCACAGTGAAGATCTTCAACCTCGAACCTGCTCCGGGCAAGGTCGAGGTGTCCGGCGGCGACACGCTGCTGTCGCAGCTTTGATCTGAACGCCAACACTGAACTGCGTCATGCCCGGCCTTGTGCCGGGTATCCTCGTCTTTGCGCCGTGAAAAGTAAGAGCGTGGATGGCCGGGACATAGGCAAGCGGAAGCGACGCCGTTCTTCGAACGGCTATGCCCGGCTATGACAAGTTATTTGCGATTCTCCGCCAGCCCATCGCGCGCGAGCTGATCGGCACGCTCGTTTTCCGCGTGCCCGGCATGGCCCTTGATCCAGTGCCAGCGAACCTTGTGGGACTTCAGCGCCGCATCAAGCCGCTGCCACAGATCGGCGTTCTTGACGGGCTTCTTGTCGGCGGTCTTCCAGCCGTTGCGCTTCCAGTTGTGAATCCAGCTGGTGATGCCCTGACGGACATACTGGCTGTCGGTGGTGAGATCGACCGATGCCGGTTTCTTCAGCGCTTCGAGCGCCGAGATCGCCGCCATCAACTCCATGCGGTTGTTGGTCGATGGATTCTCGCCGCCCTTCAATTCCTTCTCGACGTCGCCGAAACGAAGGATCGCGCCCCAGCCGCCCGGCCCCGGATTTCCGGAGCACGCGCCGTCGGTGAAGATCGTGACATGCGGCAGCTTTGAATCGCTCACGCCACGATCCCGGACTGCTCGACGCCGTAATCACGCATGCTCTTCACGCTCTGGTGGAAGCGCAGCTTGCGGACATATTCAAGCGGGTCCTTCGGCTTGACCAGCGCGCCCGGCGGCACGTTGAGCCAGTCCACCAGCCGCGTCAGCAGGAAGCGCATCGCAGCGCCCCGCGCCAGGAGCGGCAGCGCGTCCTGCTCGGCGGCGGTGAGCTTGCGCTCGCGCGTATAGGCGTTGAGGAAAGCCCGCGCCTTGGTGACATTGAAGGAGTGATCGGGCTCGAAGCACCAGGCGTTGAGACAGATCGCAATATCGAAGGCGAGCATATCGTTGCATGCAAAGTAAAAGTCGATCAGCCCCGACAGCTTGTCGCCCAGAAACAGCACATTGTCGGGAAAGAGATCAGCATGAATCACGCCTTTCGGCAGATCGCCCGGCCAGTGTTGTTCGAGGTGATCGAGCTCAGTGCCGAGCAGCGCACGCAATCCATGCTGCACGCCATCGGTGCGGTCTCCGGCCTGATCGAACAACGGACGCCAGTCCTTCACCGACAATGCGTTCGGCCGCGACATCGAAAAATCCGCACCGGCCAGATGCATCTTCGCCAGCGCCTGACCGACGGCGGCACAATGCGCCACGCTCGGTTTGCGCGGCCACACGCCTTCAAGAAAATCGATGATCGCGGCAGGCCGTCCCGCCAGCGTGCCCAGCGCTTCGCCGCTTTTGGTCACGACCGGCTGCGGACAGGTGATGCCGTGCGTCGCCAGATGCGCCATCAGCCCGAGGAAGAACGGCAAATCCTTCACCGCGACGCGCTTCTCGTACAGCGTCAGGAAGAAATAGCCCTTGCTGGTGTGCAGAAGATAGTTGGAATTCTCCACGCCCTCGGCGATGCCCTTGTAGGACAACAGGTCGCCTATTCCGTAAGGGACGAGAAAATCCGCAAGCTCTTCGGCGGTGACGTCGGTGTAAACCGCCATAAGAGGTTTACTCCGCCGCGTCGTTCCGCAGCGGGCGCGGCAGCGGGAAGAATTCGTTTTCCTGCGCGGCGGACACGGTCTCGACGCTCAGCTTGTAATGCGCGGCGAACGCATCCATGATTTCCTCGACGATGACTTCCGGCGCCGATGCGCCGGCGGTGATGCCGAGAGTCTTGATGCCTTCGAACTTCGACCAGTCGAGTTCGGACGCGCGCTGCACCAGCACGGAAACCTTGCAGCCCTCGCGTTCGGCGACTTCGCGCAGGCGCTGCGAGTTCGACGAGTTTGGCGAGCCGACCACGATCATGGCTTCGACCTGCGGCGCGACCTTCTTCACCGCGAGCTGGCGGTTGGTGGTGGCGTAGCAGATGTCTTCCCTGTGCGGGCCGTCGATGTCCGGGAAGCGCTCCTTGAGCACGGCGACGATTTCCGCGGTGTCGTCGATCGACAGCGTGGTCTGGGTCACGAAGGCCAGCTTCGAGGCATCCTTCGGCTGGAATGTGCGCGCCGCGTCCATGGTCTCGATCAGGACAACCGCGCCCTTCGGCAACTGGCCGAGGGTGCCGACCACTTCCGGATGACCGGCATGGCCGATCAGGATGATTTCACGGCCGCGCTTGAAATGGATTGCCGCCTCGCGGTGGACCTTGGTCACCAGCGGGCAGGTCGCGTCCAGGGTGAAGAAATTACGCTTGTCGGCCTCGGTCGGAATGGCCTTCGGCACGCCATGGGCGGAAAAAACCACCGGTGCATCGGTTTCGGGAATTTCGTTCAGTTCCGCGACGAAAATGGCGCCCTTTTCGCGCAGGCTTTCCACCACATAGCGGTTATGCACGATCTCGTGACGGACATAGACCGGCGCGCCATAGAGCTTCAGCGCGCGTTCCACCGTGTCGATGGCCCGGACCACCCCGGCGCAGAAGCCTCGGGGGGAACAAAGCACGACTGAAAGCTGCGGTTTTTGAGCGTCAGGGGTCATTTTAAGCCGGAATCAAGGGTTTTCGGGACTAATAAAGGGGACTTGGGGCTGCCTTCCCCATTCTGTCAAGGGCGATCAAAACCATTGAACGGTCTGCCCTCGGCAGACTATATAGGGACGAATTCCCGTCATCACCGATGACCAGACGGCTTTACCCCCCAAAAAATCTGGCGGGCGAAGCGTAAAGGAGATTTGCCATGAGCAATGCACCGCTGATGCCGAAGGCGACTGCCGTGTGGCTGGTTGATAACACCGCGCTGACGTTCGACCAGGTGGCCGAGTTCACCAAGATGCACCCCCTCGAAATCCGCGCCATCGCCGACGGCGATGCTGCGCAGGGCATCAAGGGCATGGACCCGATTTCGACCGGCCAGCTCTCCCGCGAGGAGATCGAGCGCGGCGAAGCCGATCCGGAGTATCGGCTGAAACTCGGCGAATCCAAGGTGATCCTGCCGGAAGCCAAGAAGAAGAAGGGCCCGCGCTACACCCCGGTTTCGCGCCGCCATGAACGGCCGAGCGCGATCCTGTGGCTGGTGCGCAATCATCCCGAACTCAAAGACAGCCAGATCATGCGCCTCGTCGGCACCACCAAGACGACGATCGCCAGCGTGCGCGACCGCACCCACTGGAACGCCTCGACGCTGACACCGATGGACCCGGTGACGCTCGGCCTGTGCTCGCAGATCGAACTCGATTTCGAGGTGCAGCGCGCCGCCAAGGAAAAGCCCGCAGCCACGCAGTACGGCGGCGCGACCCTGCTGCCGGCCTCGGAAACCACCCGCAAGGACGCCGAGCACGAGGCCGCCACCACCACCGAGAAGCAGCGCGACGACATGAATGTCGACGCCGTGTTCGCCAAGCTGAAGACCATCGGCGGCAAGAAGGCCGAAGACGAATAAGCTTTTCGTGCCATGCCCCAAACGGGGCATGTCGTAACCGCGCAATGAATGGTACAGGAGTGTGATGCGCAACCGCGTCACACTCCTTTTTCTTGCGGCGGCGACTTCCGCCTCACTCGCCGCCTTCAGCGGCGCACCGGCGCGCGCCGAAAAGATCGTCGATCCCAACACAGTGGCGCCGGAATTTCGCGAGGCCGCCGAGAAGCGCCGCGCCGAGCAGGTCAAGCTGATCGAATGCAACAACGCCGCCAAGGTCGCGAAGATTCAGAAGCGCGAACTGCCGCAATTTGTCGCCGAGTGCTTCGACAAGCCGGCTGAGAAGACTCAATAGATCAGCCCTAAACTGCACTTACTTCGTCGTCCCCGCCAACGGGTCCGGCTTTGCCGGCCCGATGACAGGCTCCAGCGGGGACCCATAACCACCGAACTCGCGGAGGATGGATCGCCGTCATCCTGAGGTGCGAGCGCTTGCGAGCCTCGAAGGACGACGGCGACGACATGGAGCCACGCATCCTTCGAGGCTCGCCGCAAGCGCGGCTCGCACCTCAGGATGACGCAACATCGTTGCATTTTGCAAAGGTCAATGAATCCCCGCCTTCGCAGAGATGATACTGAATGTGTATCAGGGAAAATGCGAAACCACGCAGAGGTGATCTCGCGGCGCGAGTGAACGCGTCCGAGTTGTGAGAGACGCAACACCCCGCGCAAATGCGCGAAGGCGATGGAGCCTCGGGAGGCGCCGGGGTGCTTGCGAGACACCCGTAAGGCGAACCTTGCGATCGGCCCGCCTGCGCAGTCTTGCGAGGACCGCGCGCGCCAAATGACTTTGGCGCTGCGCCTCCCGGCGCTCCACCGTCGTCACTTCGCTTTGCCGTTCGGGCGCTGATCAATCGCCTGCACAACATTAAAGGAATATATTCCTTATATCCTTTTCCGTCAACCCCGGCGGCTTGTCGGAGGCAGGGCCTCAAGCGCGGTCACTGCGTAAAAAACTCGAGAAGTGATCACTATTGACCAGCGCAGCCACGGCCAAGGTCTGCAGAATGGCTCATCACCGCACGGTTTTTGGCTGCTATCGGTGACTGAGAGTGTTGTGCTCCCGCCCCATGCGTACAGGGAGCTGAGTTATGTCTCTCTCTCTGACCAAGACCCCATTGCAAGGAAGTGGAAGGCCATAGCGGACATCGCGCGAGACGAGGCTGAAAAGCTTCCGCCCGGGAGAGACCGGGACGCGTTGCTCAAGAAAGCCCGTCAACTGGACACCGCTTCGCATATCAACGAATGGCTTTCATCGCCGGGCCTGAGGGCGCCGACGGACAAGTAGCAGGACAACGGACTGTCAGCCGCTCGCATCTAGGGAACATTTGCGGGCGCACCTTGCGCTACCGTCTTGCACCGCAACCTGTCGCGACCAACAGAATAACCGGCGGATACCGGCAGGCGCTTCGCCGCCGTTGATTCCGGTTTTGCCAGTGCTAAAATATTTGGTGGACCGGCAGTGCCGTCCGATGAGCCGTGGCTCACCCATACACACAAACCGCTGAACTGGAGCACGAAACCGGGACCGCTATGTTTACGGCGCGACTGAAAAAAATGCGATGTGTTCAAAATTGTACAGACCGGCTGACTTGCTGCCGCCAGTTTTGCAGTTGTCAGGCGTGGATCTGCCCTCAGGTCCGCCTGGCCTAAAAACGGAGTTCGTCTTCAGGCGACCTCTCGTTTTTCGCCAACCAACCTCATTCAAGTTCTTGAGTTTTGACATAGCCGCCGTCACGGCGCGACGCGTTCGAAGGACAACACGTTGAGCAAAGCGACCAAGAAAGCCGTCAAGAAAACATTCGACCCCAAGGTTTTCCTCGCCAACCTGGGGCCCGGCAAGACCAGTCTCAAATTTCGTGGCGGCCAGACCGTCTACGCTCAGGGTGATGTGGCGGATTCGGTCTTTTACATCCAGGAAGGCAAGGTCAAGCTGACCGTCGTTTCCAAGGAGGGCAAGGAAGCGGTTGTCGCCATTCTGGAAGCAGGCCAGTTTTTCGGCGAAGGCTGCCTCAACGGACAAACGCTCCGCATCGCAACCACCAAGACGATGGAGGGTTCGCAGATCGTCGCCATCACGAAAAAGGCGATGATCGTGACTCTCGGGAAAGAACCAAAATTCTCGGAAATGTTCATGGCCTATCTGCTGACCCGCAACAACCGGATCGAGGAAGACCTGATCGATCAGCTTTTCAACTCAAGCGAGCGGCGGCTTGCGCGTTTGCTGTTGCTGCTGGCGAATTTCGGAACGGAAGGCAAGCCGCAGCCCATCGACACCAAGATCAGTCAGGAAACCCTGGCCGACATGATCGGCACGACGCGCTCGCGCGTGAGCTTCTTCATGAACAAGTTCCGCAAGCTCGGCTTCATCAGCTACAACGGAAAGATTGAAGTGCACCATTCGCTGCTGCATGCGGTGCTGCATGAAAAGCCGCAGGTGAAAGGCGACGAGTGATCCTCGCGGCGGGCTGCTTGTCGCGCCCGCTCCTCATCGAGGTTACTTCCCCGCCCCGTCCTTCGCAGCCTTGCGCGCATCCGCGATCGCCAGCTTGAACTGCTCCGCGGTCAGCCCGCCGGGCACGCGGAAACTGCCGACCAAAACAGCCGGTGTGCCGTGAAAGCCGAACTCTTGCGCCTGCGCGCTGTTGCGCTTGAGCAGCGCATCGATCGAGGCCTTGTTGGTTGCAAGATCGGCCTTGGCCCTGGCGACATCGACACCGGCCTGTGTCAGCGCTTCATCGATCACGGCCTCGGTCAGGCGCCCGACCTTGACGATCAGCGCGCGGTGCGCGGCCTCGTACTTGTTCTGATATTTCGCGGCCAGCACCAGACGCGCGGCATATCCCGACGGATCGCCGAGGATCGGCCAGTCCTTCAGCACCAGCCGCACATTCTTGTCGTCCTTGATCACCTGATCGAGCACCGGCGAGAGCTTCTTGCAGTAGGGGCACTGGTAATCGAAGTACTCGACAATGGTGATGTCGCCTTTCGGATTTCCGAGCACGGGATTGTCCGCGTCGCGCAGCACCGCATCCTTGCTCAGCACATCGGAGACAGCGCCCTGCTCCTGCGCCGGCGCGGTCTGCGCGGACTCGAAGGCCAGAGCTGTCACCACAAGCATTGCGGCGGCGAGGCCGGGAAAATATCGCTTCGCGAAACTCATCATGTTCAGCTTTCAAAACGCGCGCAGGATCACGCCTTCTTGAGGAATTCCGTGCGCAGCACGAGGCCCTTGATCTTGTCGGTGCGGCCTTCGATCTCGTCTTCGTTGTCGGTGAGATGAATGTTCTTCACCACGGTGCCGCGCTTGACGCCGCTGGACGAGCCTTTGACCTTCAGATCCTTGATGACGACAACGGTGTCGCCTTCCTTCAGCTCGTTGCCGTTGCTGTCCCTGACCGCCATGACATGTCCTTGGTAAAACGCGGCCCCGGCCGCCGCGCGGGTGAGCCTTAGCGCGGATTGTTGAGCATGTCTTCCGCGAGATTGCGGTGGGAGCGCTCGATCCGCGAATTGCCCGACGCGCGGCTGCTCTGGACATCGCGGTTCTTGCGGCAGGCCACATAGCCAGGCGAGCCGGGTTCGCCCTCGGCCCGGCAGATCGCGTCATCATCGACATTGGCCTGCGGCGCAGTGTTGCGCTCGAACTGGGCGCAGCCGCCGAGCAGCAATGCGGTGGTGAGTACCAAGAGAGTTGATCTGGTCAGATTCATGTGGATGCCAGTTTGCGATTCATTCCGTCATGGCCGGGCTTGACCCGGCCATCCACGTCTTTGACCGCCACAACCGGCAAAAGCAAGGCGTGGATCACCGGGGCATAGGCGAGCGGAGCGACGCCGTCCTTCGAACGGCCAAGCCCGGTGATGACGGCTGTGACTGTTGCACGTCCAAAGGCTTTTCACAGCAATCTTCCAGCAATACTGAAGAAACTGCGTCCTGAGCCTATCCGAGCTCGATTTCGCCATCGATCGTGAACGACAACGCGACGCCGCCCACGGTGAGCACCATTTTGGCAGGCAGCTTCTCGTTGCCTTTCAGGCGGCCGCCGGACACGCCCTCGCGCACCGCTTTTTCAATCTCGCGCTGCGAGGTGACGCCGACCTGCTTGAGAAACTTTCGCACACTGGTGTTGAAGACGTCTTCGTTCATTGTGGCCTCCTTTTATGTCCGGCCCTGCAGCGCCGTCTTGATTTCGTCCAGCACCGCCGGGTCTTCGATGGTCGCCGGCATGGTCCACGGTTCACCGTCGGCGATCTTCTTGATGGTGCCGCGCAGGATTTTCCCCGAACGGGTTTTCGGCAGCCGCGCCACGGTGATTGCAAGCTTGAAAGCCGCAACGGGGCCGATCTTGTCGCGCACCAGCGCGACGATCTCTTTCTCGATCTCGGCAACAGGCTTTGTCACACCCGCTTTCAAAACAAGGAAGCCGCACGGCACCTCGCCCTTCACCGCGTCCTTGATGCCAAGCACGGCGCATTCGGCGACATCCGGATGCGAGGCCAGCACCTCTTCCATGCCGCCGGTGGAGAGACGATGCCCCGCGACATTGATGATGTCGTCGGTGCGGCCCATCACGAAGACATAGCCGTCCGCGTCCTTGTAGCCGGCATCGGATGTCTTGTAGTAGCCGGGAAATTCGTTGAAGTAGGCTTCCTTGCAGCGCTCGTCCTGCTTCCACAGGGTCGGCAAATTCGCCGGCGGTAGCGGCAGCTTGATGACGATGGAGCCCATGGTGTTCGGCGGCAGCGGCTTTGCCGCTTCATCCACCACATCAACCTGATAACCCGGCATCGGCACCGTCGGCGAGCCGTGTTTGACAGGCAACATACCAAGACCGACCGGATTGCCCGCGATGCACCAGCCGGTTTCGGTCTGCCACCAGTGATCGATCACCGGCACCTTCAACTGCTGCTCGGCCCATTCCACCGTCGGCGGATCGGCGCGCTCACCGGCGAGAAACAGCGTGCGGAACTTCGCCAGATCATACTTGCGGATGAAATCGCCGTTCGGGTCTTCCTTCTTGATGGCGCGAAACGCGGTCGGCGCGGTGAACAACGCGACGGCGTTATGCTGCGAGATCACGCGCCAGAATGCGCCGGCGTCGGGCGTACCAATCGGTTTTCCCTCATACATGATCGAGGTCGCGCCATGAAACAGCGGCCCATAGATGATGTAGCTGTGGCCGACGACCCAGCCGATATCGGAGCCGCACCAGAACACCTCGCCCGGCTTGACGCCGTAGAGATTGAACATCGACCATTCCAGCGCGACCAGATGTCCGCCGTTGTCGCGCACCACGCCCTTGGGTTTGCCGGTGGTGCCGGACGTATAGAGAATATAAAGCGGATCGGTCGCCAGCACCGGCACGCACGGCGCGGATTTCTTCGCCGTGATCGCAGCGTCGCGCAGTTCGTTCCAGTCGTGGTCGCGACCCTTGATGAGGTCGCATGTCTGCTGCGGGCGTTGCAGAATGATGCAGGCCTGCGGCTTCACACTCGATAGCGCAATCGCTTCATCGAGCAGCGGCTTGTATTTCACGATGCGGCCGGGCTCGAGGCCGCAGCTTGCGGAGAGAATGAGTTTCGGCTCGGCGTCCTCGATACGTGTCGCAAGTTCTTTCGCCGCGAAGCCTCCGAACACCACAGAGTGAATAGCTCCGATCCGCGCGCAGGCCAGCATCGCCACCATCGCCTGCGGCACCATCGGCATATAAAGAATGACCCGGTCGCCTTTGACCACGCCGAAATCCTGCATCACGGCGGCGAGCGTCTGCACCTCGTGCAGGAGCTCGGCGTAGGTGAATTTGGTGACGGTGTTGGTCAGCGGCGAGTCGTGAATCAGCGCGGTCTGGTTGGCGCGGCCGCCTGCGACATGACGATCCAGTGCGTTGTAGCAGGTGTTCACCACGGCGCCTGCGAACCAGCGGCCATAAAGCCCCATTGAGGGATCGAAGATTTTTGTCGCCGGCTCGATCCAGTCGATCTCGCGCGCCGCTTCGGCCCAGAATCCTTCCGGATCGCGCAGCGAACGCGCGTGGACTTCGGCGTAGCGGCTGTTGGATATGGCACTCATTGCGATCACTCCCGGGCGCAGAATTGTAGCGGACTTTTCTTGTTGTCGGCAGCAGCATTGTCACGCCTGATGCCACAAGTTCAAGCGGCAGAGGCTGCGACATTATGATGATAGGTCCCGTCATCCTGAGGTGCGAGCACTTGCCAGCCTCGAAGGATGCGGGTATTGCGCTCGCCGCCGCCCTTCGAGGCCTTCGCTTCGCTACGGCACCTCAGGGTGACGGCGACATATTGCTACTTTTTCACCGGCCCCTTCAGCGGCATCTGCGCACCAAGGCGCTCGATCTCGCTGAACAGGCTTTTGCGGTTGGCCCGCGCGGCTTCATAATCCGGCTTCAGTTTCAGCGCGGCATCGAAATCCGACAGCGCACGGCGGCGATCGCCCTTGGCGCGCCAGGCCATGCCGCGGCTGTTGAGAGCTTCGGCAAGCGCCGGTTCGACCTTCAGCGCCGCATCGTAATCGGCGATGGCGCGGTCGAGTTCGCCCTTGATGTTGAAATCGTCGCCGCGTGCGAGCAGCGTCTTTGCGTCCAGCGATTTGACCGCGACGTCGGGCTTGCACACGCTCATGGTCACGGCGGCGCCGCCGAGCGGACGCCCGACGATTGCGGAAAGATCCTGACACTTGCCGTCAGTGCACAGCCGCCATTCGCCGGCCATGCCGGAATTTCGCAGCGCGACTTGCGGCAATACCGGCAACTGCGGCTTCCTGCGGTACCAGCCGTCGATGAGCCGCGCATCCGGCAACGGCTCCATTCCTGCGCCCGATCCGTTCACGCGGGCCTCGGCGATTTCCAGACCCTGCGGCGTGACGCGCCAATCCTCCTGCCACTCAGTCTTTTCAGCAGAAGGCGCCCACGACAGCATGAAGGATGCCACCGCCAGCGACTTCACGACACCGGCAGTTGCAAGACACAGACTCACGAAATGACCTCAACAAGGGCGCGCGATGGAGGCCGCCGTTGTAAGTGAATTAGCCCAGCAGGAACAGGAAGGCAGCCATCCGCCATATTGCGCCGCACAATAGTCAATGGAGCGGGCATGCCGTAAGAGTCGTCACCGTTGGCGACTAAGTGTTTCGCATCCAAAGTTCGCATCGCTTTGCGGCTTTCAAAAAAGCACGAGGCCCGCAGGGCCTCATACGGGAGAATTCAAGTTCATGTCCAAACGACCTGCTTCCGCGCACCTCACCCGCCGCACTCTTCTTGCCGGCGCAGCAGCGTTCGGCGCGACGCCGTTTCTGAGCCGCGCCTCAAAGGCCGCCGCCTGGCCGGACCGCCCGGTCAAGTTCGTCGTGCCGTTCGCCGCCGGCGGAACCACCGATATTCTCGGACGTCTGGTTGCGCAGAAACTTTCGGAAGAATACGGCCAGCAGTTCATCGTCGAGAACAAGCCTGGCGCGGGCGGCAACATCGCCGCCGATTTCGTCGCGAAGGCCGAGCCCGATGGATACACCTTCATTGTCGGCACACCCGGCACCCATGCGATCAACAAGTATGTTCAGAAGAACATGCCCTACGATCCGATCAAGGATATCCAGCCGGTCACCATCATCGCCCGCGTTCCCAACCTGATGTCGGTCAATCCGGAGGTGCCTGCGAAAACGGTCGCCGAATTCATCGCGCTGGCGAAATCGAAGCCGGGACAGTTGTTCTACGGCACACCCGGTCTCGGCAGCACCGCGCATCTCGCCACCGAGTTGTTCAAGTCGATGACCGGCATCGACATCGTGCATGTTCCCTACAAAGGCAGTGCGCCCGCATTGACCGATCTGGTGGCCGGCCGGGTTCATGTGATGATCGACAACCTGCCGGCGGTTCTTCCCTTCGCCGAAAACAATAATGTGCGTGCGCTGGCCATCAGCACCGCGGAGCGCTGGCCGCTGCTGCCCGACATTCCTCCGATCGGCGAAACCGTGAAGGGCTACGACGCGGCTTCGTGGTTCACCGTCGCCGCTCCGGCGAAGGTGTCGAAGGACATCGTGATGAAGCTCAACGCCAGCATCATCAAGTACATCAAGTCGCCCGACGGGATCGAGCGTATCCGCAAGCTCGGCGGCGAACCGATTGGCAACACGCCCGAGGAAATGCAGGCGTTCGTCATCGCGGAGACAGAGAAGTGGGGCAAGGTCGCCGAGTTCGCCAAGATCAAGCCTGAGTAATCGCTGTGCCCTGACGCCGCGGCAGGTTTTGATCCGCCGCGGCGTCCGGGAACATTCCCGCCGGCGATGCTATTATCGAGTTCATGCCGCAACCGAACCAAGCAGAAGCTGTCAGGCGTCCCCGGCTCATCTGGCCGGTTTTGAGCGGCGTTGTCCTTGCCGCATTGCTCGCAGCGGCCGCGTTTCTTATGTCCTATAAGATCGAGCTTCCACCGGATAACGCCAAGGTCATCGCGGACGATCTGCGGATGACTTACGCCAGCACCCCATGTGTGGTGTTCAACACGCTGGACCGGGAACTGATCGCCAACCGCGCCGAGATCAGTGATTCATCAAAGCCGCTTCAGCTTTATTCCTACGCCAGCGAAAAGACCTTTGCCGAGGTCAGGGCCGATGCGAGGTGGACGCGCGACAAGGCTTGCGACTACGTGACCGGGTTCGACCAGATCGTCACCCGCTGGATGCGCCTTGTCGGCCACCGGTCCCGCTGGACCGCCGACGGGCAATGGCGCTGGTAGCAGTTCCCTGTTCAAGCCGCTCCGATTGGAACACATTCGCGCTTCATATCGCGGGCCTGCCGGTCCATTAATGATGCAGCTCTTTCGGGGATTCCTGTCTTGAATACGACGACCGACAAGCCTGCCAAACGATCCCTGCTGTCGGCCGACGGTATCGCAGCGCCCTTGAGGCATGCGGTGTTCCGGCGAATCTGGCTGGCCAGTCTGCTCACCAATCTCGGCCTGATGATCAACGGCGTCGGCGCCGCCTGGGCCATGACCCAGATGACGTCTTCGGCCAGCATGGTGGCGCTGGTCCAGACTGCGCTGATGCTGCCGATCATGCTGCTGTCGCTGGCGGCGGGCGCCATCGCCGACATGTACGACCGGCGCATTGTCGGTCTCACCGCGCTGTCGCTCGGGCTACTGGGCGGCGTGACGCTGGCCGTGCTCGCCTATCTCAACGCGATCACGCCCAACAGCCTGCTGCTGTTCTGTTTCCTGATCGGCAGCAGCATGGCGCTGTTCGGCCCGGCGTGGCAGGCCTCGGTCAGCGAGCAGGTGCCCGCCGAAACGCTGCCTTCGGCGGTCGCGCTGAACGGCATCAGCTACAACATCGCGCGCAGTTTCGGCCCGGCGCTTGGCGGCATCATCGTCGCGGCGGCGGGCGCGGTGGCGGCGTTCGTCTGCAATGTGCTGCTTTATATTCCGCTCATCGTCGTGCTCTATCTCTGGCAGCGCACGCTGGAGCCGTCGCGGCTGCCGCCGGAGCGGCTCCGCCGCGCCGTCGTCTCCGGCGTTCGCTACATCATTCACTCACCATCGATCCGTATCGTGCTCTACCGCACATTGGTAACCGGCATCGCGGGTGGCTCGGTGCTCGCGCTGCTGCCGCTGGTGGCGCGCGACATCCTGCACGGCAGCGCCCAGACCTACGGCATCATGCTGGGCTGTTTCGGCATGGGCGGCGTCCTCGGCGCGCTCAACATTTCAAGCGTGCGCGCGCATCTGAGCGGTGAGTACGCGGTTCGCCTGTGTGCGCTGACCATGGGTGTTGCAATCGGCGTGCTTGCGCTCAGCCGCTGGCCCGCGCTGACCGGCGCTGCGCTGGTCGTGGCCGGCGCGTCATGGATGATCGCGGTCACGCTGTTCAACATCGGCGTGCAGCTCTCGACGCCGCGCTGGGTCGCGGGCCGCGCGCTCGCTGCGTATCAGGCTGCAATCGCCGGCGGCGTCGCGATCGGAAGCTGGCTGTGGGGCTATGTCGCCAACGGCGTCGGCGTGGACAAGGCGCTGCTGGTTGCTGCTGCTGTGATGTTCGTCTCGCCGGTGCTGGCGATCTGGCTGCGCATGCCATCGACCGACGGCGCCAACACCGACGCAGTCGACGCGCTTGAAGAGCCGGAAGTGAATCTTTCGATCTCGCAGCGAAGCGGGCCGATCGTGGTCGAGATCGAGTATCGCGTCAGCCAGCAGAAAGCCCGTGCGTTCTACACCACGATGCTGCAGCTCCAGGCCATCCGCCAGCGCAACGGCGCCTATGACTGGTCGATCGCGCGCGATATCGCCGACCCGGAACTGTGGATCGAGCGCTATCACTGCCCCACCTGGCTGGACTATCTGCGTCAGCGCAACCGCTCGACCCAGTCCGAGCGCGAGATCCAGCTCAAGGCCATCGAGTTTCATCTCGGGCCAGAACCGATCAAGGTTCATCGCATGCTGGAACGGCCGCTGGGGTCGGTGCGGTGGAAGGACGAGACGCCGGATCGCACCAAGGCGAACGACGTGCCGATCGAGACGCCCGCGAGCAGCGGCGTGTGAGCGCGGCAGCTCTGAGATCATCATACAGCAGGGGCGTTGACGGCGTCATTGCGAGCGCAAGCGAAGCAATCCAGTCTTGCTTGTTGCTTCTGGATTGCTTCGTCGCCGTGCTCCTCGCAATGACGAGTAGAGCGTCAGTCCTTCGACGAGGACGACTTGCTTTCGTGCCAGCGGTTGGCGCGCTCGAACATGCGCCAGTGAATGGCTTCGGTTTCTGCGAATTTTTCCGGGCTGAGCCACGGCTTGAGCGCCTTGAGTGTCTTCTCCCACTCGGCGCGGTCCGGCTTCGGTACGTCGCCGAACAACTTCGACAACTCGTTCGAAACAAAACCCTTCGGCGAAACAATTTTGTTCATGATCGTCGCCCCGCACGCGAACGCCACAGTCACGCAAGCGTCACATCTGAAACCATCTCGTATCGTGAAGCGAGAATGATTCGAAAGAGCCGATCAAACGCCTGTTGATAACTTGATTCGGTCAGCTTTACTGACCGAATGAGTCTGCGGTGAGTCCGAGAGAGTTTCGCAAGAAGTTCTGGCTGCGCGATTCACCGGATTGAGCGATCATGGCAGCCATGACCGCGACTCGCGGACCGATTTCAGGAGCAGGCACAGCACGATGATCGATTTCACCGCATTGATGGACACCATAACGGTCAACGGCGAGACCTGTTCGGTCACGGCGACAGAGGACTGGCTTCAGGGCCGCACCATCTATGGCGGTCTTTCCGCTGCCTTCTGCCTCGAAAGCGTGGCGCGCCAGTTCGGCGAACTGCCGCCGTTGCGCTCTGCACAATTCGGGTTCGTCGGCCCGGCGGCCGGCACGGTGACGATCAAGCCGACCATCCTGCGCAAAGGCAAGTCGACGATCTTCGTCGGTGTCGACCTGTTCGGCGAAGCCGGCCTCTCGACGCGGGCCACGCTTTGCTACGGCACGGCGCGCGATTCGGCGGTCGCATACCGCAGTCTGGCGGCACCTGCGGTGCCCGAGCCGGAGGCCTGTCCGCCGTTCTTCCGCAAGATTCCCGGATTGAGTTTCATCCAGCATTTCGAGGGACGTTTCGCCGGCGGCAATCCTCCGTTCAGCCAGAGCCAGCAGCCGAACTTTTCGATCTGGTTGCGGCATCAGGATGAAGCGAAACCGGCATCGATAGCGGCCCTTGTCGCGCTCACCGATTCGCCGCCGCCCGCGGCACTCGTGCTGTTCGGGCGGCCGGGGCCGCTCAGCACCATGACCTGGACCATCGATCTGTTGACCGACAGGCCGGAAACCAAAGACGGCTGGTGGCTTCTGCAAACCAGGGCCGAGAATGTCGCAGGCGGCTATTCCAGCCAGGCGACCACCCTCTGGAATGCCGATCGACAGCCGGTGCTGGTCAGCCGGCAGAATGTCGCGGTGTTCATGTGAGAAACGTTCGGTGGACGATGGCCTGCATCGCGGTCGCGGTCATTGCCGCGACACTGCCCTCCGTCGTCTTCGCGCAGACACCGCAGGCGATGGCGGAGTATCGCCGCAAGCTCGCCGAATACACCGCCGTCCGCCAGCCGTTTGATGAGGCGGCGTCGGCCTACTGGACATCGATCAGCGACAAGCGGCGGACGCGGAACGCCAAGCGGCGCAACGGCGAGACCATCGTCGCCGAGGATTATGTGCTCACCCAGCCGCCGGTCTATAGCGGGCCGCCAAAGCCGGTCGATCCCTCAGCGCCGGACAAGCCGCCGTCAGAGCGCAAGCCGCTCCCGGTCGTGGCGGATTTTCTGAGCAATGCGCAGGAGCATTTTCAGTTCACGCCGCGCAAGCCCGCCACCGAGATCGAATACAAGCGCGCCTATGCGCAGGTGGCCTCGAGCTTCGGCCTGACCAAGGATCAAGCCGTGCGAATCTACAGCTTCGAATCCGGCGGCAACGGCAAATACGATGTGCAGGCCGGGCTGGAAGGCACCCGCCCCGGCGCCCGCGCGATCTCCACCGCACTCGGCTACAACCAGCTTCTGACCACCAACACCATCGACCTGCTTGCCGAACATGGCGGCATGATCCTCAAGACGCTCGGCGAAAAAATTCGTCAGGCGACGGGACCGCAGAAGGCCGCGCTGGAGCGCAAGACCGCCATCGTCCAGCAGATGATCGCGTTCTGCAAAACCGTGCCCAATGAATGGAGCGCCCACGAAAAGCTCGGCGTCACGCCGCGCGGCATCGCCGTCCACGCGCTCAACCTCGATGTCGATGTCGGGCCGCTGTTGCAGACGCTGAAGCTGATGGACTCGGTCAATTTCGCCAAGCGCAAGGGCTACACCGCGCCGCTCACCGCCGCCGAGCTTGAGATGATGAACCTGACCGGCGACGGCAACGGATTCGACATGGTGTCGATGCCGCAGGCGATGCGCATTGTGGTGCCGACGTCGAATTTCTTCCAGCGCAACGGCTATGAGCGCAATCCTGTGGCGATCCGCAACAACACCGTCGCCAAGCTGCTGGCGGCGACAGATGCGCGGATGGACAACCAGGTCAATCTTCAGGGCGCGAAGGATCTGGCCGCGGGGTTTTAGATTTTCACTGAGCGACTATTGACGATCACCCCACCCGACTGGCCTCCGGCCAGCCACCCTCCCCATTCAGGGGAGGGATGACTTCACGCGATGTCGCGTTCTTTCTTCTCCCTCCCCCTTGTGGGGAGGGTCGGCGCAAAGCGCCGGGGTGGGGGTAAGCAACGACACCCTAAACCCCGTCCAGAATGATGACCGTCGGCCTTTTCGGCAGCGTGTCGCGCGAGACCGAGAGCGACCGCTCCGGCCGGATGTCCATCTCGAACTGCCCGTTCATCCGCGCGATGAAATCGCTCAGCGGTGTTGCGAAGCGATGCATCGGCAGCACGATCGAGGAGCGCAGCCGCCGCGTGATCTCCGACATGCCGTCGAGCGACAGCGTGTACGTGCCATCGATCGGCACCATGACGATGTCGAGGCGGCCGATCGCGGCGTAGTGTGTTTCATCGAGCGGATGATGCAGATGGCCGAGATGGCCGATGCACAGACCCGCCACCTCGAAGATGAAAATCGAATTGCCGTCCTTCTGCATCACCGTGTCAGGACCGGACCGCCAGCCGCCGCGAATATCTGTCGGTACATTGCGAATCAAGGTATCGCCGACGACCAGCGCGTGACGCGCCGGGCCTTCGCCGTCGCCCCAGCCGCGCAGCACGTGGGCGATGCGCGGATCTGGGTTCAGCGTGTAGTGCGTCGAATGCGCCCGGTTCATGGTCACGACGTTGGGCGATTTACCCGCAGTGTAAGCGCCGCTGAAATCGGTGGCGATGGTGACGTTGCCGGGCGTCTCGATGATGTAGGTCGAATGCCCCGCGTAGGTAATGATCACCTCGCCCTTTTCCGCAGCGACCGTGGACAGGCTTGCGAACATGACGCGGGGAATGGACTGCGCGATCGCAAGGCACTCGCTCGGCTGCGGCTTGATCTGCGCAGTGCCGATATCGATAGGCAGAACGATGCCAATGAGTGCGAAGATCAGGCGCAATCGAGACATCGAAAGGCTCCCGTCGAGGCTCGGAGATGTCGCCGATCCTTTCAGGAAGCTGCGATCATCGCAATAACTACCGTCTCACGCTGCCGGTCGGGCATGCCGGGTTCACTGGTCCTTGATATGCTATCCGTGCTGCTTGCGGCGTCAGGGATACGGCTTATTGTCTCGATGGTCAGGGAACGGAAGCGCGATGCGCATATGTCTTGACGGAGGTCCGCATGCGAACATTCGTTACGCAAGCCATCGCGATCGCACTGTCCGTTACGCCGCTCCATGCCGCGCCGCCCGATAACGCGGACCCGGCATTGGCGCCGTGGTTCAAGGGTTTGAAACAGCCGGGAACGGGCGCGGAGTGTTGCTCGATCGCTGATTGCCGCGCCGCCGAGGTGCGGCGGGATAACCAGGGCTATGAGGTCAAGGTTGACCACAAGTGGCATGTCTCGTCGACGTTCTGGCTCCGGGTCCCGGCGGAGAGAATTCTCGATGAGCGTCACAACCCGACCGGGGGCGCAGTTTTGTGCTACACGCCTGAGGCGGGTATTCTCTGCTTTGTTCCGCCTCCCGAAAGCTAGGTTTCCCCGGAGCACGGCATGACTCTCGCAAACGATGTCGATTCGCTTCTTCAAAATCTCGGCGTTCCAAGCGATCGCTACACTCAAGGTTCACGCGCAGTGCGCTCACCGCTCACCGGCGAGACGATTGCCAGCGTGCAGGATGCAACCGCCGGCAGCGCGACCGAAGCGATCAGCCGGGCGCAAAATGCGTTCCTCGCATGGAGAACCGTTCCCGCGCCGCAACGCGGCGAACTCGTTCGCGTTCTCGGTAATGAACTGCGCGACGCCAAAACCGCGCTTGGACGCCTGGTCACCATCGAGGCTGGAAAAATCCTGTCGGAAGGACAAGGCGAGGTTCAGGAGATGATCGACATCTGCGATTTCGCAGTCGGTCTCTCGCGCCAGCTCTACGGCCTCACCATCGCGAGCGAGCGGCCCAACCACCGGATGATGGAGCAGTGGCATCCGCTTGGCCCCGTGGGGGTCATCACCTCGTTCAATTTCCCTGTTGCAGTCTGGGCGTGGAACGCCGCCCTCGCCCTTGTCTGCGGCAACCCGGTAATCTGGAAGCCATCGGAAAAGACGCCGCTGACGGCGATCGCCGTTCAGGCGCTGTTCGAGCGCGCGGCGGCGAAAATCAACGGCATACCGGCCGATCTCTCGACACTGCTGATCGGCGGACGAGACGTCGGCGAGCTATTGGTCGATGATCCGCGCGTCCCGCTGGTCTCGGCCACCGGATCCACCGCCATGGGGCGAATGGTCGGTCCGCGCCTGGCGCGGCGTTTTGCCCGGAGCATCCTGGAACTTGGCGGCAACAACGCCTCGATCGTGTGCCCGTCGGCCAACCTTGACCTCGCCGTTCGCGCCATCGCCTTCGCCGCCATCGGCACGGCGGGCCAGCGCTGCACATCGCTTCGCAGGCTGTTCGTTCATCACAGCGTTTACGATGCCTTTGTCGGGAGGCTGAAGCAGGTCTATGCGTCAGTCCGGATCGGCAATCCTCTCGCGAAAGATGACGTGCTTGTTGGGCCGCTGATCGACGAGACGGCCTTTTTGAAAATGCAGGAGGCGCTGGCGGAAGCGCGGACGTTCGGCGCAGAGGTTTTTGGCGGCGCGCGCATCGATGAAAAACAAAAACCCGTAGCGTATTATGTCACGCCTGCGCTGGCCGAAATGCCGGCGCAGACCGGGCCGGTGCGGCGAGAGACGTTCGCGCCGATTCTCTACGTCATGAAATATTCGGAGCTCGACAAGGCGCTGGCGCTGCACAACGACGTGCCGCAAGGGCTGTCATCCTCGATCTTCTCGACCGACATGCACGAGGTGGAGAAATTTCTCTCGGTGATGGGCTCCGACTGCGGCATCGCCAATGTCAACATCGGCCCATCGGGCGCAGAGATCGGCGGCGCATTCGGCGGCGAAAAGGAAACCGGCGGCGGCCGCGAGGCGGGGTCGGACGCATGGAAGGCCTATATGCGCCGGGTCACCAGCACCATCAATTTCGGCCACGACCTTCCGCTCGCCCAGGGCGTCCGATTCGATATCGATTGAGTGGGAGTGGAGAGAAATGGTGCCCAGGCAGCGCTATCAACTATTGAGATAACAGGGGTTTGTCCGCCGCAGTCTGTTACCCAAATTGGGTTGAATCATTCCCAATTTGGGTTGAAATTGACCCTTCCTCTGTTTACCCATATTGGGTAATATCAATCCCAAAATGGGTAAGATCGCACACAGTAAATCCGGACTCGCGAGCGCTTTATTTGCGCAAGTGCAGCTCCGTGTTCTGACGCTCCTGATCGGACAGCCCGAGCGGCAATACCACGCGTCCGAAATCATAAAGATTGTTCAATCCGGCTCAGGGGCTGTTCAGCGCGAGCTCGAAAAGCTCACCCATGCAGGCATTATTACCGCCACGCCATCGGGCAACCGGAAGATGTATCGGGCCAACAAGGAATCTCCGATTTTTGATGACCTTCGTGGTCTGATCATGAAGACGGTCGGTCTGGTTGAACCGATTCAAAGCGCCCTCAGGAAATTCCGGACCCAGATTCGCTTCGCATTTGTCTACGGATCGGTCGCGAAAGGTCTCGACACATCGAAAAGCGACATCGACCTGATCATCGTCGGCGACGATCTGTCCTATAGCCCCATCTTCAGCGCATTGCAGAAAGCAGAGCAGACCCTTCAGCGCCCGGTTAGTCCAAATCTTATGACGACGAAAGACTGGGCAAGGAAAATCGAAGACAAGAATCCGTTCGTGACAAAAATCATTCAGCAGCCAAAAATCTTCATCTATGGAGACGCGAATGAGCTCCAGGGAACTTAACAATCTCGTCAGGATCGAGCTTTTGAAGGTTGAGGCTGCCGATCAAAAAGAAATTGACGGCCTTCTGGCGTCCGGCCGCGCCCGCCTGACCGATGCGAAGAAGACGGGACTTTCCACGGAAAGCCGTTTCGATCTGGCGTACAGCGCGGCCCACGCGTTTTCGTTGTCGGCAATGCGATGGCACGGATACCGTCCGAACAACAAACGCTTTGTCGTTTTCTCGGCTCTCCCGCATACGCTCGGCCTTGATGCCGGAGTTTGGCGCGTTCTGGAAAAATGCCACACCAGCAGAAACTCCGTCGAATACGAAGGCTACTTCGACGTCGACGATCAGTTGCTTGCTGACTTGTTGAAGGCCACGGAAATTGTATTGCAGGAGGTCGAAAAACTAGGGCCTGTCCGCAAATAGCGATGCGGCCCGTCCTCATTTATTGAAGTGATGGTGCCCAGGGGCGGGATCGAACCACCGACACTGCGATTTTCAGTCGCATGCTCTACCAACTGAGCTACCTGGGCGCCGCCCCGAACGCTGCCCGGGGAGAGCGCCGGTTTATAGTGAGACGCGGCGGCGCTGTCCAGCCACCGGCGGAATTTTGAGGGGGGTGGCGCGCCGCGCGGCGGGCTCTCAAAATCCCACCGAATTCAAGGGCTTCGGCTGGGCTTGAAAACGCCCAAATGGCCTATTTCGGCTCGTCCGGTTCGTCCTCGTCGTCGCTCTCGCGCGCCGGGATGGCGTAGGACCCCGACAGCCAGCGATTCAGGTCGACGTCGCGGCAGCGTTCCGAACAGAACGGCTTGGACGCCTCGACCGGCGGCTTGCCGCAGATCGGACAGGGTCTCGCGGCGCGCGCGGTTTTCGCGCCATCAACTGGCATTCAGCCAGCCGAAGCGGATCGGAAAACCTTCGCCGCCGAGAAGCGTGGTCACTTCATAAAGCGGCAGTCCGACCACATTGGAGTAAGAACCAACCATCTTCACCACGAACGAACCCGCGATGCCCTGCACCGCGTAACCGCCGGCCTTGCTGCGCCATTCGCCGGAGCCGATATACGCCTGGATGTCGTCCTCGCTCAGCCGCTTGAACCGCACCCGCGTTTCCACCAGCCGCTGACGGAATGTTTCCTTCGGGGTCACGAGGCAGATCGCGGTGTAGACGCGATGATTGCGGCCCGACAGCAGCCGCAGACATTGCGAGGCCTCGTCCACCAGTTCCGCCTTCGGCAGAATGCGGCGGCCGACCGCGACCACGGTGTCAGCAGCAAGAATGTAGGACCCGCGGAGATCATCATCGAGTTGCACGGACTTGAGCGCCGCGTCCGCCTTGGCGCGGGCCAGACGGTTGGCGCAGGCGCGCGGCAGCTCGCCGCGCTTCGGCGTCTCGTCGACATCGGCGGGGCGCAGCGCATCGGGCTCGATACCGGCCTGATTCAAGAGGCTCAGGCGTCGCGGCGAACCGGAAGCGAGAACAAATTTGGGACGGCCTAACATGCGAGATTTGTCGTTCGGTCAGGGGTCAATGGGCGCGGAAACTATCCGAAGGGCGTGGTCCCGACAACAGCGCGGCGGCGTGTCCGGGTTGGATTTCTGACGATTTTGCCTACTCGTTCTTGATGGCCTTGGGCGCGAAACGCTCGCGGATCCGCCGCTGCAAACTGTCCCGAACATGCCGGTAGGCATCGAGCTGCAACTCGCGGCGGCCCTCGACGCCGACCGGATCGGGCGTCGGCCAGTATTCGACTTCGGTCGCCGAGGTCGCGGTCAGTTGCAGCGCCTTGTGATGCGCCTCCGGCGACAGCGTCACGATCAGATCGAAATTCAGGCCTTCCCAGTCTTCCAGATCGGCGACCGTCCACGGCTTGTGGTTGGAAATGTCGAGACCGATTTCCTTCATCACCGCCACCGCGAACGGATCGAGGTCGGCCTTGCTGACGCCCGCCGACTGCACATACAGCCCGCGCGGAATGAGGTGACGCAGCAGACAGGCTGCCGTCGGAGAGCGGACGCTGTTCTGCCCGCACATGAACAGAACCGCTTGCGGGGAACGCGCCGCCATTCGTCAGGCTCGCCCGCTAAGTTTGCGCATGACACGTTTCGGAGTCATGTACTGCCGTCGCCCTTCCAGTGCAGCACCGAGATCAGCGTGAACAGCCGGCGCGAGGTCTCGAAGTCGATGCGCACCTTGCCTTCAAGGCGCTCCATCAAGGTGCGTGAGCCTTCGTCATGGATACCCTTGCGGCCCATGTCGATGGCTTCGATCTTGTCGGGCGTCGCAGTGCGGATCGCCTGATAGTAGCTGTCGCAGATCATGAAGTAGTCCTTCACGATCCGGCGGAACGGCGTCAGCGACAAGAGATGCACAACGCAGGGCGCGCCGTCCTCGCGCTTGATGTCGAACATCAGCCGATTGCCGGTGATTCCGATGTGCAGCGTGAACGGGCCGGTGTGGTTGCCCTCGGGCACGAACAGATTCTTCTCGACGAGATCGTAGATCGCGATCGCGCGCTCGTGCTCGATGTCCGGCCCCGATCGCCCGATCGATTCCTCATCAAGCGTCACCGCGACCACGCGGTTGTTGGGATCCTGATCTGGCAGGGGCTTCTTGCTCATGAGAGATTAAGCCGCAATCCGACCGAGCGCGCATGGGCATCCAGCCCTTCGGCCTTGCCGAGCGTCATCGCCGCCGGTCCCAGGGCGCGAAGCTGCTCCGGTCCGCACTTCAGGATCGAGGTCCGCTTCATGAAATCCAGCACGCCGAGGCCCGAGGAGAAACGCGCCGAACGCGCCGTGGGCAAAACGTGATTCGAACCGCCGACATAGTCGCCGATCGCTTCCGGTGTATGGCTGCCCAAGAAGATCGCGCCGGCATTGCGGATACGCACGCTCAAGCCTTCGGGATCGGCCGTGATGATTTCCAGATGCTCGGCGGCAATCGCGTCGGCGAGCGCAATTGATTCATCGAGCGACTTCACCAGAATGATCGCACCGAAGTCATTCCACGAGGCGCGTGCGATCTGCGCACGCGGCAGTGTTGTCAGTTGGGCTTCGACAGCACGCGCGACGTCGTTCGCAAGCGTCTCGTCATCGGTAATCAGAATCGACTGCGCGTTGGCGTCGTGCTCGGCCTGCGCCAGCAGATCGGCTGCGATCCAGTCGGGATTCGCGGTGCGATCCGCAATCACCAGCACTTCGGACGGGCCGGCGATCATGTCGATGCCGACCTTGCCGAACACCAGCCGCTTGGCCGCGGCAACATAAGCGTTGCCGGGACCGACGATCTTCGCCACCGGCTTGATGGTGGCCGTGCCATAGGCCAGCGCCGCAACGGCCTGCGCGCCGCCGACGCGGTAGATTTCCGAGACGCCGCCGAGCTGCGCCGCCGCCAGCACCAGCGGATTGAGCTTGCCGTCCGGAGACGGCACCACCATCACCACGCGCCCGACCCCGGCGACCTTCGCCGGCACCGCGTTCATCAGCACCGATGACGGATAGGCCGCGGTGCCGCCCGGTACATACAGCCCGACGGCCTCGATGGCGCTCCAGCGCCAGCCGAGTTCGACACCCGCGGCGTCGGTGAAACGCTCGTCCTTCGGCAATTGCCGCTGGTGAAAAACCTCGATGCGATCGCGCGCGAACTTCAGGGCATCGAGCGTCGCAGTATCGCAAGCCTTCACCGCACCTTCGATTTCCACCGGTGTAATCCGCAATCCGGTTGCCGCCACATCGAGCCGGTCGAATTTCTTGGTCGCCGCGATCAGCGCTGCATCGCCATGCTTCGCCACATCGTCGACGATGGCGCGCGCGGAGGCGTCGATATCGGCGGAAACCTCCCGCTTCATGTCGAGAAAGGCGTTGAAGCGCTCGCTGAAGTCGGCGCTGTGGCTGGTGAGGCGGATCGGCATTCCAGGGTCCGGCAGGGGATCAATTAAAGGCGTGGTCATTGGCGCGATGCTAGTGTCCTGAATCCGAAGTTCGCCTCATTTTGCGGCACGCTCCATAGCGAACTTCGGATTCAAAAGGACACTAGGAATTATAGTTTCTAGTGTGGCTTTGGTTCGCAAGTCCGCTAAATGGACGTGCTGACAAATGTTGCGGACTTGCGAACCGCCACACTAGTCACCGTCAACCCATAACATTCCTGGAATGAAACCGCGAGCGGGACCGCCCGGATTGGTTGCTAAATGTCTGTGTGCGCAGGCAGATTGGGCTCTGCCGCCAGATCGCCGTCCGAGTTGTCCGGGCCCAGATCGGCCAGTTCGCATTCGAGGCACTCGACCTCGAGCCTGAGCACCCCGCCGGTAGCGAACAGCAGCAGCACCTGGCCGCCCGGTTTCTTGCCGGGATGGAATTCCAGCCCGAGCAGGGTCAGCGGGAGTTCCGGGGCCGTCATGTCGATCTCGCGCGACTGGCACGACAGCACGCGGTCGAAACGCAGCGCCGAGATCAGGCGGCGCGGAACGCAATCACCGGCGAGGATATCCTCGCAGTCTATCCGCCGCATGGCGACGACCAGACGCTTCTCGTTCTGCCGCCAGAGGATGTCGCCCGCGACCACCGCCGCATCCTGGATGTGGGCGGAGATCACCGCGAGATCGTCTTCATCCAGCGCGGCCAGCTTGCGCCGGGATACATTCTGCTGAGCCGTTTTGTTCTGAGACATGGCCCCCGCCGTTGTTTCAAGTGGGCATGATCTTTTCCGAAAACCGGCTTCCACTTTTCGGGATCATGCCCTGCATTACCCGCTGATGCGTTCGATGGTCGCGCCGCAGGCAGACAGTTTTTCCTCGAGCCGCTCGAAGCCGCGATCGAGATGATAGACGCGATTGACGGTGGTTTCGCCTTCCGCCGCCAGCGCCGCAATCACCAGCGACACCGAGGCGCGCAAATCCGTCGCCATCACCGGCGCGCCCTTGAGCTTGGCGATGCCGTCGATGATCGCGGTCTCGCCATCGAGGGAGATACGCGCACCGAACCGCGCCAGTTCCTGAACATGCATGAAACGGTTTTCAAAAATTGTTTCGGTGATGTGCGACGAGCCCTTGGCGCAGGCCATCAGCGCCATGAGCTGCGCCTGAAGATCGGTCGGGAAGCCCGGGAACGGCGCGGTCGTGACCTTGACCGGGGTGATACCCGCACCGTTGCGCGCAACGCGGATGCCTTCGTTGTTCGGCGTGATGGTGGCGCCGGCTTCCGTCAGCACGTCGAGCGCCGATTGCAGCAGTTCAGGCCGCGCGCCCGCGAGTTGGACATCGCCGCCGGTCATCGCCACCGCCATGGCATAGGTGCCGGTCTCGATCCGGTCCGGCAGCACCGTGTGCCGCGCACCGTGCAGCTTCTTGACGCCCTCGATTACGATCCGCGTCGTGCCGGCGCCGGAAATCTTCGCACCCATCTTGTTGAGACAGTCGGCGACATCGACGATCTCGGGCTCGCACGCCGCGTTCTTGATGACCGTCGTGCCTTTCGCCAGCGTCGCCGCCATCAACGCCACATGAGTCCCGCTGACCGTGACCTTGGGGAAATCGATCTCAGCGCCGACAAGCCCGCCGGGCGCTTTCGCGATCACGTAGCCGCCGTCGATCTGCAATTCCGCGCCGAGCTTCTCCAGCGCCATGATCAACAAATCGACAGGGCGCGTGCCGATGGCGCAGCCGCCGGGCAACGACACCTTGGCTTCCTTCATCCGCGCGAGCAGCGGCGCGATCACCCAGAAGCTGGCGCGCATCTTCGAGACCAGCTCATAGGGAGCGGTGGTGTCGATGATGTTGGCCGCGGAAATATGCAGCGTCTGGCCCTGATACTCATGGTCGCCCGGGCGCTTGCCCTTCGACATGATGTCGAGGCCATGATTGCCGAGAATGCGCTGAAGCTGCGCGACGTCGGCCAGGCGCGGCACGTTGTCGAGAATCAGCGTCTCATCGGTGAGCAGGCTTGCGATCATCAGCGGCAGAGCCGCGTTCTTCGCGCCGGAAATCGGAATGGTGCCGTTGAGTTTATTGCCGCCGACAATGCGAATGCGATCCATGCGAAACCTGCCCTGTTGCGGATAAAATGGCTTTTAGCGCGTTTCGGTGGAGGTGGAAACCGCGCGCCGGACGCCCCAAGAACCCCGGCGCTTCAGCTTAATACCTGAAAAATCGCTCGAATTGTGTCGGTTGGGCGGGGACAGAGGGCTTTCCGGCCGCCCGGCCCAACATGCGATCAGGCCCCGGCCTTGTGGATGTCTTCCATCTCAAGGATCGGTTTCGGATAGCCGCGCTTGGCAACGCTCAGCATGGCGCGGCCGAGTTCCTCGGTGGTGGTGACATAGTTCGGCGCGACCTGATGCAGGAAACTCAGCAGCGGCCCGGTCATGACATAGAGCGCCTGAACCCACGCCGTTTTCGACCGGACGCCGTGCAGCGGCTGGATCGCACCGGGACGGAACATGAAGGCCGCCTTGAACGGCAGCTTGAGCAGGTCGTTCTCGGTCTTGCCTTTGACGCGCGCCCACATCATGCGGCCCTGCTCGGTGCTGTCGGTGCTTGCGCCGGTGACATAGACGAAAGTCATGCCGGGATTGAGCCGCGCCAGCGGCCGCGCCGCCGCCAGTGTGATGTCGTAGGTCAGATGGCGATAACGCTCCTCGTCCAGTCCGAGCGAGGAGACGCCGAGACAGAAGAAGCAGGCGTCATAGCCCGTGATGTCTTTTTCAACGGCTGAGAAATCGAGAAAGTCCTTGTGCACGAGCTCGCGCAGTTTCGGATGCTGCTGACCGGTGGCGCTGCGGCCGACGGTCAACACCTCCGTCACATCGCCATCGCGCAGGCATTCGCGCAGAACGCCCTGCCCGACCATGCCGGTCGCGCCGAAGACAATGACTTTCATCGACGCTCCCGTTTAGACGTGCGTTAAGCCGTTTTGAAACGCCTGATGCCGAGGATGATCAGGCCGATGAAAAACAGCAGCACGATGCCCTGGGTGATTGCAAATGGCGGCTCGGCTCCGGTCGGCGCATAAACGTTCAGCAACGCGACCTTCTGGAACGACTGCGCGATCAGGACGAACACATTGAACCAGAGCGCGAGCATCGCGGTGACCACATAAACCGTGCGCCAGATACCGGCGAGGCCTTTTGCGTAGAGCGCGTAGACCGCGATCGCCAGCAGCACCAGCGAGATCAGCGCGACCATGTGCGACGGCAGCAGCTTGGTGAAGGGAAACAGAAAGCCGGTCGCATTGGTGAGGATGGTCAGGACGAGAAACCAGAGCGTCCAGCCGGGCAGCCGGTTCGAGGCGAGCATCCCGCCCACCACCACGAAGCCGAGGCCAATGGCGATCATGCAGATGATGAGATGAAGGACCGTGAAACCCGCTAGTGACATGCCCAAAATCATGGTGCGCGCCCGTTTAGAATGAATCCAAGGCTACATCATACGCAGGGCAGCGCAACAGAGGTTCCATTTCCGCACGCGGCGCGCTCACAAATTTTCGTGCTGATCAGCGATTGAGAAAATCCACCAGCTTCGGAATTACCTGACCGGGCGCCTCCTCCATCAGCCAGTGTCCGGAGCCTTTCACGATCACACCCTCGACATTGGTCGCGACCAGCTTGCCCTGTTCGATCAGGAAAAGCCCTCCCGCCTTCTCGCCGGAAAGCACGAGCATCGGCATCGGCAGCCTGGTCTTGGCAAAGCCGGCAAAATCGTCGGCATCCTTTTCGAACGCGCGGAAGACTTCCATCCCCGCCTTCATGTGTCCCGGCTGCGCATAGGCCTTGGCGTAGAACTTACGATCCTTCTGAGAGATCGATTTTGCCGGGTTGGCGGCGAAATCATTCCAGAAATGTTCGAGATAGATCCGTTCGCGGCCAGTCACCAGCGCCAGCGGCGTCTTGCCGTAGAAATGGAAGTGCCAGAGATCGCGCAGCAGCCAGACGTTCTTCCAGTCGCCGACGCCGGGCAGGAAGGCATCCATCAGCACGATGCGATCGACCTCGGCCGGATACTGCGCCGCATAGGCATAGGCGACCATCAGTCCGATGTCGTGGCCGACGATCTTGACCTTGGTGTATCCGAGGCTCTTCACCAGCGCGTGGATGTCCTGCGCCATTTGCTTCTTGGTGTAGCCGCCCTCAGGCGCATCGGATTTGCCGAACCCGCGCAGATCCGGCGCGATCACCGTGTGCTGGTTCGCAAGTCCGGGAAACAGCGGCCGCCACATGTGGCTGGTTTGCGCGTAACCGTGCAGCAGCACGACAGGATCGCCCTCGCCGGCGATCAGATAGTTCAGCTTGACGCCATTCACGTCGGCGGAGCGGCTCTGCGGCGCCGACTGCGCAGCCGCGGGACCGAATGACGCGAGAACGATGGATGCCGCCACTGCCGCGGCGCAGGCCGCGCCGCGAATGGCCCGTCGAAAATACTGCATGCTGAAATAACAAGAGGACCTGGCAACACACAGACCTGGCAACACACAGATTTGGCAAGCTCAGATCATCGGCAGGCGCAGTTCAATCATAACGCGGGATCGGACCGTTATGCGGGGTCTTGCGCTTCGACAGGTCGAACATGATTTCGTCGACGTAGCACCAGCCCCACCCCTCCGGCGGATCATAACCTTCGATAACGGGATGCTGCGTGGCGCGGAAATGTTTGGTGGCGTGCCGGTTCGGCGAATCGTCGCAGCAGCCGACATGGCCGCAGGTCCGGCAGATCCGCAAGTGCAGCCAGACGCTGCCGGTCTTCAGGCATTCCTCGCAGCCCAGCGCACTCGGAGTGACGTCCTTGATCTCCGCGATGTGCTTGCAGGGCATGTCATGGTCTCTTGGTGAGAGAGTTCTCCGGCGGTTCACAGGCTAATGAGGCTGCGCCGGTTTGTCGCCAAGAAAACCATGCAGCGCGGCCACGACCTGCGCACCTTCGCCGATCGCCCCGCCCATGCGCTTGACCGAGCCCGAACGCACATCGCCGACGGCGAAGACACCCGGCACCGATGTCTCCAGCCCCGAGACCGGCTTGCCTTCCTCACACTGCGAACCGGTCACCACGAAACCCGTGCGATCAAGCTCAACGCCGCAACCTTTCAGCCATGAGGTTGCAGGATCGGCGCCGACAAACAGAAACACGTTGCGGATGTCGCCCGCCGTCTCGATGCCGGTGCGGCGATTGCGCCAGTGCACCCGCTCGAGCCCGCCTTCCGCGCCCTCCAGCCTGACGATCTCGGTATGGATCATCAGTTCGATGTTCGGCGTCGCCATGATGCGGTCGATCAGATAGCGCGACATGCTGTCGGCGAGACCGCCGCTACGGATCATCATCCGCACCTTGCTGGCGTGGCTAGAGAGAAACACCGCAGCCTGCCCTGCGGAGTTGCCGCCGCCGACCAGAATGATTTCCTGCTGCGAACAGAGCTTCCCCTCGATCGGCGATGCCCAGTACCAGACGCCGCGTCCCTCGAACTTGTCGAGATTCTCGATGGTGGGGCGCCGGTAGCGCGCACCGCTGGCAACGACAATGGATTTCGCCTTCAGGAAATGACCGCATTCGGTCGTGAGCCCGAATGCACCGCCGCTTTTCGAGCAGTCGAGCGATTTCGCCTCGACCGGAATCATCAGGTCCGCGCCGAACTTCTGCGCCTGATTGTAAGCCCGCCCGGCAAGCGCCTGCCCGGAGATACCGGTCGGGAATCCGAGATAATTTTCTATGCGGGCGCTGGCGCCGGCCTGGCCGCCGAAGTGGCGTGCATCGAGCACCGCCACCGACAATCCTTCGGACGCCGCATACACCGCGGTCGCAAGTCCGGCGGGGCCGCCGCCGACGACGGCGACGTCATAGAGCTTGTCCCGGATCGGGCCGCCGATCATTCCCATCGCATAGGCAAGATCGACTTCGCTGGGATTGCGCAGGACGGTGCCGTCCGGGGCCACCACCAGCGGCAGATCAGTGGGTGACGGCGAGTAGCGCGCAATCAGATCTGCTGCGTCCGTGTCGTTGGCGGGATCAAGCACATGATGGGGAATACCGTTGCGCGACAAAAAGCCTTGCAGCCGCACGACGTCGCCCAGCGACGGCGAGCCGATCAGCACCGGGCCTCCGAGACCGGCCTGGATCAGGGCAACACGGCGCAAAATGAGTGCGCGCATGATGCGCTCGCCGAGATCGGCTTGGCCACAAGCAGCGCGCGCAGATTGGGCGGCGGGATCAGCAGCGTCTCAACGTCACCCTCGGCGGTGCCATCCACCAGCGCACGGCGGCCAGAAAGCTGTCCGATCTCGGCCAGAAACTGGCCCGGTCCCTGCTCGATCACCGGCGTGACATGACCCAGGCCGTCGCGCTGGCTGATGGCGACATTTCCCGAGAGAATAACGAACATGCCGGGGCCGACCTTGCCGGACTCGAACAGCAATTCGCCGTCCTTATGCTGACGCACCTCGCCGAACCGGCGCATGCGGCCGATTTCTGTTTCCGTCAATTTCGGAAACGTCTGCTCGAACCGGGGAAATGCCGCGTGCGCGGCGTCGGTTTGCGGGGCGCCCGTCCCAATTGCTGCTGCCTGGTCCGTCGCCATCTCACGCATCCTTATGTTCGAGCAGATCAGCGATATCCCTCGTTGGAGATCGCCTTCATCAAGCTAGTGATCCGGTTCTCACATTCGTACGGATCTTTCGCAGGCACTTTTACGAATGTCAGAATCAAAGGATCACTAGAATCATAAGTTTTCTAATGTCCTTTCGTATCCGACGTTCGCTCGGAAGACGCTGCGGAGCAAAGCGAACGTCGGATACGGGACACTAGATCGTGTCTGCCCGCCAAACAATCAAGCGATGGATGAAGGCGGCTGGTCAGGTGTCGCCGTCGCGCCGATGTGAGCCCGTGCCCGATGCATGGTCCCGCGCCTTCGCATCGTCATCGGGCGTGACGATCGCCATTCCGGCGCGGCCGCGGGCCTGCGACTTCCGCCGTTTCAAATTGTCGCGCAGCGCCGATTTCAGCCGCTCATTGCGGGCCGATTTGGCGTTGCGCTCATTTTTGACGTCGTCCGTCATGACAGGCCTGCTTGCAGGTTTCCTTGACCGGGTATCGCCGGTGTGAAGAACTATTTTATATCGAATCCGGCAGGCAATGTGACGGGGAGAATGTGATGACGGCTGACGCACAGGGGCTTGCGCCTTCAGCGCAGGAGACACTCAAGGGCTGGCATCGCTTCGTTGAAACCAAGAGCGAGGACGTGCTGCGGCCGCTTTTTGCGGAAACCACCGTGTTCCGTTCGCCGTTCGTGCATCTGCCGATTCCGGGACGCCCCGCCAGTGTGCTGATCCTCGGCGCGGTCGTGCAGATTTTCGAGAATTTCCGCTATCACCGCACCTTCGTGGCCGGGACGCACGATGTGGCGCTGGAATTCAGCGCCAATATCGGCGACCTGCAATTAAAAGGCATCGATCTGGTGAAATTCGATTCCGCCGGAAAAATCATCGAATTCGAGGTGATGATCCGGCCCTTCAAGGCCCTGGAGGCATTGAGCACCCAGCTGGGTGCCCGGATCGGCCCGGAGCTGGCCAAATACAAGCCTCCCAAGGCGGCATCTGCCTGAGTTCCGCTGCCGGGGACCAAGAACAGGCCGCTCAGTGCTTGCACCGCCAGTTGCCTTATGGCAAAGGAACGCGCGCCTTTAGAGGCTTTTCAGCTGATTCACGTACCTGGTACGGTTCTGGCTCTTTCTCGTCTGGCGTTCGCTGCCGTAGCTCAGTGGTAGAGCACTCCATTGGTAATGGAGAGGTCGACAGTTCAATCCTGTCTGGCAGCACCAGCCCTCTCAAAAGCCTCGCATTGCAGCCCTGCACGAAATTTTTGGCAGAAAACGCCCCCAGCTCCCGAAATTTTTAACCAGGCATCACGATACTCCGCCCGCGCGTGATTTTACGGGATCGGGGGATTCGTAATTATGGCTTTGCGGTTCAAGGTCGGAAATCTGTTTCGTTTCAAACTGCCCAGCCTGAAGCTTGGCGTCCGGGGGAGTCTCTTCCTGGCCTTTGCGGTCATCGCCGGCATGGCGATCGCCATCAGCGCGGGAGCGAGCCTGCTGCTTGGCCAGCTCGGCGGCATGATGAACGAACTGAGCAGCCAGAACATTCCCCGCCTGAGCGCAAGTCTCCAGTTGTCCGGGTTGAGCCAGAGCCTCGCCGCCCGCGGTCCCGCGATGCTGGCCTCGGACGATGAAAGCACCCTGCAATCCCGCACCCAGGGCCTGAAAGAGGTTCAGGCCGCGGCGCTGACGAAGCTTCAGGAGATCAAGACTCTCAAGGCCGATCCGAGCGTCGTGTCCGCGCTGGAAGAAAACGTCAAAATGCTCGACGACACCATCAACAGCCTGCGCGCGGCTGCGAAGGAGCGGCTGGATCTGGCCGCCGAGCACAACAAGAAGTTCGAGGCCGCCCGCGCCGCCCATAGCGCCGTCGTCAACATCATCAGCAGCGCGGCGGAAGATGCAAAAGCTTCCGTCAATTCGGCGCTGGTGAATCCGAATGCCGAGCCGAAGGAAGCCATCAAGGCCATGCGCGGCGTCGATATGCTGGCCAGCCTGCTGGCCGACGTCAATTTCGCCGCGAGCAACATCAGCGCCGCTGCAAACGCCAACAACGCCGAGACGCTCAGCGATCAGGAATATGCATTCTCGGTGACGTACGACAGCATCGAGATCTCCCTCAAGGCGCTCGGCCATGCCGGCGACGGCGACAAGCTGAAGGACGCCGTCACGCAGATGATGGCGTTCGGCAACAAGAAGAACGGCCTTTTCAAGCTGCGCCAGAAGGAACTGGATTCCGCCGATTACGGCCGGCTTATTCTGGAAGAGACCGGCAAGCTCAACCGCGGCCTGGAAATGAGCATCAAGCGGCTGGTCGATGACGTGCAGGTGGCGACGGATGCCGCAGCCGCCAGGGCGAACAACACGATCACGCTGGGAACGACGACCATGCTCGCGCTCGGCGTGCTCACGCTGGTCGGATCGGCGCTGTTCGTCTGGCTCTATGTCGGCCGCAACATCCTTGGCCGCATCGGCAACCTGCAGGACGTGATGCGCCGCCTGTCCGAAGGCGATCTCAATGCCGAAGTGAAGCGCGGCCGCCAGCAGGACGAAATCGCCGTCATGGCCGACTCGCTGGAAGTGTTCCGCGACAGCATGATCCGCTCGCGCACGCTGAGCAGCGAACAGGACCAGGACCGTCTCGCCAAGGCCGAACGCGCGTCGCGCATCGAAAAGCAGATCGTCAGCTTCGAGGACAAGGTCCGCACCGCGCTCGACAGCCTGATGACCTCCGCCAATGTGATGCAAGCGACGGCGGAGAGCATGTCAACATCCGCCGAACATTCCAGCGCGCTGGTGAACACCGTCGCGTCGGCTGCCGAAGAAACTTCGGTCAACGTGCAGACGGTCTCCGCCGGTACCGAGGAATTGTCATCGTCGATCCAGGAGATCAGCCGTCAGGTCACGAGTTCGACCAAGATCGCCGCCAACGCCGTCACCGAAGCCGGCAAGACCGACACGACCATGCAGGGTCTTGCCGACAACGCCAACCGCATCAGCAGCGTCGTCGATCTGATTCAGGAGATCGCGTCGCAAACCAACCTGCTCGCGCTCAATGCCACCATCGAGGCCGCGCGTGCCGGCGAAGCCGGGCGCGGTTTCGCGGTCGTGGCATCGGAAGTGAAAAGCCTCGCCGAGCAGACCGCGAAGGCGACCGACGAAATCCGCACCCAGATCGCGAGCATGCAGAACGTCACGGCATCGGCGGTCAGCGCCATCCGCAACATCGGCTCCACCATCGGCGAGATCAACGAGGTCACCACCGCCATCGCCGCGGCCGTCGAGGAACAGGGTGCGGCGACCCGCGAGATCGCGCGCAACATCCAGCACGCCGCAAGCGGCACCCAGGAAGTCTCGAGCAACATCGTCGGCGTGAGCCGTGCCTCGAGCGAGGCTGGAACCGCAGCCGGCGAAGTGCTGAATGCATCGAACGAACTTCGCCACGAAGCCGATACGCTGCGCGCTGAAGTTGACGCCTTCCTGCTCAACATCCGGGCTGCATAATTGCGTTTATGCGCTATGCCGTGAGGCATAGCTGGTTCGCCCGGCGGCCGGGGCCCAGATTGACTCTTCTGGGCCCTCATGATCCTTGGTAACCTCTCAGGACATGGAAGAAGCGGGTTGCCTCAGAGCATCTCGTGCTGTCCGCCAGAACGAGACTTTAGGTTTCGCACGCAAGGGGTTAGCGCATGAGCATAGTGCCGGGTTCGGATGTGAAGGGCGGGATGTCGGTCGGGCGCGATGCGCTGATCGAGCCGCGCAACGACTGGACCCGCGCGGAAGCGCAGGCGCTGTACGATCTCCCCTTTGCGGATCTGATCTTCCAGGCGCAGAGCATTCACCGCCGCAACTTCGATCCCAATCACGTCGAGACCGCGAGCCTGCTCAGCATCAAGACCGGCGGCTGTCCGGAGGACTGCGGTTACTGCTCGCAGAGCGCCAAGTACGACACCGGCCTCAAGGCGTCGAAGCTGATGGATCACGACGATGTCGTGGCCACGGCGAAGCGCGCCAAGGAAGCCGGCGCAGAACGCTTCTGCATGGCGGCGGCGTGGCGCAACCCGAAAGACAAGGATCTCGACAAGGTCTGCGACATGGTCAGCGCCGTGAAGGATCTCGGCATGGAGACCTGCGTCACGCTCGGCATGCTGACCGATGCACAGGCGAAGCGCCTTCAGGAAGCCGGCCTCGACTTCTACAATCACAATGTCGACACCTCGCCGGAGTTCTACGGCAAGATCATCACCACGCGCACGATGCAGGATCGCATCGACACGCTGGCATCTGCACGCGAAGCCGGCCTCAAGGTCTGCTGCGGCGGCATCATCGGCATGGGCGAGCAGGTCGATGACCGTCTCGGCATGCTGGCGCTGCTGGCGAACCTTCCCGAGCATCCGGAGAGCGTTCCGATCAACATGTGGAACGAGGTCAAGGGCGTGCCGGTCAACGACACCGCCGAGCGTCCCGATCCGATCGCGCTGGTGCGCATGATCGCGGTCGCGCGCATCATGATGCCGCGCAGCGTCGTTCGCCTGTCGGCTGGCCGCCAGTACATGACCGACGAATTGCAGGCGCTGTGCTTCGTGGCCGGTGCAAATTCGATCTTCATCGGCGACGTGCTGCTGACCACGAAGAACCCGCAGACCGTGCGCGACGCCGATCTGCTCGATCGCCTCGGCATCAAGTCGAAGCTCGACGACGCGAAGCCGCACAACCACACACATGTGGACGCAACGCCAGCCGCAGCCACGGTGTCCGGCGCAGCCGCTTCCTGACGCTGTTTGAAACGCCAAGGAAGCACCAAGGCATGGCTGCCTGCATGGCAACCATGCCGGCGCGCCTCGTAAAACGTGAGTTTTGGCTGGCCGGAACACTAGTGATCCGGTTCTGACATTCGTATCATTTCTCGGCGGCACCTTTTACGAATGTCAGAACCGAAGGATCACTAGAACTATAGTTTGCTAGTGTCCTTTCGTATCCGACGTTCGCTCGGAAGACGCTGCAAAGTGAGGCGAACGTCGGATACGGGACACTAGCGCGGCACCGATTGCCGCGTTAAGCCGGACCTTGAAAAACACGATTGCGAGACGATGCACACCAGGACCGCCACCTTGCCCGCAGCCGCCGATGGCCTGCGCTATCCCTTCGAGACCCCGCCGAAGCCGGACGAGGCAATCGAGGTCGCGCCCGGGTTGATGTGGGTCCGGCTGACGCTGCCGTTCCGTCTCAACCATGTGAACATCTATCTGCTCGCTGACGGCGACGGCTGGGCGATGGTCGACACCGGCATCGGCAACGAAGCCACCATCGCCGCATGGACGACGCTGTTTGAAGGGCCGCTCAAGGGCTTCAAGATCACGAAGCTGATCGTCACCCACGCGCATCCCGATCATGTCGGTCTCGCGGGATGGATCGTCGAGCGTTTCAATTGTCCGCTCCACATGTCGCAGGTCGAATACCTGCAAGCCGCGTATCATCAGCATCGCGGTTCGCCGGAGCGCAAGATGGCGCAACGTCTTTTCTTCCGGCGCCACGGCATGAACGAAGAGATCACCGAAGCGCTGCTCGGGCGAGGCATGGACTACCTCGCGCGCGTGTCGATACTTCCGGCCTCCTACAGCCGCCTGTCGAAGGGCGACGACATCGCGATCGGGTCGCGAAAGTTCAAGGTCATCACCGGCGGCGGTCATGCGCTCGATCAGGTGATGCTGTATTGCGCGGCTGACAACATCTTCCTGTCGGCGGATCAGGTGCTGAGCAAGATCTCGCCGAATGTCAGCGTCTGGGCGGTCGAGCCCGAGGCGAATTCGCTCGGGGAATATCTCACGTCGCTATCTGAACTGAACGGCCTGTTGCCGGACGATGTGCTGGTGCTGCCGGGACACGGCGTGCCGTTCTACGGCGTGAAGACCCGCATCAAGCAGCTTGCCGATCATCACGAAGAGCGCTGCCAGTTGATCGCCAATGCCTGCCGCACGTCGCCGAAGACTTCGGCGGAGCTTGTGCCGGTGGTGTTCCACAAGCATGTTCTCGACGCCCATCAGACCGGCTTCGCCGCCGGCGAACTGATCGCGCATGTCAATCACATGCTGGCGCACGACCGTCTGAAATCCAATGTCGGCGCGGATGGCGTGCTGCGCTTCACCGCGACCTGATCTCGGTACCGGCATGCGGATTGGCTGGATTGATCTCGATCAACTCCTCGCCAGCCGCATAGATGACCGGCGAAAACGGCCTCGACATTAAACCTGGAAAAGCTCTAAAAAGACCCTGCGCGCGACAGAAGACCCCTCGGTAAATCCTTGGGCCGGCTGCCGTAATCCGGGTCCCCATCCAGGGTTTTTGTGATGGATTACAACAAGTTCTTCGACGATGCCCTCGGCCGCCTTCATAACGAGCGGCGCTACCGCGTGTTCGCGGACCTGGAGAGGATCGCAGGCCGCTTTCCGCACGCTGTGTGGCACTCGCCCAAGGGCCAGCGCAACGTCGTGATGTGGTGCTCCAACGACTATCTCGGCATGGGCCAGCATCCCAAGGTGGTGGGCGCGATGGTCGAGACCGCCACCCGCACCGGGACCGGCGCCGGCGGCACCCGCAACATCGCGGGCAACAACCATTCCCTGATCCAGCTTGAGCAAGAGCTCGCGGATCTGCACGGCAAGGAAGCGGCGCTGGTTTTCACCTCGGGCTATGTCTCGAACCAGACCGGCATCGCGACTCTGGCGAAGCTGATTCCGAACTGCCTGATCCTGTCGGACGCGTTGAACCATAATTCGATGATCGAGGGCATCCGCCAGTCGGGCACCGAATACATCGTGTTCCGCCACAACGACGTTGCACATCTCGAAGAGTTGCTGCGCGCCCATCCGGGCCGCCCGACGCTGATCGTGTGCGAAAGCCTTTACTCGATGGACGGCGACGTGGCGCCGCTGGCGAAGATCTGCGATCTCGCCGAGCGCTATGGCGCGATGACCTATGTCGACGAGGTCCATGCGGTCGGCATGTACGGCCCGCGCGGCGGCGGCATCGCCGAGCGCGATGGCGTGATGCCCCGGGTCGATATTCTGGAAGGCACGCTGGCCAAGGCGTTCGGCTGTCTCGGCGGCTACATCGCCGGCAGCGCCAAGGTGGTCGATGCGGTCCGCTCCTATGCGCCGGGCTTCATTTTCACCACTGCACTTCCGCCGGCGATCTGCTCGGCCGCGACCGCTGCGATCAGGCATCTGAAATCATCGAGCTGGGAGCGCGAGCGTCATCAGGACCGCGCTGCGCGGGTGAAAGCCATTCTCACCGCCGCCGGTCTGCCGGTGATGTCGAGCGACACCCATATCGTGCCGCTGTTCGTGGGCGATCCGGAGCGCTGCAAGAAGGCCTGCGATCTCTTGCTGGAGCAGCACGGCATCTACATTCAGCCGATCAACTACCCGACGGTGCCGAAGGGGACCGAACGCCTGCGCATCACGCCGTCGCCGTATCATGACGACGCGCTGATCGATGGACTTGCCGAGGCGCTGGTTCAGGTCTGGGAGCAGCTCGAACTGCCGCTGCATGCCAAGCCCATGGCTGCTGAGTAAATCGCGGCTGAATAACTCGCCACGCCCTTCTGGTTTTAGACGGCTCTGACGAGCTGCCGTGCCGCGGCCGGCGCGTTCGATAGCACGATCCGCATCAGGTCGGCGGCATTCCGCGCGCCCAGTTTATCCATGATACGCGCGCGATGAACCTCGATGGTACGCGGGCTGATGCCCAGCCGCCGTCCCGCCTCCTTGTTGGATGCGCCGTGGGCGACCTGCCCCAGCACGTCCCGCTCGCGCCGGGTGAGAAGCTCGATCCCCGGAAAATCGGCGAGACCATCGATGTGACCGGCGGCAGTCTGGCGATAAAACAGAACGGCCTCGCGAACGCGCTCGATCATGGCGCCGGCGGAAAATGGCTTTTCAAGAAAATCCAGCGCCCCGAGCTTCATGGCTTCCACCGCCATCGCGACGTCGGACTGACCGGAGATCACAAAGACCGGTGGCGCAAAATGGATGTCGGCAAGCTGCCTCAGCACCGCGAGGCCGGAACGGCCCGGAAGCTGAAGATCGAGGATGACGCAAGCCGGTCCGGACGATTGCAGCCAATCGAGGAACGACTCTCCGTCTGCGAACGCCTCCGGGGCAAAGCCCTCGATTTTCAGCAGCAGCGATAGCGCGTCACGAACCGATGGATCGTCGTCGATGATGGCGATCGGAGCATCCCGGATAGGTAGCATCTGGCCCATGACCCGCCCCTTGGTGCGTTACATTGGCAATACAACCATTACGGGTAGTACCTGATTCGGCCTGATGTGCCAATATTTTTGTCCGCTCAGCGGACGGCGTCTCACTCCGGGTGCGTGTGACAGCGGACCGGGTTAAGGTCGCACCGGGCGTTGCCAGGCATGATCCCGAAAAGTGGGAACCGGTTTTCGGAGAGGATCAGGCCCTAACGTCAGGGATCGCTTCGATGCTGCATGACTGGGGCGTGATCGCAGCCGCCTTCGGCTACATCGGCCTGCTGTTCGTTGTCGCAAGCTACGGCGAGCGGCTGACGCAGGTTCAGCGCGGCCGCCTCGGCACCATCATCTATCCGCTGTCGCTTGCGATCTACTGCACGTCCTGGACGTTCTTCGGCTCGGTAGGCCTCGCGACCCGGACCAGCGTCGAGTTTCTCGCGATCTATGTCGGCCCGATCCTGATGATCGCGTTCTGCACGCCGCTGCTGATGCGCGTCATTCAACTGGCGAAATCGCAGAACATCACCTCGATCGCCGACTTCATCGCCGCGCGTTACGGCAAGAGCCAGGCTGTCGCCGCGACCGCCGCCGGCATCGCCATCATCGGCTCGGTGCCCTACATCGCGCTGCAATTGAAGGCCGTCGCATCATCACTGGAAACAATCCTCAATCAGGATCAGGACGTCTCCAGCATCCCCTATATCGGCGACATCGCCTTCATCGTCACCATTACGCTCGCCGCTTTCGCGGTGCTGTTCGGAACGCGTCAGACCGACGCCACCGAACATCAGCATGGCCTGATGCTCGCGGTCGCAACGGAATCGCTGGTCAAGCTGGTGGCCTTCATTGCGGCGGGCGTGTTCGTGACCTTCGTGATGTTCGGGCCGTCCGATCTGTGGGATCGCGCCATGAAGACGCCGGAGGCGGTGCGCGCCATCGAAACCGCGCCGTCGATCGGCAACTTCGCCGCCATGACGCTGCTGTCGTTTCTGGCGATCATGCTGCTGCCGCGGCAATTCCATGTCAGCGTTGTCGAGAACTCGACCGAGGCCGAAGTTCGCCGCGCACGCTGGCTGTTTCCGCTGTATCTGGTCGCGATCAACCTGTTCGTGATTCCGATCGCGATTGCCGGCCTTGTCACCTTTCCGTTCGGTGCATCCGACAGCGACATGTACGTGCTGGCGTTGCCGATCCAGGCCGGCGCCACATGGCTCAGCGTGGTCGTGTTCATCGGCGGTCTGTCCGCCGCCACCGCCATGGTGATCGTGGAATGCGTGGCGCTCGCCATCATGGTGTCGAACGATATCGTGGTGCCGCTGGTGTTGAAGCGGCGGCCTGCGGCGCAGGCCGGCAAGGCAAATTTCGGCGGCTTTCTGCTTAAAGTGCGCCGCGTCGCGATCTTCGCCATCATGGCGATGGCGTATCTCTACTATCATGCGCTCGGCAATGCGCAGCTCGCCGCCATCGGCCTGCTGTCGTTCGCCGCCGTCGCCCAGCTCGCACCGGCCTTTTTCGGCGGACTGTTCTGGCGGCGCGCGACCGCACGCGGCGCCATGGGCGGCATGATGATCGGCTTCGCGGTGTGGGCCTACACGCTGTTCCTGCCGAGCTTCGCCGACGTCGATCCGCGCGGCGTGATCTGGCTGAAGGAAGGGTTGTTCGGCATCGCGGCGCTGCGGCCGCGGGCGTTGCTCGGCACTGAAATGGCGCCGCTGATTCACGGCGTTTTCTGGAGCCTTTCGCTCAATCTCTTGACCTATATCGTGCTGTCGCTACTGCGCCAGCCGACATCGATCGAACGGGTTCAGGCCGATCTGTTTGTGCCGAACGAACTGGCGCCGATCGCGCCGAATTTCCGGCGCTGGCGCACCACGGTGACGGTGCAGGATCTGCTCACCACGGTCGCGCAGTATTTCGGCCCGGAACGCGCGCAGCAGTCGTTCGAAACCTTCGCTGCCAGCCACCACGTCAATATCGATCGCGCGGCGCCCGCGGATTTCCGCCTGCTGCGCCATGCCGAACATCTGATCGCGTCGTCAATCGGCGCGGCGTCGTCGCGGCTTGTGCTGTCGCTGCTGCTGCGCAAGCGTGCAGTGTCCGCCAAGGCCGCGCTCAAGCTGCTCGACGATGCGCACACCGCGCTGCACTTCAATCGCGAGATGCTGCAAACCGCGCTCAACCACGTTCGGCAAGGCATCGCGGTGTTCAATCCGGAACTGCAACTCATCACCTCGAACCAGCAGTTCGGCGAGATTCTCGACCTGCCCGCGCAATATTCGCAGATCGGCATTCCGCTGGTCGAGATTCTTGAATTCATCGGCAGCAACGGACAGGACGAGAATGCCGATCCCGTCATGCTGCAACGACGACTGGCTGCGTACACCACCGAGGGCGAGCCCTATCTGGAGCGGCTGACCGATCGCAACATGGTTGTGGAGGTCCGCGCCAACCGCATGCCGGGCGGCGCGCTGGTCATCACCTTCTCCGACATCACGCCGAGTTTTGAAGCGGCGGAAGCGCTGGAGCGCGCCAACGCGACGCTGGAGAAGCGTGTGCGTGAACGCACCGAGGAACTGACGCGGCTCAACAGCGAACTTGCGCGGGCCAAGAGCACCGCCGAGGAAGCCAACATTTCCAAAACCCGCTTCCTTGCGGCGGCCAGCCACGACATTCTGCAACCGCTGAATGCGGCGCGGCTTTATGTCACCAGCCTCGTCGAGCGGCAGGACGGCGGCGAGGACGCCCGTCTGGTCGGCAACATCGACGACTCGCTGGAAGCCATCGAGGAAATCCTGGGCGCATTGCTCGACATCTCGCGGCTCGACTCCGGCGCCATGACGCCGTCGATCTCCAGCTTCCGCATGAGCGACCTGATGCGATCGCTGGAAGTGGAGTTCACGCCGATCGCAAAGGCAAGAAAGCTGAAGCTCACCTTCGTGCCCTCCTCGCTGGCGGTGTCCTCCGATCGCGTGCTGCTGCGGCGGCTGCTGCAAAACCTGATCTCGAACGCCATCAAGTACACGCCCAAAGGACGTGTTCTGGTCGGATGCCGCCGGAGGGGCAAATCGCTGGAAATCGGGATCTACGACACCGGCCTCGGCATTCCGATTCCGAAGCGCGCCGAGATCTTCAAGGAGTTTCACCGCCTCGATCAGGGTGCCCGGATCGCGCGCGGATTGGGACTCGGCCTGTCGATTGTCGAGCGGCTGGCGCGGGTTCTGAACCACCGCATCGTGGTCGATTCGAACCGCAGTGGCGGGTCGCGGTTCTCGGTGACCATGCCGATTGCAAAGACCGTCACGCATACGGCGACAGTGGCCGGCGCCAACATACCGTCCAAGGCGCCGATGAGCGGCACCCTCATCGTTTGCATCGAGAACGACCGCGCCATTCTCGACGGCATGAAGACGCTGTTGACCGGCTGGGACGCCAAGGTGATCGCCGCTGTCGATCCGGTGACCGCCGCTGAGGCCATTGCCGCGACTAATGAGCGGGTGACCGGATTGCTGGTCGATTATCATCTCGACCGCGGCAACGGCATTGCCGCGATCCGCGACATTCGTCAGCGGTTCGGCGATGGAATTCCAGCCATTCTGATCACTGCGGATCGCAGCCCGCATGTGCGCGATGCCGCACGCGAAGACGGCATCGTCGTGCTCAACAAGCCGGTCAAGCCGGCGGCGCTGCGCGCGCTGCTCGCACAGTGGCGTGCCCAGCAGGTGGTAGCGGCGGCGGAGTAGAACCCGGTCGCGGTTAAGTCGGCGCGTGATCGGCCAGCGTCAGGCCCGTGGCTGCTTCCAGTTCCGCGATCGCCTGCGGGCCGTCGATCACCTTGATGGTGGTCATGCCCATCTCCCGTGCGGGCTTCAGGTTGACGCCGAGATCGTCAAGATAGACGCACTTGTTCGGATCGACACCCAGCGCCTCGACCATCATCCGGTAGATGCGTGGATCGGGTTTGCGCAGGCCGATCTTTGCCGACTCGATGACATGATCGAACAGCGCCATCGTCTCCGCGACGTAGAGCGCACGGCCGCTGGAACTGCCGATGGCGTTCGCCGGAAGATTGTTGGTGATGCAGCCGGTCTTGAAATGCTGCTTCACCCGCCGCAACGCCTCAACCATCTCCGGCCGCGGATCGCCCGACAGCAGCGGCACAACATCCCGTCCCCGCACTTCGGCGCCGAGCGCCAGCGATTCGGCGGCGAACAGTTCATCGAAGGTCGCGAGATCCACTTCGGCGCGCTCGAACTTCGCCCACGCATTCTCGAAGTGGTTCGCGGCGTTGGTCCGCCGGATAATATCGACGGGAAGGCCGCGCTCTTTTTCAAACCGCGCAAAGGCCTCGAACGGCGACGTGGTCAGCACCCCGCCAAAATCCCAAATCACTGCCTCAATCATGATCCATCGCTTTTGCCGGAGGTGTTCGCGCAGCCAGCTACTGCTTCGCCGGGTCGGGCTGTTTCCACTCTCCGCCTGCGATTTTCGCGGCGGCGATCACGGCCTGGGTCCGGCTTTCGACGCCAAGCTTTTGCAGAATGGCGGACACGTGCGCCTTGATGGTCGCTTCCGACACGCCAAGCTCGTAGGCGATCTGCTTGTTGAGCAGGCCTTCCGACAGCATCATCAGCACCCGCACCTGCTGCGGCGTCAGTGTCACCAGCCGGTCACGCAATTTGGTCATGTCAGGATCGGCAGCCGCGGAGAGATCGACATCGGCCGGAACCCAGACGTCGCCGTTCATCACCTTGCCGATCGCCTCGCGCAATGTCTCGACGCCAAAGCGCTTGGGAATGAAGCCGGACGCGCCGAAGTCCATCGAGCGGCGGATGGTGCCGGCATCGTCGCTGGCCGACACGATGACCACCGGGATCGCCGGGAATTGCGCCCGCAGATAAATCAGCCCGGAGAAGCCGCTGATTCCCGGCATCGACAGATCGAGCAGGATCAGATCGACGTCGGATTCGCGCTCGAGCAGCGCCGTTAACTCCTCAAACGACCCCGCCTCGTCGACCCGCGCCGACGCGACAACGGTCGCGACTGCTTGTCGCAGGGCGTCGCGAAAGAGCGGATGATCGTCGGCGACAACGAGATGTGTGCTGGTAGCGATGGTCATTTATTCCGCATGCAATAGCTGATTAGACCCAACAACGATATTGAATTCGAGTGTTTACCGTGCCGTTCAGTCATGCAACCGGGGAACAAAAACAACAAGCTCACGGTCGCTGATCGCAATGATTGTGCACTGCACGGTGTCCCCTTCTGCCCATTTTGCTGGCCGAAAGTCTTATAGGGCCGAGTTTCACGCCGATGTTACCTTGATTGCGAACTTCTCGCACTTTTTCAGCCGGCGAAAGAGCGGCGCGCAGAAGCGAATTTTTCAGCAACACGTTTGGGGAGCATTGAAATGGCCACCATCACTACGACCTCGCCGCGAGCGGGCGGCATGACGAAGGACGAACGTTTCGTCATCTTCGCATCGTCACTCGGCACCGTCTTCGAATGGTATGATTTTTATCTTTACGGATCGCTCGCCGCGATCATCGGCGCGCAGTTCTTCAGCGCCTATCCGCCGGCGACCCGCGACATCTTCGCGCTGCTGGCGTTCGCCGCCGGCTTCCTCGTGCGTCCGTTCGGCGCCATCGTGTTCGGCCGCATCGGTGACATCGTCGGCCGCAAGTACACCTTCCTGGTCACGATCCTCATCATGGGCCTGTCGACCTTCATCGTCGGCCTGCTCCCGAACGCAGCCACCATCGGCATCGCAGCTCCTATCATCCTGATCATTCTGCGCCTGCTGCAGGGCCTCGCGCTCGGCGGCGAATACGGCGGTGCGGCCACCTACGTCGCGGAGCACTCGCCTCCCGGCAAGCGCGGCTACTACACCTCGTTCATTCAGACGACCGCCACGCTCGGCCTGTTCCTGTCGCTGCTGGTCATTCTCTTCACCCGTACCATTCTTGGTGAAGCTGACTTCGCAGCTTGGGGCTGGCGCATTCCGTTCCTGCTCTCCGTCGTTCTGCTCGGTGTTTCCGTCATCATCCGGCTGAAGCTGAACGAATCGCCGGTATTCCAGAAGATGAAGGAAGAGGGCAAGGGCTCGAAGGCGCCACTGACCGAATCCTTCGCACGCTGGAGCAACGCCAAGATCGTGCTGATCGCATTGTTCGGCGGCGTGATGGGTCAGGGCGTGGTCTGGTACACGGGCCAGTTCTACGCGTTGTTCTTCCTGCAATCGATCCTGAAGGTGGACGGCTACACCGCGAACCTCTTGATCGCGTGGTCGCTGCTGCTGGGTACCGGCTTCTTCATCGTGTTCGGCGCGCTGTCGGACAAGATCGGCCGCAAGCCCATCATCCTCGCAGGCTGCCTGATCGCGGCACTGACCTTCTTCCCGATCTTCCGCATGATCTCCAGCAACGCCAATCCGCAGTTGGAAAAGGCCATCGAAACCGTGAAGGTCGCGGTCGTTGCCGATCCGAAGGGCTGCGGCGACTTGTTCAACCCGGTCGGCACCCGCGTGTTCTCGGCGCCTTGCGATCTTGCCCGCGACTTCCTCGCGAAGTCCTCGGTCAAGTACGACACCGTTACCGGAGCACCTGGTTCACCCGTGCTGATCAAGATCAACGGAACGGACGTGCCTTACACCACGCCGGCAGCGTCTAACGCTGGCGCAACCGCAGCCCTTCAGGCTGCCGGTTATCCGAAGCCCGGCGCCAATCCGACGCTCGTGAAAATGTCGAATCCATTCGACATTTTCAAACCGCAGGTGGCCGCGATCATCGGACTGTTGTTCGTCCTCGTGATCTACGTCACCATGGTGTACGGCCCGATCGCTGCGATGCTGGTCGAACTGTTCCCGACCAAGATTCGCTACACCTCGATGTCACTGCCCTACCATATCGGCAACGGCTGGTTCGGCGGTCTGTTGCCCGCGACGTCATTCGCGATCGTGGCATCGACCGGCGATATCTACGCAGGCCTCTGGTATCCGGTGATCTTCGCATTGATCACCGTGGTGATCGGCTTCTTCTTCCTGCCGGAAACCAAGGACGTCGATATCAGCAAGTAACGATTGAAAGTCAGGCGGCTCATTCCGCCTGACTTTTCAAACACAACGGCCGCGGATCGCTCCGCGGCCGCTTTTTTTTGCGACATTGAATCTCAGATTTTCTCAGATTTTTTCTGACAGTTTTTTCTGCATCCGGTTGGCCATTTCGATCAGCCGCTCCCAGACCCGCTCAATCAGCGCCATCAGCTTCTCGTGCTCAGGCGGCAATTGCAGTTCGATCTTTTTGTCGGGCGAGGCTTTGCCGTCGGGCGAGGCCTGCGCGCTCTTCTTCGAATCTTCCTTGGCCAGCGGCGCATCGGTCTTGCCGCTGACGGTGTCGCGCTGGGCCAGTTGCTCGCGCAGCTTCTTGTTGTCGGCCTGAAGCCGGCCGATTTCGGTATCGAGCGCGGCCCGCTCGTCCGGCACCAGCCGGCACGTCCAGCCGCTCTTGTTGGTGCAGATCGACACCACGCCGTTGCGGGTATCGAGCCGCAGGAATCCGTCCGTGACAGGCGACAGCGTGAACCGGCCGTTCTCGGTATCGGGCGCGGCCTGGGCGCGGGCCTCGGGACCGAGCAACACCGTCGCCGCCAGCGCCATCGCGGCAAACCTCACATCGGAACGCATGGGCTTCCTCATCGCGATCAACCCGCCGTCTGTTTGTTTCGTCCTCAAACGTCTGAAGTGTAGGCCTTGCGGCCGGATTTCAACGCATCAGCCAGCAATTCGATCCGGTCCTGGCCCCAGAAAACCTCACCGTCGAGCACCCAGCAGGGTGACCCGAAGACGCCGGCCGCAATGGCATCCTGGCGGTTCTGCTCATATGCCGCACTGATCTCGTCCGAGACCGCATGTGTGACAAGTTTCTCGCCCGGCAGACCCGCCTCGTCGGCGAGCTTCGCCACAGTCGCGGGGTCCGTGAGATTGAGTTCCTGTTCCCAGAGGCCTGCAAAGGCGCGGCGCATAAACGGCTCGGGATTAAGCCCTGCAGCCACTGCGGCAACAGCGACACCATCGGCAAGCCGAGGATCGCCCGGAAAAAACTGCGGCTTAAGATTGAACTTCAGACCGCGCTTGTCGCGCCAGCGCTGCAATTCCATCATCCGATAACGCTGCCGCGCCGGATGACGCTTCGCCAGCGGCAAGCCGCCCGTTTCTGAAAAGACGTCAACCAGAAGAACCGGCTTGTAGTTGACCTTCAACTGATGCGTGGCCGCGAGGTCCTGAAACAGCGCATGCCCGATGTAAGCCCATGGCGACTGGATGGAAAAATAGTAGTCAATCTGGCGCGCCATCGGCCCTCCCGGCTGCATGATTTCGGCAAGCTCCGGTCATATCACAACAAGTGAAACCGCGTCGGCAAACACGCCATTGCGCATTTCGCTTATCGCAGTGCGGCGAGTGCGCGCAGCGATCAGATTTTTTCTCCAATTTCATAAGATATTTCAAAGCGATACATGTCAATCAGGCAATCTTGACTTGACCGTATGCCGTCAGTATGGTCCGCGCGGTTTCCGTGGGTGGCGGGGCGTTTTTCTCTGAAATCGCGCGACGGGGGTGGGGTGTCGACAGCAATGGCGAACGGCACGCACAACAACGGTCGCGGCGAAGGGGAACGAGACAAACCGCCTGCCGACGAAGCTGCGCTCTCCGCGAGGCTCGACCGTCTGAAGAATCGGCTTTCCGAAGTCCGGAATAACCGCAAAAACCAGACAGATCAGTCAGGAAGCGGGGCAGCCTCCGCCAACGCATCCGCGATGGCACGGGGTTTTCGCCTCTCCTCCGAATTGATTGCAGGCGTCCTTGTCGGAGCGGTCATTGGCTGGGGCATCGACCGTCTCTTGTCGACTTCCCCCTGGGGTCTGATCGTGTTTTTTCTGCTGGGCTTCACCGCCGGCGTGATCAACGTGATGCGGGCAGCCGGCGTCGCAAACCGCGACGCGTCGGATCGCTCCTGACAGGATCCACCGGGATCGCTCTTGGAATTTCAAGCCAGCTTGCTGGCGGGTATGACTGTCCGGCACGCCGGCAAAGATGAAAGACGAACGTGGATGGCCGATCCAATCCATCAATTTGAGATCCACAAGATCTTCTCGCTGGGCCACATTGGCGGTCAGGAGATCGCGTTCACCAATTCATCCGCCTACATGTTCGGCGCAGTGGCCGTCGTTTCGCTGCTGATGATCGGCGGCAGTGCGGCCCGCGCGCTCGTTCCGGGCCGCTTCCAGTCCGTCGCAGAACTGTCCTACGAATTTGTCGGCAATACGCTGAGAGAAAGCGTCGGCGACGAAGGCATGAAATTCTTCCCGTTCGTGTTCTCCCTGTTCATGTTCATCCTGACCGCGAACATGATCGGCATCATTCCCTACACCTTCACCGTGACCAGCCACCTCATCGTGACACTGGCGCTGGCGCTGATGGTGTTCCTGACCGTGCTGCTCTACGGCCTCTACAAGAACGGCTTGAAGTTCTTCAAGCTGTTCGTGCCCAGCGGCATTCCGCTTTATATCCTGCCGCTCATCATGGTGATCGAGGTGATCTCGTTCCTGTCGCGGCCGGTGTCCCACTCCGTGCGTCTGTTCGCGAACATGCTGGCAGGTCACATCACCCTCAAGGTGTTTGCGGGATTCGTCACGTCGCTGAGCGCGCTCGGCGCTGTGGGCATCTTCGGTTCGATATTGCCGCTGGCGATGACGACCGCGCTCACCGGCCTCGAAATTCTCGTGGCTTTCCTGCAGGCCTACGTCTTCACGATCCTGACCTGCATCTACCTCAACGACGCACTTCATCCCGGACACTGAATTCAAGACACTGGCCGGTTCACTTATCCACTGACACCAACATCCCAGAAGGAGTTTCACTATGGATCCAGTTGCAGCAAAGTACATCGGCGCCGGCATCGCTTGTCTCGGCATGGGCGGCGCAGGCATCGGCGTCGGCATGATCTTCAGCCAGTTCCTCAACGGCGCGCTTCGCAACCCGTCGGCCTCGCAGGGCCAGTTCGCGAACCTGATCTTCGGCTTCGCCGTGACGGAAGCGCTCGGCATCTTCTCGCTGCTGGTCGCGCTGCTGCTGCTGTTCGCCGTCTGATTTCAGATGATGCGTTCGCCGCGGAGCTGTTAACGCGCCGCGGCTGACGCCTACAGGAGACGCTCATGGCGACGGGTCAGGGCACTGCAAAGGGCACGACCGCCCACACCGAAGCAGACGGCCATGGCAAGGCGGGTTTTCCGCCTTTCCAGAAGGAGACGTTTGCCTCGCAGCTGGTGTCGTTCGCGATCGCCTTTGCGTTGCTTTACTTCATTGTGTCGAAGTTCGCGCTTCCGCGCGTCGGCGGCATTATCTCGAACCGCGAAGGCGTGATTGAAAACGATCTCGCCGAGGCGCAGAAGCTGAAGGACGAGTCTGATCAGGCTCTGAAGGCTTATGAAACCGAGCTCGCCGATGCGCGGGCGCGGGCTCAGGCCATCGGATCCGAGACTCGCGACAAGCTGAACGCGCAGGCCGAAAGCGACCGCAAGGCGCTCGAGACCAGCCTCGCGGCCAAGCTGGCCGATGCCGAAAAGACCATTGCCTCAACGCGCGCAACCGCGATGGGCAATGTCCGCTCGATCGCATCGGACGCGGCAACGGCGATCGTTCAGCGCCTCACCGGCGTCGCGCCCGACAGCAAGACTGTCGACAGCGCCGTCGATGCGTCCTTGAAGGGATAACGACGATGTTCCAAGCAGAATTCTGGGTCGCCGTCGCTTTCGTCATCCTGATGGGTGTGTTCGGCTATTTCGGCGTTCACCGCACCATCCTGCAAGCGCTCGATCATCGCCGCGATCGCATTCAGAAAGAACTCGACGACGCCCGCCGCCTCAAGGAAGAGGCCGTGAAGCTCGTTGAGGAGTATCGTGCCCGCCGCGCCAGCGCCGAGCGCGAAGCGCAGGACATCATCACCAACGCCAAGGCCGATGCCGAGCGCATCGCGTCCGAAGCCAAGGTGAAGATGGAAGATTTTGTCGCCCGCCGCACCAAGACCGCGGAGAACAAGATCGCCCAGGCCGAAAGCCAGGCCATCGCGGATGTCCGCGCCGCCGCTGCCGAAGCTGCCGTCACCGCCGCGTCGTCGATCATGACGCAGTCGGTCAAGGGACAGGTTGCGAGCGACCTGATCGCCAAGGGCATCCAGGACGTTCGCAGCAAGCTGAACTGACGCTTCACATCATCCGACAAAAAAAGCCGGCCTCGTTGATGCGGGGCCGGCTTTTTCTTTGGTCGTGAATGACGTGCGTTATTTTTTCTTCTTGCCGCGCGCTGCAGGTTCCGGCTTCAGCGCCGCCGGATCGAAGCCGATATAGAAAATATACTTGTCGTTCGCCGCTTCGGTCGGCGCCGGATAGGTGACATCCTCGGCGACGATGCTGAACTCGGTGTTGTCGCCCTCGAGCGCGACCGCGGTGCGGAACGCCTTGGTGACGATCACCTTCTCCGGTGCGCCCTCCTGCACGACGGCGACGCGCATCGGCACATCGACGCTCGGCGGCGCGCCCGCGGGACCGGCGATGATCCGGCCAATGACGCCAATCCGCGCGGTGACCTGACCGCCCTGCAAGTTACAGTCGCGCGCGGTGCGCGTGATCGAGCCCTGATAGCGCAGATCGCTGCCGGAGGCCGGCTTGCCGGGCAGGCCAACCGAGAGCGTCGACGCACCGAAGCGGATCGCAACGCTGGGACAGGTCAGTTCGCTGTTCTGCGTCGACTGCGTGGATGGGGTGGATGACGTGCTGGCTTCCTGGGTGTTGGAGCCGAACAACTGGCTGAACCTGCTGCCGATCGAGGAGCCGGTGGATGAACTGCCGGATGAGCCGCCGAACATGCTGCCGCCGCCGCAACCCGACAGCGCGGCGCCTGCCGCCACAGCCAGCGCAGCCATTGCCGCGCGCTTCAAACGCCTGCCATCAGCCATCATTGCTTCCAGTCGGCCCCAAGGATTGTAGGAAAAAGGGAAAGGATCAGACGGACTTATAGCAGGCCAAAGACGGCGAACCAAAGGCGCAACACCACCCTCAGACAGGCTGGTTAACCGCGGAAATCCTCGTCCAGCAGCCCATACAGGTAATGGTCCTGCCAGACCCCGTTGATACACAGATAACGCCGCGCCAGGCCCTCGCGGGCAAAGCCGCACTTCTCCAGCACCCGGATCGAGGACTGGTTGGTGGGGATGCAGGCAGCCTCGACGCGGTGCAGGTTGAGCTCGCCGAACAGAGTCGGCAGCAACACCCGGAGCGCCGCCGTCATGTAGCCCTTGCCGGCATATGGCTGCCCCACCCAGTAGCCGAGGGTGCCCGCCTGCACGATGCCGCGCCGCACATTGGCAAGCGTCACGCCGCCGACGAGCGCGCCGTCGCTCTCGCGAAACACCAGGAACGGATAGGCCCTGTCCTCGGCGATATCTTCGGTGTAGCGGCGCAGTCGGCGGCGGAATCCGGAACGCGTCAGGTCATCGGATGGCCAGATCGGCTCCCACGGCGTCAGGAACAGCCGGCTCATCTCGCGCAGCTCGCTCCACTGTACGTAATCCGGCATTTGCGGTGCGCGCAGCAGAAGCCCGTGTCCGCGCGGGGCGAGCGCCGGAGCCGTCGTCGTGGGCAAGCGAAACAGGGCCATCCCGAAACCCCCTTCCCGTATCCGGATGCACGCATGCATCCACGTACCTTTTCTAGCACAGTTTTCCGGCCAGTCCGATCCGGCAGCGGTGCTACGATGGCCGCGAAAACACATAAACGAGGCCCGTCAGCATCAACCCGGCGACGGCAAGCGTGAGCGGCAGGCCGGGATTGGCGCCAATCCAGAACAGGGTGAAGCCGACGATCATTCCGGCCAGCGCCGCCATCTTCGCCTTGCGCGGAATGGCGCCGCGCGAACGCCATGCGCGGAGCGTCGGCCCAAAGCGCTCGTGCTCCAGAAGCCAGGTCTCGAACCGGGTGGAAGAGCGCGCAAAACACGCCACCGCCAGGATCAGAAAAGGCGTGGTCGGCAATACGGGCAGGAAGGCGCCGATAAAACCAAGCGCGACAAAGACGAATCCAAGACCGAGGAAAACGGCTCGCAGAAACCGCGAGGCGTGAGGACTGTTCTCTGCGGGATCGCCGTTCACGCCGTCACATGCAGGCGAGCGGCGTCAGTGCAGCAGCGCCTTGGCCTTCGGCCGCGCCAGACCCTCGGCGAGGCTGACCGCGGTGTCGAGGCCGCGGCCGCTGCCCAGTGCGACCACCGCCGGACGGCTGCGGCTCAGCAGTCCGCGCGCGGCATTGCGGGTCGTCTCAACAGTGACCGCATCGATCCGCGCCACCAGCTCGTCGACGGTCAGCGGGCGTCCGTAAGCCAGAATGTGCCGCGCCATCTGCTCGGCGCGGGTGCTGCAACTTTCCAGCCCCATCAGCAGGCCGGCTTTCATCTGCGCCTTTGAGCGGGCGATTTCCTTCTCGGTCAGGGTTTCGACCGCATCGTTTATCTCGTCGACGATCACTTCCACCATTTCCGGAGCATCGGCGGGATCAGTGCCGGTATAGAGCCCGAAGAATCCGGTGTCGGAATACGCGGCGTGGAAAGTGTAGATCGAATAGCAAAGCCCGCGCTTCTCGCGCACTTCCTGGAACAGCCGCGACGACATGCCGCCGCCGAGAATGTTGGTGAACACCTGCAGGCTGAACAGTGAGAGATCTGATTGCGGCAGCCCTTCAAGCGCCAGCGTCAGATGCGCCTGTTCGAGATCGCGATGAATGACGCGCGAGCCGCCCTTGCCGAACATCGCAGGCACCGGCTTCGGCGCCGGCGTGCCCTCGAAACTCGCAAAGCGCTGTTCGACTTCGGCGACGACGCTGTTGTGATCGACGGCCCCGGCGGCCGCGACCACCATGTCCGGACCGCGATAATGCGTGGTCAGATAGTTGTTCAGATTGTCGCGATCGAAGCTGGCGAGAGTCTGCGGCGTGCCAAGCAGCGAGCGGCCCATCGGCTGATCCGGATAGCTCAACTCGCTGAGGTGCTCGAAGATCACGTCGTCCGGCGTATCTTGCGCGGCGCCGATTTCCTGCTCGATCACGCTTTTCTCGCGCTCTAGCTCCTCGGAGTCGAACGACGGATTGGCGAGAATATCGGACAAAACGTCGAGCGCCAGCGGCACATCGGCCTTCAGCACGCGCGCATAATACGCCGTCGTCTCGTTGCTGGTCGCGGCATTGAGATCGCCGCCGACCGCCTCGATTTCCTCCGCGATCTGTTGCGAGGTTCGCCGCGTCGTGCCTTTGAACGCCATGTGCTCGAGGAGATGCGACATGCCGTGCTCGTCGGCTTTTTCGTCGCGCCCGCCGACGCCGGTCCACACGCCCAGCGCCGCAGTCTCTAAGTACGCCATGGTGTCGGTGATAACCGTCAAACCCGAAGGCAGTTTGGTGACGTTGACACTCATCCGGCGACTCCCTGCTTGGCAGCGCGGCTCACCGAGAGAATGAACCGTTCGACTTCGGTCTGATCGTTCTTCATGACCTTGATGTGTTCGGACTTTGTCATCAGGCCGTCGAGCCATGCCGGAAGCGGCGGCCGGACCCCGCACGCGGCCTCGACGGCGTCAGGGAACTTGGCCGCATGCGCGGTTGAGAGCACGATGTTGGGCACGGTCGAGACCGGCTTGTCCTGATCGGCCACCGCGAGCGCCACAGCGGTATGCGGATCGACCAGTTCGCCCGCCTCCCTCCAGGCAGCGCGGATCGCGGCGCTGGTTTCGGTCTCGTCAGCGCGGCCCGCATCGAACTCCTCGCGGACCTGTTTCAGCACCGCATCACTCAGCACGAAGCGTCCCGACTGCGCCAGTGAACCCATCAGCGAACGGATCACTGCACTGTCGCGGCCGGTGGCTTCGAACAGCAGCCGCTCGAAGTTGGACGAGATCTGGATGTCCATCGATGGCGACGTGGTGGCGTGGACCTGCTTTACTTCGTAGATGCCGGTCTTGAGCGTGCGCGCCAGAATGTCGTTGACGTTGGCGGCGATCCGCAAACGACGGACCGGAAGCCCCATCCGCTTGGCGACATAGCCCGCGAAGATGTCGCCGAAATTTCCAGTCGGCACGGTGAAGTCCACTTCACGCGCGGGCGCGCCCAGGGCAACAGCCGACGTGAAGTAATAGACCACCTGCGCGACAATGCGCGCCCAGTTGATCGAATTCACGCCGGACAGCGAAACGGAATCGCGGAACTTGTGATGATTGAACAGGCCCTTCACGATTCCCTGACAGTCATCGAAGTTACCTTCGATCGCCAGCGCATGAACATTGGCCGCACCGCTGGTGGTCATCATGCGCCGCTGCACGTCGGAAATCCGCCCGTTCGGAAACAGCACAATGAGATCGGCGTTGTCGCGGCCGGCAAAAGCATCGACCGCGGCGCCGCCGGTGTCGCCCGAGGTCGCAACCACGATGGTCGTGCGCTGGCCGCGCTTGGCCAGCACATGATCCATCAGCCGCGACAGCAACTGCATCGCCACATCCTTGAAGGCGAGCGTCGGGCCGTGAAACAGTTCGAGCACGAAACGATCCGGCGCGATCTGATTGAGCGGCACCACCGCCGGATGGCGGAACGTGGCGTAGGCTTCTACAGCCATGCGGCCGAGATCGGCTTCGGAGATTTCGTCCGCGACGAAGGGGCGGATCACCTCGACCGCGACTTCCCAGTAGGGGCGGCCGAAAAAACTCGCGATGGTCTCAGGGCTGAGCTGCGGCCAGACCTCCGGCACATAGAGACCGCCGTCGCGGGCAAGCCCGGTCAGCATCACGTCGCAAAAGCCAAGCCGGGGAGCTTCGCCCCGTGTCGAAATATAGCTCGTCAAGCGATCCTCCAAAGGCTCAAGCCTGAAGCAAGCCTTTGATAAAATTGGATTATTAACTTCGCCACTGGGCGAAATCGAAATGCACCATATCGGCTGCGATCCGGCTTCACAAGGAAAGCCAGCCCGCGAAAGCTGCGCCAATCAGCTCCGGCGCTGACCCGCGACCCAGAACCCGAAAGCGGCGGCGACCACCAGCGCGAGGCCGAACCAGGTGATGGCGTATTGCAGATGGTCGTCCTTGAGATGAACGTGCAGCGGCCCCGGCTTTGGAATGCCCGACGAGGGCGTTGGCGATTCAAGATCGATATAAAACGGCGCGACCTCGCCCCAGCCGAGCGCTTTCGCCATGGTGCGATGATCACGCACGAACCACAGCCGTTTGCCGGTATCGTCAGCCGGTGTCAGCGTTCCGGCGGCTTCAGAAAAACGCAGATAGCCGGTCAGCGTCACCGGTGCGCCGGTGACGAGCGGCTTCACCGCGCGATCCTGCTGCGCACGATCCTGCATCGTGTTCTGCACAAAGCCGGCATTGATGACGACGCTGCGGCCATCGGCCAGCCGCGCCGGCACAAAGGCCCAGGTGCCCGGCCCGTTGATATCGTCGCGCACGGCTGAGCCGGAACTGTAGACCATGACGTCCGGCCTGGACTCGAAGGTCGCCCTGAAACTGACGCGGCGGAATTCGTCACGCGCCGGTGTCAGCGCCGGCCACTCCGTCGCTGCTGGCAAAGCCGTTGGCGCACCGGCGAGCCGCTCGGTCAAAGCCGAGATCAGCGCGCGCTTCTCGTCCTTGCGGCGAAGCTGCCACACGCCGAGGCTCGCGAGCACCGACACCATGATCAGTGCGATCACAGTGAGACCGAAAATGCCTCGCCGGCGAGGAACGGCTGTCTGCGTCTGGTTCATTTCGGTTTACGCTCGATCAACTGACCCTCGGCGGCCTTGTGGTGATACTGCAAGGCGATCAGCAACGCTTTCATCGATCGCAGCGGCAGCAAGGTTGTCGCGAGGATCAGCGGCCCCCACAGCGCGGCATGCACCCAGAACGGCGGCTGATATTTGATTTCCACAATCAGCGCCGAGCCGACCACGATAAAGCCCGCGATCATGATGATGAACACAGCCGGGCCGTCACCCGCGTCGATGAAAGCGTAGTCGAGACCGCAGATGTCGCAGGATGGGCGCAGCGTGAGGAATCCTGCATAGAGCTTGCCCTCGCCGCAGCGCGGACACTTGCAGGCAAGGCCGCGCAGCGCGGCCTGTGACACAGTGGCAGAAGCAGAACTATCGGTCATGGCGTGCTTTCATCGGCCTTCGCTACGCCCGCAGCCCGGTCCTCGCAAGAGCTTGTCCGTTCAGATTGATTCGGATCTTGCCCTAGAGGTCTTTATGGTCGCGTTTTCTACGACGAACCGGTTCCCACTTCGCCGGAAAACGCTCCAGCATCACGAAAAAGGGCGGCCCAAAGGCCGCCCCTGATGGATAACCCGGTGCGCGATCAGTGCGCGCCTTGCGCCATGGTCGATGCGCCGTGTCCCCAGACATAGATGGCGATGAACAGGAACAGCCAGACCACGTCGACGAAATGCCAGTACCAGGCGGCGAACTCGAAGCCGAGATGCTGCTGCGGCGTGAAATGGCCGGCGTAGGCGCGGAACAAACACACCAGCAGGAAGATGGTGCCGACCAGCACGTGGAAGCCATGGAAGCCCGTGGCCATGAAGAAGGTCGCGCCGTAGACGTTACCCGCGAAGCTGAACTGCGCATGGCTGTACTCATAGGCCTGCACGCAGGTGAACAGCGCACCGAGCAGCACGGTCAGGATCAATCCCCACTTCAGGCCCTTGCGGTCGCCTTCGAGCAGCGCGTGGTGCGCCCAGGTCACCGTGGTGCCCGAGGTCAGCAGGATCAGCGTGTTGAGCAGCGGCAAGTGCCACGGATCGAAGGTCTCGATGCCCTTCGGCGGCCAGACACCGCCGAACAGAGCGTCGCGCGTGACGTGAACCGGATCGGCCGGGAACAGCGCGGCGTTGAAATAGGCCCAGAACCACGCCACGAAGAACATCACTTCGGAGGCGATGAACAGGATCATGCCGTAGCGATGATGCAACTGCACGACGCGGGTGTGGTCACCCTTGTACTGCGCCTCGCGGATCACGTCGGCCCACCAGCTCGCCATGGTGTAGAGAACGCCGATGGTGCCGACGCCGAACACGATCGGCGCGCCGGCGAACATCTTGTGCATCCATGCCACGGCGCCGACGGCCATGATGAAGGCCGAGATCGAGCCGACGACCGGCCACGGGCTCGGATCGACGAGATGATAATCGTGGTGTTTGGCTTGGCCCGTTGCCATGTGGTCTCTCCGTGATACCGGTCTTATCCGGCGCGTGTCGCAGTTATAGCCGAAAACTCAAAGACTGCCCTTGCGCTTATCCGTCTCTGTCGCCGCGAGCGGCTTCGGTGCCGGATCCTTCACAGGGTAGAACGTATAGGACAGGGTGATGGTGTTGAGCTCATCGTACTCGCGATCGGCGGCGAGCGCCGGATCGACATAGAACACAACAGCCATCTCGCGCTTCTCGCCGGGCCCGAACGTCTGCTCGGTGAAGCAGAAGCAATTGATCTTCTGAAAGAACGCACCAACGGTCAGAGGCGCGACATTGTAGGCGGCAACGCCTGTGGTCGCGCGCGCGGCCTGGTTGATGACGGTGTAATAAACGGTGACGACTTCACCGATCTTGACGGTGATTTCGTTCTGCTCCGGCTGGAACTTCCACGGCAGACCGCCGCTGACATTGGAGTCGAAGCGAACCGCGATACGGCGCTCCAGCGACTTTTCGGGCGCGGAGGTCGCAACCTGCGTGGTGCCGTTGAAGCCGGTGGCGCGGCAGAACCAGTCATAGAACGGCACGGCGGCGTAGGACGCGCCAACCATGAATGCGACCACGAAGCCGCAGATCGATGCGACCATGATATCGCGGCTGATGCGTGGCTTTGCCTTGCTGGTGGGTTGCTGCGTCATGTCGCTCGCATCCCCCGGTCAGATCGGCCGATGAAGGACGGCGGGGCCCTTCACCAAAGTGACTGCGAAGAACAGGATCACCAGAATGCCGAGCGCGACCGCAATGGCAATCGACCGCTCGCGCTGGCGCTTCTTCTGCTCCGGCGTGAGGACGATACCCTGCTGCGGCTTCTTGTTGCTGTCCATAACGATGCCCGTGCTCATGACCAGATCATCCGCGCGGCTGCGGACACCACGACTTCGGCCAGCAACACGGCGAACAATCCGAAGAGATACAGGATCGAGAACTTGAACAGTCCACGCGTGGCGCGCAGCCCTGCGCTGCCGGTGCGATGACGGTACACGCTCACGGCATACCAGAGCATGCCCGCGCCGAGCACCAGCGACGTCACACCGTAAATCGCGCTGAAATAGCCCAGCGGCCAGGGCGACGCTGCGACCGCCACCAGCAAGATCGTATAAAGCAGGATTTGCAGCCGCGTCGCATCAGGACCGGCGACATTCGGCAGCATCGGGATGTTGGCGCGCTGGTAATCGTCGGTGCGGAACAGCGCCAGCGCCCAGAAATGCGGTGGTGTCCACAGGAAGATGATCAGGAACAGCAGGATCGGTTCTGGCGACAGCGAACCCGTGGCAGCGGCCCAGGCCACCACCGGGGGCAGCGCGCCAGCGGCGCCGCCGATCACGATGTTCTGTGCGGTCCAGCGCTTCAGCCACATCGTGTAGACCACGACATAGAAGAAGATGGTGAAAGCCAGAAGCGCGCCGGCCAGCCAGTTCACCAGAATGCCGAGCGTCATCACCGAGAAGAATGCCAGCGTCAGGCCGAAGGCCAGCGCCTCACCGGGCAGGATGCGCCCGCGCGGAATCGGACGGTTGGCGGTGCGCGACATCAGAGCGTCGATGTCGTGCTCGTACCACATGTTCAGCGCACCCGCCGCGCCGCCGCCGACGGCGATGCACAGGATCGACGTGATCGCCAGCACCGGATGGAAGTGACCTGGCGCGATGACGAGCCCGACCAGCGCGGTGAACACCACCAGTGACATCACGCGCGGCTTCAGCAGCGCGACATAGTCAGCGACGCCGGCCTCGGAGATACGAGGCGACAGATCGATCGCGTGATGGTCGACAATCGACAAGATCTGAACTCACTTCCTGATCGTTTCATCCGCCGTGACCGCGCGGCCGCGGCGGATGTCTCTCTAACCGCGTTACTGAACGCGCGGCAGAACCTCGAACTGGTGGAACGGCGGCGGCGACGACAGCGTCCATTCCAGCGTCGTTGCACCGGCACCCCACGGATTATCAGCAGCCTGTTCCTTGCGAACGAACGCCTGGATCACGCCGTAGATGAAGATCAGCACGCCGAAGGCCGAGATGTACGAGCCGATCGACGACACCAGATTCCAGCCCGCGAAAGCGTCCGGATAGTCGATGTAGCGGCGCGGCATGCCGGACAGGCCGAGGAAGTGCTGCGGGAAGAAGATCAGGTTGACGCCGATGAAGGTCACCCAGAAGTGCAGCTTGGCGATGGTCTCCGAGTACATGTAACCGAACATCTTCGGGAACCAGTAGTACCAGCCTGCGAAGATCGCGAACACGGCGCCCAGCGACAGCACGTAGTGGAAGTGCGCGACGACGTAGTAGGTATCCTGGAGCACGCGGTCGACGCCGGCATTGGCGAGCACCACGCCGGTCACGCCGCCCAGCGTGAACAGGAAGATGAAGCCCATCGCCCAGATCATCGGCGCGCGGAATTCGATCGAGCCGCCCCACATGGTGGCGATCCACGAGAAGATCTTCACGCCGGTCGGCACCGCGATGACCATGGTGGCCGCGACGAAATAGGCCTGCGTCGCCGACGACATGCCCACCGTGTACATGTGATGCGCCCAGACCACGAAGCCGATGCCGCCGATGGCGACCATCGCGTAGGCCATGCCGAGATAGCCGAACACAGGCTTGCGCGAGAAGGTCGAGACGATCTGCGAGATCATGCCGAAGCCGGGCAGGATCAGGATGTACACTTCGGGGTGACCGAAGAACCAGAACAGATGCTGGAACAGCACCGGGTCGCCGCCGCCCTCAGCCGAGAAGAACGTGGTGCCGAAGTTGCGGTCGGTCAGCAGCATGGTGATGGCGCCGGCCAGAACCGGCAGCGACAGCAGCAGCAGGAACACGGTGACAAGGATCGACCACACGAACAGCGGCATCTTGTGCAGGGTCATGCCCGGCGCGCGCATGTTGAAGATCGTGGTGATGAAGTTGATCGCGCCGAGAATCGACGACGCGCCCGCGATGTGCAGCGACAGGATCGCGAAGTCCACCGCCGGACCCGGATGCCCCGAGGTCGACAGCGGCGCGTACATCGTCCAGCCCGCGCCGACGCCATTGGCGCCCGGCTCGCCCTCGACGAAGGTCGAAATCAGGAGCAGCGCGAACGAAGCCGGCAGCAGCCAGAAGGAAACGTTGTTCATGCGCGGGAACGCCATGTCCGGCGCGCCGATCATCAGCGGCACGAACCAGTTGCCGAACCCGCCGATCATCGCCGGCATCACCATGAAGAAGATCATGATCAAGCCGTGCGAGGTGACGAACACGTTGTAGGTGTGGGCTTCGTGGAAGAGCTGGACGCCGGGATACATCAGCTCGATGCGGATCGCGACCGACATCGCGCCGCCGATGACGCCCGCCACGATCGCGAAGATAAGGTACATCGTGCCGATGTCCTTATGGTTCGTCGAATAGACATAACGCCGCCACCCGGTCGGGTGATCGTGCGCATGGTCGTCATGAGCGTGATCATGTGTTGCAGCGGAGGTGGCCATTTTCAAATCCTTTAAGCCTCGTAGTGCCGTCAGCTAGTCCCGTCAGCCTTGCGGTGTGAGCGCCGTGCGCCCGGCCCGCCCTTGTCCGTCGATGCGCTTACTGCGCAGCAGCCCCGATCGAAGCGTACGAATTCGCCGGGTTGCTCGCGTACTTCTTCTTCGCCGCCTCGACCCAGGTGGTGAATTCCTGGTCGTTCACGACACGAATCGCGATCGGCATGTAGGCGTGATCCTTGCCGCACAATTCGGAGCACTGACCGTAGAACATGCCTTCCTTGGTCGCCTTGAACCAGGTCTCGTTGAGACGGCCGGGGACCGCGTCGATCTTCACGCCGAACGCCGGCATGGCGAAGGAGTGGATGACGTCGGCGCCGGTGACCTGCACCCGAATCACCTTGTTCACCGGAACGACCACTTCGTTGTCGACCGCGAGGAGGCGGGGCGCCTTGTCGGCGACCATCAGCGAGTCGAACTCGAACTTGCCGTTATCGGGATAGGCATAGGTCCAGTACCACTGCTTGCCGGTGGCCTTGATGGTGAGGTCGGCCTTCGGAATGTCGAGCTGCTGGAACAGCAGGCGGAACGACGGCACGGCGATACCGACCAGGATCAGGACCGGCACGATGGTCCAGACCACTTCGATCAGCGTGTTGTGCGTGGTCTTTGAAGGGACCGGATTGGCCCGCGCGTTGAATTTGAACGCAACGATCCCCAGCAGGATCGCGACGAAGATCGTGATCGCGGTAATGATCCAGAGCAGGAAATTATGGAACCAGGTGATGTTGTCCATCACCGGCGATGCGGACGGCTGGAGCGCATATTCCCAGGGCGATGGCTGACCCAGGGTCCCGCCTGCCGCGAAAGCTGCCCCCGCTGCGGCCAGCACGGTGGCAACCACCGCAAAACCCAGTACTCGGCGACCATTTTGGCCCTTCGACATCTTCATGCCGCACTCGCTCCTGCTCTCGTCACCCCAGCGATCCCACCGGGCGGCGAGATCTGCCTTAAGCCTGTTTATCAGCCGCGGTCATGATTTCGGCCGATGGCCAAAGGTTAGAACGCGTCGAATTTCCCGCTTCTCAAACCATAATTCTATGACTACCGCAATGCACGTAATAAGGTGCGCGCACAGCCTGAATCCCATTGGCAAATGGGCCAAAACCGGCGGTCCGGTCGCCGGAGAATGCTTGACACTTGGATTGTCCGTTGTACCCACGGGCAAGATATGCGGCGAAAACCCGATTCGCGGCTGTGAGGCGGTGCATCCCGGCGACAGGCGTTGCCCTCATGACGCCGTCATTGCGCTGTCAATCCAGCTATCGGGCGGGCCACACTGCGGGAAACCGCCGGAATTGCCGAGATCATTGCCAAGGAATTGAGCCTGATGGGCGCGCGAAACCAACCTTTCTCAATCCGCAGCCGTGCGATTGCGCCGATTTGGCTCGCGATCGTCGCAGGGATGTCCATTTTGGCCGCCCCGGCCGCCGCGCAGGCGCAGGGAGCCGTCAAATCGGTCCACGGCGACTGGCAGATCCGCTGCGACACCCCCGCCGGTGCGCAGGCCGAACAATGTGCCCTGATTCAAAGCGTTGTGGCCGAGGACCGCTCCAATGCAGGCCTGACCGTCATCATTCTCAAGACCGCCGACCAGAAGAGCAAGCTGATGCGGGTGGTCGCGCCGCTGGGCGTGCTGCTGCCGTCCGGCCTCGGCCTCAAGCTCGACGACAAGGATGTGGGACGGGCCGGTTTCGTGCGCTGCCTGCCCAACGGCTGCGTTGCCGAGGTCGTGATGGAAGATACGCTGCTCAACCAGCTCAAGACCGCCAAGACCGCGACCTTCATTATTTTCGAAACGCCGGAAGAAGGCATCGGCTTCCCGCTGAGCCTGAAGGGGCTCGGCGAGGGCTATGACAAGCTGCCGTAGTCAACTCGTCCGGCAGGGCAACATCAGCCCGCCATCTCAGCCCGCCGTGGGACTCGCATAATAGCTGAGAAGATTTCTGGCATCGTCCGACAGCCAGTCGGCCTCACCGGTCACATATCCCTCGATGCGTCCGGTCGGACCGATGAGATATGAGATCGGCATTCCGTAAATCGGGAACGGGGCCGCGGCATTGTCATTGCCAACGCTCCCCACGCGCCCATCCGGATCGAGATAAACTTCGAGATGCCGGAGCTTGAGCTTCTGCACGAACGGCACGACGGCCGGGCGGCCATTCCGGTCGAGGGATATCGCGACGACCTTCAGATTCTTCTGGCCCATGGTTTCCTGCAACCGATCGAGAATCGGCAATTCGACCCGGCACGCGGCACACCATGTCGCCCAGAAGTTCACCAGCACCGTCTTGCCCCGAAACGCCGCAAAGTTCGTGGTCACGCCGTCCAGCCGCGTCAGCGGGAGCGGCGGCACTGTTTTCACCGGGGCAAGAAGCGTGAACTGGCTGCGGGCCGTTCCAAATGGCGGCGGCCCATTTGTTCGCGCCTGCGCACGGCCAGACGGCACCATGAGCGATGAAACAGCACCGAGCATGCCGCCGAGTACGGCGCGCCGCGCAACGCCATCGCGCGCCGGATCGGCAGCTTCATCATTCGCTATCATGCAACTGTCTCATCCCCATTCGGCCTCACGAGCGGATATAGGACCATCCGGCCTCCTGCAGTCCAATCATGTAGGCAGGCCCGTTTGGTGCGGAGGTCGTGCCTTCAACGAACGACAGCGGGTGCCCTTCGTTTTGCTCCATTCCCTTTTTCGTCGCTTCGCAGATGACGAAGCGGATGTCCGGGTTGATGGTCCGCAGGACTTTCAGCAGATCCTGCACCGGCGAGGTGTCGGCGCGAAACATGTGCAGCCCGGCGTTATAGCCGACGATCTCGACCGTGAAGCCCTCATTGATCGCCTTGTAATACTTTGTCAGGTGAACCGAGGTCGAAATCACGGCCCGCATGGTTGTCGGATCGTCCGAGTTGATCTGAAGAACGAGACGATGCGAACGGGGCGGAGCTTTCTGGTCTTTCGGCGCAGCAGTAACGGCCAGTGTCGCGGCGAGCGGCATTGCGAATGCAAGGCCGTATCCGGCAAGGGTGAACCATCGCCTGCGATTGATACGCATCGTTTTCATCCTCGCAGGTTTAGGTGTCGTATCGATCGAACAGGCTGTCGGTCTGGTCGCGATGCGCAATAACGACGATGGCGCTCAGGGCCAGAAGAACGATCGCCGGGACTGCTGAGCCACCAATCAGAAGCAGATGCGTTGCGATGGCCCCCACCATGATGCAGCTCAGCAGCACGCCACCGAACGCGGCAAGGCTGGGAGTTAGGATCACAATCGCGCCAATGACTTCCAGTGTGCCGGTGAGGTAGCGGAACCACTGTCCAAATCCGATGTGCTGGAAGTTCTCGACCATCATCGGCGCACCGTAGAGCTTCGCGCCTCCCGCCGACAGAAACGCCGCAGCGAGCAGCCCCTTGAGGGTCCACAAGACGGCTGGTTTCCAGCGTGGCGGCCTTTGAGCATCTGTTATCGACATCATCAATTTTCCTGGTTGAGCACAGATCACTTTCGCCAGGCACAATTCAGAACTAAGATGATGCAAACAAGTAGGATGCTTTTTCTGGTGTAGTATGAAACTTGAGACTAAGACTGAAAGTGCTGAAGAAATTTGCTCCGGCGAAGAGGCCGTGAGCCAATTCCACCGCGCCTTGGGAATGCTGAGCGGAAAGTGGAAGGGTGAAATTCTCTGGCTGCTTGGTCAGGGCAAACACCGCTTCGGCGAATTGCGCCGGGCCATTCCCGGGGTCACCCAGCACATGCTGACACTGCAACTGCGCGATCTGGAAGCCGATGGGCTGGTCAAGCGCACGGTCTTTCCCGAAGTCCCGCCTCGGGTCGAATACGAGATCACGCCCTCCGCCCTGGCGCTGCGCCCCGTGTTCGAGGAACTGTACAAATGGTCGCAAGAGCATGGCTTTCCGAACGCGCGGCCCGAAACTTCGTCTGCCAGCAAACAGGACAAACAACCGAGCTCACCGCGCTGAAACCGGTTTTGCGCGGCAAGGGCTACGACAAGCTGCCGTGAGCGGAGCTCGCCGGCGGGGCCTGCGGGATTTCCTGCCGCCGCGACGCTGCCAGAGCCGCCGCGCGCAATCGCCGGCGCGACAGATAGAGCAAATATCCCGTCACCATGAACAGCGGCATCAACGCTGCCGCCAGCATGAACATGATGCGCCCGGCGAGTCCGAACATGCTGCCGGTATGGATATCCAGCACGCGGGCGATGACGGTCTCACCGGCGGTCTTGTCGGCGTAGAGCTCGGCTGAAACGATTTTGCCGGTCACACCGTCGATCCGGATTTCGTCGCGCGCGGCCTCGCTCGGAGCATCCTTGGCAACGGAGCGGATACGGACCACCGTGCCGGCGCCGGTGGGCACCATCAGTGTCGCGACGGCGTAACTCGCGCCGTAACGATCGCGAAACGCCGACCATGCGCGATCGAGCGAGGGTGCTTTACGATCCCCCTGCTCGGCGCGCGGCGCTTTCGCCTTCGCTGCGTCCGGCGATCCGCCCTTCGCCATTTTCTGACCCGCGGCCGGACGCTCTTTCCCCGTAAGAAGCCACGTCGCGGCGTCCTTGTACCAGTCGTACGACCACCAGAGCCCCGTCAGGATCGTGATGAAGTAAATCGGGATCAGCCATGTGCCAACCACGGAGTGCAGCGACCAGAAAAATCCGCGCCCGTGGAGCGCGAAATTCGGTTTCAGCCATGTCTTCAAACTGCGCACCCTGCGCGGCCAGCGCAGCACAATGCCCGTCATGAGAAGAGCGACCAGACTGACGGCCGCCGCACCGGTGATCCAGCGGCCATATCCGTCCGCGTCGCCGGGCAGCAACAGCCAGCGATGCAGCCGACGTATCGTCGCGAATGTTTCTTCGCCAACGGGCGTACCGAGCGTTCTTCCATCATACGGATCGGCATAGACTGACGGCCGCCGCGTGCCCTGCGCTTCGCGTGCGAACCGCGCGCGTGTCGCCGCGGCTGGATCGCTTGCAATCGTCAGACCGGATACCCGCGCACCGGAATTATCCGCTTCGATCCGCCGAATCATTTCCTCGGGCGTCAGAAGCGGCGCACTGCGCACCGCGACATGCATGAGGTCCTTGTTCAGATGATCAACAATCTCATCCTCGAAACTCATCAGTGCGCCGGTGACGCCTACACAGGCGAGCACCAGCGAGATCGTAAGCCCGACGATCGAATGAACCTGATGCAAGGCATGTCTAATGGGTCGTGGTGTCATGGAATTTCGTTGAACGAGATGATGCGGTGAGAGCAGGCGCTCAACGCGATGAGAACGACTTAAATCATCTTGAGCATGCGAGCCACGACTGCGACGTCATCCAGTTTTGAATCGTTATAAACAAAACCACGCAACGTAATTTGAATCCCTACAAACAGCGCGCCGTGAGCTTCACGTCGCGTGCACGAAAGAGCATGAGAGCGCAGCCGGTTTTCATCGTTCTTCGCGGGGGTTGAAGTGAGTTCAAGATATGTTGCTGCGGTGCTGGGAAGCGCCTGCATCGGTGCTCTGCCTGCGTATGGCCAGGAAGCTGCCCGCCCGGCGGAAACGCTCGCGCCACTCGAAGTCAGCGCCGAAAGCGACGGCAACAAACGCGAGAAGGGTTATCAGCCGCTGACGGCATCGACGGCGACGCGCACGGATGCGCGCATTCTCGATGTTCCCCAATCTATTGCGGTGGTTCCGAAACAGGTGCTGGTTGATCAGCAAGTCCGCACGCTCGACGAGGCGCTGCGCAATGTCAGCGGCATCACGCAGGCCAATACGCTCGGCGGAACGCAGGATGCCGTGATGAAGCGCGGCTTCGGCGACAACCGCGACGGATCGATCCTGCGCGACGGCTTCCGCACGGCGCTACCGAGCAACTTCTCGGCAACCACCGATCGCGTCGAGGTGCTCAAGGGCCCATCGTCGATGCTCTACGGCGTCCTCGATCCCGGCGGCGTGGTCAACATCATCACCAAGAGGCCCGAACTTCAGCAACGCGGAACCGTGTCGGTCAACGGCACGAGTTTCAACGGCGGCGGCGCGACCGCGGACATCACCGGTCCTATCGGAGACAACGGCTTCGCCTATCGTTTCATCGGCGATTATCAGGACAACGACTACTGGCGGAATTTCGGGACTGTTCAGCGCAGCCTCGTTGCGCCCTCGCTCGCCTGGTACGGCGAGAAGACCACCGTCAATGTGGCCTACGAGCATTCCGAATACAAAATTCCGTTCGACCGCGGCACGATCATCGATATTCGGACCGGCAAGCCGGTCGCTATTCCGCGCGAGCGGCGGCTGGATGAGAGTTACAACATCACGCGCGGCCGGACCGATCTTGTCACGCTCAACGTCGAACATGCGCTGAACGAGTCCTGGCGCGTCAGGCTCGGCGGCCTCTACAATCAGAACTGGTATTTCGACAATCAGGCGCGCGTGCTGGTGTTCAATAACACCACGGGCGCCACCTTCAATCCGGTCACAGGCGCCGTCAATCGTCGTGCGGACGCGACACAGGACTCCAATATCGAGCAGCAGGTCCTGCGCGCCGAACTGCTCGGAAAATTTGGCCTGTTCGGCTTCCGCAATGAGTTGCTGACGGGCGTGGAATACGACAGCACCGATACGCTCCGGACCAACCTGATCCGCGGACCGAACAATACATCGTTCAACATCTACAACCCGGTTTACGGCACGCTTCCGGCCAGCACCAACATATCCGCGCCGGACAGCGACCAGACCGAGCGGATCAAGACGGCGTCGGTCTTCGTGCAGGATAGCCTGCATCTGACCGATCAATTCATTGTGGTCGGCGGCGTCCGCTATCAGTCCTACGAACAGTTCGCCGGCAAGGGCCGCCCCTTCAAGACCAATACAGATGCGGAGGGCTCAAAAGCCATTCCCCGCATCGGCGCGGTCTACAAGATCCGTCCCGACGTCTCGCTCTATGTCGATTACAGCCAGTCGTTCAAGCCGAACTCGAACATCGCGAGCTTCATCGGCTCGCAGCCGCCCGAACAAGGCCGCTCCTATGAGGCCGGCGTCAAAGTGGAGACCATCAACGGCATCACCGCGACAGCGGCGTTCTTCGATATTGTCAAATCGAACGTGCTGTATTCCGAAGTCATCAACGGCACCACCTATACGCGCACCGCCGGCCGGGTCGGTTCGCGCGGCTTCGAATTCGATATCGCAGGCCGGCTGTCTGACCATTGGAGCGTGATCGGCGCCTATTCCTATATCGATGCCGTGGTGCTGGAGGATCCGACCCTGCGCGGAAAGCAGTTGAACAACGTGGCGCGGCACACCGCCTCGGCGTTCCTGACCTACGATTTCGGCACGATGTTCAACGGACAATTGCGCGCCGGAATCGGCGAACGTTACGTGGGCGCCCGCGCAGGCGACGCGAACAACACCTTCTTCCTGCCGGAATACTTTCTGACCGACGCCTTCATTTCGTATCGCACCACCTACAACAACCTTCCGGTGACCTGGCAGCTCAACGCCAAGAACATCTTCGACAAGACTTATTATCCGTCGGGCATCTCCACCACGGTGGTCGCCATCGGCGATCCCCGGGAAGTGACCTTGCAGGCCCGCGTCGAGTTCTGACGGGGCTTGCGGCGGACGGGTTGCGGTTGCCATATAGGGGCGACGCGCACACCCGCGCGCGAGGAACCCTGAATGACCACGCCGCCCACCTCAGCCGTCATATCCTCCCTGATCGATCGCGCGGGGCTCGACCGCGATGCCGTCCGCAAGGAAATCGTTCGGGGGCTGGCTGGCGCCGATGATGGCGAGTTGTTTCTCGAGTACCGCCAGTCCGAGGGGCTCGGTTTCGACAACGGACGCCTCAAGCAGGCGACCTATGACACCGCACAGGGCTTCGGTCTGCGCGCGGTGAAGGATGACGCGGTCGGCTATGCTCATTCGTCCGATGTGTCGCTGCCCGCCCTGATCCGCGCGGCCGATGCCGTCCATGCCGTGCGCGGCGGATATTCGGGAACATTCGCGGCTGCGCCCAGCCACACCAATACCCGTCTCTATGGCGATGAAAATCCGCTCGACGGCCAGAGCTTCGAAACCAAGGTCAAGCTGCTCGCCGAGATCGATGCCTATGTCCGCGACAAGGACCCGCGCGTGCGGCAGGTCTCCGTATCGCTCGGCGCGACCTGGCAGGTGGTGGAAATCGTGCGTCCCGATGGCGAAAGCTACCGCGACATCCGTCCGCTGGTACGCGTGAATATTTCGGTGGTCGCGGGCTCCGGCGACCGGCAGGAAAGCGGCAGCGCCGGTTATGGCGGACGCGAAGGTTACGCCCGCTTCATCGAAACCAAGTCGTGGCGCACGGCTGCCGACGGCGCGATCCGTCAGGCGCTGGTCAATCTGGAATCCGTGCCCGCACCGGCCGGTGAAATGGATGTGGTGCTCGGTCCCGGCTGGCCCGGCGTGATGCTGCATGAAGCCGTCGGCCATGGCCTCGAGGGCGATTTCAACCGCAAGCAGACCTCGGCCTTTTCCGGCCTGATGGGCCAGCAGGTCGCCGCCAAGGGCGTCACCGTAGTCGACGACGGCACCATTTCGTCGAAGCGCGGCTCGCTCTCCATCGATGACGAAGGCACGCCGACCAACCGCACCGTGCTGATCGAAGACGGCATTCTCGTCGGCTACATGCAGGACCGGCAGAACGCGCGGCTGATGAACATGAAGCCGACCGGCAACGGACGCCGCGAGAGCTATGCTCACGTTCCGATGCCGCGCATGACCAACACCTACATGCTGGCGGGCGGACGTGACCCGGCGGAAATTCTGGCATCGGTGAAGAACGGAATCTTCGCCGCGAATTTCGGCGGCGGTCAGGTCGACATCGTGTCAGGAAAATACGTGTTCCAGTGCACCGAGGCCTACAAGATCGAGAACGGCAAGCTCGGCGCGCCGCTGAAAGGCGCGATGCTGATCGGCAATGGCCCGACGGATCTGCATCGCATCTCGATGGTCGGCAACGACCTCCAGCTCGATGACGGCATCGGCACCTGCGGCAAGCAGGGTCAGGGTGTTCCGGTCGGCGTCGGACAGCCGACGCTGCGCATGGATCGCATCACCGTCGGCGGCACGGGCGCGTAAGCAAACCGCCTCGCGGAATCAGAATCGCGTCGTCAAGTCGGTCAGCCAGGCTGGCGAGGCGTTGACGAGAACGGTCTCGGTCCACTTGTCGGCGCCGGTGACGATGCCCACTCCGATCAAGAGCAACGCCACCCCCAGCAACACCTTGCCGAACTGCCCTGCGGACAACATGCGCCCGCGTATCCTCATGAGAGCGGAGCGGGACAGAAGCCCCAGAATGGCGAGCGGCAAGGCAGCGCCAAGACCAAATACCGTCATTGTGATCGCCACCTGACCAAGATCGCGCCCCTGCGACGCGAGCAATGAAGCCGCGCCCAGCGTCGGGCCGACGCATGGCGACCAGACAGCGCCCAGCAGCAGCCCCATCGCGAATTGGCCGTTGAGGCCGGAGCCGGAAAATCCGCCAAACGTCCGATCTGTCCAGTCTGAAACGGGGCCGCCTGCCGTGGCCAAACGGGTTTGCCAGGCGGGCATCAGCAGAACCAGTCCCATCGCAATCATGATGATGGCCGCAACCGTGCGAAATACGTTGCCGTCCAGCCCGAGGGCGAAACCGGCGACAGCGACCAGCAATCCCAAAACCGTGAAGGAGATGGCAAGGCCGGATGCGAGCGCGAGCGGACCCCATCGATGCTGTGTCACCGCTGCGCCCAGCACGATAGGTAGCAGCGGCAACACGCATGGCGACAGGATCGACAGCAATCCTGCTGCAAACGCCAGTGCTATGACCGTCACAGCGGATCAAAGCCCCTTGTCGAGCAGGGCTGCGATCGAGTCTCGTTTGGTGTCGCCGACCGAACGGCCCATTTCCGAATTGCCCTTGTAGACAATCAACGTCGATTGCATTTTTGCGCCGAATTTCTGCACATCGGATTTCTGGCTGTCGAAATCGACACGGAATATCTTGAGGTTCTTGAATTTCGGCTGGGCGGCCAAGGCGTCGATGATCGGCGCCTGCACCTTGCAGGTCGGGCACCAGCCGGCGTGGATTTCCACGAGAATGGGCCCGCCTGCGGCTTGGGCGGATTTGAACGCGCTCTCCGAATAAGGTGTGGCCGCCAGAGCGGCCTGAACCAGACCGGCAACAGCAAAAGCAGCCGCGAACAAGGCGACGCGAAGTCCTCCTGAAACTTGTCGCATTTGGATCTCCTCCCGGTTTGTGTGGAGGGCGCGCGCGCACGGCTCGTCCGCCCTTCGAGAGTTACGGGAGCCAGATGCCGGGTGTTACGTACGCCGGGAAAAAAAATCAAAAATAAGCGATCGAACGCCCGCAGATCGCAACCGCGATCCAGATCGAGATCGACGCCACGGCGGTGGCATCAGCGGCGGCAGGTCCTTCGCCGCGCACCCCGAGGCTTCAAGCGCGGCGAAGATCGCGGGCGCCGCATCCGCCGTCAGCGCAACTCGTAGGTCTTGCCGTCCATCGAAATTCGCTCGGCGCGCATTTCATTCATCTCGATTTTCGACGGATATCCGTAAGCCGACACCTTCTTGCCGACCGCGACGAGGTCCGCCTTCACTCCGCGCTCGATCATTTGCGAGACAGGCGCCAGGGTCACGGTCCAGATCTTGTCAGCGCCTTTAACAGAAATGGTCGCTTGCGGATCTTCAAATGTGCTGACCAGTATCAACCCTTCCACGGTGACCGGATGGCCGGCGTCATAGCTCTCCCACCCGCGTTGCGCGAACGCGGCTGCGCTCGTGAGCGCAATGATCGAAACGATGGCGAGTACGGCGCGGACAGGCATCATCGGGACGCTCCTGACGTGGTTCCGTCCCAGCCTTAACGCGCAAATCGGAGTATTGTTTGGCCGTGGAACCGGTTATCGCACCACGCCGGAAATGAACCCCGGCTTGCGGCGCGGCGGCTTGACGTGATCTTTCAGGAAACAGCGCGCTGATTTCCCGACGTAGCCGGGCCGTGCATAGGTCCATGCCCGGCACTTCTGATCCTCGTCGCACACCGCCTTGCAGGTCTCACCTTTCGGATCGACCGCCACGTCGACACTGCGATAGTCGCCGCCGAGCCGGTCGGTCTCGACCTCAAGCGCGCTGTTGCGCGGCTCGACAACGCCTGCGCCCCGCACGCCGGAGACGCAGCAATTGCTCGGCACCCGTGTCGGCACGGCATTCTTGAGCCAGCAGATCGCGCTTTCGTCGCTGACAGCCGGATAGTTGAAGCTCCATGCGCGGCAGCGGCGGTCACGTTCGCATTGCAGGGCACACAGGGCAGGATCGCCGGACGGGATCGGTGTCCGCAAATAATCGTTGCCCGGGCGATCGAAGCTGGCCTGCGCATCAGCGCGCTGAATATTTACAAGACACGACAGCGCCAGCGCGGCGACCAACGCAACGCAAAAGCTGATGCATGATCTGAAATTGCAGATTGGGAGCATGCCATCGCTTTCAGCGGAGAACGGGCGTGATGAATTAAGGACGCCTATTCAATCGCCGCGCTGATGTATGGCAGATGAACGGCAGATAAATGCCGGAACAACATTCGCGTGATGACGGTAACTTGCTGAGTTAGAACGCGTATTCGCTGTACACCGGATCGACGGAATGCTTCCAGGCGCCGTTGAACTTCTCAAGCAGCCCCTCGGCGGGAGTATGCCCCGTATCCATGATGTGATCGAGCGGCTCCAGATACCGCGTCTCGTCGCGGCCGAGATGGTCGATCTTGCCGCGCCGGGCGAGACCCTTGTGAGCGAGGGCCATGCAATCCTTGGCGACCTCGAACAGATAGCGGTTGCCGATTTTCGACTTGAAGCCGAGCCGCGGCACGTCGTCGCGCAGCGCCTGCCGCTCATGCGCAGTCCAGCGCTTGGCGATATCCCACGCCGCTTCGAGACTGTCGTTGTCATAGAGCAGCCCGACCCAGAACGCCGGCAGTGACGGCAATTGCTGCCATGGCACGCCGTCGGAGCCGCGCATTTCGAGATAACGCTTCAGGCGCACCTCGGGAAAAATCGTCGAGAGATGATTGGCCCAGTCGGACAATGTCGGCTTCTCGCCCGGCATCATCTTGTTCTTGCCGTCAAAGAAATCGCGGAACGACGATCCCGAGACATCGATGTAATCGTCGCCGCGCTTGACGAAATACATCGGCACGTCGAGCGCATAATCGACCCAGCGCTCGAAACCCATGCCGTCCTCGAACGCCCATGGAATCATGCCGGCGCGCGCGTTGTCGGTGTCGCGCCAGATTTCGGAGCGGAACGACAGGAAGCCGTTCGGCTTGCCTTCGGTGAACGGCGAGTTCGCGAACAGCGCGGTCGCCACCGGTTGCAGCGCCACCGACACCCGCAGCTTTTTCACCATGTCGGCTTCGGAACAGAAATCGAGATTGGTCTGCACCGTGCAGGTCCGGTACATCATGTCGAGGCCGTATTGACCGACCTTCGGCATGTAGTTGGTCATGATCCGGTAGCGGCCCTTCGGCATCACCGGCATTTCCTTACGCGACCATGACGGCGTCATGCCGAGACCGAGAAATCCGATTCCGAGCGGTGTCGCGACTTCGCGCACCTGCGCCAGATGCGCCATCAGTTCGGACGACGTCTGGTGCACGTTTTCGACCGGCGCGCCGGACAGTTCAAACTGGCCGCCGGGCTCGAGCGAGATCGCCCCGCCGCCGGTGACATCATGCAGCCCGATGATCTTGCCGTTCTCCGTGATCGGCTCCCAACCGAGCAGAAGCTGCATGCCCTCGAGCAGAGCGCCGATGCCGCGCGCGCCTTCGTAAGGCACCGGCCTGTGGCCCTCCAGCGTGAACGGTGTCTTTTCGTGTTCGGTGCCGATGCGGAATTCGGACCTCGGCTTTACGCCGGCCTCCAGCCACGCGACCAGTTCGTCCCGCGAATCCAGCGGTGTCATATCGATCTGATCACGCGCCATGGGACATCCAGGTAAGAGGCTTCGGTTTGAAAATCAGTGCACGATGCAGGCGGATGCCACGGACGCTGGCATCCGTAACCGCGAGAGGTAAAGAAAGGATCATCGCGCCGACGTGGTTTCTTTGGCAGATTCTTTGACGGCGTCCCTGGAGACAGTGACAGCCTGCGGCGCGCCCGCACAACATCCGAGGCGATCGAGCAAGCCGCTCAGCTTGACGGCGTCAGCGTCGGAGAGTTTCGAGCCGATATGCCGCTCGATCGCTGCGGAGTATGAATTCCACATCTTCTTCTGCAATTCGCGTCCCGCGTCGGTGATCTCGACGAACAGGCCGCGCTTGTCCATCTTGCATTCGCGCCGCGCCGCAAGGCCTTCCTCGACCAGACGATCGATCAGCCGCGACGTGGAGTACTGCGGCAGCAGCATCTGTTTTTCGAGTTCAACCGGGCGCAACTCACCGCTTGGCGCGCGCGACAATTCGAGCAGCGCGTCGTACCAGGCGAGCGGCGGAAAGCCGGCCTTCTTGAGATCCTGCTCGACCGCGCCGAGCACCTTGCCCTGAACCCGCATCAGGCGGATCCAGACATCTGTCGCCTCGGTAGATGGTTTGCGCTTCATGGTGTCGTCCGTGCCTTGGGGCTTTTCCGATCTTACCCCAATAAATGCAGTTGCATCAATCTTGACATACCTGCATTTAGGGGGCGGTCATAGGTCTTGCCAATGCCCCAAAGTTCAAATTTTAAAAAGGGATACCTCCCATGAAACTGTATTATTCGCCCGGCGCCTGCTCGCTGTCCCCCCATATCGCCCTGAAAGAGGCCGGTCTCCCGTTCGACCTGGTCAGGGTCGACTTGAAGGCGAAGAAACTTGAGGACGGCAGCGACTACACCGCCGTCAACCCGAAGGGTCAGGTCCCGGCGCTCGGCCTCGCCAATGGCGACCTGCTGACGGAAGGCGCGGTGATCGTCCAGATGATCGCCGACACGGCGCCGCATAAGAACCTCGCCCCCGCCGCCGGCTCAAGCGAGCGTTACAAGCTGCAGGAATGGCTGAATTTCGTCGCCAGCGAGTTGCACAAGAACTTCAGCCCGCTGTTCCAGCCGGTTCTGTCCGACGACACCAAGGCGTTCTTCAAGGACCGCCTGATGGGCAAGTTCAAATACATCGATCAGGCCTTGAAGGGCCGGGACTACGTGATGGGCCAACACTTCACCGTGCCGGACGCCTATCTCTTCACGATGCTCGCCTGGGCGGATCGCGTGGGCCTGGATGTTTCGGGTCTTCCGAATCTTGTGGCCTACAAAGCGCGTGTTGCAGCACGGCCGAAGGTGCAGGAAGCGCTCACCGCCGAAGGGCTGTTGAAGGCGTCGTAAGATGCGATCACATTGTTGAGACTAAAAAAGGCGGGATCGATGATCCCGCCTTTTGTTTTTTAGACCACACTTGTCATCACCGGGCTTGTCCCGGTGATCCCGATTGGTTTGGCACTGTGCTTCCCGATCGGGATGGCCGGGACAAGCCCGGCCATGACATCGACAGCTTTCTTATGCCGCAGCCTTCTTCGGCGCGAAGCGCCCATAGAACGTCTCGCCCTTGGCTGCCATGTCGACCAGAAGCTTCGGCGGCGTGAAGCGCGAGCCATATTTCTTCTCGAGCTTGTGACACAACTCGACGAAGTTCCTGGTGCCCATGAAGTCGATGTAGGACAGCGTGCCGCCGGTGAACGGCGCGAAGCCGAACCCGAGGATCGAGCCGACGTCGGCTTCACGCGGATCGGTGATAACGTGATCCTCGACCGTGCGCGCGGCTTCCACCGCCTGCACCACAAGGAAACGCTGCTTCAGTTCCTCGACATCCAGCGTATCCGGATCGAGATGCTTGGACTGCAGCGAGGTCAGTTCCGGCCAGAGCTTCTTCTGGCCTTTGCCCTTCTCGGGATAGTCGTAGAAGCCCTTGCCGTTCTTGCGGCCAAAGCGTCCGCGCTTCTCCACCATCTCGACCAGAAGCGCCTTCTGCTCCGGATCGACAGCCTGCGGACCCATGTCGGCCTCGGTCGCCTTGAGAATCTTCAGCGACAGGTCGATGGCGACCTCGTCGTTGAGCGAGAGCGGGCCGACCGGCATGCCGGCCATCTTGCCGACATTCTCGATCATCGCAGGCGGCACGCCTTCCTTGAACATCTCATAGCCTTCCGAGATGTAACGCAGCACGCAACGATTGGCGAAGAAGCCGCGCGAGTCATTGACGACGATCGGCGTCTTGTTGATCTGCCGCACGTAATCGAGCGCGGTAGCCAGCGCCACATCGCCGGTGTTCTTGCCGACGATGATCTCCACCAGCATCATCTTCTCTACCGGCGAGAAGAAGTGGATGCCGATGAACTTCGACTGGTCCTTCCACTCTTCGGCCAGCGAATTGATCGGCAGCGTCGAGGTGTTGGACGCAAAGATCGCGCCATCGCGCAGCAGCGGCTGCGCCTTGGCGTAGGTTTCCGCCTTGACCTTGCGGTCCTCGAACACGGCCTCGATCACGAGATCGCAGTCCTTGATCGCATTGTAATCCGGCGTGGCCGTGATGCGGGCGAGGATCGCGTCGGCCTTGTCCTGCTTCATGCGGCCCTTGGCGATCTGGGCGTCAAGCATGCTCTTGGCGTGACCTTTGCCCTTGTCGGCGCTTTCCTGATCGCGGTCGATCAGCACCACGTCAATGCCGGCCTGCGCCGACACGAAGCCGACGCTGGCGCCCATGAAGCCCGCGCCGATCACGGCGAGATTCTTCACTTTGGTGGGCGGAACGTTCTGCGGACGGCGTGCGCCCTTGTTGAGTTCCTGCATCGACACGAACAGCGAGCGGATCATCGCCGCCGCTTCCTTCGAGCGAAGAATCTTCGAGAAGTAGCGAGACTCGACGCGCAGCGCCGCATCGATCGGCAACTGCAGGCCTTCGTAAACGCACTGCATGATCGCGCGCGCGGCCGGATAGTTGTCGTAAGTCTCGCGGCGCAGGATCGCGTTCGCCGGCGGGAAGAACTGCATGCCGGCCTTCGAATAGACCGCGCCGCCGGGCAGCTTGAAGCCCTTCTCGTCCCAAGGCGCAACGGCCTTGCCGCCGGCCTTGATCCAGTCCTTCGCAGCCTTGATGAGATCGTCCGCAGGCACCACCGCGCCGACGATGCCGAGCGCCGTGGCCTTCTTCAGATCGATGGCGTCGCCCTTGAGCAACATCTGCATCGCTTCCATCGGCTGGATCATGCGCGGAAGCCGCTGCGTGCCGCCGCCGCCAGGGAACAGGCCGACCTTGACCTCGGGCAAACCGAGACGGGTCTTCGGGTTGTCCGAGGCAACGCGATAGTGACACGCCAGCGCCAGTTCGAATGCGCCGCCGAAGGCGAGGCCGTTGATCGCTGCGACCCACGGCTTGCCGGAGGTTTCGATCTTGCGCAGGTTCTGCGAGAGCTTGGAGACTTCGTCGAACACATACTTGTTCGCGGCTTCCTCGCCCTTGGCCTTGAGCATCTCCGCATGGTTGCGGTTCATGCCTTCCAGCATGGTCAGGTCCGCACCGCCGGAGAAGGCTTCCTTGCCGGAGGTAATGACGACGCCCTTGATCGCCGCATCCTTGGTGGTTGCATCGACGATCGCCGCGAGTTCGGTGCCGGTGGTTTCGTCCAGCACGTTCATCGACTTGCCGGGGATGTCCCACGTCACCAGCGCAATGCCGTCGGCGTCGGTCTCAACCTTGAAGTTCTTGTAGGTCATTTGATCGCTCCCAACTCTCTGTCGTCATCCTGAGGTGGCCTCGCCGTTTGCGAGGCCCTCGAAGGATGGCGTGATGAAATTCTCCGTCATCCTTCGAGGCTCGGGCTACGCCCTCGCACCTCAGGATGACGCTTACTTCAGTTTCAAACGCGCTCGATGATGGTCGCGGTGCCCATGCCGCCGCCGATGCACAGCGTGACGAGAGCAGTGGATTTGTTGGTGCGCTCGAGTTCGTCGAGCACGGTGCCGAGGATCATCGCGCCGGTCGCGCCGAGCGGATGGCCCATCGCAATCGCGCCGCCGTTGACGTTGATCTTCTCATTGTCGATGTCGAAGGCCTGGATGTAGCGCAGCACCACCGAGGCGAAGGCCTCGTTGAGCTCGAACAGATCGATGTCCGACAGTTTCATGCCGGAACGCTCCAGCACCTTCTTGGTGACATCGACCGGACCGGTCAGCATCATCGCTGGCTCGGAGCCGATATTGGCGAACGCGCGGATTTTCGCACGCGGCTTCAGGCCGCGCTTCTTGCCGGCTTCGGCGTTGCCAAGCAGCACAGCGGCGGCGCCGTCGACGATGCCCGACGAATTGCCGGCATGATGCACGTAGTTCACACCCTCGATTTCCGGATGCGACTGCACGGCGACGGCATCGAACCCGCCCATGGTGCCCATGGCGGCGAACGACGGCTGCAACTGCGCCAGCGACTGCATGGTCGTGCCCGGACGCATGTGTTCGTCCTTGTCGAGAATCGTAATGCCGTTGATGTCCTTCACCGGAACCACGGAGTTCTTGAAGCGGCCTTCGCTCCACGCCTTCGCCGCGCGATCCTGGCTCTGCACCGCGTAGGCATCGACGTCATCGCGGGAGAAGCCGTACTTGGTGGCGATCAGATCCGCCGCCACGCCCTGCGGCATGAAGTAACTCGGCACCGCCATCGAGGGGTCTACCGGCCAGGCCGTGCCCGACGAAAGAATGCCGACGCGGCTCATGGATTCCGCGCCGCCGCCGATGGTCAGTTCGTGCTGCCCGGACATGACCTGTGCGGCCGCGAAGTTGACGGCGTCGAGACCGGAGGCACAAAAGCGGCTGATCTGGATGCCCGGCACTGCCTCGCCAAGACCGGCGCCCAGAGCCGCGAAGCGCGCGATGTCGCCGCCGGCCTCGCCGACCGGATCGACCACGCCGAGGATCACGTCGTCGACGGTATCTTCCTGGAGATTGTTGCGCTCCTTGAGCGCCTTCAGCGGCGCGGTCGCCAGCGCCAGCGCCGTGACCTCATGCAGAGAGCCGTCGGATTTGCCTTTGCCGCGCGGCGTGCGGACATGATCGTAAATAAATGCCTCAGGCATGACGCCCTCCTTCGAATCCTGGTGATTGATGAATTTGCACAGGAGCCTCGCGCCGGAACCCGGCGCGAGGGAAACTTAGAAGCTCAGAACGCCTCGGCGGACAGTTCCATCATCGAGTCTGCGCCGCTCTGGACGCGCGAGAGACGCAGCGCCGTTTCGGGCAGCATCCGTTCCATGAAGAACTTGCCCGTCACCAGCTTCGACTTCAGGTAGGGCTGCTCGCCGGATTCCGCCAGCTTGTCCTGCGCAACTTTCGCCATACGCGCCCACATGTAGCCGATCGCGACCAGACCGAAGAGATGCATGTAGTCGGTGGACGCCGCACCTGCGTTGTCCGGCCTGGCCATCGCATTCTGCATCAGCCACATGGTCGCCTGCTGAAGATCTTTCACCGCCGCGCTGAGCGGGCCGATAAAGGGCTTCATCGCTTCATTGGCGGCGTTCTCCTTGGCGAAGGCAGAGACCTCGTTGAAGAACGTGGTGATCGCACGTCCGCCGGCGCGGCCGAGCTTGCGGCCGACCAGATCCAGCGCCTGGATGCCGTTGGCGCCTTCGTACAGCATCGTAATGCGCGCATCGCGCACGAACTGTTCCACACCGGTCTCGACGATGAAGCCGTGACCGCCGAACATCTGCTGGGCGGCAACCGCGTTGGCAAAGCCCTGATCGGTCAGCACGCCTTTGATGACCGGCGTCAGCAGGCCCATGTGGTCGTCGGCGGCCTCGCGCTCTTTCGGATCGTCGGAACGATGCGCAACGTCGCTCTTCAGCGAAGTCCACACCACAAGAGCGCGGGCGCCCTCGTTGAACGCGCGGATCGACATCAGCGTGCGCCGCACGTCGGGGTGAACGATGATCGGATCGGCAGGCTTGTCGGGAGCTTTCACGCCGCTGATGGAGCGGCCCTGCAGGCGGTCTTTCGCGTAGGCGGCTGCGTTCTGGTAGGCGACTTCGGACTGTGACAGGCCCTGAACGCCGACGCCGAGGCGCGCCTCGTTCATCATCACGAACATCGCCTCCATGCCCTTGTTCTCGGCGCCGACCAGGGTGCCGACCGCGTTGTCGAAATTCAGCACGCAGGTCGAATTGCCGTGAATGCCCATCTTGTGTTCGATCGAGCCGCACGACACGCCGTTCGGTCCGCCAAGCGAGCCGTCGGCGTTGAGCTTCATTTTCGGAACCACGAACAGCGAAACGCCCTTGATGCCGGCCGGCGCGCCTTCAATGCGGGCGAGAACAAGGTGAACGATATTTTCGGTGAGATCCTGCTCACCACCCGAGATGAAAATCTTGGTGCCGGTGATCTTGTAGGTGCCGTCGGCCTGCTTGACCGCCTTGGTGCGCATCAGACCGAGGTCGGTGCCGCACTGCGGTTCGGTGAGGTTCATGGTGCCGGTCCATTTGCCGGTGACCATGTTCGGCACAAAGGTCTTCTTCTGCTCCGGCGTGCCGTGCACGAGAAGCGCCGCCATCGCACCCTGGGTCAAACCACCATACATGCCGAAGGCCATGTTGGCCGACGACATGAATTCGCTGACCGTTTCCGACAGCGACGCTGGCAGCCCCTGCCCGCCATATTCCTGCGGAGCCGCCAGACCGATCCAGCCGCCATCGGCGAATTGCCTGAAGGCTTCCTTGAATCCCTTGGGCGTCGAGACGCTGCCATCGTCGTGGCGCGTGCAGCCTTCGAGATCGCCGCTATGGTTCAGCGGATGAAGCACCTGCTCGGCGAGCTTGGCAGCCTCGTCAAAAATCGCTGCGCGGACATCTGCCGTCGCGTCGCTGAAGCCCGGAAGATTGTTGTAGCGGTCGATTTGAAAGACGTCGTTGAGAAGGAAAGTCACGTCTTCGACGGGGGCTTTGTAGATCGTCATGGAATGTCTCTCAGTTCACAATTGAACGTGGATTGCGCGAATTGTTGACGATGCGTCGCTTCAGCACATGGGCTGCCGTCGATGACCTCTCCATGACATGGAAATGCGCGATACGCGCCGTCATCAGCGAGCTACCGACGCCAGTTCCAGTGCCACATTCTCCGTACACATCTGTACGGAGCCTAGCGTGCGGCATTATTTTGTGTCAATACACTTGTGCATGGTTGAAGTTGCCGAATCTTCAGTCTCGAAAGACCGTCTCACCCGTGAGCAATGGATCGCCCACGGGCTGCGGACACTTGCCCGGCAAGGCGCCGCCGCGCTGAAAACCGGGACGATGGCCGAAGGCCTGCAAGTCTCGAGAGGCAGTTTCTACTGGCATTTCAATAGCATTGCCGATTTTCGCGCTCAGCTTCTGGCGACCTGGCAGGAACGCGCGACAGATGGCGTAGTCCGCGAGATCGGTTCGTCGATCGTCGGGCCCGCGCGGCTGACTTACTTGATGAAGCTGGCTTTCAAAGAAGACCGTAGCCTCGATCGCGCCTTCCGCTCATGGGCTGCCTCAGATGCCGATGCCGCTAAAGTCGTCGCAACCGTCGATGCCAGACGTGTCGCCTATATCGCCAAACTTCTTCAAGAATCCGGCGTTGACGCGAGGGCGTCGATCCCCCGCGCAGAGTTTATTTACTGGGCCTATATCGGGCAGTCGTCTGTGATGAATTCGGCTCACGGAACAATAACGGAGGCCGATCTCAGCGATCTCAGCGGCCTGTTCACCCGGCCGTCCTCAAGCTGACGCCTCAGGCCCACAAAGTGATAAGGCCAAATTAATAATAAGGGCGGCCGGCGTTTCATTAACCCGGTATTTACCGTAACGCGAAAAAGTCAGGCTTGGAAACAGACGTCCCGCGTCGAAATTTGATTGTCTCTTCAATGGGACGCGGGGGTCTGAAGCGCACTGGCAGGAGCCAGCGCCAAGACCGGACCAAGGCATGACAGCGCGTGTATCGTGGAGTGTTGACGGAATCGAGCCATCGGTCCGCGAAAGGGCCGAAGCTTCCGCGCGCCGTGCCGGTATGTCCTTGGGAGATTGGCTGAATTCCGCGATTGGCACGCCCGCTGGCGGGACCCGCGAAGCCCAGGATGTCGCCGAAATTCACAAGCGGCTGGACTCCATCAGCCGCCAGGTCGAGCACATGTCGCGTGCTCCGGGTGCCCCGAAAAACGATCCTGCCGTTGCCCGGCAACTGAACGACGCCATTTCGCGGCTGGACGCCCGGCTGTCGCAGATCTCGGGCGGCAACCCGCCGCCAAACCCGCCCCCCTATCAGGCTGCTCCGGCCGCCCGCACCGCCCCCGTCATGTCGTCGCCCGCCATGTCGCCCAGCATGTCTCCGATGGATTTCTCCATCGCGGAAATCGTTGCGCGACAGGGCGAACTCGACGGAGCACCGCGCTCCATGCCGTCCGCGCGGATGCCGCCGCCGTCATTCGTGAATCATGCGCCGCCCATCCAGCCGCAGGCCGACTTCTCCGGTCTTGAGCGGCAATTGTTCCAGATCACCAGCCAGATCGAAATGCTGCGCCGGCCCGACGGCATGGAGCAGTCGATTGCTTCGTTCCGCAGCGAGCTGGCCGAGATTCGGCAGGCAATCACCGAGGCGCTGCCACGCCGCGCGATCGAATCCCTCGAAGGTGAAATCCGATCATTGGGACGGCGCATCGACGAGACGCGCTCCAGCGGCATCGACAGCACGGCGCTGTCCGGGATCGAACGTGCGCTGTCTGACATCTACAGCGAACTGCGCGCACTCAAGCCCGCCGAACAACTCGCCGGCTTCGACGAAGCGATCCGCAATCTTGGCGGCAAGATCGATACCATCGTGCGATCCAGCCACGATCCGGCAACGGTTCGTCAGCTTGAGGACGCCATTGCCGCGCTCAAGGTGATCGTCTCGAATGTCGCGTCGAATGATGCGCTGAACGAACTCGCCGGGCACGTCCAGACATTGTCGGTCAAGGTCGATCAGCTCGCGCGCTCAGGCGGCGGCAGCGATATTCTGTCGGCGCTCGAACAGCGCATCGCCGTGCTGACCACCGCACTTGAGCAGCGCGAACGTCCGCCCGCAGGCGACACCGTGTATTTCGACAATGCCGTCCGCACGATTTCGGACCGGCTCGACAATCTTCAGGTCGGCAATGACAGCGCCGCCTCGCTGAACCATGTCGAGCAGCGCGTCCATCACCTGCTCGAACGGCTTGAAGCCTCCGAGACGCGCGGCGGAAATTTCGCGCGGGTCGAGGAAGGCCTGTCCGACATTCTCCGTCATCTCGAGAATCAGCGCACCAGCGGTGCGACCGCCGATCCGGGCCTGCGCGCGGTCGCGCCGATGGACAGCGAGCTTGTCGACACCATCAAGCGCGAGCTGACCGATATCCGTTTCAGCCAGTCGGAAACCACCCGGCATACCCAGGATTCGCTCGAAGCCGTTCACAACACCCTCGGCCATGTCGTCGATCGGCTGGCGCAGATCGAAGGCGATCTGCGCAATGCGCGGACCGCTCCGCCCGCAATGCGCGAGATGCCGCGCGAACAGGCGATGCCCGAACCCCGCGCGCGCGAGGCCTATGTGCCGGAGCCGCCGCGTCCGGCAACTTCCTTTGCACCGGTGCCACGCCCTGAAATGCCAAATCCGGCTGCGGCGCAGGCTCCCATTGCACGTCCGCAAGTCGCGCTGTCTGCCGCGCACGCGCTCGACATCGCGCAGCCCTCCAGCGTGGACGTGCCTTCCGCCGCACCCGCATCGGTGCGCCCGCCTCCGGCGCCGCGCAGTCCGATCGATCCCAGCCTGCCGCCGGATCATCCGCTCGAGCCCGGAACCCGGATGCAGCCGTCGCGCGGCGGATCCAGTCCGTCCGAGCGCATTGCCGCGTCAGAAGTTGTCCTGAACGAGATTTCCGCGAGCAAGCAGGAGCCGGTCAGTTCGACCAATTTCATTCAGGCCGCGCGCCGCGCCGCGCAGGCCGCCGCCGCTGCACCTCCCGCAGCAACGGGATCGAAACCAAATCGCGTGACCGCGCTCAACGATGCCGCCCGCAACGCAGCCAAGGCCGCGGCGATTGGGGATTCCGGTATCTCCTCGAAGATCCGCGCCCTCCTGGTGGGCGCGAGCGTGGTCGTGATCGTGCTCGGCACCGTCAAGATGGGCATGAACCTGCTCAGCGGACACGACAGCTCGAACTCGTCGCTCCCTGCCGAATCCAGCGTGACGCCGCCGGCACCGCCGCCTGCGCCGGAAGACGGACCGCGATCCGATGCGTCGCCTGCGATCACGCCGTCGATGACCTCGCCGACCTTGCTCACACGTCAGTCGCCGATGAGCGGGCCGCAGATCATTTCAGTCCCTCAGATGCCAGCGATTCCCGTTGCGGCTCCGGCTGAGCCTGTCGCCGTACCTGCTGCCGCGCCTGTTGCACCCGACGTCACCGGTTCGATCGCCAAGCCGGTGGAGCGGGTTTCCGTGACAATCCCATCGGGTGCAAAGGCCACGGCGAAAACGAAGCTGACACCGGTCGCGGACAAATTGCCCGAAACCATCGGAAGCGCCGCGCTTCGTAACGCCGCCAACCGGGGCGAGCCGGGCGCAGCCTTTGAAATCGGCGTGCGCTACGCAGAAGGCAGGGGCGTTGCGCCTGACTATGCCACGGCCGCGAAATGGTATGAGCGCGCCGCGGAGGGCGGCATCGTCCCGGCGACATTCCGTCTGGGCACGCTTTACGAGAAGGGTCTCGGTCTCAAAAAGGACATCGAGACCGCACGCGGCTACTACGTGCAGGCCGCCGAGAAGGGCAGCGCCAAGGCCATGCATAACCTTGCCGTGCTCGATGCCGATGGCGGCGGCGCGGGACCGAACTACAAGAGCGCGTCGCAATGGTTCCGCAAGGCAGCCGAACGCGGCGTCGCGGACAGCCAATACAATCTCGGAATCCTCTACGCCCGCGGCATCGGCGTGGAGCAGAACCTCGCTGAATCCTTCAAGTGGTTCAGCCTGGCCGCGGCCCAGGGCGATGCGGATTCCGGTCGCAAGCGCGACGACATCGCCAAGCGCCTCGATGCCCAGTCGCTGGCCGCCGCGAAACTCGCGACACAGACTTTCGCGGCCGAAGCACAGCCGGACGAAGCCACCGCCGTTGGCGCGCCTGCCGGCGGATGGGACGTCGCCGCGCCCGCAACGCCGGCAGCGAAACCAGCCGCCAAGACCGCCGCTAAAAGCGCGAGCCGCATCCCGTAAATCCCCCGAACTAGCGGCAGTACGGACCCACGCTCCCGTTAAGATTAACGCGGCGCAATCCTGAAACCACACTGCGCATTTTTCGGACCGCCATCCGGATTCTTTAACGCGCCCGCAGACGATTTCGGCTAAGCAGGGGCGCGGCGCATGACCCCGCGTCGCGGCATATTCACTGCTGCGAGGGCCCGGCCCCGCGCCAAAAATCAAGCGAACGCGCGTGCAACTTTTCCTCCCCATCGCCGACATTCCAATCAATGTGTTTCTCATCCTGGCGATGGGTGCGGCGGTCGGATTCGTGTCCGGCATGTTCGGCATCGGCGGCGGATTCCTGATGACGCCGCTATTGATCTTCGTCGGGATCTCGCCTGCGGTCGCCGTCGCCTCGGTGTCCAGCCACATGGCGGCATCGTCTTTCTCCGGCGCATTATCCTATTGGCGCAAGCGCGCGATCGATCCGGCGCTGTCGATAGTTCTGCTCTGCGGCGGCGTCACCGGCACCGCGCTGGGCGTCTGGATTTTCGCGCTGCTGCGATCGGTCGGGCAGCTCGACCTCATCATCGCGCTGTCTTACGTGGTGCTGCTGACTGCCGTCGGCACCCTGATGTTCCTCGAAGGGTTGCGCGCCATCCTGCGCGCAAGGCGCGGCAACCCGGCCATCACCCGGCGCGCGCGGGCTCAGGGCTGGATACTCGGCCTGCCGCTGAAGATGCGCTTCAAGCGCTCCAAGATTTATCTCTCCGTGATCCCGGTGGTCGCTGTCGGGCTGCTGGTCGGATTCCTCGGCGCCATCATGGGCATCGGCGGCAGCTTCCTGCTGATCCCGATCATGATCTATGTCCTGCGGGTGCCCACCGCGACCGTGATCGGCACCTCGATGGCGCTGACACTGGTGACGATGGTGGTCGCAACCATTCTGCACGCCGTGACCAATCATCTTGTCGACGCGGTGCTGGCTCTGGTGCTGATGGTGGGCGGCGTGATCGGCGCACAATTCGGCGCGCGCGCGGGGCAGCGAATCCGCAGCGAACATTTGCGCCTGCTGCTTGGGCTTCTGATTCTGTCGGTCGGCATCCGCTTTGCGGTCGAACTGGTGATCCGGCCGAATGAACTCTACTCCATTCGCGATCTGGGGATTGGCGGATGAGATATCGCGCATCCCAGTTCTTCGCCGCATTGTTGCTCGCCCTCGCCGCGAGCAGCACGACCGCGAACGCGGAGAACCTGATCGTCTCGGTCTCCAACCACCGCATCACGGTGACGCCGAATTATTCCGGCGAAGAGCTCGTGCTGTTCGGCTCGATCGAACGCGACAGCAAATCCAAACCTCCCGGCACGGCTTACGATATCGTCGTGACGGTGAGCGGACCTCGCGCCGACATGGTCACCCGGCGCAAGGAGCGCAAACTCGGCATCTGGATCAACGTCGATTCACGCCAGTTCATTCAGGTCCCGGCCTATCTCGGCATCTTCGCCAACCGTCCGATCGACAACATCGCCTCACCGGATGTGCAGCGCCGGCAGCAGATCGGCATGGCCAGTTTCCCTCTGCCACAGCGCATGGGGCCTGATGTCGCCAACACGGTCGCAAGCGACCCGTTCCGGACAGCGTTTGTGCGGCTGCGCACTGATCACGAGCTCTACCGTGAACAAACCAATGCGGTGACGTTCCTCACGCCGACGCTGTTCCGCACCGGCATTCCGTTGCCCGCCGAGGTCCCGACCGGCACCTATACCGTCGACATCAAGCTGTTCGCCGACGGCGCAGTCCTCGCCAGAACAGAAACCGCATTTGAAATCGTCAAGGTTGGCTTTGAGCAGTTCGTTGCCAACTCCGCGCGCTATCATGGCCTGCTCTACGGCCTCGCCACCGCGATGATGGCGATCATGACCGGATGGCTCGCGTCTGTGGTCTTCCGCAGGGATTAGAGAAAGTAACCGGCCGGCGCGCGCCGCTCAAATCCGGAAACTCAGTAACAACGCGACGCCGCGATGGTATGAACGCGACGGTCGCCCAGTACGTGCGCAGTGAAGGCCAGCGTCTGGAAGATCGCCGCAAAGGCCACGTCGCGAATGCTCAGGCCGCCGGTATAGGCGCCGAACGCCGGCATCACCGCGCGCGCCCCGTCGCTGGCGAAGCATCGCCGCTCAACCGAACGTCCGCGCGTCGAGACTCGCGCCTTGGGATGCAGGTGTCCTGCGATTTCGCCGGCCGCACCGGTCGGCTCATGACGAAATACAATCGGCCCGATCGCGACTTCGTCCGCAACCGTGCCGCCGAGATCGCGCGGCAGCGCTGGATCGTGGTTGCCGGAAATCCAGATCCAGTCGCGCCGCACCTGCAAGGCGGACAGCGCATCGCGGTCATCCGGTGACAACCGCTCATGCGCGGCGCGGTCGTGAAAGCTGTCGCCCAGCGCAATGACCGTGCGCGGATCGTGCCGCGCAATCACCGCACTTAACCTCGCAAGCGTTGCCGCCGTGTCGAACGGCGGCAGCAGCACGCCGCGGGCTGCGAAGCTGGAGCCTTTTTCGAGGTGTAAATCGGACACGATCAGAAGGCGCTCATCCCCCCAGAACAACGCACCGGCGATATCCGCGGAAAAGGTAATGCCGGCGACGGTAACGGCCTGGATTCGATCTGTCGCCTGCGCGCCTTGCATCTCTCGTCAATCCTGATCGGGCGACATCGCCTCTTTCACGAGTTCCTCGGCAGCCTCCGCCAGCAACTCATCGGACGCTTCGCCATAAACCGCTTCGCGGCCGATTTCCAGCATCACCGGCACCGCCAGCGGCGACACCCGATCGAGTTCCTTGTGCGTGATTCGGCCCTTGATCCGGATCAGCATATCGCTGAGACGGCGAATATCCAAAAGGCCGGTTGCGGCATCGGCCCGGGCGGCGCGCAGCAGCACGTGATCAGGCTGGTGCTTGCGCAAGACGTCGTAGACCAGATCGGTCGAGAACAGCACCTGCCGCCGCGACTTCTCCTCGCCGGTAAAGCGCCGCGCGATCAGGCCCGAAATCACCGCGCAGGTGCGGAACGTGCGCTTCATCAGCGCCGATTCCGCAAGCCACGCTTCGAGATCGTCGCCGAGCATGTCCGGATCGAACAAGGCATCGAGATCGAGACGGCCACCCCGGATCATTGACGACATGTCGCCGAGCGACCACACCGCCAGCGCGTATTCATTGGCGACAAAGCCGAGCGGCTTTGCGCGTCCCCGCTCCAGTCGCCGTGTCAGCAACATGCCGAGCGTCTGATGCGCAAGCCGCCCTTCAAACGGGTAGCAGACGAGATAATGCTTGTCGGCCCGCGGGAATGTTTCGACGATCAACTCGCGCGGGCCCGGCACGCGGGAAAACGCCGCCTGCAGCGACAGCCATTCGCGGACCTGATCGGGCAAACCTTTCCATGCGCGCCGATCCGCCAGCAGGAGACGCACGCGCTCGGCGAGATAGGTCGAGAGCGGAAACTTACCGCCCGCGTAGGACGGCACCTTCGCGTTGGCGTCGTTGCTGCGCGAGACGTAGACTTCATCTTCCATCAACGCTTCGTGGCGCACGACCTCGCCGCCAAACACAAAGGTGTCGTTCGGCACCAGTCCTTCAATGAAATATTCCTCGATCTGGCCGAGCATCCGCCCGCCCCGCGCGATCGCTCCGGTCGAGCCTGAACCCTTGCTGCGGCCGCGCACCAGTTTCACCTTCAGCATCGGCTCTTCGACAATGGTGCCGACGTTGAGGCGATAGCTCTGGCGCACGCGCGGATTGGTGACCCGCCATTTCCCGGCTTTGTCCTGCTTGATGCGCGCAAACCGCTCATAGCTTTTCAGCGCGTAGCCGCCAGTGGCGACGAAATCGATCACATCGCCGAAATCCTTGCGTGGCAAATCCGCATAAGGCGCAGCGCTGCGCACCTCCTCGTAAAGCACATCAGCGAGAAACGGCTCGCCGCAGGCACAACCGAGCACATGCTGCGCCAGCACGTCGAGCGAGCCGGTGCGTTGCGGCGGCGTGTCCTGCGCATTTTCCGCGACCGCATCGATGGCGGCGCGGCACTCCAGCACCTCGAACCGATTGGCCGGCACCATGACTGCGCGCGACGGCTCGTCGAGACGATGATTCGCGCGGCCGATTCGCTGCATCAGCCGCGATGCACCCTTCGGCGCGCCGACATTGATAACGAGATCGATGTCGCCCCAGTCGATGCCGAGGTCCAGCGACGAGGTACACACCACGCCGCGCAGCTTGCCCGCCGCCATTGCGTCCTCGACCTTGCGGCGCTGCGCGACATCGAGCGAACCGTGATGGAGTGCAATCGCAAGGCCGTCGTCGTTGATACGCCACAGGTCCTGAAACAGCATCTCCGCCTGCGCGCGGGTGTTGACGAACATCAGCGAAGTCTTGTTGGCTTTGACCAGATCGTAAATCTCAGCCAACGCATGACGCGCCATGTGACCCGCCCATGGCAGCCGCTCCTTGGTATCGAGCATCTCAACGATGGGCGCTGCGCCGGCGTCAGCGATCACAAGATCGGCCATGTTCTGTGCAGCGCTCATCTGCGGCATCAGATAACGTCGCAGGTCATCTGGCTCCGCGACGGTTGCCGACAGGCCGACGGCCGTTGCCTGCGGCGCAAGCCGCCACAGCCGCGCGAGGCCGAGTGACAACAGATCGCCGCGCTTGGACGTCACCAGCGCGTGCAATTCATCAAGCACAATCCGTTTCAGCGACGAGAAAAGATACGGTGCGTCGTCGGACGACAGCAGCAGCGCGAGCTGTTCGGGGGTCGTGAGCAAAATATCCGGCGGATATTTGCGCTGGCGCTGCCGCCGCGATACCGGCGTGTCGCCGGTGCGGGTCTCAACCCTCACCGGCAGCTTCATGTCGGCAATCGGCCGTTCGAGATTGCGGGCGATATCCACCGCCAGCGCCTTCAGTGGCGAAATGTAGAGCGTGTGCAGGCCACCGCTACGCACGACACCGCGTCCGGTCGATATTGTTTTCGCGGATTTGGATTGGGGCGTGCCGAGTTCCACCAATGTCGGCAGGAATCCCGCCAGCGTCTTGCCTGCGCCTGTCGGCGCGATCAGCAGCGCCGAGCGGTTGCTGTGCGCTTTCGCCATCAGATCAAGCTGATGCGCGCGCGGCGACCAGCCCCGCGCCGCAAACCAGCGCTGGAAAATCTCGGGCAGCAAATCAGGCGATGTCGGGGTCTTGGTGTCCACTGCCTAGAAGTAAGGCGTCGCACGGTCACGGTCGAGGGCAGCGGCGGAAATTCCACCCTGCCCTCGCACCTATTATTTCTGATTATTGGCTGACCGGCTTTGCGTCGAGGTCCCAGTCCCTGCCGTTGAAAGTCCCGATGAACAGTGTCTTGATCGGCGAATAATCATCCGGAGATGTTGAATAGGTAATGCCGGGCAGGAAGATCGGCGCCTTGTAACCCGCCAGCGATGTGGCCTGCTTCAGGACATTGGCGTGGGTGAGTTCGTCACCGCATTTTTCGAGAATGCGCGCCATGGTCACCGCCTGCGAATAACCCTGGAACGCGATCGTGTTGTCCTGATCGACATTCGGCAGATATTTTGTCCGCAGCTCCTGAAATCCTTTCACGTCGGGATCATCCGCCCATTTCGGGCTGCCGACTTCCTTGGTGTAGCTCGCGGCCACGATGCCAATGGCATTATCCGCGCCAGCCGCATTGAGAATCGACCGGCCACTCGATGTGCTGACGAGGAGATGCAGCGGCTTCCAGCCAAGCTCGGCAACCTTGCGGATCGATTGCGACGTCGCCTTGCCGGTTGAGATATTGTAGAAAACATCCGCACCGGATTTCGACAGATTGATCATCTGTGAATCGATGGTCGGATCGGTGAGATCATAGGATGCCTCCGCGACGACCTTCACCTTGCCGCCAGCTTCCGTCAAAATCTCCTTGAACGAATTCATGTAGTCGCGGCCGAACTCATCGTTCTGGTAAAGGATGGCGACCTTGGCGTCCGGCTTCTTCTGCAAGAGATAGCGCGCAAGGATTCGGCCCTCGGTCGGATAGAGCGGCAGGCCCGGCGTGGTCCATTTGAAATTCTTCGGATCGTTCCAGCGCCCGGCCCCGGTGTTGAGCAGGAGTTGCGGGATGTTCTTGCCGTTAAGATATTTCTGCACAGCCGTCTGCGGGCCGGTGCCCAGCGAGCCGAACAGCGCAAGGACTTCTTCCTGCTCGACCAGACGCCGCGTCGCCTCAACGGTCTTCGGCGCGCTGTAGGAATCATCCAGCGTCAGGAACGTGATCTTGCGCCCGTTGATGCCGCCCTTTTCATTCAGCATCTGGAAATACGCCGCCTGGGTGCGGCCGATCACGCCGTATAGCGAGCCCGGCCCCGAATGCGGCACGGTCTGCCCCAGCTTGATCTCGGTATCGCTGGCACCGGGATCGTATTTCTTCTGCGCGTGTGCGTCCGGAGCCGCCGTCAGAACAGCAGCAGCAAACGCAGCGCCGGCAGCGAACGATTTCATCGTCGTTTTCATTTTCTTGTTGTCTCCCTGAATTGGTTCAGCGGCGTTCTGCGATGCCTTTGATTTTCGGCGATTCATCGCGGATCGGACGCAGATCACGGCATCCTGCCGTGACCAGGACCCCTGTCTTGCGTTTTGGCGTCACGCCGGATCGTTTTGCACGGTCGGCCGGGTCATTTCGCTCGCCCGAGCCGTAACCGCCTTTAACTCCAGCAAAATTTCGTGAAGCCGCGCTGCGACAATTTGGCCCATGTGTGGCCCGCAAGGTACAGCAGAACCCCCCGGCAACCGCTAAACAGGAATGCAATCCGAAGTGGAATTCCATGCAGAAGTTTCTGATCGCGGCCGCGCTCGTCACAACGACGATAAGCGCCCAGGCCGCGGACCTTCCTTCCAAAATCGCCTTCAAGAAAGCGCCTGTCGCAGCGACCACCTATGACTGGACCGGATTCTATGCCGGCGTGAATGCCGGTCTCGCCGTCGGCGGCGAAGGCCGCTCGGGCCTCGATGTGCTCGGCTTCGGCGGTTCGTTCGAGACGTTCAATCTCGCCTCGCTGGGCGTCGTTGGCGGCGGGCAGGCCGGTTACAATTATCAGTTCGGCAACTGGGTGATCGGCGCGGAAGCCGACATTCAGGGCATCGGCACGGAAAACCACGCGAACTGCATTCTGACCTGCAACGCGGCGACCAGCGCGGTGCTCAGGCAGGACATGACCTGGTTCGGCACCGTGCGCGGCCGTGTCGGCTACGCCTCGGGCCCGATCCTCAATTACTTCACCGGCGGTCTAGCTTATGGCGGCGTCAAGGTGAGTGACACGGAACGCCTCGCCGGCGCCAACGTCGGCAGTTTCGCAGTCGAGCAGACCAGGACCGGCTTTGCACTGGGCAGCGGCATCGAAGCCGCGCTCGGCGGCAACTGGACCGCGAAGATCGAATACCTCTATGTCGATCTCGGCTCGATCAACCAGGCTTTCGTGCTCGGCGGAACATCTCATGTCCTCGGCACCGAGGTTCGCCAGAGCATTTTTCGCGCCGGTGTGAATTACCACATCGGCGGCAATGGCAGCCTGTTTGCATTCACGCCTGCCGCGAACTGGACCGGCTTCTACGCCGGCGGCAACGGTGGTTCAGGCATCGCGCGCGACGCCACGACCCACAGCATCGTGTCCGGCCCGACATTCAACAACAGCTTCGACCTCGCGCCGCGCGGTTACAATGGCGGCTTGCAGGCCGGTTACAACTGGCAGCGCGGCAACGTCGTGTACGGCCTTGAGAGCGACATCCAGTATTCGACGCAGGAGACCGATCGAAGCTGCCTGTTCACCTGCACGCCAGCGGCCTCGGCTTTCTATCGGCAGAAGCTGGACTGGTTAGGCACCGTGCGCGCGCGGATCGGATACGGCGTCGGCCCGACGCTGTTCTATGCAACGGGCGGCCTCGCCTATGGCGAGGTGAAAACGCGCGTGACTGAAAACATCACCACGCTTGGAATCAATGGCACCGCGAACTTCAAGGACGTGCGTGCCGGCTGGGCGCTGGGCGCCGGCGTCGAGACGCCGCTTGAATTGTTCGACTGGTTCAGGCCCGGCCAGTGGAGCGTCAAAACCGAGTATCTCTACATCGATCTCGGCAGCGCCTCGAACAGCTACAATCTCAACGGCATTCAGCACAACCTGACGACGGAAGAGACCAATCACATCTTCCGCACCGGCGTGAATTACCACTTCGATACGCCGGTGACCGCGGCGTACTGATCGCCGTGGTTAGGTCTTGCTCGCGGTGACGACCAGTCCCGGCACAGGCTCACCCGCCTCGATGCGGGTGGATGCCGAAGTGATTTCGCAGAGCGTCAATCCCGCACCGGCAATCGCGGCGCGCAGATAGGCCTCGCTGTGGGCGTAGCGCAACCCGGGACCGAGAACCACGCCTTTGCCAACGTGCGTCTCCACCGTGAACGCCAGCAAACCCTGCGGCTTCAGTACGCGCGCAGCCTCAACCAGCAACGCCTCCAGTTCCGGCACGTAAACGAAAGCATCGGCGGCAATGATCAGGTGCGCGCTGGCATCGCTCTCGGCCTCCAGACCTTGCAGCATGTCCGTTACAACCAGACGCGCGTAGAAGCCGGTGGCGCGGGCACGCTCGATCATACCGGACGACAGATCGATACCGACAAATTCGTCAACGAGTGAGGCGAACTCCCGCGCGACAAGGCCGGTCCCGCATCCAAGATCAATCGCGCGCTTGAAATGCACCGGCAGTTTTGCCGCGTGACGTGCCGCCAGCACTGCCTTCAGCAACACCGCCGGCCCGCGATAATCCAGATCGTTCACCAGCGTCTTGTCGAACCGCGGCGCGTACTGATCGAACAGCGCACGGACATAACCCGGCGGCATGGCGGACAGATCTTCGACACCGAGGCGCATCAGCCTCAGCTTCGCGCCGTGGCGATCGTCCGGGTCGGCATCGCGGGCACGGAGATAGGCGCTCACCGCGTCATCGCGCTGGCCCATTTGCTCACGCAGATCGCCGAGCGCGAACCACGCCGAGGCAAAGCCGGGTTCGAGCTCCGCCGCCTGCGCCATCAGGTCGGCGGCGGCAGAAAGATCGCCGCGCAATTGCAGGTCGCGTCCGAAATCATAGCGCCGGTCGGCGATCAGGTTTCCTGACGAGAGGAACAAGGACGCGGGCATGGACTTGAAATAAACCTCAACAAAGGAGCGTTCTGGATTTACCAGACTCCAACGATCTCATGGAGCGACTATATAGCGCACATGCGCCCGCAAGACATCCTGATGCCCGTCGCCGCCGGCCTCTGCTGCAAGCCCGGCGGCTTTCATATCGACCCTGTGCGGCCGGTCGAGCGGGCGCTGATCACCCATGGCCATTCCGATCATGCCCGTCCCGGCCACGGCGCGGTGCTCGCAACGCAAGAAACCCTCGACATCATGAGACTGCGTTACGGCGACAATTTCGCCGGCAGCACGCAGGCGATTTCCTACGGCGAAACCATCGAACTGGGCGCGGTCAGCGTCACGTTTCATCCCGCCGGTCATGTGCTGGGCTCGGCACAGATCGCTGTCAGCAGCGGCAAGACCAGGATCGTCGCATCGGGCGACTACAAGGATACGCCCGATCCGACCTGCGCACCGTTCGAGGTGGTGCCGTGCGACGTGTTCATCACCGAGGCGACGTTCGGACTGCCGATATTCCGACATAGCAATGTTGAGGGCGAGATCGCGAAACTGCTGGCATCGGTGTCGCTGTTTCCGGAGCGCGCGCATCTGGTCGGCGCGTATTCGCTTGGCAAGGCGCAACGCGTCATCGCGATGATCCGTGCGGCGGGATACGACGCACCGATTTATCTGCACGGCGCGATGGAGAAGATCACGCGCTACTATGAGAGCCGTGGCATCGACCTCGGCGAGCTGCGAATGGCGAAAGGTATGAAGAAGGCCGATCTCGCCGGGACCATTACGCTCGCGCCGCCGTCCGCGACCACCGACGTCTGGACGCGGCGATTTCCCGATCCGGTCGCCGCGTTTGCATCAGGCTGGATGCGGGTGCGTGCCCGCGCCCGGCAAAAGGGAATCGAACTGCCGCTGGTGATTTCCGATCACGCCGACTGGGACGGATTGTGCGCGACCATCGACGCGACCGGTGCGGGAGAAGTCTGGGTCACGCATGGGCAGGAAGACGCGCTGGTGCACTGGTGCCAGTCGAAGGGCCTGAAAGCCCGCCCGCTCGATCTGGTCGGCTATGGCGACGAGGATGAAGGCGCTCCGCCGGAAGAGGCGGCGTCATGAACCGATTCGCGCATCTGCTCGATCGTTTGGCCTATGAACCCGGCCGCAACAACAAGCTGCGGCTGATCACGAGTTACTTTCGCGAGGTACCTGACCCCGACCGCGGCTGGGCGCTGGCGGCGTTGACGAGCGCGCTATCGTTTCGTCATGCCAAGGCGGGATTGATCCGCGACCTGATCGCAGCGCGCACCGATCCGGTACTGTTTGCATTGTCCTATGACTACGTCGGCGACCTGTCGGAAACGGTCGCGCTGATGTGGCCGGCGGACAAGCGCGCCACCAACTCGCCGCCCCCGCCGACGCTGACCGACGTGGTCACCACTTTCAACACGCTGGGCAAGACGGAAATCCCGGCGCAACTGGTGCGCTGGCTCGACGAGCTTGATGAGACCGGGCGCTGGGCGCTGCTGAAGCTCGTCACCGGCGGCTTGCGCATCGGCGTCTCCGCGCGGCTGGCGAAAACCGCAGCAGCAGCGCTGGGCGACAAGGACGCGCACGACGTCGAACTGATCTGGCCAGGGCTTGTGCCGCCGTATCTCGATCTGTTCGCATGGCTGGAGGGCCGCGCCGACAAACCGGTTAATCGCGATCCGGCGCCGTTCCGTCCAGTGATGCTGGCGCACGCCATTGAGGCCTCGGACTTTGCGAACCTCGCGCCGGAAGACTTCACCGCCGAATGGAAATGGGACGGCATTCGCGTGCAGGCCGTGAGCGGAAAGGACGAGCGCGGCAGCATTCTCACGCGTCTTTACTCACGCACTGGCGAAGACATCACCAAGAGCTTTCCCGATCTGGTGCCATCCTTGAGACTGCCCGGCGCGCTCGACGGTGAATTGCTGGTTTTGCGCGAAGGACGCGTGCAGGCATTCAACGTGCTACAGCAGCGGCTGAACCGGAAATCCGTGACACCGAAACTGACGAAGGATTATCCGATTCATCTGCGCGCCTACGACCTGCTCAGTGACGGCGACAACGATCTGCGCATGCTGACCTTCGCCGAGCGGCGCGTGAAACTCGAAACTTTCGTCACGCAACTCGCCGATCCGCGCATCGATCTGTCGCCACAAGTGCCATTCAAGACATGGGGCGATCTCGCCGCCGCGCGGGCCGATCCTGCCAGTGCCGGCGCCGGGGAGGATTCGGACGCTGTCGAGGGTGTGATGCTCAAGCGCCGCGACGCGCCGTATCTGCCGGGCCGCCCGAAAGGCCAGTGGTGGAAATGGAAACGCGATCCGCACATCATCGACGCTGTGCTGATGTACGCGCAGCGCGGCCACGGCAAGCGCTCCTCATACTATTCCGATTACACGTTCGGCGTCTGGACCAGCATCGACGGCGCCGATCAGCTCGTACCGGTCGGCAAGGCCTATTTCGGCTTCACCGACGAGGAGTTGATTCAAATCGACCGTTTCGTCCGCCGCCACACCACCGAGAAGTTCGGCCCTGTGCGCCATGTGGTGCATGAGCCGGATCAGGGACTGGTGTTCGAGGTGGCGTTCGAGGGGCTGGCGCGCTCGGCGCGGCACAAGTCCGGTGTCGCCATGCGCTTTCCCCGCATCAGCCGGTTGCGATGGGATAAACCGCCGCGTGACGCCGACCGGCTGGAAACACTTGAACGGATGTTAATCTCCGAGAGCAAGATTCTCCCTCCAGCAGCCGCCAGCGGCCATTGACGCAGCCGAGACAGTTCCCCATGTGGCGTGCTATTATGCGATGACGCCCCCACCGAGGAGACGACGATGCCGGACGACGTGAGAGAAATCCCAGCCAGAAACGACGACAATCTGTCGCGTTTTCTCGGCGGCTCGCCATTGGCGGTGCTGCTGCGGCTGGTGTTGCTGTCGCTGCTGGTCGGCGTCGTGCTCGCCGCGATCGGCTTCGACCCGTGGAACATCATCTACAGCATCCGCCGCCTGATCGACTGGATCTGGAATCTGGGCTTCGACTTCATCAATGGCGTGTGGCGCTACTTCCTGTTGGGCGCGGTGATCGTGATCCCGGTCTGGCTGATCTCGCGGCTGTTCAGCACCCAGCGGCCGCGCTGATTGAGAGACACGGCCAAAGTTACAACCGCACAGGTTTTCAGCATCGCCGGTCCGGCGATGCTGGCCAATCTGACGACGCCGTTGCTTGGAGTCGTCGCGACGGCCTGTATCGGCAGACTGGGTGACCCCGCGCTGCTTGGCGGCGTCGCGATCGCGTCGGTCGTTTTCGATTGCCTGTTCTGGCTGTTCGGTTTCCTGCGCATGGGCACCGTCGCGTTCACCGCGCAGGCCCTGGGTGCGCAGGATCATGCCGAAATCCGCGCAACGCTGTTTCGCGCTATCATTGTTGCTGCGGCGATCGGTCTGCTGCTGATCGCAGTAAGCAAACCTCTGGGGACTGTGATCCTGTCACTGATGGGAGGCAGCGAGCCGGTGACAGCGGCGGCGCGCGAATACTTCGCGATTCGCTTGTGGTCCGCGCCGATGGCGCTCGGCAACTACGTCCTTCTCGGCTGGTTCGTCGGTCAGGCGCGCGCGAAAACCGCACTCGCCCTGCAAATCCTGATCAATGTCGCCAACATCGCGATGACGGCGTGGCTGGTTCTTGTGCTGAACAAGAGCATTGCCGGCGCAGCAATTGCCGCGGTGCTGGCCGAAACAACCGGATTTGCGGTCGGCGCAGTGCTGGCCTGGCGCCTGCTCGGCGGCGTGTTCAACATCAGCACTGAGCGGCTGTTCGACCGCGAGCGGCTCCTGCACATGTTTGCGGTCAACCGGGATATTCTCATTCGCACAGCCGCACTTATCGCGGCGTTTCTTTTCTTTACGTCGCAAGGTGCGCGCGCCGGCGACACCGTGCTGGCCGCCAACGCCGTGCTCAACAACTTCCTGCTGATCAGCGCGTTCTTTCTCGACGGCATCGCGAATGCCGCCGAACAGATTTGCGGCCGGACTTACGGCAAGCGCGACCGCGAGGGCTTCCTGACCGCAACCAGGCTGATCATGCTGTGGGGATCGGTGTTCGCGCTCGCCGTGAGTACCGCGTATTTCTTCTTCGGATCGAATCTCATCGCGCTGATGACGGCTAATCTCGACATTCAGCGCGTGGCGAATGACTATCTTGTCTTTGTCATTCTCGCGCCGATCGTAGGTTTTTTCGCATTCGCCTATGACGGCATTTTCATTGGCGCCACCTGGGCGCGCGACATGCGCAATCTGATGCTGCTGTCGCTGGTGATCTTCCTCACCGCGTGGGCGCTTCTGCGTCCGTTCGGCAATGCAGGTCTCTGGACCGCGCTTCTGATCCATTACGTCGCGCGCGGCGGCTTGCAGGCGCTGCGTTATCCAGCGCTGTTCAGGGCTTCATTCGGTAACGGAACTCTTAATCCGGCCACGGCTCCGCGGTAATCGTCGCCGCATCCGCGCCGACGATTTCGGAGAGACTGTCGCGGCTGGTCCGCCGCAGCGTCGACACGAGATCGGCTTTGATGTCTTCGACCAGCCCGAGACCTTTGTAGATCAGCGACGAGTAAAGTTGAATCAGAGTGGCGCCGGCACGGATCTTCATCAGCGCAGCGCCGCCGGAATCGATTCCGCCGACACCGATCAGCGGGAACGCGCCTTCGGCGCGCACATAGGTTTCCGCCACCATGCGCGTGGACAGCCTGAGCAGCGGACGCCCCGACAATCCGCCCTGCTCCTTCGCGCGGGCCTGTTCGCGCAATGACGCGGGCCGCGCCAGCGTCGTGTTCGCAACGATCATGCCGTCGACCCGGCGCGAGCGGGCGATGTGCACAACATCGTCGAGTTCCTGCAGCGTCAGATCGGGCGCGATCTTCAAGAGCAGCGGCGAGTCGCCGGCATTCTTGCGCACCCGTTCGCGCGCATCGACCACCCGCGCCAGAAGATCATCCAGCGCCGCCGCCTGCTGCAGATTGCGAAGGCCGGGCGTGTTGGGTGACGAGACGTTGACCGTGAAGTAGCTCGCCACCGGCGCGAACAACTCGATCAGCCGGACATAGTCCGCCGTACGATCGATCGAATCCTTGTTGGCGCCGACATTGACGCCGACGATGCCGCCGAGACGCGACCGCGCGGCAAGCCGCCGAAGCACAGCTTCAGCGCCGTCATTGTTGAAGCCCATCCGGTTGATGACGCCGGAATCCTGCTCGAGGCGAAACAACCGCGGGCGCGGATTGCCCTCCTGCGGCCGTGGCGTCACCGATCCGATCTCGACAAAACCGAAACCCAGCCGCAGCAGCGCGTCCGGTGCTTCGGCGTTCTTGTCGAAGCCCGCGGCCATGCCGACGGGATTGGGGAAATTCAGGCCGAAGGCCCGCACCGCAAGCTTGGGGTCGCTCGGGCGCGGCTTGGCCGGCGGCAAGAGCCGCAGTCCGCCGATCGCCAGCCGATGGGCGTCCTCCGGATCGAGCCGGCGCAGCAACGGCAGTGTGAGAGCATCGAAGGCGCGGATCACGACGCAAGCTCCGGAATATCGTGCGAGCCGTCAGACCGCGCACGCAGGTCGAGGATGTCCGTTACGGCGCCGGTGTCGAGTTCGCCGTAGAGATGCGGAAACAGTTCGCCCCCGCGCGAGCGTTCCCATTTCAAGGCCGGGCCCAGCGCTTCGGCGTCAACCGCGACCAGAAACAGCCCGGTCTGCCCCGCGAAATGCTTGGCGACGGTCCCCGCCACCTGGGACGCCGTGGAAAAATGGATGAATCCGTCGCGCTTGTCGTCGGCACTGCCGCGAAAGGCGCCCTGCCGCTCGGCCTCGCGCCAGGCCGACGCGGGGCAAATTTTATAGATCGTGGACACGGCGGGCGGACTCTCGTGAGTTATTGAATTCGTTCGGGATTTTTCGGAGCTCTGCCGAATGCCCCGCAGACCGTATCGGCGCACTCCGGCCACTTCAAGGGCAGCGTTCATCTGATCGCTATGCATTGCGGAGACGCCGGTTTCGAGGTAATAATTCCTAGTTCCTGATAAAATTCACTGCCCGGTCCGGTCGGCTGGGCCAGACATCCGGCCATCCCATGTTGACCCACGATCAAATCTGGAATGCGCTCGACCGCCTCGCCGAACGCGCGGGTTTATCGGCATCCGCATTGGCCAAGCGTGCGGGTCTCGATCCCACCACCTTCAACAAATCGAAGCGGATCACGCCGGACGGGCGTGAGCGCTGGCCCTCGACCGAATCAGTGGCGAAGGCACTGGCCGCGACCGGCACCACCGTCGACACCTTCGTGCAGTTCATCGAAGACACCGCGCGCTCGGTGCAGGCGGTGCCGCTGCTCGGTTTTGCCGAAGCCGGCACCGGCGGCTATTTCGACGACGGCGGCTTTCCTGTCGGCAAGGGCTGGGACGAAGTCGGGCTTCCCTCGGTCAACGACGAGCATGCCTACGCGCTGGAAATTTCCGGCGACTCGATGAAGCCGGCCTATCGCGACGGCGACGTGATCATCGTCTCACCCGGCTCGCCGATCCGGCGCGGCGACCGTGTGGTGGTGAAAACCAAGGACGGCGAGGTCATGGTCAAGGAACTGAAGCGCCGGACCGCAAAGGTTATCGAGCTGCAATCGCTCAATCCGGCGCACAAGGACCGCGTCATCGACGCCAAGAACGTCGAATGGATCGCGCGCATCGTCTGGGCGAGCCAGTAACGCTCCGCGTCAGGCGACCAACGGCGCAACGATCGCATTCAAGACCTTGGCCGCATCGCGCGGATTGAGCCGCACGTGCAACCCGCGCTGCCCACCGTTGATGAACACCAGATTCTGCGCCATCGCCTGCTCTTCAATCGCCGCACGAGGTGCGCGCATCTGCCCGAACGGACTGATGCCGCCGACCTTGTAGCCCGATAGGCGCTCCGCATCGGCAGGCTTCATCATCTGCGCGGATTTTCCGCCGAACGCAGCCGCGAGCTTTTTCATCGACACTTCGCGATCCGAAGGAACGATCACGCAGACCGGTCTGCCATCGACCAACGCCATCAGCGACTTGAGCACGCACGACGGCGCTTCGCCGAGCGCCTCAGCCGCCTGCAATCCGATGCGGTCGGCGTCGCCATCATAATCATAGGTGTGAACGGTAAAGGCAACGCCGGCCTGTTCCAGCATCTTGGTGGCGCGCGTCACCTTCGACATACGTTGCTCCGAAGCGGGCGGCTAGCTCGCTGCCCGTTTCAGCGCCGCGTCAATATTTAGTGTCGGACAGATCACGTGGACTGCATCAGCGATGCAGATAAACCCTATTTTAGAATATCCTTTATCTTCTCAATTTTCGAAATGATTTCCGTTATCCAGCTCAGTTCTGGAGCGACATTTATCACAGGCATAAAGCTGTAAATCATCGTCAGAGCAAGACCAACCACCGTAACGGCCAATGCCTTTGCGGCCATCCCTCGAATATTCTTTGCAGTCTCGCTTACAAGTTTATTCGCTTCGTCAAAGGCAAACTTAACCGCAACAATGCAGATATTCTCAAACCCTCGAATCAAAGCGTAGATCGCACCCGCCCTCGTTTCTTCCTCTTGAGCGAGTGATCCCTCGATAGACTTAACAACCTCTGGAATCCTCTGATCAATACTATTGGGATTGGAAGCTAGAATCTCGATAAAATCTTTCACAGCTCCATCAATTTTATCCTCGACGGCATCTCTCGCGGAATATTGCAAGGCGTTCCTGATAAAATCGACCCAGTCTTTATATTGAGAGGAAAAATGAGAAACCTGCATCAGAGTTGACGTGATCTGAATAGACAACACAGACGAAACCTCTTGCTCAACCATCGAGCCTATTTGCATAACTTTTCTGGCATGCAACCCCAGAATAATTGCGCCAGCATCATCCTCAAAATCAATGAATGAAATTAATTTAGAAAATTCCGCGACAATGCGCCTATCAACGTTTGATGATCGAAGCGCCGCCACCAATTGCGAAAGCTCTTCTTTTAGATACGCTTTCGTTCGATCAAGTGCGCTAACCGATAGAAGTGGATGAAGAGACTTTCCTGAATCCAGAACAATTTTTTGTCCTTCCACCCGTGCGTAGATGGGCGAAGGCTTCTGCTCCGGCAAATTTATGGGCGCAAACTCATCGCCGGCAATGCTGACGCCCAATATTTTCTCTAGAGAAACGGCATCTTTATAAGCATTAACAAAACTTGGGCCTCCGGCGCTGCGCATTGACGTTAAAAATCTAGGCCGGGATCTTTCAAATATTTTATCGACTGTTCGGATATAGCTTCGGGTGGCAGTTAATAGCTTTACGCCGTAATCATGATTACTAGATTGATTGAACTCGATTAAAGCCCTTAGTAGCTCTTTTACGGAAGGCATAAATTCATCGGCTTTGTATATCGAGTTAGAAATACGCAGCCGGCCGTCTTGATTGAATATGAGTGTCACCCTTTCAAGCAATTGAGCCGCATTCCGGTTGATGATATTTTGATTTTTCAGCAACATCATCTGTCTCTGTCTATTGGCTTCAGCGCCGCATCAATCATCGCGATCGCGTTCGTGACGCCATAGACCGCGACGAACGATCCGAAGCGTGGGCCTTTCTCCTGGCCGAGCAGCACCTGATAGAGCATGTTGAACCAGTCGAGCGAGACGCCCGGACGGCCGTCCTTGCCTTTCTTCACCTGATCGAGAAACGGCTCGCGGCGGCCAATTTCATAGACCACGTTCTGGATGTCTTCCGCGGACGCCTCGGGCGGCAGTTGCGCCAGCGCGTTGCGCAGATCGGTCAAGGCGGCGCGCTCGCTCTCGGTCGGCTCGCGGAAGGTCTTCGTCGGCGCCACGAAATCGCGATAGTAGTTGATCGCGTAGCCAACCATCGCATCCAGCTTCGGATGCGTCTTCGGCGTCACGCCCGGACGATAACGGCCGATGAACCCCCACAGCGTTTCGGCATTCTCCGCGTTCGATGACGACACCAGCGTCAGCAGCAACTGGAACGTCACCGGCATGTCGGCGAGCGGCGGATCGCCCGCATGGATGTGCCAGACCGGATTGCTCAGGCGCTGCTTGCCATCCTGGCGCGGGTAGCCGTCGGTGAACTGCTGATAGTCGTCGACATTGCGCGGGATGACGTCGAAATGCAGCCGCTTCGCTGCCTTCGGCTCGCGGTACATGAACAGCGACAGCGATTCCGGTGAGGCATAACGCAGCCACTCGTCGATGGTGAGGCCGTTGCCCTTCGACTTGGAAATCTTCTGGCCCTTGTCGTCGAGAAACAATTCGTAGTTGAAGCCTTCCGGCGGCGTGCCGCCAAGCGCCGAGCAGATTTTTCCGGACAGCTTGACCGAGTCGATGAGATCCTTGCCCGCCATTTCATAATCGACGCCGAGCGCGACCCAGCGCATCGCCCAGTCCGGCTTCCACTGCAGCTTGCAATGTCCGCCGGTGACAGGAACGGTGACCCGCTCCTTGGTGTCGGGATCGTCATAGGACACCGTGCCGGCTTTGGCGTCATGCGCGACGATCGGCACTTGCAGCACGACGCCGGTGCGCGGCGAGACGGGTAAGAACGGCGAGTACGTGGCCGCACGCTCCTCACGCAGCGACGGCAGCATGATCGCCATCACCTTGTCGATGTTCTCCAGCATCTTCAGCAGCGTCGCGTCGAAGCGGCCCGACTTGTAGTATTGCGTCGATGAGGCGAATTCGTAATCGAAGCCGAAGGTGTCGAGAAACGCGCGCAGCCGCGCGTTGTTGTGCTCGCCGAAACTCGGATGCGTGCCGAACGGATCGCGGACCTGCGTCAGCGGCTTGCCGAGATCCTGTTCCAGCATCTCCTTGTTCGGCACATTGTCCGGCACCTTGCGCAGGCCGTCCATGTCGTCGGAGAACGCCAGCAGTTTCGTTTTGATCTTGTCTTCGGTGAGCACGCGAAATGCGTGGCGCACCATGGTGGTGCGCGCCACTTCGCCAAACGTGCCGATATGCGGCAGGCCCGACGGACCGTAGCCGGTCTCGAACAGCACTTCATCCTTCGGCTTTTTCTTCAGCCGCGCGACAATCTGCTTCGCCTGCTCGAACGGCCAGGCGTTGGATTGCTCGGCAAGCGCCCGAAGGTCGCTCGCGGATGAAGGCATTTCAGTCGACATCAAGAATCTCCGCGCAAAAATCAAACCGGCTGCCGGCGCGCGAGCCACCATCCGGTCATCACCAGACACATGCCAATCGCAGCGCATACGATCAGCAATCCGGCTGTATTAGCCGCAACCCCTGCATAACCCAAGGTCTTGGCGTCGATAAAGGGATAAGGATAGAAGCCGGACATCTTTCCGCGCACCAGCACAAAGCCAAGATAGAACAGCGGATAGATCACCCACAGCAGCGGGTCGTACCAGCGCAGCCCCTCCTTGCGCACGCAGGTCAGCCAGAACAGCAGATAGGCGACCGGCATCAGGTAATGCATCACGATATTGGTGAAGGAGAACGCGTTCTGTAGTGGCTCGATCGGCCGCAGCACCGTGAGATAGATGATGCCGACCATCACGATATAGGTCGCCACCGCCGAGCGAACAAAGGGATGCACCAGCCATTCCTCGGGGCCGGTCCTGATCGCGAACGCCGTCAGCACCAGCGCGACAAGAATATTCGTCTGGATCGTGAAGAACGAGAAGAAGCGCACCGTGGCCTCGGTGGACGATAATCCCTGATCTCCCGTTGCCCCAACGAAACGCGCATATCCAAGCCCGAGTGCGATCCAGCCCAGCAGCGCAAGAAGCGCCGCGGCGGTTCGCTTGAGTTTCGCCGTTCGCGTCAAGGCCATCGCTTGCATCCGAACTTAGAACGGACTGACCGAGAAATAGCGCAGCCACAGATCGGTGTAGCGGCCCTTCTCCCAAAGCCGGAACATCGCCCAGTTCAGTGCCTGCCGCAGCACGTCGTTGCCACGTTTTACTCCGATGCCGACACCCTCGCCGAAATACCGGCTCTCGGTGAACGGGCCGCCGCTGAATGCGCAGCAGTCGCCGGAATCGGTTCCGTTGATCCAGAAAGCCAGCGAAATCGCGTCGCCGAAAATGAAATCGACTTCACCGCGGCGCAGCGCCAGGCGAAGCGCGTCGTCATTCGGAAAGCTGACGATCTGCGCATCGGTGAACAGCGTCTTCAGATACGCCTCATGGGACGAGCCGGCGATGGCGCCGACTTTCTTGCCCTCGAGATATTCCGGCCGGACCTCCGCCATCACCGCATCCCGCCGCGACACGAACCGCGCCGGCGAACGGTAGTAGGGATCGCTGAAATCGAGCTTGGCGCGAAGCTGCGGCGTCACGGCCAGCGACGCGATGATCGCATCGCCGCGGTTGCCGTTGATCGCGTCCACCAGCGTTTCAAAGCGGCGCATCTGGATGGTGCACGCCACCTTGATTTCGTCGCAGATCATCCGGGCCAAATCGACATTGAAGCCAGCCGGGTTTCCGTCGGGACCCGTGAAGTTGAAGGGCGGGTAATCCGTCTCGGTCAGGAATCGGATGACCGTCAATCGCGACAGGTCCGGCCGGTCGGGGCGCCGCCGCGGGTCCCAGAATCCCGGCACAGCCTGAGGCGCTGCGGGCTGTGGAATGACAGCAGGGGAAGGTGCCGCCGGTGCGCCTTGTGCGAATACTGGCGGCGAAAAAAACGTCAGAGCAGCCCAAACGGCCAACCCGGCGGCTGCATGGACAGCGCCGCGCAATCGGACATTGAAGGAAGATACCATCTGTGGTTGCATTGACCCGGGGTTCCGCGTGTCGGGTCTTATAGACCATCCACGGGCGGATTCGAGTGCGTTTGTGGCGTGGGGTAGCGGTCAGATGGCCGTGGCTGGGCGGGCAAGCGAGTTTGACGGGGCCGGGCCGCAACGTTTCGCGAGCCTGACGGCGTCCGCCCGGAGTTTCACCTCGTTCATCGCCGGACTTCTCGGGCCTCCGCCGTCGCAGAACGACAACCGGCCGGGGATTCGCGAGCCGGGTGCCACGGTAGAACTCGATTGCGTGCGCCACCTGTTCGCCCCGTCGCTGATCGCAGCGGCCGAGCAACGAAGCGACGAGATTGGCGTCGGTGCCGACCGGGTGCTGATCCAGTGGGGTGTCATCGACGAGGATGAGTATCTCAACCAGCTTGCCATCCATAGCGGACTGCAGATCGAAACGCTCGACAACCTCAGCCGCGCGGACTGTCTGCTGCCCGACGACGGCCTTCATCTCTGCGCGCGGCACGGCATCCTTCCCATCCGGCAACGGGGAGAATTGGCGTACGTGTCCGCTCCGCACGGATACACCGCACGGCGCATCGTCCGGCTGATCACGGAATATCCATCGCTTCTCCCGCGCGTTCGGCTCGCATCGACCGCACGATTCAATGCATTTCTCGAAAATCAGGCCGGTGATATCCTGGCCGATACCGCAGCGGAGAATCTCGCCACACGCTTTCCCGCACTGTCAGCCGCACAGGTTCCGGCTTCGCGCAGCCGTCTGTATCGTTTAGGCCGTTATCTTCTGCGTCTTGCAGGCCCCGTCGCACTGCTGACGCTGGCGCCCATGATGGTGCTGGACGCCTGCGGCGTGACCCTCGCCGTATGGTTTCTGCTGTTTACGAGTCTGCGGCTTGCGGGATGTTTTTCGCCGCCCAAACGGCTCCCTCGGCGGCCTCGGCTCCACGACAGTCAGTTGCCCGTCTATACAGTGGTCGCGGCGCTCTACCGCGAGGCCTCGTCCGTCGCGCCGCTGATGCATTACATCGATGCGCTGGACTATCCTCGCGAAAAACTCGACATCAAGCTCGTTATCGAAACAGACGATCTCGGAACGCGCGCGGCAATCGCCAGGCTCGGACCGATGCCGCATGTTCAGGTCATCATCGCACCCGATGTGGGACCGCGCACAAAACCCAAGGCCCTCAACTGCGCGCTGAACTTCGCGCGCGGCACCTTCATCACGGTGTTCGATGCCGAGGACCGGCCCGAGCCGGGCCAGCTTCGCGAAGCGCTCGATGTGTTCCGGACATACGGATCAGACGTTGCATGCGCGCAGGCAAGCCTTTGCATCGACAACACCGCAGACGGCTGGATCCCGCGGATGTTTACTGCTGAGTATGCGGGCCAATTCGATGTGTTCCTGCAGGGCTTTTCCAACTTCGAGATGCCGCTGCCGCTCGGCGGATCGTCCAATCATTTCCGCACCAGCGTGCTGCGTGAGGTTAGCGGCTGGGATCCCTACAACGTTACCGAAGACGCTGATCTCGGTTTCAGGCTCGCGCGATTCAAGTACCGCTGCGTCATGTTTCCGTCGACGACCTATGAAGAGGCGCCTGCACGGTTCGGAGCGTGGCTGCGGCAGCGCTCGCGATGGATGAAGGGCTGGATGCAAACGTGGAGCGTTCACATGCGCTCGCCGCGCAAGCTCTGGCGCGATGCCGGCGCCGGCGGCTTCTTCGCGCTCAATGTCATTGTGGGCGGAAACGTCCTGACCGCGCTGGCACATCCGTTCCTGCTTGGCGAGTTGCTCGCCCGCGGATTGCTGAGCGAGTTCGACGGCGTGTCGTCGTTTTTCGCAAAGCCGTTCATCGAACTTTATCTGGCGACGATTGCGGCAGGCTATCTCACCACCATCGTGATTGGATTGATCGGACTTGCGAAGCGGAATTTGCTGCGCGAAGCATGGGTGCTTGCCCTGACTCCGATCTACTGGATTTTCCTGTCCATCGCGGCATGGCGCGCACTCTATCAGTTGCTGACCGAGCCCTATCACTGGGAAAAGACCGAACATGGTCTCGCGCGAACGTCACGCATGTCTCCTCGGCGGCCAGACCGGATGCACGTGAGAAAGACTGGCGAAATCTAATCAGAGATAGCGCTTGAGATCCGCCGCGGCTTCCTCGGGCTTCCGCTTCAGATCGAATGGACGCACGAAGTTTCCATTCTTGTCCATCAGATAGATCAGCGCGGTGTGATCCATCGTGTAGTCGCCGTCCTTCAAGGGAATTTTCTTGGCATAAACCCGATAGGCAGAAATCATTTTGGCAATTTCATTCGGAGTTCCGGTTAGTCCCTTGAGATGCGGATCGAAACTCGAAATGTAATCCTTCATCACCACCGATGTGTCGCGTTCGGGATCGACGGACACAAAATACGCGTTCAGCTTGCCCGCATCGGGGCCCATGGCGCGCAGAACCTCGGACATTTCGAACAGCGCGGTCGGGCAAACATCGGGACAGTGCGTAAAGCCGAAAAAGATGATGCTCGGGCGGCCGATGAGATTTTTTTCGGTGACCGTTTGCCCGGCCTGATCGGTCAGACGGAACGATCCCCCGATTGCGGCCGGCGCGGTGGCGCCGCGCAAGCCGCCCAGCAGCCACAGCGTGACCAGCAGGCCGATCGCAAGGCTGCCAGCAAACGCCGCGATGATCACCAGCGGCCGGGTCGTCCTGTCCATCGCAATCCGTTCCTTGATCCTGAGCAGGCCGCGTCAAGCTGCCCGCATTGTTCCGCGTTGGGCATGGGATAGAGCGCGCGGCTATGGCGAGCAAGTGTCGCACTGGCATGCCCGATCACATGACCGGGAGCAACCGTCTGCCTGATCTTGGCTTTCGACGTTAGCGCACGTGTGCGGAGGCCTGGGCGTCCATATAGCACGGACGATACATGCTCGTCAGTTCGCGGCCACGAAGGAAAATCATCCGTGGCTTGAGGCCGCCGCGCCGTGAAATCCAGCTCCGGATCGACGTCGGATACATATCGTACAGCATCCGTGTCGCTTCGCGGTTCGTTACCGGCCGGCCGCTGGCCCCGAAGTCCCAGGCAGCATGAAATCCGAGGCTGGCTCGCGAGGTCACGCAAATCTTGTCGTGGGAAACGGCGCCGAGCACGATGGTGCAAGCTGAGGCGCACAGGCCGTCGATCACGACGGTCTCACCGGAACCCTTGAGGCTTTGATACTTGTCGACGTAGGTTCCGATTCGGCCGCCGCGGTCTTCGGCAATCCGAACCACGGCGTGACCTGCGCCAACTCCGGCAAGGAGAAGCACCGCCGCCAAAAACCCCGTCACAATCTTCATTGCCGGCCCCGTCGCCCCCTGCCAGTCGATCGGGGCAACATCAGCGTGTTGCGAGTCTGGAATTTTGTCCAGATCGCGCAGCAGCATGGAAACGGATTCTATCGCAGTGTTGCTGGCTTGCTGCACCCGCGCTGGCCGATCCCGGATTGGAACATGGCACACGTGGTCCAGTGAACGACCTGAGGTGCACGCCGCCATTTTTGGCCGCAATTTCCGTTGACCCGGCTTCACGCGCCGCGCTTCAATCCGGAAGCTGGGGAGAAATCAAAAATGGCGAATGATGCGGACGTAATTGTCGTCGGTGCAGGGTTGGCGGGCCTCGTGGCCGCGACCGAACTGGCCGATGCAGGCAAGCGCGTGATCGTGGTCGATCAGGAAGGCGAGCAGAATCTCGGCGGGCAGGCTTTCTGGTCGCTCGGCGGATTGTTCCTTGTCGATACACCCGAGCAGCGCCGGCTCGGCATCAAGGACTCCCACGACCTGGCGTTGCAGGACTGGATGGGAACCGCCGGATTCGACCGCGACGAGGATCACTGGCCAAGAAAATGGGCCGAAGCCTATGTCGCGTTCGCAGCCGGCGAGAAGCGCGGCTGGCTTCAGGCGATGGGCCACCGCATTTTTCCCGTTGTGGGGTGGGCCGAGCGCGGCGGCTATGACGCCATGGGCCACGGCAATTCGGTGCCGCGCTTTCATCTGACTTGGGGTACCGGCCCCGGTGTGGTGGAACCGTTCGAGCGGCGCGCGCGCGAGCATGCCAAGACCGGCCGCATTGTCTTCAAGTTCCGGCATCGTGTCGATGCCCTCGACATGGCGGGCGGGGCTGCCACCGGCGTCAGCGGCCGGACACTCGAGCCGTCGCCGGAACCACGCGGCGTCAGTTCGTCGCGCACCGAGACCGGCGATTTCTCGTTCAAAGCACAGGCCGTGATCGTTGCGTCCGGCGGTATCGGCGGGAATCATGATCTTGTGCGTGAGAACTGGCCGAAGCGCCTCGGTGCGCCGCCAAAGCACATGGTGACCGGAGTTCCGGCTCACGTTGATGGCCGCATGATCGGCATCACCGAAGCCGCCGGCGCACGCCTCATCAACCGCGACCGCATGTGGCACTACGTCGAAGGGGTCCACAACTGGAACCCGATCTGGCCGGGTCACGGCATTCGCATTCTGCCGGGGCCATCGTCGATGTGGTTCGATGCAACCGGCAAGCGCCTGCCCTCGCCGCTGTATCCCGGCTACGATACGCTCGGCCAGCTCGAATACATCATGAAGACAGGCCACGACTATTCGTGGTTCATTCTGACGCAGGCCATTATCAAGAAGGAGTTCGCGCTGTCGGGTTCGGAACAGAATCCGGATCTCACCGGCAAGAGCTGGCGCATGACCGTCCGGCGCGCTTTCAACAAGGGCGCGCCTGACCCCGTCGAAGCTTTCAAGGCGAAAGGCTCCGACTTCATCGTCCGTGACAATCTCGATGACCTTGTCGCCGCCATGAACAAGCTTGGAACCGCAAACCTGCTCGACGTCGCCTCAATCAGACAACAAATCGAAGCACGCGACCGCGAGATCGACAATCCTTACGTCAAGGACACCCAGGTCATGGGTATCCACAACGCGCGGCGCTATCTCGGCGACAAACTCATTCGGACCGCCAAGCCGCACAAGATTCTCGATCCCGCTTTCGGGCCGCTGATCGCAGTAAAACTCAACATCCTGACGCGCAAGACGCTTGGCGGCTTCGAAACCGATCTCGACTCGCGCGTGTTCGGCAATGACGGCCAAATCATTCAGGGACTGTATGCGGTGGGCGAAGCGGCGGGCTTCGGCGGCGGCGGCGTGCACGGCTATCGCGCGCTGGAAGGTACGTTCCTCGGCGGCTGTCTGTTCTCAGGACGCAATGCCGGACGCGCGGCAGCGAAGGCAGTCCTGTAGTCAGCGCGGTACCTGAGGCGAAGACAAACCTCATCTTCCTGAAAGGAACATTTCAGGGAGAATCGTCAGCTACCTGTAGCCGCCGTTCGTCAGAAGCCGATCCAGTAGGCGTCGACCTCGCGCACCCGGTTGCCCCAGTCGAATTCCTTGTCAGTTCCGAAGGACGGCGCCTTCGCCAGTTCTTCCTGGGTCATCAATGTCAGGAGTTCGTAGCCTTCGATCGCGGGGTTGTACTTCATGCTCGACCACGGGAGCGGACGGTAGTCTTCGCCGACTCCAAGAAAACCACCGAAGCACAGGACCGCATAAGCGACATTGCCGCTGGTCTTGTCGATCATCAATCGCTTGATGCTTCCGATTTTTCTGCCGTCGGCATTGAAGACCCGTGTTCCCTCCACCCTGTCACTGGCGACAAGACGATGTGATGTCACATTGATTGTGTCCGCATGCATGAGAGCCTCCAGACGTGGAAGCCTGTCTCGCAGATGATCCGTCGCGTTGCACGCGACTTGACCGCTCTTCCGAGCAAGGCCTGTAAACCGGGCTCGCGGGCAAGACAGTTACGGGCGTAACCCGGCGCTTGCATCAACACCGATAACGTAACCCCGCGGCCGCCTCCCCGCCAGCCCATCCGGCAGGAAAATCAGCCCCGAACCACAGCCCGAATCTGCTCTGGCGTCAGGCCCGGTGATCCCTTGCCCGCCTCCTCGGCGTTTCTGATCAGTGCGACAATTCGCGCAGACAGCGGCGCTTTCAGCCCGTGGCGGTCGGCAAGCGCGACGATCAGGCCCTGAAGGTGATCTACCTCCGTGCGGCGCCCGCGCTGCAGGTCTTCCCACATCGACGAACGCGCCTTTGGGTCGATCTTCACCATCGACGCCGCAATCTTCGTAAACAGAGCATCGGGCAGCTTCAGAATGAACGGCGTGAAAGACGCCGGCAGCGGCGTTGTTGACAGCGGCGCGATGCCCTCGGCCTTGATCACCGCCAACGCCTCCCGCATCTGGTCCGCGAACAGCACCCGCCAGGAACGCTGCGCAAGCTGATCGCGCAACGGCAGACCGGACAGCGCATTGAGGGCGTTGTTCAGATTGATCAGCAGCTTGCCCCATTGCACGCCCTCGATGTCATCCACGCTGCGGAAAACCAGCTCAGGCTGCGAGAGCAATTTTGCGATATCCGGATCGTCCTTCTCCAGCAGAATGTCGCCGGAGGTGGCGCGATGAAAATGGCCGTCGCCGAGGGACAGAACATTGAACGGCACCATCCCCGCCAGCACATCATGATCCGGCAGCGCATCGCGCAGCACGCAGACGTTGCCGGTGCCGTTCTGAAGACTGACGATCACCGCATTCTTCCCAGCATGCTGCGCGATCAGGTCCGCGATCTCTGCGGTGTCGTCGCTCTTGACCGTGACGAGGATGATATCCGCGTCCGCAAAAATCGCCGCCGGATCGTCGGACAGTTTGATCTCGGCCGGGGTCAGGCGATGTTCGATATTTTCAAAGCTCGTGACCTTCAGCCCGTGCCGGTTGATGTCCTCGATCAGTCGCGGACGGGCCAGCAGCGAGACCGGGTGTCCGGCGGCGCGCAGCATCCCCCCGACGAAGCAGCCGATGCTGCCGGCGCCTGCGACCGCCACGGACTTCAATGTGCTCATATCGCTGCTCATTCCTTGTTTCAGCCCGCCGGCATCTCGCCGCCGGTTATTTTTCCAGTATCGCGAAAATCCGGGAACTTCATTGCCCCTGCAGCATCCAATGCTCAAGTATGACTGAATCCGGCCAAGAGGGCACCCGTCGTGGAACAGCAATCCATACCGCAGATGACGGCCGCCGACGACGCGCTGCTGGTGCAGGGAGCCCGCGACCGCGACGAAGCGGCCATTCGCGCGATCATGCAGCACAACAACCGCCGGCTGTTCCGGGTTGCCCGCGGCATCCTGCGCAACGACGGTGAAGCTGAGGATGTCGTTCAGGAGACGTACGTGCGGGCGTTCACCCATCTGGACAGTTTCCGGGGCGACTCCAGCCTGGCGACCTGGCTTACCCGTATCGCAATGAACGAAGCTCTGGGCCGGCTGCGGCGCGAGCGGCCGCAGGTCGAACTGACGAGCCTCAAGCCCGGCGCGCTGGAAGCGCAGATCATTCAATTCCCGCAATCCCTGAACCTCGGCGATCCCGAAAAATCCATGGCGCAACGCGAAATCCAGCATGTCGTTGAGCGGGCGATTGACGATCTGCCCGAGGCTTTCCGCATCGTCTTCATCACCCGCGTGGTTGAAGGCATGAGCGTGGGCGAGACAGCCGAATTGCTCGGCCTGAAACCGGAGACGGTGAAAACCCGGCTGCACCGCGCCAGAAGCCTGCTGCGCGGCAATGTCGAAAAGCGGATCGGCCCCGTGGTGATGGAAGCTTTCCCGTTTGCCGGCAAGCGATGCGAGCGTCTGACGGAAACCGTTCTCAAGCGGCTCGGCATGACGAGCTGATTTTTCGGGAACCCCTTCGATCCTGCTGCATCCAAGCATCGTGTCAGTCAACGGCACGATCCAGGGCCTCGTCGAAGCCCATGCACAGGAGCAATAAAATGTTCGTCCGTATCAGCGCGGCAATCGCCGCCCTTTCCCTTTTGAGCGGCGCAGCCTTCGCGCAAGGCGCCGCCAAGCCGACCGATCCGCAGATCGCCCACATCGCCTATACCGCCGGCGTGATTGACGTGACCGCCGCGAAGCAGGCGCTCGCGAAAAGCGACAACAAGACCATCAAGTCTTTCGCGCAGGATATGGTGCGCGACCATGAAGCGGTGAACCAGCAAGCGCTGGCGCTGGTGAAGAAGCTGAACGTCACGCCGGAAGACAACGACACCAGCCGCGCGCTGTCGAAACAGGCCGCCGCCAAGCTCGCCGAGATGGACAAGCTCAAGGGCGCCGAGTTCGACAAGGCCTACGCTGCCAATGAGGTCGCCTATCACAAGGCGGTCAACGGCGCGCTCGAAACCCTTCTGATCCCCTCCGCCAACAATGCGGAGCTGAAGAGTCTGCTGCAGACCGGCCTCAAGATCTTCCAGGGCCATCTCCAGCACGCCGAGCACGTCGCGGCTTCGCTCAAGTAAGGAGCGTCATATGCTGCCGAGACGGATGACGTTCGCTTTGCTTGCCGCCGTGCTGACGATGGTATCTGTCTCGGCACATGCGGCGACGGTTGAGATCACCATCGACAACCTGGTGTTCTCGCCGGCCGAAGCCACGGCCAAGGTCGGCGATACCATCGTGTGGATCAACAAGGATATCTTCGCGCACACGGCGACGGCCCGGAACGGCGATTGGGATATCGCCCAGCCGCCGAAAAAATCAGTCCCTCTGGTTTTGAAGAAAGCGGGATCTGTCGACTACTACTGCCGCCATCATCCGAACATGAAGGGCACCATCGTGGTCACGCCGCAGTAACCAACGAAAAGGGACAGACGCCGTTGGTGTCGGCGCCTGTTCTGCTTCATGCCCTGCGAAATGGCAACGCGGGACCGTGGAGCTTGCGCAGACCCGGCTCGCGGCGCTCCAGTTTGGGCAACGTCCTCGGTGTCTCTAGCTACTTTTCTTCCTTCGTTTCGTTTTCTGCGCGGGATTATCAAAGGACACCAATTCGAGCACCCCTTCTAAAAATTCGAAGACGTGGAGCACCGCGTTCCATTCTGAGTTTCCAATGAGACCCTTCAACTCCACTTCACTCGTTAGTTGCCACCAGTCGTCTCTGTCGTCGATCCGGTCGTAGACCGCCCGCAGTTCTGACGCGTGAATTATCTTGTTACAGGCTTCTCGAATGGTCAGATCCGATTCGTCCAGGCTACCGATGTAATGGTTATCCCCAACGGCATTGCGATGCTTTTCATAGGCTTCCTTTTTGTTCTCGGAGGACCTCAGAAGATCATCGAAAGTTCGGACCAAGATTGCGATTTTGAGCAAATGATCCAGCAATCGCGCCTCTGAGAAACGCTGCGACAATTGATAAAGTTTGGATGATCGACACTCTTTTGCATCATCCTCGTCATCAAGGTCGATTTGTCCGGGAAGAACTCCGCTTGCCCCAACGATATTCAAAGCCCAGAAGCAAAGAAGCTCGATCTCGTCGAGGCTTACTTGATGACTCTGACCTTCGGTCGTCCAATACGGATTGCTCATGGTCACCCGGTGCCGCTTTGCGCATTGCGGAGAGAAATCCGCGTGAACAGGTGGGGCTGTAGCATGAGACCCTCTGTTGAATTATCGCGAGAAGTTAGAATGTTCGACCTTCAGCTCTCCCAACTACTTTGACGCTGCGGGCGTCACTATTTGACTAGGAAGCGGTAACACGATGCACCTTTGTTGAACCGCAAGGAAATATCCCGCAAGTGCAACGAACATCAGAATAGCAAGCCAATACACAGTCCCCATGAGAAGGCTGTGTTTAAGAAGATTGTTATCGCCGTACAGACTACTCTCCGTCGAGATCACACCGGGATAATATGCCCCCGATACGTCCAGAGGCCTGAACGACGTAAACAAAAACTGCTTTTCGAACAGGCTTAAAGCCCCTTTGCTCACCCGATAAAGTTGCTTGTTACGTTGATCCAAGAGAAAGAATACGAGTCCGAGCATCGCCCCAGCGAGCGCCGCGAAGATTGCCGGAAATCCGCCCATAACTTCCCGGTCCTTGAATAGGATAAAGCACCCGCCGAACAGGAATGGGACAAGCAGAATGAAAAAATGAAACATTGTCGTCCGTTGCCGGGCGTGAAAATCGAAATGTCGCCACGCAAGTTCGAAGCGAATTTTCTCAAACTCGACTAATGATCGCCCTTTGTCTCCGTCAGTAATTGCATCGCACAACGACCCGGTCATCGTCTCCTCCAAATGGCTAGATTCTCAGATCCGTTAAAATATTGGCCTTGTCGCGCGAAACGCTGATGACTCCGCCTCGGCAGAAATGTGGGCTAGGTATTGGAGCGGGCGAAGGGAATCGAACCCTCGTATGCAGCTTGGGAAGCTGCCGTTCTACCATTGAACTACGCCCGCGCGGTTCGAACCTTAGCCACACCCTGCACCCAGCCGCAAGATGGCTGGCATCATTGGATTAGGGGTGGCAGGATTCGGGTGGCGAACGAGACCAAAAAGCGCAAGATTCTCCAAGTCCCGGAATAGCAATATGGCAGACTGGAACGCAATATGACGGCTGGTTTTGCATTGTTTGACACGGCGATCGGGCGCTGCGGCGTCGCCTGGGGCGACCGCGGTCTTGTAGGCGTGCAACTCCCCGAAGCTGATGACGCCAGAACCCGTGCACGCCTGCTTCAGAAGGCACCCGGCGCGCAGGAAATCACGCCGCCTGCGGATGTTCAGCAGGCCTGCGATGCCATGGCGGAGCTGCTGAGCGGTGAAGCGACAGATTTGTCCTTCATCACGCTCGACATGGATCGCATCCCGGCCTTCAACCGCAGCGTCTATGACATCGCTCGGACCATCGCGCCCGGCGAAACGCTGACCTATGGCGACATCGCCACACGCATCGGCGACAAACTGCTGTCTCGCTCGGTCGGACAGGCACTGGGGCAAAATCCGCTGCCGATCGTGATCCCGTGTCACCGCGTGCTGGCGGCTAACGGCAAGACCGGCGGGTTTTCCGCCAATGGCGGCGTGACCACCAAGTTCCGCATGCTGGCCATCGAACGCGCGCGGATCGCGGGTCACGCTTCTGAGGATGCGCCGATGCTGTTCGATCCTGGCCTGTCGATTGCCCCGCGGCGACGCCGGGGATAACATCCGGCCATGAAGATCACGCTGTTTGAGAGTGCGGCGCTGTCCGTGTTCGATTACCGGTGCACCATGGGACCGGACGATAAGCCGTTCCCCGAACAGCACACGCGTCATTCGCTCTCCTACGTCCGCAAGGGCAGCTTCGGTTACGACACCCGTGGACGTTCGCACGAACTGGTCGCCGGAGCGGTTATGCTGGGCCATGGCGGCGACGAATATACCTGCTCGCACCCTCATCACATTTGTGGCGATGAATGCCTGTCGTTCCAGTTGTCGCCTGCGCTCGCCGACGACATGGGTGTCCGCAAGGACGCGTTGCGGATTGGCTGCGTGCCGCCGACACCTGAGCTCATGGTCTACGGCGAACTGGCGCAAGCCGCCGGGCGCGGCGACAGTGATATCGGGATCGACGAAGCCGCGATGTTGTTCGTGAGCCACTTCATTGAGACAACTTCGGGAAAGACACAGAAAGCATCGCCCGCCACCGCGCGCGACCGCCGCCGCGCCGTCGAAAGCGCGCTGTGGATCGATGCGCACGCCGACCGGGCTGTCGATCTGGAGACGACTGCAAGGGCGGCCGGTGTCAGTTCTTTCCACTTCCTGCGGATGTTCTCGAACGTGCTCGGGGTGACGCCGCATCAGTATCTGGTGCGCGCGCGGCTGCGTCATGCGGCAAGGCTGCTGGCCGACGACGCAAGATCGATCACCTCGATCGCCTTCGATGTCGGGTTCGGCGACCTGTCGAACTTTGTCAGGACTTTCCACAGGGCCGCCGGCGTTTCGCCGCGGCGGTTCCGCGACGCCGCGCGCGGCGACCGCAAGATTTTCCAAGAACGGCTCAGGGCCGCCGCCGTAGGGTGATCTCCATCACAGGGAGACCACCATGTACGACCATATCGGACTGAAAGTCAGAAACCTCGACGCCAGCGTCAAATTCTACACCGCCGCACTCGCGCCGCTCGGCCACGTTCTCTGCTCGCGCGACGACAGCGGCGCGGGGTTTGGACCGAAGGATGCACCGGCGCTCTGGCTGTATCTGTCGAAAGAGCCTGAAGGGCCCGGCGCACATGTCGCATTTAGCGCCGCCAGCCACGACGCCATCAAGGCGTTTTACACCGCAGGACTCAAGGCCGGCGGGCGCGACAATGGCGGCGCTGGTCCGCGCGCGGATTACAGCCCGACCTATTACGCGGCCTTCCTCATCGATCCGGACGGCAACAATGTCGAGGCCGTGTGCACGTGACGCCTCGACCGGCGCGGAGGAATCAATATGGCATCCATCCCCAAAAGGAATTTGTGATCGCGTCATCCGCGGATGATGTCTGGGACGCAGTGCGTGACTTCGGCGCGGTCCACACACGGCTTGCACCCGGCTTCGTTACCGACGCAGTCATGGATGGCGACGCCCGGCTCGTGACATTTTCAAACGGCACGAACGCACGCGAGATTCTGGTCGATTGCGACGATACAAAGCGACGCCTCGTCTACGCGATCGTCAGCGAACGGATCAGACAACACAGCGCGCTTCGGTGCAGATTTACGAAGATGGCAACAAGCGCAGCAAATTTGTCTGGACCGTGGACGTGCTGCCGAACGAAATCGCGCCATACATCAGCGGACAAATGGATCTATCCATCACAGCAATGAAGAAAAAGCTCGAAGACAGCTAGTTATGCGACCGAATCTGTCGCTCGCCACGACAACAGCGTGCTGCACGATGATCACGCTGCATCTTCTGAGTGCAGCGTGATCAAGTTCGCTTCAGCCATGCTCGATGCGAACAAAACTTCGGAAAATTCTGCGCAAATTTGAATCTTTCTAGCGCCTTTAACCTTACCGAATTATACAAGTGGACGGTTCAACAATTCCACATTTGCGACCACTCCATGACGCTAAGACTTCCGTCTCTGGGGACACGGAGGTGACGTATGAGGGGTTTCAAGCCCGCGGAATTGGATACGGTCGCGACATTCGGCCAGCGCAAGATTACACCGCGCGTTTGCATCGTCGACGCGAAGCGACACATCCGCACGTTTCTCGCGGAGGCTCTTGAAGAGCTGGGCTTCGTTGCCTCCGAGTGCGCGAGCGCCGACGAGTTGCCCTTGCTGCTGGACCTGCACGCGCCCGATCTCGTTCTTCTCGGAATACCGAATGACGGCGTTCAGGCCGGACACATCCTGAAAATCCTTATCGACAAGAAATTCGACGGCCAGGTGCTGCTGATCGGTCCAAAAGAGTCGATCGTCGTGAACGCGCTCCGCCAGCTCGGGGAGGAGATCGGAATTGCGATGTTGCCGCCGCTTGCCACGCCGTTCAGTGCGGATGGCCTGCGGGCCAGTGTGGTCACGCTGCTTCCGCAACAAGCGCCGCCGAGCCCGCCTGTCGATGTGGCGGAGGCGCTGAAGGCCGGCTGGCTGGAGTTGTGGTATCAGCAGAAAATCGACGTGCATACGCTCGCGCCGCGCGGCGCCGAAGCGCTGATCCGCATGCGCCACCCGTCGTGGGGCGTGGTGCCTCCAGCGTCCTTTATCCCCGATGATAGAGACCCGCAGTTCAAGGGACTGTCGGAATTTGTGGTCAGCCGCGCGCTGGAGGACTGGCATTATTTCGTGGATCAGCACGGCCCTGTCGACATCTCCATCAATCTGCCGATCAGCTTTCTCGAAGACCCCGCATCAGTCAGCAACCTCTGCCGCCAGATTCCGGATCACCCGGCGTTCGGAGGATTAATCGTGGAGGTCAAGGGTTTTGAAATCATCCGGAATCTTGATCTGGCGATCGACGTCGCCAAGCGGCTACGGTTTCACAACATCGCCATCTCGATCGACGATCTCGGTGTCGACTGGCCGCTGCTGACGGAGCTGAAGAGTTTTCCGTTTGTCGAAATCAAGGTCGATCGGGAATTCATCACCGGTTGCGCCGACAACCGCCTCAAGCAGACCGTCTGCCGCCGCATTCTCGAACTTGCGGACCGGCATGGCGCGCGCACCGTCGCCAAAGGCGTGGAGACGAGGTCCGATCTGGTCGCCACCCATGAGATGGGGTTCGATCTGGCCCAGGGCTATCTGTTCGGCAAACCCGCCAACGCGAAGAAATTTGCCCGCGCCTCGCTCGCACGTCCGACGGTCCTCGCGTGAGGGCTCTCATCCAGCCTTGATGGCCGTATCTCTCGCTCCCCAGTTCGTGAAACGAACTGCGGCAGCGGCGAGGATACCCAGCAGAATCATGGACACCGCCGCCAGCCAGAAGAAGTGCGTGCTGACCGCGCCATGTGACATCAGCCACCAGCCGCCCGCCATGACGAATACAAGCCGCGCCGTCTGTGCAAGCACCGGCCCGATCACGCGCGCAGCACCCTGCGAGGAGAAATAAAGCGAAATCGCGAGGCCGACGAAGGCGAGAAAAGGCCCGACGATCGAAAGATACTCACGGCTCGCAGCCCGCACGGCGGCGTTGTCGGTAAAGATGTTCACCCAGATATCCGGATTGATGGCGAAGAAGCCGCCGAAGAAGCCGACCGCCGCAAATGATACGCCGCCGGCGGTCCATGCGATGCGCCGGGCGCGGGCGATACGGCCGGCGCCGATCGCCATGCCGATCATCGGCACCGATGCGATGCCGACCGCGAACGCCAGCGACGTCAGCATGAATTCGAGCCGCGCGCCGATGCCGTAACCCGCGAGAACCTCGGTCCCGAAATTCGCCAGCAGATGCGTGAAGATCGTCACCGTCAGCACGATCTGCAAGGGCGAGAAGCACGCGATCGCGCCCACCTGCAGGATGTCGTAAAACATCGCGCGCTGGAACCGGAAGCCCTTGAAATTCAGCTTCACGCGGCTGCGGCCCGACAGCAGATACCACGCCATGATCGCCGCGCCGATCGAGAACGCCATCAGCGTACCGGCCGCGACGCCGCGCATGCCGAACTGCGGCACCGGTCCGAGGCCAAGACCGAGCACGCCGCCGAACAGAACCTGAAAGAACGCCGAGTTGAGAATGATCGCCGACGGCAGCTTCATGTTGCCGGTCCCGCGCAGCAGCGCCGCCAGCGTGTTCATGATCCAGGGCAGCACGGCGCCGCCGAAGAAGATCTGCGAGTAACCGATAGCCTCGCTTAGAACACGGCCCCTGCCGCCGAGGGCGGCAAACAGATATGGTCCAAAAATCAGCATGCCGATCATGAAGGTCAGGCCGAAGCAAATGCCTATCATCAGCGCGTGCACGGCAAGCGCGGATGCGCGCTCGGCATTGTTGGCGCCCAGCGCACGTGCGATTGCGGACGCGACGCCGCCACCCATCGCGCCGCCGGACATGGTCATCATCAGAATGACGAACGGAAACACCAGCGCCATCGCCGCCAGCGGTTCGACGCCAAGGCGGCCGATATAAGATGTCTCGGCGATTGCGACGCAGGTTCCGGCGGTCAGCGCGACGACATTGGGGGCAGCCAGCTTCAGCAGCGTGGAAAGGATCGGTCCATCGAGCAGCGGATTTTTGACGGGACCTTTCGCAGTCGGCAGCGGCGGCTTTTCGTCCGCCTGCACGACAGGAATTTCAGCGGCCCCAAGTTCGGACATATGATCTCCCGAGCGGAAATTTTCTTGTTTTGAAAGAGCGCGGCCCTGTCAAAAAATCCATAACATCAAATTTGCAGGCCACAATGCGCGCTTCGCGCATGGCGCCTAGACGCTCCTAAAAACAGCGAACTAAGCCGCGCCGAGGATGTGCGCGGCATCGGTCATCGCCAGCGGCCGATCGCTGAGCAGCCGGTCGGCGATCGCTTCATCGCGTCCATCCGACAAAACGGCAAACGGATCCTGCGCCGTCAGGCGGTGGTCGACGACAAGACGCGACAGCAACAGCCGGCGGGCGTCGTCGCGCATCGCGTGAATCCGGCTGCCCTCCCAGGCGAACGTTACCGCGCTCGCGACATGATAAAGCGTGCTGGTGGCGCGGCGGGCCTCGGCTTCGTTCTCGGAGCGCCCGGCCACCTCGCGGGCGAAGCCGATGGCCTTGTCCGTCAGGCTATGAAGACGGTCGCGCCAGACCTGCGGAACGCCGGACGCATCGTCGATCCGCGCATGAAGATCGGCGCCGAGTGCGGCCTCCGCACCGTGACGGCCGACCGCACGCTTCAGCGTGTCGAGCGCAACGATGTTGCTGGTGCCTTCCCAGATCGAACCGAGATGCGCGTCACGCAGCAGCCGCGGCGTCGCGAATTCCTCGATGTATCCGATGCCGCCGCGCATCTCCATCGCCTCGCCGCACACCTTGCGGGCATCGCGGGTCGCGCGGTACTTCAGCGTCGGCGTCAACACCCGCAGCAGTGCCGCCGCATCCTGGCTGCCGGCCTCGGCGCGATCCAGCGCATCCGCGGTGACGAAACTCATCGACACGGCCTGCTCGGTCGCCAGCATGATTTTCATCAATTGCCGCCGCGCCAGCGGCATATCGACAATGCGGCGGCCGAACACCACGCGGTTGTTCGCGACCGTATTCGCGTCGTGATGCGCGCGGCGCATCAATGCCGCCGACTTCACGCCGTTGGACAGCCGCGACCAGTTGACCATCTCGGCCATCTGCACGAAGCCGCGATCGAGCCGCCCGACTGCATAGGCAATCGCGCCTTCGAGCTTGATTTCACCGGACGCCATCGAACGGGTGCCGAGTTTGTCTTTGAGGCGAACGATCCGGTAATGGTTCGGTGAGCCGTCGTCCAGTTCCCGCGGCATCAGAAACAGACCGACGCCCTGCGTGCCGCCGACCGCGCCTTCCGGCCGCGCCAGCAGCATCACCATCTTTGCGTCGGCGTTCGAGCAGAACCACTTCTCGCCGTGCAGCCGCCAGTGATTGCCTTCCTGCACTGCTCTGGTGGTGAGCTTGCCGACATCCGAGCCACCCTCCTTCTCGGTCATGAACTGGCCGCCCTGAGTCAGCTTCGCCATGTCGGTTTGGGTCAAGCCGTCGAGATACCTTGCTTTCAGCGCATCATCGCCAAACCGCGACAGCAGCCGCGCCGCACCGTCGGTGACGTTGATCGGACAGCCAAGCCCGAATTCGGCCTGATTGAACAGGAACGTGAAGGCGTGTTTGGCGACGGCTGGATAAGTGTCGGCCCAACCGAGAATGCCCTTGCGATGCGACATCGCATGAATGCCGAATTCGCCATAGGCCGCGCGCTCGAGTTCGCGATAGGCCGGATGATACTCGATCCATTGCCGGTCGTTGCCGAAGCGGTCGCGCTGATGCAGCACCGGACCATGCTTGTCGGCGAGCCGCGCGCATTCGTCGAGATGACCACCGGCGAGCGCGCCAAGCCGGTCCAGATGCGGCTCGATATGCTGAAACAGCGCGGCAGGAAGATGGATGCGCAGCAGGTCGGCGAGGATCGGATCGGCGCGATAGAAATTCATTCCCGACGTGTCGGGCGCGATCAGGCCGAACTCGGATGTCGAGGCTGATTTTTCAGCGAGCGGAGTCTTTGCGGCTGCAACCATGGCGTTCCATCCCTGCCGGGATCGCTCCCGTTGTTTTCAGGAATGATCCGGTATTTGGATGCCCGCGGCAAGCTGCCCGGAAGCCAATGGCGGCATGGGTGAAATGTGCCGCAAGGAGACGTAATTCGCAGAGCGGAACTCGGCCGCGATCAGTCCGAATTCGGATGTCGGCGCGGAAGCGGGCGCGCTCAACTGCAAGCCGCTTACCATCTGAATACAACTACTGTTCAAATGCCTTTGGTCTGCGGACACAGAACTCCTTTGTTTCGGCCGCCGCCGCGACGGTCCCGCCGATATGCCGCGCGACCGGGCACATACGAGCCGGCGGCAGCTCGATCATGCCAAATGGAGGGGCCCAGGACTCCACTCGTCTATCAAGCAACTCGATTAGTGGCTGAGCATAAGGTTGCGCACGCTCTCCTGCCATGCCCAAGGCAAAGGCAAGTTCGTAAAAGCGGTTTCGGACCAAGCGAGGGATTGGCTTTTGCTCGGGAGTAGCAAGCAGAATTTGCTCCATAAGGTCTTTGACCTTTGGGAGCGCCTGAGGTTCGCCGCCCGCTACAGCGACCTGAGCCGCGCCCGTGCCCATTTGATCGTTTGAGGACATTTGAGCAAATGCTTGATTGGCCCATTTTTCAGAGGCAGATGGTCCAAACCCTGCAAGAATGAGCCGCGCGTATGGACGCAGATCCGTCTTAAAAGGATCGTCAGGTATTTCGCTGTCTCGGAAGGCACTTCGGGCGGTTGCATCGATTATTTGCTGATGCCGAGGGCCGAGCTGCTCCGCCAAAGCTAATTCTTTGGCGTAGAGAAATGGCCGCTCAAAAACGCGAGCCTTGATAGCGGCTTCAGTGATAGCGGCATACAGTTCTGTCGGTGGACACGGTATTAATTTATCGGAATCGGCAGCGCCCCGGCGTTGCCTCCACGGATAACCGAAATACTTTACGGCCGCCTGTTGGAGTTCATCCAATTTGCTGCTGTCAAATACCTGAAGAACTTCCAAAGCCAAGCGACTCTGGTCCTTCTCCGCCTCTGTTGCTTGACGGCAGGTTTCGATTGCTGCCCAAAGCGGAGCTTTGGCACCACCCACATCAAACGCGGCAAGACTTTCTTGCTTTCGGGTGACTTTAGCGCTTTGAATTTCGGCACGCGCCATCCAGCCCGCAATGAAGACGGCGGCAGCGAACAAAAGTAAAATTAGAAGTATAGAGCGGCGTTTCGTTTCCATTAGGAACAACACGACTCAGTAGTGGATCAATATCCAAGGATCATTCCGCAACCATATCACGTCCGGAAATGCTTCGACAGCTTCAGGCCCTGGCCTTGATAGTTCGATGCGATGCGCTGGCCATACAGCGCATCAGGGCGCGACAGCATCTTTTCATACACAAGACGCCCGACGATCTGGCCGTGTTCGAGAATGAACGGCACTTCGCGCGATCGCACTTCCAGCACCGCGCGCGAGCCCTGCCCGCCCGCACCGGCATAACCGAATCCGGGATCGAAGAAGCCCGCATAGTGCACACGGAATTCGCCGACCAGCGGATCGAACGGCACCATTTCGGCCGCGAAGTCCGGCGGCACCTGCACCGCTTCCTTCGAGGCGAGAATGTAGAATTCGCCGGGATCGAGGATCAGGCTGCGATCCGGCCGTGCGCGGATCGGCTCCCAGAATTCACCGACCGTGTATCCGGCGCGGCGGTCAACATCGACCACACCGGTATGACGCTTGGCGCGATAGCCGACGAACCCGTCAGAGCCTTCGCCGGACAAGTCCACGCTCAGCGCGACGCCGCCAGCGAGATCGGCTTCGTCGCTGTCGACCAGCCGCTCGGCTGCGTGCAGCGCGTGCAGTTCATCGGCATCGAGCAGCGGATGACCGGTGCGGAAACGAATCTGCGACAGCCGCGATCCTTCGCGCAACAAGACCGGGAATGTCTTGGGACTGATCTCCGCATAGAGCGGGCCGTGATAACCGGGCGCGATCATGTCGAAGCGGCGTGTGCCGTCGGCGATCACGCGGGTGAAAACGTCGAGCCGGCCAGTGGAGCTTTTCGGATTCGCCGCGGCCTGAATCGTCGGCGGCAGCGCGAGGCTTTCCAGCAGCGGCACGATGTAGACGCAGTTGGTTTCCAGCACGGCGCCATCGGACAGATCGATCTCGTGCAGCTTCAGTTCGTCGATGCGCTGTGCAACCGTCATATCCGGCCCCGGCAGAAAGCTCGCGCGCACGCGATAGGCGATCGCACCGAGACGCAGATCGAGACTGGCCGGCTGGATCTGGCTTTCGACGAAGGGATATTCCGGCAGGATCAGGCCGGCATCGGCCATCGCCGCGATCATGCGGTCGGGCAGAATTCCTGTCGCGTCGGGGGCAAGTGTGAAGGCCACGGGCTAGTCCTCGGCTACCGGCTGATCCAGTAAAATAAGCATTTTATCGGTTATCCGATGGGGTGCTTGACGGAAAGAGCATGCGGGATTAAGCCTAGGACTTATCCCGTGGTCATTTGAGCCGGCCGGCTTGCAGCCACGTTAAATAACTCGCTAAACAGGCCGGGGACAGTGTGATCCCGGCCGGTTCTTTCCAGAAATGGATTGATTTTCAGGCCGGTTTTTTTGTGCCCATCGCAAGGTGGTCACGATGGAGTGCACATGTCCGAGACCAAAACACCCGCGGCCAATGCTTCTGCAAACAAGCCGCAGTCCCCCACCCGCAACTATCGCCCGGAAACCCGCCTCGTGCATTCCGGCACGCTGCGTTCGCAGTATGGCGAAACCTCCGAAGCGTTGTTCCTGACGCAAGGGTTCATTTACGACACCGCCGAGCAGTGCGAAGCGCGTTTCACCGGCGCAGACCCCGGCTTTCTCTATTCGCGGTTTTCGAATCCGACCGTGTCGATGTTCGAGCAGCGCATGATCGAACTCGAAGGCGCCGAGGCCGCGCGCGCCACCGCGACCGGCATGGCGGCGGTCACCACCGCAATCCTCGCGCCGCTCAAAACCGGCGATCACGTGGTCGCAGCGAAAGCGCTGTTCGGCTCCTGTCGTTATGTCGTGGAAGATCTGCTGCCTCGCTACGGCATCGAGTCCACGCTGGTCGATGGTCACGATCTCGATCAGTGGCAGAAGGCGATGCGGCCGAACACCAAGTCGTGCTTCCTCGAAAGCCCGACCAATCCGACCCTCGACGTGGTCGACATCGGCGCTGTCGCGGAGATCGCCCATCGCGGCGGCGCGCGGCTGATCGTGGACAATGTGTTCGCGACACCGATCTGGCAGAGTCCGCTGACGCTTGGCGCTGACGTGGTGGTTTATTCGGCGACCAAGCACATCGACGGTCAGGGCCGCTGCCTCGGCGGCGTCATCCTGTCGTCGGAGGCCTTCATCCAGGAACACATCCACACGTTCCTGCGCCAGACGGGGCCTGCGATGTCGCCGTTCAATGCGTGGGTGCTGCTGAAGGGGCTCGAGACGCTGAGCATTCGCGTCAAGGCGCAGACCGAGACGGCGGGCGCGATTGCCGATGCGCTGGCGAAGCATCCGAAAATTTCGCGGCTGATCTATCCGGGCCGCGCCGACCATCCGCAGGCTGCCATCGTCAAGAAGCAGATGCGCGCGGGATCGACGCTGGTGGCCTTCGAGGTCAAAGGCGGCAAGGCGGCGGCGTTCCGCACGCTCAATGCACTGAAGCTGGCGCGGATTTCGAACAATCTCGGTGACTCCAAAAGCATCGTCACCCATCCGGCAACCACGACGCATCAGCGTCTGACGCCGGAGGCGCGCGCCGAGCTTGGCATCAGCGAAGGCTTCATCCGCTTCTCGGCAGGACTCGAGCATCAGGATGACCTGATCGAGGATCTCACGGCCGCGCTGGAGAAGGCGTGAAGGCAGAAGCGAACTGGAAATTCGATGAGTACATTTTCGTTCCAGCAGGTCGATGTCTTCACCGGCAAGCGGCTCAAGGGTAATCCGCTTGCCGTGGTCATCGGCGCCGACGGGCTTTCCGACGACGCCATGGCCGCGCTCGCGAACTGGACCAACCTGAGCGAGACCACCTTTCTTCTGAAGCCGACGACGGCAGAGGCCGATTACCGCCTGCGGATTTTCACGCCGTCAGGCGAGCTGCCGTTCGCCGGTCATCCGACGCTGGGCAGTTGCCATGTCTGGCTGAGCCTGGGAAGTACTGCCAAGCAGGCACATGTCGTTCAGGAATGCGGCGCAGGTCTCGTCAGGATCAAGCTCGACGGAAGCCGGTTGGCGTTCGCCGCGCCTCCCCTGCGCCGCACCGGCGATGTCGAAAGCGATATTCTCGATCAGATCGCCCGCGGCCTGCAAATTCGCTGGGACGCCATCACAGCGTCGCAGTGGATCGACAACGGCCCCGGCTGGGTGGCCGTGATGCTCGCGTCACGCGCGGAAATCCTGGCGCTGAGGCCGGACTATCCTGCCCTTGGGACTCTGAAGCTTGGCGTGGTCGCGCCTTGGGACCCCTCGCGCGACGGCAAGGATGCCTCGTTCGAGGTTCGCGCGTTCGTCTCCGACCGTTCGACCGAGGACCCCGTCACAGGCAGCCTGAATGCGGGTCTCGCGCAATGGCTGATCGCGGCAGGACTCGCTCCCGACGCTTATACTGCAAGTCAAGGGACTGTGCTTGGGCGAGAGGGCCGCATTTACGTCGAGCGCGACGCTGACGATATCTGGATCGGCGGCGAGACGCTGACGTGCATCGAGGGCAAGCTGACGATCTAACGCAGCGTTTACATCGGCCGGAAAGTCATCACGTTGCTCGGTATGTTGACGCCGGCCTTCACCTGCCCGACCGACTTGATAATGGTGTCGCCAAGCAACTGGGCGAAGCACGCGTAACCCCAGTCGTTCATGTGCAGGCCGTCGCCAATCACGAACTTGTCGAACGGCATTTTCTCGTCCTCGTGCCACTGCCGCATGACATCGAAGCGCGGGAACACCGAGATGTTCTTGAGCTTGGCGACGTCGCCGAGCAATTTCACCATCCTGCTTGCGTTCTCGGTTTTAGCCGCAACCGCAGGAACGTATTGCGGATCGATCAGCACGACATCGATACCGCGGGCCTGAAGACGCGCGATGCCGTCCTCCACCAGTGCGGCCGTCGCAGCAATGTCGCTGGCGTTGCCCTTGACCACGGCATTGGTGCCGACCTGCCAGATCACAAGATCCGGGTCCGTATCGAGAACGGCGGCATCGAACCGCTTCATCATTTCAGGCGCATCCTGTCCGCCCATGCCGCGGTTGATGACGCTGATGTCGGCGGTCGGAAATTTGCGGCGCAACTGGTCCGCAAGACGGCTGGGATAATTGTAGGCCGCCGACGTACCGAAGCCGACCGTGGTCGACGAGCCGAAAGCGACAATGGTCACCGGCTCGCCCGCAGCGATCCGCCGCGCAACGCGCGGCAGCGAACCCGGAACGTTCTTCAATCCCTTGGCTGGCAGGCAAGGCACGCGGGTGAGAATATCCCCGGCTCCCCTGGCCGCGCTTTTTGCCGCTTCGATGGCTTTGGTCCCGAGGCCCTTCTGCTGGGGCGCTTCGGGTGCCTGTGCCAGAGCAGGCAAACCGCACACCATTGCTCCTGCCACGGCGGCAATCGCCAAACGACCGTGAAAATTCATCAACGTTGAATCCTGAGCTCCGCCGGATTAATGCGCGACGCCTCGACGATCATCGTCGACAGCGACCGGCCGATGCAGTCATGAACCCGCTTCGCCATTCCAAATCCGTGCGCCGGCCCGAATAAATCGAAATCGCCGGCCTCGCTCCAGTGTCGCATGATCGAAAAACGATCGAACACCGGAATTTCGTGCTCCTGTGCAACCACCCGCATCGTATCGTTATACGGCGTGACCGAGAGCATCGTTTCCATACGTGGGTTGTATTGCAGATTGATCAAGAGCACGTCGAAGCCGGCCTTCTGCAAAGCACCGATGCCACTGTCCAGCGCGGCACGGAAATCGTCCGTATCGATCGACCGTATCGCATCGACAGTGCCGGTCTGCCAGATGACAAGATCCGGCTTCTGGTCCTGCGGAAGCTTTTCGATCAATTGGCCAAACCCGGCGGCGGCCTCAGCAGCGGTTTTCTTGGGCCGCAGGTCGGTCCTGACATTGACGGTCACGCCAGCGAGGTTCTCGCGCAAGGTCGCTTCGAGCCGGGCCGGGTAAGACGCGCTCGCCCCGTCAGTGCCGGCGAGAGCCGAGGAGCCGCTGCCGACAACGAGGATGTCCAGCCGCTTCCTGGTCTTGATCGCATCCGCGACCTTCGGAAATACGCTCTCGGTCGTCAGAAGGTAAGCCGGCACGACGCAACTGGGGCTGTTCTCCGCACGCGACGGCGAAGCGGCCAAGAGACCCATCACTATCCCTGCAACCAACAGCGCTTTCATGATCCGCCTCCCGCGAGATCGGCGTCGCTTTCCGCGCCTTTCGCGCGCTTGTCGGTCTTGCTTGCCTCGATCTTGTACCACGAAAACAGCCATGCGGCGGCTGACATAATGACGATCCCGGCGACGCTGACAAAGAAATGCATCCACGCTCCGCCGGACACTTCGGCAAGCACAAAGTGTCCCGCGAACGCGAGGAAGACGCCGAGGCAAAAGATCTCCAGCGAGTGCTGACCGCATCGAATGACCGGGCTCAGCCATGGCGATTTCAGACCCGGCCAGCTCGCCGGGATAAAGCGCACCGTGATCGCCGCAAGTGCGAGGAAATGGGCGAAACGCAGCACGTCGAGATCGGTCTTGTTGATCGGATACATCCAGCTTTCCAGCCAGCGCGGCATGAAGGTATTGAGTTGCGGCACATGCCATGTCAGCGTCACACAAAACGCAAACACAAGATAGGCGATGCAAAGCCCCAGCGTAATGCGCGACGACAGAATACGCGCCATTCGTTTTGCGCCGCCAAGCGCGCACCATGCCCCGAACACAAAAAGCAACTGCCAGGCGAACGGATTGAAGAACCACGTGCCATTGGGATAGGCCGGCAGAGCAAGATCAAACTCCCATGTGACGGCATAGAGCAGGACCGATAATGCCAATGCGAGGTCGGCCTTGCGCTGCATCAGCCAGATGATCCCCGGCAGGAAGATCATCAGCACGATATAGAGCGGCAACACGTCCATGTTGACGGGCCGGAATTTCAGCAGCAACGCCTGAATGATCGTAACGTCGGGTTGCTTGAGGAAGTCGAGGATGCCCATTTCTTCCGCGTAGAGCGGGTTATCGAACCGCGCCGCGATGTAGGAGATTTCCGCGAGGTAGATCGTAAACAGGAAAACGTGCGCCACATAGATTTGCCAGACGCGCTTGAAGATGCGTGCGCTCGCCACCACGAAGCCGCGATCGAGCATCGCGCGGCTGTAGACGAACGCCGCCGTATATCCCGAGATGAAAATGAAGATCTCGGTGGCGTCGCTGAAGCCGTAGTTGCGGATCGTGAACCAGGTCAGAATATTCGGCGGCAGATGGTCGATGAAGATCAGCCACAGCGCGATGCCGCGAAACAGATCGAGGCGCAGTTCGCGTTCACCCGCGACGACCGGAAGAGCCACGGCCTTCGCAGTCGCCTTCGCAACAGCCTGATCGGTCATCTCGGTGGTCACGAGCGTCATCCGGTCAAGTCCGTTTCCGGTTCCATTCGAAGTGGCAGGCACTTGTCACGATCCTACGGAAGATCAAAGCGGCCCGCAAATTGCAAGCATTCCATTGGACAGGCGTCCGGAAGAATGCTGGATGGCAACGATGTTGAAACAAAGATCGGTACGATTTCGTATCCTGGACAGGCCGCCGCAAGCATCAATTATTGGTGCCTACGCAAGGAATGAGAGGTCTGCTATTCTGTGACCCGAATGTGGACCGACACCATGTATCGCGCCGTGACCCGCCAGATTGAAGTCATCGTCGAGCCGAGCTTCCTGCCCGAGCGCTCGTCGGCTGAAGACGGCCGTTTTTTCTGGGCCTACACAATCGCCATTGTCAATTCGGGGAATGAGACCGTCCAGCTCAAAAGACGCCACTGGATCATTACCGACGGAGCCGGCCGCAGTCAGGAAGTTAACGGTGAAGGCGTGGTCGGGGAGCAGCCGGTGCTCGAGCCAGGTGAACGGTTCGAGTACACCAGCGGCGTACCGCTTCAGACACCCTCCGGGTTCATGACCGGCAGCTATCAGATGGTGACCGAAAGCGGCGAGCCGTTCGATATCGACATCCCGGCGTTCTCGCTCGACAGCCCGAGCTATAAGCGGACGCTGAACTAGGACAGGCCCGAGAAGCGGACAGCGGTCCTAGTTTTCAGCCGCGCCCTGTTTGGACACCGGCTCGACGCCTGCTTCATCCGGCGTGAACTCATACACCGAGCTGCAGAACTCGCAGGTCACGACCACCTTGCCGTTCTCAACCATGTCGGCGCGATCCTGCGGCGTGAAGCTTTTCAACATTCCCGCCACCGCATCGCGCGAGCATGAGCACTGCGCGCACATCGCCTGCGTCGAAAATACGCGGACACCGCGTTCGTGAAACAGCCGGAACAGCAATCGCTCTCCCGACAGATCGGGATCGATCAGTTCGACATCTTCGATGGTGCCAAACAGCGACCGGCTCTCGGCCCAGGCGTCGTCCTCCGGCAGGTCATGCGCGGCAACACCCTCCGGGGCATCGCCGGGATGCAGATCGGGCTGACGCGCGCGCTCGGGCGCCTTGGGCAAGAACTGCATCAGCATGCCGCCGCCGCGCCACCGATGCTTCGGGCCGTCGCCGCCGCGGAATTCCTCACCGACCGCGAGCCGCACCCGCGTCGGGATCTGCTCCGAGCGCAGAAAATATTCATGTGCGGCGTCTTCAAGGTTGCCGCCTTCCAGAGCGACGAGCCCCTGATAGCGGCTCATATCGGAACCCTGATCGATGGTCATCGCAAGATGCCCGTGACCGAGCAGCGCCGCGGAATTCTGGCCGGGCTCGAGTCTGCTTGCGTCGAAGCGCGCATAGGCGCGCAGCCGGTTCGGCGCCTGGAAATCGACCACAATCATCGATACAGGACCATCGGTCTTGGTCTGCAAAATAAAGCGGCCATCGAACTTGAGCGTCGAGCCGAGCAGCGTCGTGAGCACGATGGCCTCGCCGAGCAGCTTGCCGACCGGCGCTGGATAATCGTGCTTGGTCAAAATCTCGTCGAGCGCCGGCCCCATCTTCGTCAATCGGCCGCGCACATCCAGCGCGCTGACTTCAAAGGGCAGCACGGCATCGTCCACCGGCGTTGCGGAGGGGGCACGGATTTGGCTTTCGAGAGTCATATCGGACGCATTCTTTTCAGGAGAACCGAATTGCCGCAGTGAAAAGCTCAAACCATAACGGTCTGACTCCAAGGCAATGATGGATCAAGCAAGGTGTCCGCACAATATAGGGTGTCTTGTTCCGCAAAAAAGGGAGCGGATCGGGAACACTGGCCACCGAGAGCCCGCCAGAACGCCGCGAACGCGCACGATTTTACGCGGCCCGACTTTTTTCCGACAATCGGATTCCGTTTTTGGGATCAGACCTAGCCGATCGCGTGCAGGCACCAGGCCAGAATGCCCTTTTGCGCATGCAGGCGATTTTCCGCCTCGTCGAACACCACCGACTGCGGGCCATCGATCACTTCATCGGTGACTTCCTCACCGCGATGCGCCGGCAGGCAGTGCATGAAGATGGCGTTGGGGTTGGCCAGCGACATCAGCTTGGCGTTGACCTGATAGGGCTTCAGCAGATTGTGACGGTGCTCACCGTCCTTGTCGCCCATCGACACCCAGGTGTCGGTGATAACGCAATCCGCGCCGCGCACCATCTCCTCGGGTTTGGTGCCAAGCACGATCGGCGCACCTGTCGCCTTGATCCAGTCCTTCAGCAGCTTGTTGGGCGCGAGTTCCGGCGGCGTCGCAACACGCAGGTTGAATCCGAAGCGATCGGCGGCATGCGCCCACGACGCCAGCACATTGTTGTCGTCGCCGGTCCAGGCCACCGTGCGTCCCTTGATCGGACCGAGATGCTCTTCAAAGGTCATCACGTCCGCCATCACCTGACAGGGATGCGAACGCCGGGTGAGGCCGTTGATCACGGGCACGGTTGCGTGCGCCGCGAGTTCGGTCAGCGCCTCGTGGTTGAGAATCCGGATCATGATCGCATCGACGAAGCGCGACAGCACACGCGCGGTATCGGCGATGGTTTCGCCGCGCCCCAACTGCATTTCCGCGCCGGTCAGCATGATGGCTTCGCCGCCGAGCTGGCGCATGCCGACATCGAACGAGACACGGGTGCGCGTCGACGGCTTGTCGAAGATCATCGCAAGCGTCTTGCCGTCCAGCGGCTTGTCGGAAATGTCCCCGGCCTTGCGCTTCTTCTTCATCGCCATGCTGGCGTCGAGGATTGTCCGCAGCTCCTTGGTCGGCACGTCGAACAGGTCGAGGAAATGGCGTGGCGGCGTGCTCATCGCGCTGCCTCACGCCGCGCCGGAACGCGCGTCAGCTTCGCGCAAACGCGCTCGACACGCGACACGGCATCCTCGATCTCCGCTTCGGTAACGATCAGCGGCGGCAGCAACCGCACCACGTTTTCGCCAGCACCGACGGTGAGCAGCTTTTCGTTGCGAAACGCAGCGACGAGATCGCCGGCAGGCACTACAGCTTTCAGGCCGATCAGCAGACCATCGCCCCTGACTTCATCGACGACGTCGGGATAGCGGTCGACGATCGACGCCAGTTTCTGCTTCAGCAGCAGTGACGAACGCTGGACATGTTCGAAGAACTTCGGCGCCAGCATCACATCGAGCACGGCATTGGCTGCGGCAACTGCAAGCAGATTGCCGCCGAACGTCGAGCCGTGGGTGCCCGGGGTCATGCCTGCAGCGGCAGCCGCCGTGGCAAGACACGCACCGATCGGAAATCCGCCGCCCAGCGCCTTGGCCAGCGCCATGATATCGGGTTCAACGCCGGTCTTTTCATACGCAAACAGGCTGCCGGTGCGGCCCATGCCCGTCTGCACTTCGTCGAACACCAGAACGAGCTTGTTGTCGTCGCAGAGTTGCCGCAGCGCGCGGAAGAACGAAGGGTCCGCCGCGCGCACGCCGCCTTCGCCCTGCCATGGCTCGATGATGATGCCCGCCGTTTCGGGGCCGATCGCCTTCTTCACGGCCTCAAGATCGCCGAGCGGCACCTGATCGAAACCCTCAACCCGCGGCCCGAAACCTTCGAGATACTTCTGCTGCCCGCCGGCGGCGAGCGTCGCAAGCGTGCGGCCGTGGAAAGCGCCTTCAAACGTGATCAGCCGATAGCGTTCGGGCCTGCCGTTCACCGCCTGAAACTTGCGCGCCATCTTGATGCACGCTTCCATCGCTTCCGCGCCGGAATTGCAGAAGAAAGCCACGTCGGCAAAGCTCGCGTCGCACAGCCGCGTCGCCAGCCGCTCACCTTCCGGAATCGTGAAAAGGTTCGAGACGTGCCACAGCTTCGCGGCCTGCTCTTGGACGACAGCAACCAGATGCGGATGCGCGTGACCGAGCGCGTTTACCGCCACGCCGCTGGTGAAATCGAGATAGCGGTCGCCGTTGGCCGCGATCAGCCACGGGCCTTCGCCGCGCTCGAAAGCGACGTCGGCGCGGGCAAAAACCGGCAACATGTGAGAGTCGAGATGCGGTTTGACACTTTGGCTCATGGCGACCTGATCGATGGTGAGGGGCCAGCAGCGGCGCGATCGCATCAGCGCTCGTCGCTCAGTTGCCTGCCCCGGAAACGAAACGTGCCGCCCGAAAAAGGCGGCACGTGGCGGTTATTCTATTGGTGGACCCTGTTGTGTCAATCCACGCGAGCCCTTCTTGAGGCCGTGCGACAGCCTGTTTATCGCTGCAACTGAAGCATATTCCGGCGTTTTTGGAGCTGTTCCAGCATCGAAACCGCCTGCGCAGGGCAAGAAAGCCGCGATTTGCAACGTCGCACGAAGATCGAATTTATTTGCTTTTTGACCGGAACATGTGGACGCGCCATGCCCGACTCTTGCGCGTGAGTCACGGCATATTGTAGCATTCTTGTCGTTAGGTACGACATCTCGTGCGGCGGTTCTGATCCTCGATTGTCTTCGGTACGGCGTAAACGCCCGGTCGCTTTTCATGCAGCCGGCGAGGGCTAAGGGATTCTGCCGACAGGGATTTTGGACGGTTTGCAATCGCGACGCCGCGTCAAAAATGGCCGGCGCGATATCAAAAGGAAGAGTGCGATGACGGTAATAAGCTGGACCGACGATCGCGTTGAACAGTTGAAGAAGCTTTGGGAAGCCGGGCTTTCGGCAAGCCAGATCGCCGCCGAACTCGGAAACATCACCCGCAACGCCGTGATCGGCAAGGTGCATCGGCTGGGCCTGTCGGGCCGCGCCAAGAGCCCGTCGTCTGCCGCGCCACGGCAGCGCAAGGTGCGTCCGGCGCAGCATATGATGCGGATCAGTCGTCCGGTGTCGCGTGGCAACACCGCGCTGGCCCATGCCTTTGAAGTCGAGGCCGAGCCGGATCCGATCGCCTATGACAACGTGGTGCCGATGAGCCAGCGCCTCAGCCTGCTGGAGCTCAACGAGAACACCTGCCACTGGCCGGTCGGCGATCCGGGCAGCCCGGATTTCTTCTTCTGCGGCGGCAAGTCGCTGACCAGCCTGCCCTACTGCGCGCATCATTCGCGCGTCGCCTATCAGCCTGCCTCCGATCGCCGCCGCACCTCGCGTCCGAGCACGAAGTAGGCGGAAATCCTTCCATCGAAGCGAAAAAGCCTCATCGATCCGATGAGGCTTTTTTGTTGCGAAGTGTGCTGCAAAAGGCTGCTTTGTGATCGTGCTGCGACTACGGCCGCCGATGGCTACGTCTCGTTGGGCATGATCTGATCCGAAGGATCAAGCCCCCGCCGCGATTTTCTCACTGGCTGGAGTCTTCGTCGCAGGAAAGCACGCGGTAAAGGTCGCGCCGTGACCGGGGACGCTTTCGATCAGGAGCCGCCCGCGATGGCGGTTGAGGATGTGCTTGACCAGCGACAGGCCCAATCCGGTGCCGCCCTGTGCGCGGCTGTCGCCGACATCGACGCGATAGAACCGCTCGGTCAGGCGCGGCAAGTGTTCCGGTGCGATGCCGGGACCGAAATCGCGCACCGCGAGGCGAATTTCCCCCGCGTCATTTGGTGCAGGTTCGGTCAGCGACACCACGACGCGTCCGCCGGATGCGCCGTACTTGAGCCCGTTCTCGATCAGGTTTTCCAGCAGACGCAGCAATTCCTCGTTGTCACCGGCGACGACAACCGGCTCCGGCGGAAGCTCGACATCGATCACAACCTGACGCTCGCTCGCCAGCATCTCCAGCCCGTCGACAACTTGGCGCACCAGCGGCACGACATCGACCAGCTTTTCGGGACGTACATGCGCGCTGAGTTCGACCCGTGACAGCGACAGCAGATCGTCGATCAGACGGGCCATGCGCGTCGCCTGCGCGTGCATGATGCCGAGAAAGCGTTCGCGCGCCTTGGCATCCTCGCGCGCCGGACCTTGCAGCGTATCGATGAACCCCGACAGCGCCGCCAGCGGGGTGCGTAATTCGTGGCTCGCATTGGCGACGAAGTCGGCACGCATTTCCTCGACCCGGCGCAGCGGCGTCTGGTCCTGGAATGTCATCAGAATGCAGTATTCGCTGCCGCCGAATGCAGTCGGCAGCAGCAGCGGCGTCACGATCAATTCCATCCAGCGGTCGATCGGAACGCGATCCACGTAGCTGGCGCGCTGCGGCTGACGGGTGGCGATAGCTTCGCGCAGTGCCGCGATGATCTCGGGAGAGCGCAGCGCGAACAGGGCCAGTTCGTTCTTGCGCAGCGCCGGCGCCAGTTGCGCCGCGGCGGTGTTGAAATGCAGCACGCGCCCGGCGCGGTCGAGCAGTACCGCCGCATCGGGCATTCCGCCCACCAGCGCCTGCACCACCGGCGTTTCCGCGGGCCGCGCGCCGATCATGTCTTCGGTCGTCGGCACGGATTGATGCAGATGCCATGGCACAAGCGCCGCGCCCGCGATCACCACGAACACCAGTCCGGCCTGCGGCAGCGTCAGGCCGCCGAACATCACCGAGGCCGCGAGGCCAAGCGCCGTCGCGATCAGGATGATCGCCGACCGCCGCAGCCGATCCGACCACGGAGCAAAACCAGAATTTGGAGACGTGATCGTCATGCGCCGTACCTGTTTCGGACTCGTACGAGCTGACGCCAGCCCACCCTACAAGACCGTAGACCGCGATCCCTGGGGCCCCGTGGCCGACGGAGATTTCGCGGCTTCGTCGAGCCTTTTCAGGGCCGCTGAGACTCGCTTCGCCCGAAGACCGACAATAAGCTCCCGAAGCGAGAGCAAGATGACAGAAATAATGAACGGGACGAGATAATAAAGCACCCGGAACAGCAGCATGCCGGCCAGCAGCTCTTCCCGGTCGAACTGAAACAGGCCGACCAGCATCGCGGCATCGAAGACCCCGAGGCCGCCCGGTGAATGACTGGCGAAACCAAGCAGCGTCGCCGAGACGAAGATCACCGCGACCACAATGAACCCGACATGAGGTTCATCCGGCACCAGAATGTACATCGCCAGCGCGCAGAAGCCGAGATCGACGATCCCGATCGCGATCTGCAACAGCGTCAGCGGTCCGCCGGGAAGAAATACGCTCCAGCTCCCGCGGCCGACCTCACGCGGCTTCATCCAGACCCAGATGACGTAGGCACACAGGGAAAGCAGGATACCGATTGCCGCGAGGCGATTGAGCCAGACCGGCAGCTTGTCGATGGAGGCGGCTGCTTCCGGATGGTAGGCGACGCCAAGACCCAGCACGGCCGCATTCCCGAGCCAGAACGTCAGTCCGGCGAGAAAGCAAACCTTGGCGACATCGACCGCCGAAAGACCCCACGCGGAATAGACCCGATACCGCACCACGCCGCCGGTAAAGACGCTGGCGCCAACATTGTGGCCGATCGAATAGCTGGTAAATCCGGCAAAGGCGGCGACCCGATAAGGCACCGCGTCGCGTCCGATGGCGCGCAGCGCGAACAGGTCATAGAACGTCAGCGTGAAATAGCCGGCCGCGACGCAAAGTCCGGCGAGCACGACGGTGCGGGCTTCCGTGCCGCGTAATGCTTCGTAGAGGTCGTCGACATCGAGACCCTCGAGCATGTGATAGAGGATGTAACAAGCGGTCGCGATGATCGCGATGCTGATCGCGACACCAAGCTTGTGCAGGATTTGCTTCTCGCGCATGTACGCGATGGCCCCGCGCAGTGTCTCCAGCATCCAGACCTCAAAATTCGATCAAGCGCACTATCCCGTGTGTTGTCCTAGCAGACCGGCGCGGCGACCGCGAGGGCCGGCATCGCCAATTTGAGCCCATTTGCGAGCCATAAGTCACGTTAAGAATACCGGGAGACTACCGCCATCCATTGCACCGCAACGGTGTCGCCACCATGTCAGCGCGATGACGCCGATTTGACCTGCTCGCGCTGAAAAAACAGCAGGTCCAGTTCGGTGGCCGGCCGTCCGAGCCCTGTCAAAAGCGCATGAATCTGACCGCGGTGATGGGTCAAGGCTCGATACGCGCCGATAGGAAATCGTTCCCGCAACACGCGCATTCGGTAAAAATACGGCGTCAGGCGCGCTTCAGCCCGCGGCGGTGTGCCGCGCGACCACAAGGCTGCGCAACCACGAGCCTATTGCGCAACCGAGGACATAAGCCGCGAACATGACGAGGCCGAGGTCGAGCCAATACCCCGCCCGGCCCGGCGCCAGATGAAACACCGAAGCCAAGATGAGCACCGCGATCAGCACCGCGACCTTGCGCAGCGTTGTTGTGGACCAGCCGCGCCCGCGATGGACCACCGCGACCCATCCCATGGCGAGACCGACCACGGCTGACGCCAGCACCCAGCCCCAGTTGAACATCGCAAGATAGATCATGCTCATTTCACCACGAAGTCGATGCGCCGGTTCTTGGCCTTGCCGTCGTCGGTATCGTTGGCGGCAACCGGCTGCGAACTGCCATAGCCTACCGCCTTCAACCGGTCCGGCGGCAGTCCAGCCTTGATCAGGTAGTCCGACACTGCCTGCGCGCGCTTTTCGGACAGCGCCATATTGGTGTTGTTGTCGCCGTCGCTGTCGGTGTGGCCGGCAACCTCGATGTTGGCGGTCGGACAGCGCAACGCGGTTTCAATGAGCTTGTCGAGCAGGCCCATGGAATCCTTATCGATGGTGGCGCGGCCGGATTCGAACCTGATCTTCGCCTTGCCCAGCAGTTCGAAAAACAACTGCTGGCAAACAGTCGGATCAACAGCGCTGGCCACCGGCTTGACGGAGACGTCCGCCTTGACCGCCCAACCCTGCGGCAACTCGCCGCCGATGCCGCCGCGAATCTGATCCCCCGCGACCGCGTAGAGCGCATCGCCCGACAGCTTCACCTCACGATCCGAGATCGTCAGCGAGCCGGTCGAAACCCGTGACAGCGCGCCGAGCGCCGCCACCGCCGCGTTCTGGAATCCCTGCGGCGCACCGGCGCTCGCCTTCAGATTGTCCACCAGCTTTTCGGCGAAGAACTTGCGGCCGACCGCCGCAACGATGGCGGCATGAACGTTGTTGTCCGGCACATAACCTTCGAGCGTGACGGTATTGGCGACCGGGTCCTTGTTGGCGCGGAAGATGTAAGGCGGCGCCTTGATGGCGTTGTCCTTCACCGAATAGCCTTCGGGCAGATTCCGCAACGCCGCCAGGATCGCCTCGCGGTTGCCGATTTCACGCGCCATGCCGGTCAGGCTGACGGCGGTGTCGCTGAGCGTGATCTTGCCGTCCTTGAGCTTGCCGATCTGTTCGATCAGCAGCAGCGCCGCCGTGTCGAACCGAGGCGGCGCGCCCCGCGCCAGATCCATCCGGTCCGATACCTCGGTACCTGCGGCCGCGGCGCGCGTGGCATCCGCCAGCCGCGCCTTGCTTGCGGGCAACGGCGCGTTCCCGCCGAGCGTGATCCTGACCACGTCGCGCTCGATCGACCAGTCGAACGGCTTGGCTTCGCGGATCAGGCTGGTGTCGTCGTCGAGCAGCCGCACCCCGGCGACGGCCTCGACCTGCGCGGCAGCGCTGCGCCGGCCCTCTTCCGAGAACGCGTCCGCCGACAGCGAAACATCGCGGCCGGACACGGAAATGCGGGTCTTGTCGAGAATGGTGTCCTTCAGCGCGGCGGTCGCGCGCGCCGCGATATCGGTCTCAAGAGGCGAGGTATTCGTCCAGATCGCGCCGATCCAAAGGAACCCCAAGGGAATCAACCCCGGCCACCATTTTCGCGCCCAACTGGATATTCGGTTCATCCCGGACCTTCACTTGACGGAATGGAGACAAAACAAACCCTTGGCGGGGTGTCAAACGGGAAATGAACGCTGAATTGGACCGGACGCCGGAGGCCGTTCCGGGCCTGTGGGCGGGTGTTTCGAGCACTGGCATAACCGTTTGTTCAACGGTTTCTGCCAAATCTCAGGGTCGGATCCTTGAAATCATCGGCCAGAGCCCGCCGCCATGAAGCAGCTTCGCCACAACGTCATTCGCGCCGGCCTCGATGCGCTGTACTTCACCGGCGCGCACCATGTGCTGCGGCCGATCCTGGCGGGCGTCGGCACCATCTTCATGCTGCATCACGTTCGCCCGGCGCGCGGCGGCCTGTTCCAGCCCAACCGTCATCTCGAAATCACGCCCGATTTCCTGCGCGAGGTGCTGGCGCATGTCCGCGCGCTCGACGTCGATATCGTATCGATGGATGAAGCGCATCGCCGGATGGTTGAGCGCGACTTCGCGCGCCGCTTCGCCTGCTTCACCTTCGACGACGGCTATCGCAACAACCGCGACCACGCACTCCCCGTGATGCGCGAACACAACGCGCCGTTCACGGTCTATGTCGCCAGCGATTTCGCCGAAGGCACCGGCCGGTTGTGGTGGGAGGCGCTGGAGCGCGCCGTCGCCTGCGCCGAGACCATCGAAATCGTTCGCGACGGTGCGACAATGCAGATCGATGCACACGATGCCGCCGCCAAGCAGGACGCCTTCAACCAGACGCACGACTGGCTGCGCTCGCTCGGAAGCGACGCGGACGTACAGCGCGAGGTCAGCGCATTGTGCGCACGGCATGGCGTGGACGATGCTGCAATCGCGCGCGAACTGTGCATGTCGTGGGATGAACTGAAGACATTTTCCACCGACCCGCTGGTGAGTATCGGCGCGCACACCGTCAGCCACTGCAATCTGGCGCGCGAGACTGAAGCCGGCGCAATGCGCCAGATGCGCGACAGCCGCGCACGGATCGAGGACCATCTGCAAAAGCCGGCACTGCATTTCGCTTATCCCTATGGAGACAAAGCCGCGGCAGCCGCGCGCGAGTTCGCGATGGCCAAGGAGCTTGGCTTCGCGACGGCGGTGACGACGCGCCCCGGCATGATCTTCGCCGAGAACGCCGAGCACCTCACGGCATTGCCGCGGATTTCGCTGAACGGCAATTACCAGACCACGCGCTTCCTGTCGGTGCTGACATCGGGCGCCGCCACCGCAATGTGGAACGGCTTCCGCCGGGTAGATGCGGCCTAGTGTGGTGGTTCGCAAGTCCGCATCATTGTTACCGCACGTTCCATTGCGGACTTGCGAACCAAAACCACACTAGAATTATATTTGGCTAGTGTCCTTTCGAATCCGAAGTTCGCTACGAAAGCCGCTGCGGAACGAAGCGAACTTCGGATTCGGGACACTAGCGCGCGTTTCAAACAGAATACGCAATCCGGCCATTCCTTGACTTGGGCTTCGCTGCTGGCGCTATATCGCCGCCAAAGCAACAGGAGGCACCATGTTCAAGGATCTGTTTTCACTGAAGGGCCGTATCGCCGTCGTCACCGGCGGTTCGCGCGGCATCGGCAAGATGATTGCGTCGGGCTTTCTCGCCCAGGGCGCGGCGAAGGTCTACATCACCGCGCGCAAGGCCGGGCCCTGCGAAGAAACCGCCAAGGAACTGACCGCCGCCTATGACGGCGAATGCATCGCGCTGCCGATCGACATGTCGACGGTCGCCGGTTGCGAGAAGCTCGCCGAAGAGTTGATCAAGCGCGAACCGAAGATCGACATCCTTGTCAACAATGCGGGCGCGGCCTGGGGCGCGAACTTCGACGAATTTCCGGAAGCCGGCTGGGACAAGGTGATGAATCTCAACGTCAAGTCGCTGTTCTTCCTCACCAAGGCGCTGGCGAAGCCGCTGCGCGCCGCGGCGACCAAGGACAAGCCCGGCAAGGTCATCAACATCGCGTCCATCGATGGCCTGTCGGTCAACCCGCTCGAAACCTACTCCTATCAGGCGAGCAAGGCTGCGGTGATCCATCTCACCCGGCGCATGGCGGCAAAGCTGATCCACGACAACATCAATGTGACGGCAATCTGCCCCGGCGCATTCGAGTCCGACATGAACACAGCGGCGCGCGATCACGGCGACGCGGTTGCGAAGGCGATCCCGTCAAAGCGTATCGGCAGACCGGAGGACATGGCGGGCATCGCGATCTATCTCGCCTCGCGGGCCGGAGACTATGTGGTCGGCAACGCCATCGCCGTCGATGGCGGCATCGTCTACGCGAACCTCAGCTTGCCTGTCGCCGGTGACGGCTAAGCCGCTTTCGTCATCGGCATCATCTGCCGATAGATCGCGAAATACTGTTCGCGCATATTGGCGATGTCGAACTCGGTCACGAAGTGCTGCGCCGTCGTAGCGATGCGCGCAGCAACTTCGGGATTGGCCGCAAGAGCTGCAATCTTGTCGGCAAGATCCTCCGCCGAGCAGGCCTTGAACTTGATGCCGTTTGAGCCATCGACAAGGAGTTCCGCCGGGCCGTCGACATCGGCGGCGACCACCGGCACGCCGGCCGCCATGGCCTCTAACAGCACAAGCCCGAAGCCTTCATAACGCGACGGCAACACAAAGATGTCAGCGTTCCCGAGCAAAGCCGGAATATCGGTCCGGTCGCAGAGGAAGCGGATGCGATCCAACACGCCTTCCGTGGCGGCGAGGCGCTGCAGGGTCGGCAGCATCTCCTGATCGCCTTCGGGCGGATCGCCAACAAAATCGCAATGGATGTCGAACCCGCGGGCACGAAGGAGGCCCACCGCCTTGATCAAGATATCCTGGCCTTTCTGGCGCGGATAAAGCCGCGCGACATTGATCAGCCGCAGCGGCGCGCCCGGCCGCAGCGGGCGCACCTCTGCGGAAAACGATGCCAGCGGGATGGCGTTATGGACCTTGAAGATTCGTTGCAGCCTGGCGGTTTCGCATTCGCGCGCGACCGCTGCGGAAATGGCGATGTTCCAGTCGACGAAGCGCCGGTGCAGCCGCACCTTGACGTGATCCCATCCAGGAACGAGGCCGGTATTGTGGATCGTGTAGCCGACGCTCATCGGCCGATACAGCTTGCTCAGCATGGCGAAATGTTTCGCCCCGGTGTCGTGCGCGTGAATCATCCGGACATCGTGCCGCCGCATGATGTTGAGCAGCGTCAGAACGATGCGCGGGTTGCGCTGACGGGGCGGGCGCTTCAGGAAATAAACCGGGTGGCCTGTCGCAGCCAGGTTCTCGGCCAGATAGGCATTGATCTTGTCATTGATGACCACAAAGACCTGCGGCAGGCCGGGGCTTTCGGTGCAACTCGCTGCGAAACTGGTGAGCAACCGTTCGGAGCCGCCCATACTCAGCGACGAAATCAGTTGAAGTACAGACGCCATAATGTGCTTCGATCCCCGGCCCGAGCGCCGGGCGTGCCAAACAATTGACCCGGTGCCGCCAGTGGACCATCCCGCGCCTTCACAGCGCGGGTCGTGATCGGCGATCCTGGAACCCCGGGACTGGGCATTCCAAAAACCGGAACGTGGCCAGAGGACACGGCTATTCTAGGGCAGCGTTTTAGGAAAATGCCTTGCGCATTCGTTGGGTGCTTGCTTGCGAGAGCCGCGCAGCGAACGTGCTAATATGTCTCGACGTGGTAACGGCCGCTCTCGCGCATCTTTGGCTTCAGCGCGGACCAGTCGATCGACGCCGAACGGCAGGCATCGGCGAACGCTTCATCGACGCCGCTCTCCATACCCTTCAAGCCGCAGATATAGACATGAGTCTTGTCGTCGCGCAGCAGCGCGGCGATCTGCGCCATCTCGCTGCGGATGCGATCCTGCACATAGACGCGCGGCTGGTTCGGCACGCGCGAGTAGCAGAAGTATTTGCCGAGCAATTTTTCCGGCACCTTCTGCAACGGCCCGAAATACGGCAGTTCCTCCGGACGGCGCGCGCCGAAGAACAGCAGCAATCGTCCCGGTGCGTCCGGCATGGCGCGGCGGCGCCGTTCGGTGAAGCCGCGGAAGGGAGCAGAGCCCGTGCCGGTGCAGATCATAATGATGTTGGCGGCGGGATCGTCCGGCATCAGGAAGGTCGCGCCGAACGGGCCGGTGACTTCGAGCTTCGCACCGCGCGGCAGATCGCAGAGATAATTCGAGCAGACACCCTTGTCCTCGCGCTTCACGGTGAGCGCGAGATTGTTGGTGTTGGGCTTCTCGCCGCCGCGCGGCGACGCCACCGAATAGAGCCGCGCGACATGCGGCTTGCCGTTCTCGTCATTGCCGGGCGTAACGATGCCGATGCTCTGGCCTTCCAGCACCGGAAATGGCTGATCGCCGAAATCGAGAATGATGTGCCGCACGTCGGTATCGGACGTGGCGTCGGTGAGACGGAAATTTCCGGTGACGGTTGCGGTCGCCGACTTGCCGCGATTGTAGAGATTGACCGTCGGCTTGCTGGCGGAATGCGGCGCGACCGGCTTGCCGCCGAGCCCCTTGCGGGCCTCTTCGAGCAGCCTTGAGACTTCATCCTCCAGCGCTTCGACCGTGCCGCCCTCGCCAGATGCCGCCGCGGCGACCTCTTCCTGTTTCGGCAGTTCGTCCCACGAGTACTGCTCTTCGAGGGAATAGGCCTTCGTTACCACGCGCCAGTTGTCGATCGAGCCAGTGGGACACGGCGAAATACAATCCATGCAGTGATTGCAGATGCTCGCATCGACGACATAGTTGTTGCCGTCATGCGTCACCGCATCGACCGGACATGTCTCTTCGCAGGTGTTGCAGCGAATGCATATTTCCGGATCGATGAGATGTTGCTTCAGCAGTTCCTGCGTCGGCGCGTTCATAAGCTTGGTCCGTTATGCCGCGATCTTCACATATTCGAAGTCGCCGGGTTTGTTGTCGATGCCCACCTTGGGCGGCGCGATCCAGTTCGCGAACTTGCCGGGCTCGGAGACCGGCTCCATCAGCGACGAGATGAAATCGCCATCCGCCGCCGAGGGCAGATAATCGTTCCTGATCTTCGCCCATTCGGCGCCGCTGACAATGACGCCCTTCGGCGTGGCCTGCACGTTGGCGAATTCGCCGATCTGGCGATGGAACGCGGTGTGCGGTAGTTCGAGGCGGAAATTGACGCCGGTCTTTTCGATGACCTTGTTCCAGCGCTCGACGCCCTTCTCGCAATCCAGCGTGTAATCGTCGCGCAGGCGCATATTGAGCGCGGTCAGTGCGGGCTCGTCGACCAGCGTGATCTTGCCGTCCACCAGCTTGAGCACCTTGTAGATGTCATTGGTCAGGCGGTGATCGTCGTCGATCTTGGTTTCCTGGAAACGGCCCTTGAGTCCCGAATTGTAGAAATTCGCGGCGTTGGTCGAGACCTCCGAACCGAACAGATCCAGCGACAGCGAATAATGCAGGTTCATCTTCTTCTGCATGGTCGGCAGATCGATGACGCCGAGCGCGCGGACCTTCTCGATCTCGTTGGGGTCGTCGATGCCCGCGGCCTTCATCGCGTCACAGGTACGCTGAAGCACACGGCTGACGCCGGTCTCGCCGACGAACATGTGGTGGGCTTCCTCGGTCAACATGAAGCGGCAGGTGCGCGACAGCGGATCGAAGCCGGACTGCGCCAGGCTCTCGAGCTGCATCTTGCCGTCGCGATCGGTGAAGAAGGTGAACATGAAGAACGACAGCCAGTCGGGCGTCGCTTCATTGAAGGCGCCGAGCATACGTGGCGCGTCCTCGTCGCCCGAACGGCGGCGGAGCAAATCGTCGGCTTCCTCGCGGCCGTCGCGGCCGAAATACTTCTGCAGGAGATAGACCATCGCCCAGAGATGACGGCCTTCCTCGACGTTGACCTGAAACAGATTGCGCATGTCGTAGAGCGACGGAGCCGTTTTACCCAGGTGGCGCTGCTGCTCGACCGAGGCCGGTTCGGTGTCGCCCTGAATCACGACCAGACGGCGCAGCATCGCACGATATTCGCCCGGCACTTCCTGCCACGCCTTCTCGCCCTTGTGCTGACCGAAATTCACCTGACGCTGCTCATCCTGCGGCGCCAGCAAGACACCCCAGCGATATTCCGGCATGCGGACATAATCGAACTTGGCCCAGCCCTTCGGATCGACGCTGATTGCGGTACGCAGATAGACCAGCGACTCCTGGAAACCGTCCGGGCCCATGTCGTTCCACCAATCGAGATAACCCGGATGCCAGCCTTCCAGCGCTTTCAGCACCTGACGGTCCTCGGCGAGATTGACGTTGTTCGGAATCTTGGTGGTGTAGTCGACGTTCATGATGTTCATGGCGTGCTCCTGTTGCGCACTGTCTATCCATTGTCATCACCGGGCTCGTCCCGGTGATCCCGACTGATCGAGCACTGTGCTCAAGTGATCGGGATGGCCGGGACAAGCCCGGCCATGACGCTAAACTCTCGTCATGTCGAACTGCGCGCGCTCGCCGGTGCCGTAGCGTTGCAGCGCGCCGTTCTCGCCCACCGCATTCGGCCGCTGGAAGATCCAGTTCTGCCACGCGGTGAGGCGCGAAAAGATTTTCGACTCCATGGTCTCGGGCCCGGCAAAGCGCAAATTCGCTTCCATGCCGGTGAGGCTGTCGGGCGAAAAGCTGCCGCGCTCCTCGAAAAACACGCGGACCTCGTCGTCCCAATCGATGTCGTCGAGGGCAAACGTCACAAGGCCAAGTTCCTCGGCGGTCTCGGCGTCGAGCGCCTCGCCGATCTTGGCCTTCGCTGCATCGACATCGGACGGATCGGCCTGGAAACGCGATTCCAGCCGCGTCAAACCATGGCTCATCGGGTAAGGGCCGAAGTTCGCTGCACTCAGGATAATCTCGGCGGGTGCGCGGTTGTCGCCCTGCTTCTCGCCGATCAGCATATAGGAGCGGTCGGACGCGAACACGAGTTCGGCCAGCGTGCCGACAAAGCAGGAACCGGGCTCGACCAGCGTCACCAGCGTGCGTGACGTGACGTCGATGCGCTTGAGCACGCGCTTCCAATAATGACGGATCTCATTGACCAGCCAGTTGGCCTTGTTGGCTTCCAGGAATGCGTCATAGGCCAGCACGCGCACGCGTTCGCCATGGGATTTGAACACCAGAATCGCGATTTCAAGCTCGTTGATACGCAGATGCAGGATGGCGTCGTCCAGTTCACGCGCCACCTGGAGCGGCCAGAAATCCGCGCCCTGCGCCGTCATGCCCGCGACATCGGCCGGCGGATCCTTCTCCGGTGTCTTGATGGTGATGGTGGCGATGCGCCCCGCGCGATTGAGATCGACGCTGACAAAACCGTAGCGAATGCCGTCATCGGTGATGACGCGCTTGAGCGGTTTCAGCACAACGCCCTGTCCTTCGCCTGCGCGCTTCGACTGGCCGGCAAATTCCTTGGCGCGGTCGGCGACCTTGGCTTCGAGCTTGGAGTTGGACACAATCTCGTCCACCAGCCGCCACTGCACAGCGCGCTTGCCCTTGATGCCTTCCTCGATGGTGCAGAAGAAGTCCGCGTGATCGCGGCGCACCTTGCGCTTGTCGACAACGCGCGTGAGACCGCCGGTGCCGGGCAGCACTGCCAGCAACGGCACTTCGGGAAGCGCGACAGCAGCCGAACCGTCGTCCGCCATGATGATGTGATCGGCTGCGAGCGCGAGCTCATAGCCGCCGCCGGCAGCCGTGCCATTGACCACGCAAATGAATCGCTGGCCGGAATTTTCCGACGAATCCTCGATGCCGTTGCGGGTCTCGTTGGTGAACTTGCAGAAATTCACCTTGTGCGCATGGGTCGAGCCGGCGAGCATGCGGATGTTGGCGCCGGCGCAGAACACGCGGTTCTTGCCCGAACGCAGCAGCACCACCTTCACCTCAGGATGCTCGAAGCGCAGCCGCTGCACGGCGTCCGCCAGCTCGATGTCGACGCCGAGATCGTAGGAATTCAGCTTGAGCAGATAGCCCTCGAACAGGCCGCCGTTCTCGTCGACATCCATGGTCAGGGTGGCGACATCGCCCGCCACATCGAGCTTCCAGTGCCGGTATTTCGACGGCTCGGTCTGGAAATCGATGAAGGTCGCGCTGTTGGCGAGTTTGCGGTCATCCGCTGCCATGGGTGTCCTCGATCCGGCTGAAATCTGAATTATAATGCACAATATTGCAGGTTAGGAGGCGCGTCCAGCTTTATATTGCATTCAACATGCACTTTTTTGCATGTCAGGCAGCCTGACCCACCGTTCCCTCGCCATGCAGGGACAGCAGCCGATTGGCGAAATCCGCCGCAGCCTTGAGCGCCGGCGCGGGGGTTTCGCGATGTGGCGAATGGCCCGCACCGGGAATGATCGTCGCGTCCACCGGGCAGTAACATTCGGTCTGCGCGATCTCGATGTGACGTTGCGTGCCGTACTGATCGTCGGCGCCCTGAATGATCTCGACCGGCACGCGCACATAGGCGAGCGATTCCGAAATATCCCATTCGCGGAATTTCGGATCGAGCCAGACATCGGCCCAGCCGTTGAACGCGTTGTCGACATCCCTGTGCCAGCGCGCGAGCTTTGGCTTCAGATCGCCGGTGTCGTAATTCTGTTTGGTTTTTGCGATCGAGACGAGACCGAAATCCTCAACCATGAAGTGGGGCGCGATCAGAATGACGCCGCGGACGCGGTGATCCTGAATGCCGCCGGCATAGATCGTCGCGATCGACGCGCCGTCAGAATGACCGAGCAGCAGTCCGCGGCGGAAGCCGATGGCGTCGAGCAGCTTCGGCAACACATCGAGCGCCTCAATCTCCATGAAGTTGAGCGGACGCGGCAGCTTCGCCGGCGACGAGTTGCCGTAACCCGCGCGCGAGTAAACAAACACGCCAGCGCCGGTCGCGGCCTGGAGCTTTTCAGGAAAGTCCCCCCACAGCCCAACCGAGCCGAGGCCTTCATGCAGCATCACAATGGTCGGCGCCTTGTCGGGCGTCGGTCCGATCATGCGATACTCAAGTTCGCTGGAGCCAATGGTGAGCGTGCCGGAAGATTGCAGCGTCATATCGTCATCCTTCTTCTTATTGACCGCGCAGCTTGAAGCGCTGGATTTTTCCGGTCGCGGTTTTCGGCAGGCTTTCCACCACCTCAATCCAGCGCGGATATTTCCACGGGCCGATCTTCTGCTTGACGTGATCCTTCAGCGCACCGTTGAGATCGCTGACCGACGCGCCCTGCTTCAGCACCACAAATGCTTTTGGCTTCAACAGGCCCTCGGAATCCTCGGCGGGCACGACGGCGGCCTCGAGAATCGATGGATGCGTGATCAGCGCGCTCTCCACTTCGAACGGCGAAACCCAGATGCCGGACACCTTGAACATGTCGTCGGAGCGGCCGCAGTAAGTGTAACGGCCCTCCGCGTCGCGCGTATACTTGTCGCCGGTGCGGGTCCAGCCGCCTTCGAACGTCTGCCGGCTTTTGCTGCGCTGATTCCAGTAGCCTTCGCCGGCCGATGGCGCATTGACGATCAGTTCGCCGACCTCGCCGTCCGCAACGTCCGCGCCTGTATCGTTCACAAGCCGCACGGCATAGCCCGGCACCGGCTTGCCCGAGGTGCCGTACTTGATGTCGCCCGGCGCGTTGGAAAGGAAGATGTGCAGCAGTTCGGTGGAGCCGACACCGTCGAGAATGTCGACACCGAAGCGATCCTTCCAGCTCTGGCCCACCAGTTCGGGCAGCGCTTCGCCCGCAGAGGTGCACACGCGCAGACGTTTGGTGCGCGGCTCGTTCTTGAAGGCCTCGTCGTTGAGCATCGCTGCGAACAGCGTCGGCACGCCGAAGAAGATGCTCGGATCGTGCTTGCGGATCAGTTCGAACATCACCTGCGGCGTCGGACGTTCGGGATTGAGGATCGTTGTCGCGCCCACCGACATCGGGAAGGTCAGCGCATTGCCGAGACCGTAGGCGAAGAACAGCTTCGCGGCCGAGAGACCGACATCATCTTCCCGAATGCCGAGCACCTTCTGGGCATAGGTCTCCGCCGTCGCTTCAAGATTCGAATGCAGATGGCGCACACCCTTCGGCATGCCGGTCGAGCCTGACGAGTACAGCCAGAACGCAGGCTCATCCGGATGGGTCGCGGCGGTGGCGAACTGATCGCTTTCCTTTGCGAGTTCATCCTTGAGCAGGAGATGTCCGCTCGCATTGGCGCCGGACACCACGACATGCTGCAAGTCCGGCATGCGGCCGAGCACATCCTTCACCACCGGCAACAGCGCTTCCGAAATAAACAGCACGCGCGCACGGCAATCCGCCAGCACGTAGGCATATTGCTCGGACGTCAGCAGCGTGTTGAGCGGCACCGGCACGATGCCGGCGCGGATCGCACCCAGAAACACGATCGGGAAATCGATGGTGTCGAGCATCATCATCGCGACGCGCTCTTCCCGCCGCACACCGAGACGGCGCAGCAGGTTGGCGAGCCGGCGGGTCTGCGCCTGCAACGCGCCATAGGTGATCTCGGCGACCGGATCCCTGAACACGACCTTGGCGCCGCGTCCTGCGTCGACGTTGCGGTCGAGCAGGTAGGTCACGGCATTGTATCCGCCCGGTGAATCGCTCATGACTTCGACGCTGGGCCGGTGCCCAGTCCACCCTCAACCCGCACAACGCTCTCCCTTGGATCAGTTTTTAGAATTATAATTCATATAAAGTCACCACCTGAGCTTGCTGTCAACCTTTTCCGGCATTATGTTTCAGGTGCGCCCATGAGTCGAAATGAGATGACCCCGCAGGTAGAGCCGGAAAGCCAATTCCTTGAGCAGCTTGGGCAGCGCGTCCGCACCATGCGCGCGCTGCGCGGCATGTCGCGGAAAACGCTCGCCAAGGTTTCGGGGATTTCCGAGCGCTACATCGCGCAGCTCGAAAGCGGCAAGGGCAACGTCTCCATCGTGCTGCTGCGCCGGGTGTCGGCGGCGATGGGCGCGCATGTCGAGGATCTGATCCCGACCGCGGACACCGCACCGGACTGGCTGGTGATCCGCGATCTGATGCGCAGCGCAACGCCACAGCAGATCGCGCAGGCCAAGGAAACTCTTTCCGGCAACGGCGCGGCGCGCGGCAACACCTTCGCGGGCATCGCGCTGATCGGATTGCGCGGCGCGGGCAAATCGACGCTCGGCAAAATGCTCGCGAAGAAAATCGGCTGGACCTTCGTCGAACTGAACAAGGAGATCGAGAAGCAGAACGGCCTCTCGGTCGCCGAGATCATCGCGCTCTATGGCCAGGAAGGTTTCCGCCGCATGGAGCAGGCGGCGCTGGCGCAGTTGCTCGCACGCAAGGAACTGATCGTTCTGGCGACCGGCGGCGGCATCGTCTCCGAGCCAGTAACGTTCGATCTGGTGCTGTCGTCGTTCTATACGATCTGGCTGAAGGCCAAGCCCGAAGAACACATGGGACGCGTACGCAAGCAGGGCGATTTGCGGCCAATGGCCGATGATCGCTCGGCGATGCAGGAGCTGCGCACCATTCTGCTCAGCCGCGAGCCGCTCTATGCGCGCGCCTCGGCGCAGGTCGATACTGCGGGACTCGATGTCGAGGAGGCCGCAAAGCGCCTCACCGACACCGTTGCGCCCTTGCTGGACAAGGAACCGCTCACCTTCGTGCCGCGCGCCGTCGCCGCGCAATGAACGCCGTTCTCGACATCGCGCCATCCGGGACAATTGCATCAGCGCCATCGCAAACGCTGGCGTATCTGCTCGCCGCGCGCGGGCTCGACGCGGCAACCATTGTCGCGATCCGTAACACGCTGCATGCGGACGATGTCTCAAACGACTTCCGTACCCTCGCCGACGTCGTTGATGCCAACGCGCTGCCGATGCTCGACCGTATGCAGGACGGCCCGCGCATCGCCCATGAGGCATTGGTGCTGTCGTTCGCCGCGTGTGAGGATGGCCGCGCGAGGCTGACGGGTTTCCGCCGCTTCCTGATGCGACGCGAGGGCATCGTGCCGAGCGATATCGTCTATGATTACGATGCCGCGCACCTGCTGCACGCCTTCATCGCGCGGGCCAGCGCGCCGGTGTTCTATGACGCGTTCGATGAACCCGGCATCGACGATCTGATCGGCGCGCTTGTGGTGCAGTGGCCGCAGCCGATGGAACAGAATATTCGCGATGCGAGCGATCCGGGGCTACTTGTGATCTCATTATCGATGTCATCACCGGGCTTGTCCCGGTGATCCCGATCAATTGAGAACAGTGCCCTCGTAATCGGGATGGCCGGGACAAGCCCGGCCATGACAAACGAGAGATTGCTGTCGCAAACCTCACACCCCCAGATGCTGCTCCAGCAGATCCTGTTTCTCCGCCAGTGCCGCCGGCGTGCCGTCGAACACCACCGTGCCCTTGGACAACATCACCATGCGGTCAGCAATCCGCGACAAAGACCGGAAGTCCTTGTCGACCACGACCGTAGCAACACCTTCGCTGCGGATCACGCCGAGGGTACGCCAGATATCTTTTGCCACCAGTGGCGCCAGCCCTTCGGTCGCCTCATCGATTAGGATCAGATCGGGATTGGTCATCAGCGCACGCCCTATGGTCAGCATCTGCTGCTCGCCGCCGGACAATTGATGCCCACCGTTGGTGCGCCGCGCGTGCAATCGCGGAAACAGCTCGTAGATCTTCTCCAGCGTCCATATCTTGCGCCCATCAATGCCGGGGCGTGCGGCCATCACGAGATTTTCGACCACCGACAGCGAGCCGAATACGCCGCGGCCCTCCGGCACCAGCGCCACGCCCGCGCGTGCGATGGTCTCGGGCGCTGCCCGCATGATGTCGCGGCCGTTGAGGATGATCTGTCCGCGCCGGTCAGCGACCAACCCCATCAAGGAGCGCAACAGCGTCGTCTTGCCCATCCCGTTGCGGCCGAGCAGCGCCACCTGTTCGCCGCGCGCGATCGAAAGTCCGATGCCGTGCAGCACCTGGCCCGCGCCATAAAACGCTTCGAGTTTTTGGACATCGAGCAACGCGCTCATGCCGCGTCCTCCTCAACGCCGAGATAGGCCAGCCGCACGGCCGGATCGACGCGGACATTCTGCGGCAGGCCGCTGGCGATCACATGGCCGTCCGCCATCACCGTGAGACGATCCGCCAGTTCGAACACCGCATCCATGTCGTGCTCAACCACCAGCACCGCGCGGCCCTTCTTCAGCGATGCGATCAGATCGACCACCTTGCGCGCCTCGGACTGCCCCATCCCGGCCAGCGGCTCGTCGAGCAGGATGATGCGCGGCTGCGTCGCCAGCACCATGGCGATCTCGAGCTGGCGCTGCTCGCCATGCGACAGATGCGTCGCCGTCATCTGTGCGCGCGATGCAAGCCCCGCCTGCTCCAGCGCCTCGCGGGTGCGGCGGTTGACATCCGCGTCGGAAAACACGTTGCCGAACATTTTCAGCGGTGATGCGGCATGGGCCTGCGCGGCCAACCGCACATTTTCCTGCGCGGTGAACTGCGGGAAGATCGTGGTCTTCTGATACGAGCGGCCCAAGCCCGCGCGCGCACGGCGATCCGGCGCCAGCCGCGTGATGTCATTGCCTCCGAGCATGATTTCGCCGGCGCTCGGCGTCAGATCGCCGGACAACAGATTGATCAGCGTCGATTTGCCAGCGCCGTTCGGCCCGATCACGGCGTGAATCTCGCCGGTGTGAACATCGAGCGACACATCGGAGACGGCGGTGAGACCGCCGAAATGTTTTTTCAGGCCGACGGCGCGGAGCGCGATATCTGCGTTAGCCATGACCGGCCTCCGTCACCGCCTTTGTCTTCGCACGGGGCTGCGGGCGCTCGTCGGACGATCCCAGCACCATCTTCAGCAGATCGCGAACACCATTGGGCAGCAAGAGCACGATCAGAATCACGGCCAGGCCTTCCGCGAGCTTCCAGTGTTCCGTCGTCGCCTTCAGCACTTCCTCAAGCCCGATCAGCACCAGCGCGCCGACCAAGGGACCCGCGACCGAGCGCTGACCGCCGATCAGCACCATGACCAGCACTGTTGCCGACAGATGCCAGCCCAGCATCTGCGGCGCGACGAAGCCGAACTGCGCGGCGGCGAAATATCCGGCGATGCCCGCAATCGCACCCGAGATCACGAACGCCGTCAGCCGCACGCGAAACACCGGAAAGCCGAGGGCGCGGGCGCGTCGCTCGTTGTCGCGGGCGGCGGCCAGCGCGTGACCGAATGGCGAGCGGACGATCATGGTCAGAAGGGCGATCACCGCCACCAGCACCGCCAGCACCACGAAATAATAGGTCAGCGGCTTTTCGAGATCGAGCAGCGTGATGTTCCCGAGCATCATCGACGGCTTGTTGTAAATGAAAGCGCCGTCCGAGCCGCCAGCGAATTTCGAATCGTGAAACAGAAAGAACAGCATTTCGCCGAATGCCAGCGTCACCATGATGAAATAGATGCCGCGCGTGCGCAGCGCGAGCGAACCGATCACTGCGGCAGCGGCGGCGGATGCGGCCACCGCGAGCGGCAGCGTCCACCACAGCGAGGCCGGATCGTATTTCGGCGAAGCCAGCGCCAGCACATAACCCGCGATGCCGAAGAACGCGGCGTGGCACAGGCTCACCAGCCCGCCATAGCCGACCACGAGATTGAGCGACATCGCAAGGATGCCCATGATCAGCGCCTTGCTGAGGAACTGCACGTAGTAGGTCGGTGCGACGAACGGCAGCGCAATCGCCAGCGCCAGAAGTGCGCCGGGCACCAGCCATACGCGCGGATCGTGTTGCGTGCTCATGTTACAATTCCCGCCGGCCGAGAATGCCGTTCGGACGCCACAACAGCACCGCCGCCATCAGCACATAGATCAGAACGCTGGAGACGCTCGGAAAAAATACCTTGCCGAACGTATCCGTGAGACCGATCAAGAGCGCGCCGATCGCTGCGCCGCCGATCGAGCCGATGCCGCCGAGCACCACGACAACGAATGAAAGGATCAGCATGCTGTCGCCCATGCCGGGATAGACAGTCGACACCGGCGCCACGACGATGCCGCCCAGTGCGGCCAGCGCAATGCCGACCGCGAACACGTAATGGTTGACGGTGTCGAAGTTGATGCCGAGTGTGCGCGTCATCTCGCGGTTTTCGGCGCCGGCGCGCACAATCATGCCGATCTTGGTGCGCGTGATAACGAGATAAATGATCGCGGCCGCGACAAGACAGAACGCGCAAATCGCGAGGCGATAGACCGGATAGGACAGGTTGTCGGTGAGTTGGATCGCGCCGCGCAGTCCTTCCGGCGGCAGCACCGAATGCACGTCCTTGCCGAACAGCAATTGCCGGATTTCATCGATGACAAGGATCAGGCCGAACGAAAGCAGCACCTGCGCCAGATGATCGCGGCCATAGAGCCTGCGGATGAATACGTTCTCCAGCAGCAAACCGACGACGAAGGCGATGGCCACACCCGCGACCACCGCGATCCAGAAGCTGCCGGTATAGGCCGCGATCCAGTAGGCGAGATAGGCACCGAGCATATAGAATGCGCCGTGCGCTAGATTAATCACGCCGAGAATGCCGAACACCAGCGTCAGCCCGCTGGCGACGAGAAACAGGACCATCCCATACTGAATGGCATTCAGAAGCTGAACGCCGAGGGTTACGAGGTCCATTGCGAGAGTCCCGGCATAGTCATCATCAGGGCATGAGGCTTTCAACAATAATAGCTTGTCATTGCCGGGCTTGACCCGGCAATCCATCCTTGGCGAACTTTTCTCTTTAGATGGATGGCCGGGTCAAGCCCGGCCATGACACATCGTGCGTAGATCGAACTGGTTATCTACGTCGGAAGCTGTCTTACGCCATCTTGCAGCCGCGCGCCGGGTCGTCGACAGCGGCCTGCGCGATCGAGACCAGTTCGTTGCGGCCGTTGCGCACCTCACGCAGATAGATGTTCTGGATCGGGTTGTGCGCTTTGTTGAACGACAACGGCCCGCGCGGGGAATCGATCTTCGCCGCGCCCATCGCCGCAATCATCTTGTCCTGCGCCTTGGCATCGCCGCCGACCGCCGTGAGACCGATATCGAACAACGCCGCGGCGTCATAGCCCTGCACGGCATAGATATCGCCATCGAGGCCGGTCTTGGCCTTGAACGCTTTCAGGAAGGCGAGGTTGGCCGGGTTGTCGAGATTGTCGGCGTAATGCAGCGTGGTCTTGATGCCGTTGGCCGCCTCGCCCTGTGCCGCAATGGTGCCGTCGGTGAGGAAGCCCGCGCCGTACAGCGGAATGGTCTTGTTGAGGCCCGCCGCCGCGTAATCCTTGACGAATTTCACCGCGCCGCCGCCGGCGAAGAACGAGAACACCGCGTCGGGCTTCAACGTGGCGATGCGCGTGATGAGCGCCTGGAATTCCACCTCGGGGAATGGCAGCGTCAGGTCCTCGACGATCTTGCCGCCGGACTTGGTGAAATTCTCCGAAAAGCCGCTGATCATTTCCGCGCCGGCGGTGTAGCGCCAGGTGATGGTGACGACATTCTTGATGCCCGCGTCGAACATCACCTTGCCGGCGGGGAACGTCGCCTGCCAGTTCGAGAACGAGGTGCGGAACACGTTTGGCGCACACAGCGCGCCGGTGGCGTCGTTGGCGCCTGCGTTCGGAATGATGAGCATCGTTTTGGTGTCGCGGGCCACCTTGACCATCGCCATGGCGACGCCGGAATGCACCGTGCCGACCACAACGTCGACCTTCTCGCGTCCGACGAGGCGGTTCATGTTGTCGGTCGCCGCTTCCGGCTTGGATTCGTCGTCCACCTTGATGAACTGCACCTCGCGGCCGCCGAGCTTGAGGCCCTTCTGCTGATAGTAAAGCTCAAAGCCGTTATCGATGAACTGGCCGAGCTTCGCGAAGGTGCCGGTATAGGGCAGCATCAGGCCGACCTTCAGCGGCGCGTTCTGCGCGATCGCGGGACTGAACAGGCGCGGTGTCACGGCGAGCGTCGCGGCTCCCGCCGCGCCGGACAACAGCGTCCTGCGGCTCACCTTCAGAATTTTTGACATTGGCGTCTCCCTCTCGTTTTTATGTTTGAATCCGATTGCAGCATGCATGGCCCACCGGTTTCAAGATCGACCTTTTGTGCCCATCAGGCCGGGCATCCGATCCAGTCGCCGCATCCATCGTCATCGAGCCGTTTGAGATCCGCGGCGCGGCGCGACAGCACCGCGCGCTGGTTGATGTAACCCTTGTCGGTGATCTCGCCGCCGTCGACCGACGGCAGCTCCGCCAGCAGCAATGCGCGGGTGGCGAAGCTCGAGGAGCCGCCACCCTTCGCTTTCAGGCGTGCAAGCCCCTGCGCCGCCGCATCGCGAACGGCGGGCGAACGCAGCACCTCCGCAACATCGGCATCGGGCAATTTCGCCAGCGCGCGGCAGGCCGGAATGTTTGGAAACACCAGGAAGCGCACTTCATTGGCGTCATGGCCGCTGACCACGATGTCCTGCGCCAGCGGAGCAAGCGCGGCGATGCCGGCGATGCGCAGCGCGCCGACACTGACCCAGGTACCGGAGGTGAGCTTGAAATCCTCGGCAACGCGGCCGTCGAAAAACAATCCGAGTTCAGGACGCGCGCTGTCGGCGAAGATCATCGCATCGCCCATCAGATAGAAGCCGTCCGCATCGAACGCCTTCGCGGTCTGCTCCGGCGCTTTCCAGTATCCCGGGGTCACGTTCGGGCCGCGCACCCGCGCTTCGAGCTTGCCGCCTACCGGCACCAGTTTGATTTCCGTTCCGGGGATCGGCACGCCGATATTACCCGAGCGCGGCGCCTGAAAGTGACAGTCGGTCGCCAGCGGCGCAGTCTCGGTCGAGCCCCATGACGACACCATCGGCACGGCATGACCGACGGTTGCGATCGACAGAGTCTCCAGCGCCTCCCAGAGATTCTGCGGCAGCGCTGCCCCTGCATAGAACAACAGCTTCACCTGCGAGAAGAAGCGCCGGCGCAGCTCGTCGTCCTCGCGCAATGCTGCGATCAGCATGTCGTAACCGCGCGGCACGTTGAAATACACCGTCGGAATCACATCGCACAGATTGGCGAGCGACAGCGCGAACAGGCCGGGCGCGGGCTTGCCGCTGTCGATGTACAGCGTGCCGCCATTACGCAGCACGCAGTTGAAGTTGTGATTGGCGCCGAACGTGTGGCTCCATGGCAGCCAGTCGAGCGTGGTGAGATTTGGTTCGCCGAGAAACGGCCAGGTCTGAATCTTCGCCGCCTGATTGGACGTCAGCATGCGCTGGGTGTTGATGACGGCCTTCGGCGTTCCGGTCGAACCCGAGGTGAACAGAAATTTCGCGATGGTATCGTGACCGACGGCGGAGAAAGCGCGCGCGACATCCGGCGTTTCTGCCGCTGCGGTCAGAGACGAAAACGCGATCGCGTTGTCGAACCCATCCGGATCTCCGGCGACCACGATCGCGGTGTGCAACGGCGCGATGGCGTTGAGCGCCGGCGCAAACGTCTTCGCGCTGGAGACATAGATCGCGCCGGGATCGAGCAGCGCGATCATGCTTTTCAGCTTGTCGAAATCCTTCGACACCAGCGAATAGGCCGGCGACACCGACGCCGCCGGCACGCCGACATGCATCGCCGCCAGCATAAACACGGCATGGTCGATCGAATTGTCGGACAGGATTGCGAGCGGACGTTCCGTGCTCATGCCCTGCGCCAGAATCCAGGCGCCAGCGGCACGCACCCGGCGCAGCGTTTCGCGATAGGTCAGCTTGGTCCACGGCGCGTCGGCGCTGCTGCGCTCCGCAAGGAAAACTTTGTCGGGCGTGTCGCGCGCCCACTGCTCCAGCCAGTCGCCGACACAGCGCGCGAACGGCTGCAACGGCGTGGCCGATTTCAACCAGATGCTGCCATCGGCTTTGCGCTCGGCGACGATATTCGGATTGGCGAACAGCGCCTGCGCACTGGCCTGACGATGGGCGGCTGCCGCCGTCATGGCTGTGCCCGGAGCGCGCCAGCCGGCATTTCTTCCGCCGCAGGTACTGCGAACGCAGGCATTGGCTTCCCTCCCCTCGGCGACTGCATGCTTTAGAATAATAATGCAGTTCTTCCTGCCGCTCTTCGGCGACTAATGCAATATAATGCAGATTGTTTAGAACGTGTCAATCGCCGTCAGCGCTCTGCGGCTGCGGCAGCATGCCGCCTAAAATTTAGTCTGCCGGAATGGCCCGCACATTGTTTTCGCCACCCAAGGGGTCCGGTCAGTTCGCATCAACCTGTTGTTTCAGATCGGCAATCGGTCATCCCCGCGGCTGCCTCGCGCCTTGTACACAATGGCACACCGCTTGCTTCGTTGAGACCGACAAATGGGGTGACGGCGATGCTGCCAATCAAAAATTTGCTCGCGGCCGAGCCGGCGGAATCTCCAACCAAAACGACAGGAAGCGATTTGTGACCGAGACTGTTGCCGAAATCGTCGCCGCGCATCGCGCAGGGATAACTTCACCTGCCAAGACTGTTGCACGCAGCTTTCAGCGCATCCGCGACTATGGCGATCCCGCGATCTTCATCAGCCTGCGCATCGAGGCCGAGGCGATTGCCGAAGCCGAAGCGCTCGCGGCGAAGGGCGACACCTCGCTGCCGCTCTACGGGGTGCCCGTTGCAGTGAAGGACAACATCGACGTCGCAGGCCTTCCGACCACTGCCGCCTGCCCGGCGTTCTCGTATAGGCCCACGCAGGACGCCAACACCGTGGCGCGGCTGCGCGCCGCCGGCGCGATTGTGATCGGCAAGACCAATCTCGATCAGTTCGCGACAGGGCTGGTCGGTGTGCGCTCGCCCTACGGCATTCCGAAGAACGCAGTGAACGGCGACCTCGTGCCCGGTGGATCAAGTTCGGGATCGGCAGTTGCGGTCTCCGCCGGTCTTGTGCCGCTGTCGCTCGGCACCGACACTGCGGGCTCGGGCCGCGTGCCGGCGATGCTCAACAACATCGTTGGCCTGAAACCGTCGCTCGGGCTGATGTCGACCTTCGGCGTGCTGCCTGCGTGCCGGACGCTCGACTGCGTCTCGATTTTCTCGCTCAATGTCGACGATGCCATGATCGCGCTCAATGTCATGGCCGGATACGATGCTGCCGACCCTTATTCGCGCGACCGCTTTGTCGGCCCCGTGACCGGCTTTCCGCCCGGCATCAGGATTGGCATCCCGCGCAAGGGACAATTGAAGTTCTTTGGCGATGCCGTTTCGGAAAAAAGTTACGACGCCGCAGTGGCGCGGCTGATCGCGCTCGGCGCGACACCGGTCGAATTCGATCTCGAGCCGTTCTACGAGACCGCGCGGCTGCTCTATGAAGGCCCGTGGGTGGCGGAACGCTATCTGGTGATCCGCGACCTGCTCGCGACCAATCCCGATGCGGTCCATCCGGTCACGCGCGAGATCACGCTGAAGGGCGCAAACATCACCGCCGCCGACACGTTCGCGGCGCTCTACAAGTTAGAGGCAATGCGGCAGATCAGCCGCAGGACGTTCGAGACCATTGATGCGATGGTGCTGCCGACCGCACCGACCGCCTATACGGTCGAGCAAGTGCTCGCGAACCCCATCGAACTGAACAGCCGCAACGGCACCTACACCAACTTCGTCAACCTGCTGGACATGTGCGGCCTCGCCGTGCCTGCCGCGATGCGCGCGGACGGCATTCCGTTCGGCATCACGCTGCTCGCGCCCGCGGGGCGTGACGCGCAACTCGCCAGTATCGGACGCGTGTTTCACGCCGACACGAAGCTCAAAGCTGGCGCGAAGGGCGTGGCGCAACCGCCGCTCACACCGGTGTCGAAGGAGCCGGGCAAGGATGAGGTGGCTATTGTCGCGGTCGGCGCACATCTGTCAGGTATGGCGCTGAATCACGAACTGCTGTCGCTCGGCGGACGCCTGATCGAGACGACGTCGACCACACCAGACTACAAGCTCTATGCGCTGAAAGGCACCGTGCCGCCCAAGCCCGGCATGCTGCGTGTCGACCCCGGCACCGGTGCGGCCATCGCTGTCGAAGTGTGGGCGTTGCCGACAAAGGCGTTCGGCGCATTCGTCGCCGCGATCCCCTCACCGCTGTCGATCGGCACCGTGCGTCTCACCGACGGCTCCGCCGCGAAGGGCTTTCTGGTCGAGGCCGCGGCGGTCGAAGGCGCGTGCGACATCACCTCGTTCGGCGGCTGGCGCGCATTCATGGCGGCGCAGGCGAAGTCGGCTTAAGAGCTACGCCGGCGTAGCGGCCCTATAGCTCGGCCCACTGCCGAAGCATGTTGTGATAGAAGCCCGTCAACGACACAATCGACGGATGATTGGGCACGTCCTGGTTGAGCCGGATGATCGCCATGTCGAGATCGAACAGCATCGCGCGATGGCTGACGTCGCGGATCATGCTCTGGGTCCAGAAGAATGACGCGATGCGCGAGCCGCGCGTGATCGGCGTCACATGATGCACGCTGGTCGCGGGATAGATGATGGCGTCGCCCGCAGGCAGTTTGACGCTGTGGCTGCCGTAGGTGTCTTCGACAACCAGTTCGCCGCCGTCGTAGTCCTCCGGCGATGAAATAAACAGCGTCGTCGACACGTCGGTGCGGATACGGATCGGCTGCTGCGGATGGGTGCGGATCGCATTATCTATATGCGATCCGAACGTCATGCCGGCATCGTAGCGATTGAACAGCGGCGGAAAGATCTGCATCGGCAGCACCGCCGACATGAACAGTGGGTTACGCGACAGCGCGCCGCGCACCATGTCGCCCAGCTCGCGCGCCTCGGCGGATTCTTCAGGCAATTGCAGATTGAACTTGACCTTGCCCGACTGATGACCGGCGGTGACATTTCCGTCGACCCACGCGGCCCTGGTCATGACCTCCTTGCAGCGCGCGACCTGCTCGGGCGTCAGCACATTTGGGATGTGCAGCATCATGGCGTCGGCTCCTTCATTGACGCGACTTCGTTAGCGCCGAAACACGTTTCGTCCAAGCCCATTCGCGAGGACCGGCCGTCCGCAAAACAAACGGCCGCTCCGAACCGGGCGGCCGCATTGCAGGCATAACAGCATGCGCCGTTTACTTGACGACGACCGCGGCAGGCGGCGGTTCGAACCGGTAGCGATAGGTCAGCGAGGCCCAGCGCCCCGAGGCGGGCACTGCGTGACCGGAGTAGTACTGGGCATAGTACATCGCATCCCCGATATTGTAGACGTTCAACTGCAACGTCGAATTTCGCGTGACCTTGTAGGCCGCCATCGCGTCAAACTTCCAGAACGACGGCACATACGACGTGTTGGTTGTGTTCGCGAACGCGTCGTCCTGATATTGCACGCCGCCGCCGATGGTGAGGTCCGGCGTGACGGCATAGGACGTCCACAGGTTGAAATTGTTATGCGGCGTGCTGGGCAGAGCGCGGCCCCGTTCAGCACCGTTGGTGGTGTTGAGGATTTCCGACTGAAGATAACTGTAGCCTGCGAAAATCTGCCACTTGTCGGTCAACGCACCTGCGACGCCGAATTCGACGCCATCGACGCGGGCGAGACCATCGAGGACGAGCACTTGATTGGTACTGGCAGCTTCCGGATTGAGAGGAATGCGCAGGTTGGTCTTCTCGATGCGGAAGATCGCGCCGGTGACGCTCAGTTTGTTGTTGAGGAAATCTGCCTTGGCTCCAACCTCGATGGTGTTGTTCTTTTCCGGTGCGAGCAGCAGATTCGCGGTGCTGTTCGGGGCACTTGAGAGCACGCCAAACTCCGCCGATGGATTGAAAGACACGCCGTAGGCTGCGTAAACGCTCGAATTCTTGGTCGGATGGAACACACCACCGACGCGCCAGCTTGTCATATCGTCAGTACGGGACAGGTCGCGATTGGCGGGCGTTGCGTTACCCGGGTCACCGAACTTAGCCACGTAGTGGTCTTGCCGGATTGAGCCGAGCACCTCGAAGTATTCGTTGATCTTGATCTGATCGAAGGCGTAGGCCGCGATCGTGGTGGCTTCCGTCGAGAGCGACGTATTCCAGCCGCCAAAAAATCCGCCGAATGACGTATCGACAGGATAATAAGCGCTTGTCCGGCAAGCTGGCTGGGTGGGTTCACAAAGATTGGTGGCGCTTCCTGATGGTCCGACGCCCCGCGCGCGCTGCTGATAACGAGTTTCACGAGTCGCCTCAAAACCGGCCGAGAATGTATGCAGCAGCGAGCCTGTGTAGAACTTGCCGCCGATGTCGGTCTGGTTCGTCAGCAGCGTATTGTTGGTCTCAATCTGGAAGTGCTGCCTTCCGATGGTCATCTGATCCACCGGGTAATTGTACTGACCGGCTGGCAACGGATTCGCGAATGCAGTGTTTGTGTTATCGCCAAGCGAGCGCGGCGCAGTGTTGATCGCAAAGCGATCATTGCTGACGTAACGTGTCGCGTTGCTGATCTTGAGGTCAGGCGCGAGGTCGCGCTCGACCTTGATCGTACCGATATGGGTATCGGTACGCACGATGTCAGCCAGCGGACCGCTCTTGACGCCGTACCACGTATTGCGCGGCACCGGGATCGGCGGCGTCGCCTGACCGTTGCCGTAATAGCCCTGGCTTGTCAGCGCACCAGCTGAATTCCGCACTGGGGCAGGAAGATACGGCACGCCGTAATCCGGAACGCTTTCCTCGCCCTGATAGATGTAGCTGATGATCGCCCGCGTTTCCGGATTCAGATCGACCTTGATCGACGGCGCGACACCCCAGCGCTTGACGCCGACATTGTCGCGACCCGGGGTCGGCATGTCCTGATACATCGCGGCGATACGTCCGGAGACGTTGTCCTTCTTGCCGCTGGCATCGAGTTCGGTGCGATAGCCGCCCGCAGTGGTTCCGGTGACGAAGCCTTCGATATAAGGCACACCGGTCGGCAGCTTGGTGACGAGGTTGATCGCGCCGCCGGTCGAGCCGCGCCCGAACGCGAACGCCGATGGCCCTTTGTACACTTCGACACGATCAGTGTTGAACAGATCACGCGTGTACCAGCCTGGATCGCGGATGCCATCGCGGAAGATATCGCCCCGCGCGGCGAAGCCACGGATAATCGGGGTGTCGCCCTGATTGCCGCCCTCGCCCGCAGCGAAGGTGATACCCGGCACCGTGCGCAGCGCGTCTTCCATGCTGGTGAGGCGCTGTTCTTGCAGCACCTGCTGGGTGACGACGTTGACCGTCTGCGGCGTGTTGAGCAGCGGCGTCGGAATGCGCGAAACCTGCGGAGCGGAGGCCTGATACCCGCCGCCGCCGTTGCCTGCGGTTTCCTGCACGTCGATGGTCGGGAGTGCTTCCTGCGCCATCGCGTTGGTCGCCATCATCACCGACGCGAGGCCGAGCATCGCAGGTCCGGGCTTGCGCACCGACGCGCGGATGAAGGGCGACGATGCAGGCAATGCGGCTTCGGTCTGCAGCGCGACGACGATGTCGTGCTTCTGGCTCTTCTTCGATCTGATTTTATTGAACCTGTTCCGACGCATCGTCTTGCCCCACCACTCAAATTGCCGCGCGTTCACGAGAACGGCGAATTCAAGGCCGCCTTTAGAAAAAGTCGGGAGGACAAGAAAGCCTTTGAGATTAGAACGTCTTCAAACTGGCGGCATCCAAGTGAATAGGAATTGCGACAATATGCGCTGTGCGACTAGAAGAAGCAGGCGTTCGCGCTTCTGATTGGCCCGCCTTAGAATCTCTCCAAATTCACTGAGTTAGAAGCAGTCTAAATGCCAGCAGCACCTTCGGCACACCGGCGCGGATCTCTGAAGCGGCTCTGGCGCAACATTCATCTGTGGCTCGGCATCGGCCTGTTCATTCTGCTCGTGCCGGTTGCGCTGTCCGGCGCGATCCTCGTCTATCACGACGACATCGGCGAGTTCATGAGCACCCCGCGCGGCGCGGTTGCGCCGTCGAAACCGACGGACATCGCGCTCGCTGCCGATAATGCGCGCAAGGCTGCCGGCGACGGCTTCACGCCAATGTCGATCAGTTTCCCCGAAGACAACCGCGTACCGCTGACGATCGCGTTGCGCGGGCCCGCGGCGAAGGGCGAGCGTCCGGTGCGGCTGACCGCGACCATCGATCGTCACGATGCGCGCGTGCTCAGCGTGGTCAACTTCCGCAACACGTTCTTCGGCTTCATGCATGTGTTCCATGAAAACCTGACGATTCCCGACTACGGCCGCAGCACTGTCGGATGGACCGGCGTTGCGATGCTGACGCTCGCGCTCACCGGCCTTTACCTGTGGTGGCCGCGGCATGGCCAATGGTCGCGCGCTTTCGTATGGCGGCGCAGCCCGGCGACATCGTCGAATCTGCATTACATGACCGGCTTCTGGATCTGCTTTCCGCTGGCGCTGATCTCGCTCACCGGAATTTATCTGGCGTGGCCGCAACAAGGACGCGACCTGCTGTCATCGGTGGCGCCAATGACGCCGCAACAGCAGCGCGGCGGACCGGGAGGCCAGGTCATAGACAAGCCGACGCGTTCGCCGTCGGCGATTTACGCAACCGCAGCCGCGCGGCCGAACTCGGCCGTCGACGCAATCTTCTATCCCAATCCGCAGACCGGCGCATGGCGTGTCAGGCTTCGCGAGGACGGCAAGGCCGAACCGGTGACGATCATGATCAACGACCGCAGCGGCGAGGTCAGCGTCGTCCAGCCGCTGTCGGGAGACCGGACCGCGTCATGGATCCGCTGGCTGCATGAAGGCAGTCATTCCGGCGAAGTCTGGCGCTTTGTCGTGTTCCTGAGCGGCATCATGCCGGCCGTGCTCGGCGTCACCGGCATTCTGGTCTGGCTGCGCCAGCGCCGCCAGCGCGCGCTGATGAACGCTTCCCATGGCCCGGCGAAGACGCCGTCAGCCGTCGGCGACGCCGCACCCGCGGAATAGTCGCAATCATCTAAGACCTCTGGTTTTTCGTTGCTACCTGCGGCGCCGCGGGGCCGCTGATTCAGGTCGCTTATGGCCAGCGCGATGCGATCTCGGGGCGCCGAAGTCGCAGCCCAGTTCGACGTGACACCGCTCGGCGACGGCATGTTCGGCGTCGACGGACAGTATGGCATTGTGCGTGCAACCTTCACCGACGGAACCAACGTGCCGCGTATCGCGCCGATGCGCGCTGGCGGCGGCGTATGGTGGCCCAACGCCGAATGGTACACGCGGGTGGGGCTGCTGCATGCCTTCGCGCAGAACGACGTGGTGCTCAACGAGACGCCCACCGACGGCTACAATCTGCTCAACGAGCGGATTCGCAATCACATTTTCTTCAAGAAAGCTGAGGTTTTACAGCCCGGGCTCGGCGCGCGGCTGTTCACGAATGTGAAATTCTGAAGGTCGATCAATCTGGAATTGTTCCAGTTTCGGCAGAATCTAGGTCCCCGGTGGCGACAAGGACATCGCAGTGCATTATTCTGTAGGTACACCTTGCCTCTCAACGAATGGCTATGGCCGCAGTGCCTCGCTGCGGATTCATCGACGAGAGCTTCGGACCCAAACTACAAGACGGCGAAAACTGCAAAACAGCTATCAAATCCGACGTTCCCCCGATGTCGGCTGCAAACGCAATTTGAAGAAGCGGAGAGCATATGACCAACCCCAAGAAGGCTGCCGGATCACTGGTCTTGCTTGCCGCTGCAACGTCTTTGATGATCGCGCAGGCTTTCGCGCAAACTCCCGCGTCGCCAACGCCACCTGCACAGACACCGGCTGCGCAAGCACCTGTCGCGCAACCGCCGGCGCCGACACCAGCCGCTCCGGCGATCACGGCGCCCGCTGTGCAAGCCCCCGCCGCCCAGACTCCCATCGTTGGGCAGACTGCAAAAAATCCCAACCTTCCGCACAACCTGTCCCCGTGGGGCATGTTCATGGGAGCGGACATCGTCGTCAAAGCCGTGATGATCGGATTGGCTTTCGCCTCGCTCATTACCTGGACGATCTGCGTCGCGAAGCTTCTCGAACTCCGCCACGAGACCAGGCGTGCGAAGAAGCGCATTAAGGTTCTCGCCAACGACATTTCTCTCGCCGAAGCCGAGCGTGACGCCCGCAGCGGCAAGGATGCCGTATCGCGGCTGGTGCAATCCGCAGCAGCGGAAGCGGCGCTGTCGGACACCGTCAACGACGAAGGCTTCAAGGATCGCGTCGAACTGCGGCTCAGCCGCGTCGAGGCGGCGATGTCGCGGCGGATTTCCCGCGGCACCGGCATGCTCGCCACCATCGGCGCGACCGCGCCGTTCGTTGGCCTGTTCGGCACGGTGTGGGGCATCATGAATTCGTTCATCGGCATTTCCGAAGCGCACACCACCAACCTTGCCGTGGTCGCGCCCGGCATCGCCGAAGCGCTGCTCGCGACCGCGATGGGCCTGATCGCCGCGATCCCGGCAGTCGTGATCTACAATCATCTTGTCCGCATGATCACCGCCTATCGCGCGCTGCTTGGCGATGCGACCGCGCAGGTGATGCTGCTCATCAGCCGCGATCAGGGCCGCCGCTCATTACGCATCGCGCGCGCAGCGGAGTAAAGTCATGGGCGCTCGCCTGGGTGGAAAAGTCGAAGCAGATGACGATCTGTCCGAGACACACGAAATCAATGTCACGCCGTTCATCGACGTGATGCTGGTTCTCCTCATCATCTTCATGGTTGCCGCACCGCTGGCCACCGTCGATATTGGCGTCGAGCTTCCGGCATCGACGGCGACGCCGCCGCCACGGCCCGACAAGCCGGTCTTCATCACCGTGAAGCCTGACCTTTCGGTTGCAGTCGGCGAGAACGTCGTTCCGCGCACGACGCTGATCGGCACGCTCGACGCGGCCACCAGCGGTAAGAAGTCCGATCCGGTCTTCCTGCGCGCCGACAAGACCGTCCCGTACGGTGAACTGATGGACGTCATGAACCTGCTGCGCAACGCCGGCTACCTCAAGGTGGCGCTGGTCGGGCTCGACGCAAGAAACTAGTGTCCTGAATCCGAAGTTCGCCTCGTTTTCGCGGCGCGCTCCATAGCGAACTTCGGATTCAAAAGGACACTAGAAATTATAATTTCAGTGTGGTTTTGGTTCGCAAGTCCGCAAATGTAAGGTGCCGAGAAAATGTTGCGGACTTGCGAACCACCACACTGACGGCAGAGAGCCTCGCTGCAATGAACACACTCGTCCTGCACGGACCGCCCGACATATCCGACGTCCGCCGCTGGGGTCTCGCGGCGGCGCTGGTGGTGGCGACGCATGTGGCGCTGGTCGCGGGATTTGTCCTGTACACGCCGTCGATGCCGGACGCGATCGGCACGGCGTCCGAACCGATCATGCTCGATCTGGAACCCGCGCCGCAAACGCCTGACCCGGTGCAGCAGGACATCGCGCCCGGCCCGCAGATGCAGGAGGCCGAACCTCCCGCCCCCGAGCCTGAAAAACAGCCGGATGTCGTCGAGGAGCAGATCGCACCGACGCCGGTACAGGAAAAGGCCGAGGTCGTCGCACCTCCCGAAAAGCCAAAGCCCAAGCCGGAGCCGGTGAAGCAGAAGCCGAAGCCTGTCGTCGAGAAGCCGAAGAAGCCCACCGAGAATCCCGCGCCGCAGACCACGGCAACGCCGCGCGCCGCGCAGGCCGCCCGCGCGAGCTATAACGGCATCCTCTCGGCGCATCTCCAGCGCTACAAGCAGTATCCGTCGGGCGCGAAGGCGGCCGGCGAGCAGGGCGTCGCGATGCTGAGCTTCACCGTCAGCCGCACCGGCGGCGTGCTGAGTGCGCGACTTGCCAAATCGTCCGGCTCGTCGGCTTTGGATGGCGAAACCATGGCGATGATCCGCCGCGCGCAGCCATTGCCGTCGTTCCCGCCGGAAATGACGCAAAGCTCCGCGAGTTTCACCGTGCCGGTGCGCTTCTTCATGCGTTGACGGCATCCACCGCCGTGTGATCGCCCCTCGCGCCTGTGTCACGAACACGTGACGCCGCGCGCCGGTAACATCGCAGCTTGCCTCCCCGAAGATTCCCCCGAACCCATCTTGCGGCAGCCGCGTCATGCGCGGCCGCCTGGACTTTCGGCGGACCCGGATCGTGCTCAATCTTGTTCTCGCGGCGCTGGCCGGCGTCGTCACCATCGCAGCACCCTGCACATTGCCGGTGCTGCCGATTCTGCTTGGCGCGTCGGCCGGACAGACCAGCCCGCTCCGCCCGGCGTTCATCGCCGCCGGTTTCGTGGTCGCGTTCTCGATCGTCGCACTGGCGCTCACTGCGCTGACGCGTCTGTTCGATTTCGATCCGAGTGTCCTGCGTGACGGCGCGGCCGTTCTGCTTGCGATCTTCGGACTGCTGATGATCTGGCCCGCGCCGTTCGAGTGGCTCTCGATCCGGTTTGCCGGACTGACGCAACAGACCGCCACACCGCGCGACCGTCAGGGCCTGCTCGGCGGATTCATTCTCGGCACGACGCTGGGACTGGTGTGGACGCCGTGCGCCGGACCGGTGCTCGGATCGATCCTCACCGTCGTCGCAACCTCCAAGGACACCGCATGGGCCTCGCTGCTGCTGGTGACCTATGCCATCGGCGCTGCGATCCCGATGCTCGTGATCGCCTATGGCGGACAGGCCGTGACCGCGCGTGTGCGCAGTCTCGCGCGGATCGGGCCGCGATTGCAGCAAGGCTTCGGCGTGATCGTAATCGCCTTCGCCGCCGCCACCTATTTTCAGTACGACACGCTCGCGGTGGCGTGGCTGACCCAGTTTTATCCGAACGGCCAGATCGGCCTGTAACTCAAGGAGAGATCCATGCGAAACTTCACCAGGATGCTTTCGGTGGCCGCGCTCGCGCTCATGGCCTCGACATTGCCCGGCCGCAGCAATGAGGCCGCAGCGGCCGGCAGCGCGGTTCAAGTCGCGGAAATCACGACCACGGCCCCCGAATTCACCGGTCTCGGCAACTGGTTCAACTCACAGCCGCTGACGCTCGCGAGCCTGCGCGGCAAGGTCGTGCTTGTGAATTTCTGGACCTACGGCTGCGTCAACTGCGTCAACACCCTGCCACACGTCACGCAGCTCTATGCCAAGTACAAGGACAAGGGCTTCGTCGTCGTCGGCATCCATACGCCGGAATTTCCGTTCGAGCATTCAGCGAACAACGTGCAGGCCGCATTGAAGCGGCACGGCATCACCTATCCCGTCGCGCAGGACAACAAGTCTGCGACCTGGAATGCTTACCGCAATCAGTATTGGCCGGCGCAGTACATCGTCGATCAATCCGGCAAGATCGTCTACAGCCACGCCGGCGAGGGCGCCTACGATGAAATCGACCGCACCGTCGGCAAGCTGTTGAACGCCAGCAGCTAAATGCCGCAGGCGCGATTGCGCCTGAGCCATGCAACTTTGTGCATCGCGGCGATTATCAACATCGCGGAGCACATGCTATAGCACTTCCGGATTGGACATGCCGGAGGTCCGCGATGTTCGACGGTTTCGACGCCATTACCCTGGCGCGCTTGCAGTTTTCGTTCACGATGAGCTTTCACATCGTGTTTCCGGCCTTCTCCATCGGCCTTGCAAGCTATCTCGCCGTCCTCGAAGCGCTGTGGCTATGGACCGGCCGCGAAGTCTTCATCAACCTTTTCAATTATTGGCTGAAAATTTTCGCCGTCGCCTTCGGCATGGGCGTCGTCTCCGGCATCGTGATGTCCTACCAGTTCGGCACCAACTGGGCGGTGTTCTCGGACAAGACCGGACCGATCATCGGCCCGCTGATGGCTTACGAGGTGCTGACCGCCTTCTTTCTTGAAGCGGGCTTTCTCGGCGTCATGCTGTTCGGGCTCAACCGTGTCGGCCACAAGCTGCATTTCGTCGCGACCCTCATGGTCGCCATCGGCACATTGATCTCGGCGTTCTGGATCCTGTCGGCCAACTCGTGGATGCAGACGCCGACAGGCTTTGCGATGAACTCGCAGGGCCAGTTCGTCGCCGCCGACTGGTGGAAGGTGATCTTCAATCCATCCTTTCCCTATCGCCTCGTCCACATGGTGCTGGCGGCATATCTCACCACCGCCTTCGTGGTCGGCGCCGTCGGCGCCTATCATCTTCTGAAGAGCACGCGGCTGGAAGGCGCCCGCGTGATGTTCTCGATGGCGATGTGGATGGCCGCGCTGGTGGCGCCGATCCAGATCTTCGCCGGAGACCAGCACGGCCTCAACACGCTCGAGCATCAGCCGGTTAAGGTGATGGCGATGGAAGGGCACTTCCAGAGCCATCCAAATGGCGCACCATTGATCCTGTTCGGCATTCCCGATCAGGACGAAGCGAAGGTGAAATACTCCATCGAAATCCCGAAGGCATCGTCGCTGATCCTCAAGCATTCGCTCGATGCGCCGCTGAAAGGCCTCGATACCGTGCCGCGCGAAAACTGGCCCAAGGTCGGGCTGGTGTTCTGGTCGTTCCGCATCATGGTCGGAATCGGATTCCTGATGCTCGGCGTCGGCCTCTTCAGTCTTTACGCGCGCTGGCGCGGCATCCTTTATGAGTCGCGCTGGCTGCATCGCTATGCGCTCGCGATGGGCCCGGCGGGATTCATTGCTGTGCTGGCCGGCTGGGTGACGACAGAAGCCGGACGTCAGCCGTTCACGGTTTACGGGCTGTTGCGCACGGTGGATTCGGCGTCACCGCTCGACGCGCCTGCGGTTGCGACCTCGCTGCTCGCCTTCATCGTGGTTTACTTCATCGTCTTCGGCATGGGCGTGTTCTACATTCTGCGATTGATGCATGAGCCGCCGCATCATGGCGAAGAAGGTCCGCGCGCGGACGCGCCGGCTCGCGCCGCGGGCATCACGCCCGCGCAGGCCGCTCACGCAGGACAGAGGTAAACGCCATGGCCGAATTCACATTCGACATCGCAACGCTCTGGGCCTTCATCATCGCCTTTGCCGTCTTCATGTACATCGTGATGGACGGCTTCGATCTCGGCCTCGGCATGCTGTTTCCTTTCTTTCCGAAGAAGGAAGACCGCAACGTCATCATGAATACGGTCGCCCCGGTGTGGGACGGCAACGAGACCTGGCTGGTGCTCGGCGGCGGCGGCTTGATGGCGGCATTTCCATTGGCCTATGCGATCCTGATGCCGGCGCTCTATACGCCGATCATCGCCATGCTGATCGGACTTATATTTCGCGGCGTTGCCTTTGAATTCCGCTGGCGCACCCGGAGCGAGCGCAACCGCTGGGACATCGCCTTTGCAGGCGGCTCGCTAATCGCGGCGATGGCGCAAGGCATCGCGCTCGGCGCGATCTTGCAAGGCATTCACGTCGAAGGCAGGCACTATGCAGGCGGATGGTGGGACTGGTTGACGCCATTCAGCATTCTAACAGGCTGCGCAGTTGTCGCCGGTTACGGTTTGCTCGGCGCAACGTGGCTTGTCATGAAGACCACCGGCGAGTTACGCGACCACGCTTATCGGCTGAGCTGGTATCTATTGGTCGCCACACTGATCGCCATTGTCGCCGTCAGCCTCGCGACGCCATTCCTTCAGGCCGACTACTGGCGGCGCTGGTTTGAGTGGCCGAACATCCTGTTCACCGCACCGATTCCGATCGCGGTGGCGGCGATCACGCTGTTGCTGCTGAAGAGTCTCGCCAACAAGCAGGACTACCGGCCGTTTGTTCTCTCGCTGGTGTTGTTCGCGATCACTTACGTTGGCCTCGGCGTCAGCATGTATCCCTACATCGTGCCGCAGAGCATCACCATCTGGCAGGCGGCCGCACCGGCCAACAGCCTCAACTTCATGATCTTCGGCGTCGCGATCCTGGTGCCGATCATCCTCGCCTATACCGCGTGGGCCTATTGGGTGTTCCGCGGCAAGGTCGATGCTTCCAGCGGCTATCATTAAGGTGAGTATGACCTCGCCGCCCGAACAGCCTCGGCCCCTGACGCAGCGCCTGCTGTGGTTCGCAGCGCTGTGGCTGCTGGGCACAGGCACCGTTGCCGCTTTCGCCTATATCCTGCGGCTCTGGATCGCTCCGCACTGACCCCGGACGATCGCCAATTTTCAGATATATTTTAAGGATTTACGACGCATGGCGGCCCGCCTTGAAGCGCGTGTCACTTGCCAGCCGAGCACGGCTAAGGTTTGATGCGCATGGGGCACGAATTAACGCGGGATTCTCGACATGAACATCATCCGCTCTCTCGCTCTGGCGGCGGTCGCGGCCAGCCTGCTGTTCGCAGCGCCTCACGCCTTCGCGCAGGGCCGCGAGATGAACATCGGCGATCAGCCGGGATACATTCCCGACGACGAAGAAACTGCGCCGGAATTCAAGCGTACCGCAGTTTTCTTCCGCACAACGGAAGCACCGGGCACCATCATCATCAGCACGTCCGAGCGCTTCCTCTATCTGGTGCAGGGCAACGGCCGCGCGCTTCGCTACGGCATCGGCGTTGGCCGCGAAGGATTCCAGTGGCAGGGGCTGCAGAAAATCTCCCGCAAGCAGGAATGGCCGGACTGGACGCCGCCGCCGGAGATGATCGCACGCCAGCCCTACCTGCCGCGCTTCATGGCCGGTGGACCGGGCAATCCGATGGGCGCGCGCGCACTTTATCTCGGCGCCACGGTCTATCGCATTCACGGCACCAACCAGCCGCAGACCATCGGCAGCGCCGTGTCGTCCGGATGCTTCCGCCTCGTCAACGCCGACGTGACCGATCTCTACGAGCGTATCCCCGTCGGCACCAAGGTCATCATCCGCCAGCGTCCCGAAATCTGATCTCCAAATAACGCTCTCTCCCTTTTCGCACGCATACTTAGAAGCGAGATTCATTCATGTCTCTTTTTCCGCGCACCTTTGCCTCCGGTCTCACGCTCGGAGTTGTCATCGCTGTTGCCGTCGCCGCCGCCGCGATCGCCTATGAGCGATACGATACGCGGACGCTGAAGCGGACGGTGAAGCGCGACGCCGTGATGTGCGGCGTCAACACCGGATTGCCCGGCTTCTCGATTCCCGACGACAAGGGCAACTGGTCCGGCTTCGATGTTGATATCTGCCGGGCGGTCGCCGCCGCGATCTTCAACGATCCGAACAAGGTGAAGTTCATTCCCCTCGACGCCAGCGAGCGCTTCAAGGAATTGCGCAATCGCAAGGTCGACATCCTGTCGCGCAACTCCACCTGGAGCATGTCGCGCGAAACCGAGTATGGCCTGAATTTCGCGGCGGTCGCCTATTATGACGGCGAAGGCTTCATGGTGCGCCAGTCGCGCAACATCACGTCCGGCCTTGAACTCGACGGCAGCAAGGTTTGCGTCCAGGCCGGCACCACGACACAGCTCAATCTCGCGGACTACTTCCGCGCCAACAACATCAAGTATCAGGAACTAAACTTCCCGAGCCTCGACGATGTTCTCAAGGCGTATGATTCCGGCCAGTGCGATGTGTTGACCACCGACGTGTCGCAGCTCTATGCGCTGCGGCTGCGGCTGACCAAACCCGGCGAACACGCTATCCTGCCGGATGTGATCTCGAAGGAGCCGCTGGCGCCGGTGGTGCGGCAGCGCGACGACGAGTGGCTACTGATCGTGAAGTGGACGCTTTACGCCATGATCAACGCGGAAGAACTCGGCGTCACATCCAAGAACATCGACGACGCGCTGAAGTCAAAGAAGCCCGACGTCATGCGTCTCGTGGGGACCGAAGGCGCCTACGGCGAGGAAATGGATCTCACGCGGGACTGGGCCGCGCGCATCATCCGCCATGTCGGCAACTACGGCGAAGTCTACGACCGCAACGTCGGCGAAGGATCGAAGCTCAAGATTCCACGCGGCCTCAACCAGTTGTGGAGCGCCGGTGGCATCCAGTATGCACCGCCGATCCGGTAACGCGCACTCATCTCAATCAGGATTGTGATGGCCGGGCTCGCCCCGGCCATTTTCTTTTGAGCGATCTGCTCAGTAACCCTTCATCCGGGCCAGTTGCTCGGCGTGGTAGGCGCTGTCGCCGAACAGCTCCTGACACACCCGCGCACGCTTCATGAAGAAGCCGATGTCGAAGGCGTCCGTCATGCCGACGCCGCCATGCATCTGCACGGCTTCCTGAACCGCCAGGGTCGTGGTCGATCCGGCTTTCGCCTTGGCGACGGCGACCGCAGCGCCCGCCGCATCGAAATCGCTGTCCAGCGTCTGCAACGCCTTCATCACGGCGGCCTTGGTGATTTCGATCTCGGTGTAGAGATGCGCGGCGCGGTGTTGCAACGCCTGGAATTCGCCGATCAATTTGCCGAACTGCTTGCGTTCCTTGAGGTACGTCACGGTGCGCGTGAAAGCTTCCTCGCTGACGCCCACCATCTCCGACGCCACGGCGGCACGGCCAACGTTGAGAATACCTTCCAGCAGCACACCGCCCTGATCGACCTCACCAAGCACGCCGTCCGCCGTCACCTCGGCATCGTTGAACACGATGCGCGCGGCGTTGTGCGCATCGACCATCGCGGTGCGTTCGATCTCGATGCCTTTGCTCTTGGGATTGACCAGAAACAGCGTCAGCCCTTCGCGATCGCCGCTCTCGCCTGCGGTGCGGGCCGCGACGATCACCAGATCGGAGGCGTGACCATCCACCACGAACGCCTTCGCGCCCTTGAGTTTAAAGCCGTTGCCGGAGCGCACGGCTTTCATCGCCGTCTTTGCAGGACGATGCTTGGCGCCCTCGTCTACCGCGAGCGAGGCAATCAGGTCGCCCTTGGCAATCTTGGTCAGATATTCCGACTTCTGCGCGCCATTGCCGCCGCGCGTCAGCGCGGCCGCCGCGACCACGCCGGTCGACAAGAACGGCGACGGCATCAGCGTGTGGCCGATTTCTTCCATCACCACGCCGGCCTCGACGTAGCCAAGCCCGCTGCCGCCGAACTCTTCCGGCACCAGCAGGCCTGCGAAACCCATCTCGGCGAAGGTCTTCCACAGGTCACGCGAGAAACCGGTTTCGTCCCTGGTGTCGCGCAGCTTGCGCAGATGCGCCACCGGCGCCTTGTCGCTGATGATACCGCGCGCACTATCGCGCAGCATTGACTGTTCTTCGTTGAGGACGAGAGCCATTTTGTAAAAATCCGATCAAGAGTGTCGCGAATTATTTGTTTCGTCATTCCGGGACGCGCCACTTGGCGCGGACCCGGAATCCAGAAGTTCGAGATTCCGGGCTCGCTCGCTCACGCTCGCGCCCCGGAATGACGTGCTAGGCTACGCCCCCGGCAAATCGAGAATGCGCTTGGCGACGATGCCGAGCATCACCTCGCTGGTGCCACCCTCGATCGAATTCGCCTTGGTGCGCAGCCAGGTCCGCGCCGTCAGCCCTTCACGGGAGCGTTCGCTTTCCCATTCCAGCGCATCGACGCCGCCAGCCGACATCAGGATTTCATACCGGCGCTTGTTGAGTTCGGTGCCGTAGTACTTCAATGCCGATGAATAAGCCGGATGCCCCTGCCCTGCTTTCGCAAGATCGACGGCGCGCTCGGAAGCGCAGGCCATTGCAGCTTCGTCGACATCGAAGGCCGCGATCTGACCGCGCAACATGGGATCGTCCAGTTGCCCGTGCTCGTCGACGCCGATGGAATTCGCCGCCACCTGACCCATGGGACGGGCGCCGCGGCGCTCGCCGACTTCGCTGATCATGGAGCGCTCGTGCTGGAGCAGATACTTCGCGACGTCCCAGCCGCGATTGACGGTGCCGACCACATGCGACCGCGGCACGCGGACGTTGTCGAAGAAGGTTTCGCAGAACGGTGATTTGCCCGAGATCAGCAGGATCGGCTTGGTCGAGACGCCCTTCGAGGTCATGTCGAACAAGATGAAGCTGATGCCATCATGCTTCTTGGCGCTGAAGTCGGTCCGCACCAGACAGAAAATCCAGTCGGCGAAATTCGCCATCGAGGTCCAGATCTTCTGACCGTTGATGATGTAGTCGTCGCCATCAACATCGGCACGGGTCTGCAACGACGCCAAATCCGAACCCGCATTCGGTTCCGAATAGCCCTGACACCAGCGGATCAGGCCGGCGGCGATCTTCGGCAGATGCTCGCGCTTCTGTTCTTCATTGCCGTATTTCAGCAGCGCGGGCCCAAGCATCCAGATGCCAAAGCTCGACAGCGGAAGCCGCGCGCCGATCGCCGACATTTCCTGACGCAGGATTTTCGTTTCCTCGAGCCCGAGGCCGCCCCCGCCATACTCCTTGGGCCATTCCGGCACGGTCCAGCCCTTGTCGCGCATGCGCTCGAACCAGAGGCGCTGCGGCTCCGACGAGAACGTGGTGTTGCGGCCGCCCCAGAATACGTCGGCCTCGTTCGTCACCGGCTTGCGCATCTCCGGCGGGCAATTCGCCTCCAGCCAGGCGCGCGTCTCAGTGCGGAAATTTTCCATATCGGCCATTCGATGTCCCTCGGGCTGATGGACCGCGGCGCGATGCGCGCGGCTTTGTTCATTTTCTGGGCCGGACTGTACTGTCCGCTTGGCGGATTTCAATATCTCGCTGACGCGAAAGCCTCACTCGGTGCGATATGGTAGCCATGCACGGCGACCCGGACCGCATCCCGGCACGCCCGCCACGTTTAAAACAAAGGAAGCTGCCATGCGCCTGAAACCGCTTTCGCCTAGCGAAATGAGCGCCGAACAGAAGAGCATCTTCGAGGAATCGGTTTCCAGCAAACGCGGCACCGTCACGCCGCCGCTGCGTGCATGGATTTATGCGCCCGAAGTCGCGCGGCACGCCAGCCGGCTCGGCGCGTTCCTGCGTTACGACACCACGCTCGGGCCACGGCTGTCGGAGCTGGCCATCCTCGTGACCGCGCGGCACTGGAACGCGCAGTACGAATGGTATGCGCACAAGAAGATGGCGCTCGCGGCGGGGCTCGATCCGAACATCATCGCCGCCATCAATCATCGTCACGTTCCGGATTTCAACGACCGGAAGGCGCAACTTGTCTACGAGTTCAGCGAGTCGCTGCACGAAAATCACACCGTGCCAAAGCTGCTTTACAAAGAGGCCATCGAGATGCTCGGCGAGACCGGCGTGGTCGAACTGGTCGGCTTGCTCGGCTATTACGCGCTGGTGTCGATGACGCTCAACACCTTCGAAGTCGAATTACCCGAGGGCGAGACCTCCGACCTTGTGCCATGAGAGAGGCGCTCATACATCGATGAGAGCAATGCATCGATGTCATCGGAGAGGCCAGGCATGTCCGGGGAAATCACCAAGGCGGTATCGATGTCTTTCAGACCGATTGCAGCGGGCACACGGATCGGCCACGTCCATTTGAAAGTCGCGGACCTCGACCGCGCACTGGGCTTTTACCAGGACGTGCTCGGGTTCGAGCTGATGCAGCGTTACGGCGATCAGGCCGCGTTCATTTCCGCAGGCGGCTATCACCACCACATCGGGCTCAACACCTGGCACAGCAAGGGTGGCAAGCCGCCGCCGGAAGGCACCACCGGTTTGTTTCACACCGCGATCCTTTATCCGACACGCGCTGCGCTGGCCGACGCGCTGCATCGGGTGCTGTCCGCCGGCATCGCGCTGGATGGCGCAAGTGATCACGGTGTCAGCGAGGCGCTTTATCTGCGCGATCCCGACGAGAATGGCGTGGAGCTTTACCGCGACCGGCCCGAGGCCGAGTGGCCGCGCCATCCCGACGGGACGCTGGCGATGTTCACGCGCCGCCTCGACGTCGAGGCCTTGCTGCGCGAGCGCGAGGGCTGATCAAATCGTCTTCGGCGTCTTCGCGCGAACCAGCACAATCGCCGCGGCGGTCAGCTGGAGCGCTACACAGGCATAGAACGGCACGGTGTAACTGCCGAACGCATCGCGCAGCAGCCCTATAATTCCCGGACCGAACGCATAGGTGAACTGGCAGATCGCCGTCACCAGGCTGACCAGCACGCCGAAGGCGACTGCGCTGAACTCCCGCTGCACGATAATCGACGGCAGCGTGATCATGTTGCCGACCGAGAAGCCGAACACCGCGCTGGCCGCGAACAGCGCGGCTTCGTTCCGGGTGTTGATCATCACAATCAGCGCGAGCGCCTGGCTGACCGCCGAGACAGCGGCAGCCTTGCGCTGGTCCATCCGGTCGACGACGAGACCAAACAGGACCCGTCCGATCACCGCCATCGCGGTCATCAACGCTACTGCGATGCTGGCGCGCTCGCGGCCCATGATCGGATCGAGAAACGAAATCTGATGCACGATGAATCCGACCTGCGCGACCAGCAGCAGCGAGAACGGCACGGTGATGGTCCAGAACGAGAGGCTGCCGAATGCCGCCTGGCGTATCTGTGCAATCGACCGCACCGCCGGCGCAGGCTCGGCGGCAAACACGTCTGCCGGTGGCAACGTGCGCTTCGGCGGCCGTCCCACCCAGATGAGAATGATCGGCACCGCGAGTCCGACAATCACCAGCGCCGCACCGATCGACGTTGCAGGGAAGCCGAATTTGCCGATGGCGCCGACCAGCAGCGGCACGCCGAGCACACCGCCGCAGCTCGCGCCATTCAAGGCAAGGCTGATCGCCATGCCGCGCTTCTTGTCGAACCACAGTCCTAATGTGTTGTTGATCGCAGCAAGGCTGGTCCCTGCCCAGCCGAATGCGATCAGCGCATAGGCCACGTACAATTGCCACGGCGATGTAATCTGCCCGACCATCGCGGTGCCTACGGCAATGGTGAGAATGCCGCCGATCAGAAGGCGGCGTGGCCCCAGCGTGCGGATCGCCTCACTGACGAACACGACCAGAACCGCGCTGAACAGGTAGTAACAGGTGGTCGCGGTCGAAATCAGCGAGGCCGGCCAGCCGTGAAAGCGTTGTAGTTCGGCGAGATAAACGCCCTGACCGTAAAAGCCGGCGGCCCAGGCGAACGTCGCAACCAGAAAGCAGACCCCGACGACCGGCCAGCCCTCATAGCGGATCGATGCCTCGTCGACGATCTTCTCATCCGCGGTGGGGTCCGCGTGAGGTGCATTCATATTCCGGCGTTTCCCTGAAGGAGCTTGATGCTCTTCTTTTCTACCGATTCTAGTGGAGTGGATTTGACATTCGCTACCGAACGAACAGCGAGTTCGCAATGCGAATGTCAAATCCAAACTCCACTAGGAACTTGTATTTGCTAGTGGTCCGTCATCTGTCAGGATGCAGATCGCGGCGTCAAGCGAGACATCGTCATCGCCCGCATGACGACCAGTCATGTCAGCACAGCGAGGGCTTATACCTTCGCGGCGTTATAGAAGAACCGCTCACGGAAGATTTTGTCGCCGCGCCATTCCTGCATAGCGATTTCATCGACATGGCGGATTTTGCCGTCGAGCCCCACAAGATCGAAGTTCCAGTGAATCATGACGTGATCGCCCTCCACCACCGACACCAGCGCCTTGGAGTGGACCTCTTTCATTTGCTTAAGGATGTCGCGCTCATGCGCCACCAGCCCGTCGCGGCCGACCCGCGGCGGCGCGGTGTTCTCCTGCATGCTGGCATCTTCGGTGTAGTAGCGCTCGATGGCGCCGGCGTGATCGCCGCTCTCGACCACTGCAATGAATTCGTCAACGCGTGCGCGTGTCGGCATCTGTGTTCCCCGGTTTATCAGCCGGGAACATTTAAGCACGCGACGCGCGAAACGCTACGGGGCGATCTGTTGCAGTTTTGCGTGCATCAGCGGATAATGGCGCCGGGCCAACAGCCTACTTGTATAAATACCCGACCGGCTGCCCTTCGGTACGCAGAGGACGAACGTCCCTCCCCGTGATGATTTGACCGGCCAGGCCATCAATCTCGTCGCGCTGCATCGGCGTCCAACTGCAAAGATTCTCCATACCCTTCAGCAGGCCGAGCCGGAGGACTTGCGTATTTTCGCCCACACCGATGAGCGTGATCGTGTTCTTGCTCGCGGTCACCACATCGCCGGCCGCAAGCTCGAAAATCTTCCCCCCGCTATCCTTGAATTCGGCTGTGCCGCGAATGACACGATAGATCACAACCTCGCCTTTCGCAAAAGAAGCAGCATCCGCTGTTGCCGAGGTGCTCTTCGGCAAGAGCGAGTGGCCACGCGGGTCGGTTGCGATGATGTGGCCGGTGACGAGATGACCGCTCGGAATCTCGATTCCGATATCGCGGACATAAACCGGCATCGCCGACTTGATGACACCGTCTACCGCGCCAGCCGGCAGCGGCTTGAAGAGCGCATCCAGCGCCAGTGGATCCTGAAGCCAGAAGCCTGCATCGGACGGGCGATCATGCAGAGGGTGGCTCCAGGCCACACGCGGCGTTTCGTCTTCGTTGATCTGATCCGGACCCACAATCGTCGGGTTGGGAAATGTCGTCGGATCGGCGATGAAGGCTTCAAGAAATTTTCCTGAGTAGCCCATCGAGATCGGATCCGGCGCCACCGTCTGCGGCGTCTTCAGATTCTCTTCAGTCGACAATCCCGACCAGGTGTAGAAAAGCTGGCGATGCACGATCGCGCTTTGCAGCATCACCGCGCCGGGGCCGACATTATAGAAGCGTCCGTCGTAATCGAAGGTGAACATGCCCGATGTGACCAACACGAGCTGGAAACCGCCCGGCGGAAGATGAAGATGGAAATCGGTGGGGCCTGTATCCGGGAGGTAAATTGGCAGATTTGTCGCGACCTCATGAAGGAGGAAGGCTTCGTTGTTCGTATGAAAGCCTTCGTCCGCGCGGCTGTAGAGCGCCTGCGGGCGATACGTCGCCTCGTATGTCGTATCCTTGTGCCGATCGATAGCTACGAAATTCTGAGTGTTCAGACGAATGGGAGCGCCGTTCGGGCGCGTGAGACCGGACGATTTTGAATCGACCGCAGCATGTACATTCATAGCATCCTCCAATCCGGGCGACTGGCGCCGGCGCAGTTGCTTCTGCAATGCATCATGCGAATTCCACGCCAGCGAACGCATTGCGAGCGGTCCCGGCCTGACGAAGTTTTGCGCAGTAGAGGATGTGGTTGAGTCCGTGGAGGATTCACACTGGCTGCGTCATGACGGCGGCTGCCGCGCGACATGCGGATCGCCCGCCGCGCCTCGTCCGCCCACACAGAAGCCGGCCAGGCCCCGCAGGACCGGCCCAGCGATCAGGCAGTTGCGCGCGACCGTTGCCTAATATTCCACCTCAAGCTCTTCGATTTCCGCCGGCTCCTGCCGTGCGGCCTCGACCCACTCCTGCATTTCGGGAAGGCTCATCACCCGTTTTGCATAGCTCGCCAGCGACGGGCCGATCTGAACGTCGTAGGTCAGGAAGCGCGTGACCACGGGTGCATACATCGCGTCCGCCATCGACCGATGTCCGAACAGGAACGGGCCGCCGGACTTTTCCAGACAGTCGCTCCAGATCGCGCAGACCCTGTCGATGTCCGCCTGCGCCCGCGACCAGATTTTGAAGCCGGGAAAGTGCCCCTTGATGTTCACCGGCAGCGATGAGCGCAGCGTCGTGAAGCCGGAATGGATCTCGCCGCAGATCGAGCGGCAATGCGCGCGCGGGATGCGCTCCGACGGCAATAAACCCGCTTCAGGCATGAGATCGTTGAGATATTCGCCGATCGCCAGTGTGTCCCAGACGGTCGCGCCCTCATGGCGCAGACACGGCACCAGGATCGATGATGACAGCAAAAGGATTTCGGCCCGCGCCGACGGATCATCCGCCGCAGTGATGATCTCGTCGAATTCGAGCCCCGAGAACTTGGTCAGCAGCCAGCCGCGCAGCGACCATGACGAGTAGTTCTTGCTGCTGATGGTCAATGTGGCCTTGGCCATGGTCGCTCTCCTCACGCCTGCACATCAAAGAGGCGGATCGACTTTTCCCGCCCGGTCACGCCCGCGCCTGCCTGTTGTTTAAGCGCTTGCTCCTTTTACACACAGCAAACGACATGCCAGTCCGAATGGCGGATTGACGCGGCTCTGGCGTCAAGTTTGCATGGCACAAAGCAAGGGAATGTGCCGGATGTCGCCAATGATGTACCAGACCTATCAGAACACCATGGACATGACGGCCCCGTGGCGAAACGGGGCTTCAACGGCGCTATCCTATCTGAAAATGCTTCCCGAGGGTTTTTCGGACAAGGTGTTCGGCCGCCTCGCCGCCACACTGGAGCTGATGTCGCGCAGCTCGCTGACCTACAAACGGCCGGAATATGACATCAAGCCGGTCGCGGTCGGCAACCGGGAATGGCCCGTGATCGAGGAAGTCCCGTTCGCCACGCCGTTCGGCTCGCTGCTGCATTTCAAGAAGGACGGCGCGCCGGACCAGCCGAAGGTTCTGCTGGTCGCGCCGATGTCAGGTCATTTCGCGACACTCCTGCGCGGTACGGTGCAGACGCTGCTGCAGGATCACGACGTCTACATCACCGATTGGCACAATCCGCGGGACATTCCACTCGATCAGGGCAAGTTCGGCCTCGACGAATATACCGAACATCTCATCACCTTCATGGATCAGCTCGGTCCGAAGTCTCACATGGTGGCGGTGTGTCAGCCGTCGGTGTCGGCGCTGGCGGCCTGCGCGATCATGTCGGAAGACAATCATCGTGCGCGCCCGGCGAGCCTCACCCTGATGGCGGGGCCAATCGATACCCGCATTCAGCCGACCAAGGTCAACGAGTTCGCGACCTCGAAGCCGCTGAAGTGGTTCGAGGACAATCTGATCAATTACGTGCCGATGCAGTGCAAGGGCGCGTTCCGCAAGGTGTATCCCGGCTTCATTCAGGTCACCGCGTTCGTGTCGATGAATCTCGAACGGCACGTCAAATCGCATAAAGATTTGCTCGAGCACCTCGCGAAGGGCGAAGTCGAGAAGGCCGACACCATCAAGACTTTCTACGATGAATATTTCGCGGTGATGGATCTGCCGGCGGATTTCTACATCGACACCATTCGCGATGTGTTTCAGGAGCACCTGCTGCCGCAAGGCAAGCTCACCTACAAGGGACGCGCGGTGAATCCCGCCTCCATCAAGAAGATGGGCCTGATGACGGTGGAAGGCGAGAAGGACGACATCTGTTCGATCGGGCAGACGCTCGCCGCACAGGACCTCTGCACCGGCGTGCGCGCCTACCGCAAGGTGCATCATATGCAGGCCGGCGTGGGGCACTACGGCGTGTTCAGCGGCCGCAAGTGGAACACCGAAATCTATCCGCTGCTGCGGGATTTCATTCACGTCAATTCGTGACGGCTCCGCCGGAGTTGCGCGCCCACGCTACTCCGCGAGTGCCTTCATCTCCTTATAGAGATCGGATTTGCCCTCGAAGCCGATGCCCGGCAGATCCGGCATGGTGATGTGGCCGTTCTCGACGCGCACGCCGTCAGGGAATCCGCCATAGGGCTGGAACAGATCCGGATAGCTTTCATTGCCGCCGAGGCCCAAACCGGCCGCGATGTTCAGCGACATCTGATGCCCGCCATGCGGGATGCAGCGCGACGGCGACCAGCCGTGAGTCTTCAAGACATCGAGCGTGCGCAGATACTCGCAGAGCCCATACGATAAGGCGCAGTCGAACTGCAGCCAGTCGCGATCCGGCCGCATGCCGCCGTAACGAATGAGATTGCGCGCATCCTGATGGCTAAACAGATTTTCGCCGGTGGCCATCGGGCCGGGATAGAATTCGGCGAGCGCCGCCTGCAATTGGAAGTCGAGCGGATCGCCGACTTCCTCGTACCAGAACAACGGATAGTCGCGCAGCATCTTGGCATAGGCGATGCCGGTCTCCAGATCGAAGCGTCCGTTGGCGTCGACCGCAAGCTGCGCCTGATTGCCGATCTCCTTCAGTACCGCCTCGATGCGTTCCTGGTCTTCCGCAATGGACGCGCCGCCGATCTTCATCTTCACGACATTGTAGCCGCGATCGAGATAGCCACGCATCTCGCCGCGCAGCGCCGACAAATCCTTGCCGGGATAATAGTAGCCGCCCGCGGCATAGACGAAGACACGTGGATCGGCGGCCCGGTTGTGACGTTCGGCCAGCAGACGAAATAGCGGCTTGCCCGCGATCTTCGCCACCGCATCCCAGATCGCCATATCGATGGTGCCGACCGCGACCGAACGCTCGCCGTGGCCGCCGGGTTTCTCGTTCGACATCAGCGTCGCCCACGCCTTGCCGGGATCGATGTTGTCGCCGGACGAATCCAGCAGCGTCTTCGGATCGGCTTCCAGCAGCCGCGGCGCGAAGCGCTCGCGAATCAGCCCGCTCTGCCCGTAACGGCCGTTGGAATTGAATCCGTAACCGACCACGCGCTTGCCGTCGCGAACCGCATCCGTGACCACGGCGACGAGACTCGTCGTCATCTTGGTGAAGTCGATGTAGGCGTTGCGGATCGGGGACGAGATCGGTTTGGTGATCTCGCGAACATCGACGATACGGACGGACATGGACGGCTGACTCCCGGTGTTTGCCTTCACACTCTTGCGCGCGATGTCTACGCCTCAGCGCTAAAAGTTCAAGCGAAACAGCGATTTTTTGCCACAGCCGGGCTCTTTTCCGCGGTTCCGCACGTATGGTAGACAACCTGCCGAAAGCCCGGAGACATCTCGTGCGCACCATGCTGCGTTCCCTGCTGATCCTCTTTGCAATGCTGAGCGCGGCGCAGTTATCCGCAACTGCCGCGCAGGCCGACAAGCGCGTGGCGCTGGTGCTCGGCATCTCCGCCTATCAGCATGTCGCCAAGCTGCCGAACCCGTCGAATGACGCGGATGCCATGGCTGCGCTATTTCGAAAATCCGGATTCGATGTGGTCGAGACCAAGCGCGATGTCGGCATCGCCGATTTGCGCCGCGCGGTCGGCGACTTCTCGGACAAGGCGCAGGATGCCGATGTCGCCGTGGTGTTCTTCGCCGGTCATGGCATCGAGGTCGACGGCACCAATTATCTGGTGCCGGCGGATGCGAAACTCGCGCGCGATTTTGACATCGAGGACGAAGCGCTGTCGCTCGACAGATGCTGAAGGCGATCGAGCCCGCCAAACGTCTGCGGCTGGTGATGCTTGATGCCTGCCGCGACAATCCTTTCGCCAAGACCATGAAGCGCACGGTGGCGTCGCGCTCGATCGGACGCGGCCTTGCCAAGATCGAGCCGACGGTTTCGGACACCCTGATCGCATTCGCCGCGAAAGCAGGTTCAGTGGCACTCGACGGCGACAACAGCAACAGCCCCTTCACCACAGCATTGCTTGAACATATCGCAACGCCGGGGGTCGATCTGCGCATCGCGTTCGGCCGGGTGCGGGATTCGGTGCTCACCACCACTGACCGCAAACAGGAGCCTTATGTTTATGGCTCACTCGGCGGCAACACGGTTGCAATTGTCGATGCGCCGGCAGCAACAGCTAAAGTTGCAGCGGGCGCCCCACCGGCCGCGCAAGTCGCGTCAACCGATCCAACCGCAGGACCCCGCGCAATTACAGTCGCGCCCGCCCCCGCGCCATCCTCCAACGAGATCGCGGAAGCCTGGCGCGCGGTCTCCACCACCACAAGCCCCACCGTCCTCGAAGCCTTCGTGCGCCGCTTCGGCGACAGCATCTATGGCGACCTCGCCCGGGCGCGCTTGCAGGATCTGAAGGCATCGGAGACAAAAATCGCCGCGAAGCCGGATGAACGCTCGCTGCATCCGGCACCGAATGTCACCGCGCCCGTCGCTTCATCGTCGCCCGCCGTGGCGACTGCGGCTGCGAACGGTTATCTCGGATGCTTCAGGGATCAAGGCAAGCGCGACCTCGACGGCTACACCTTCTACGATGGCAAGATGACCACGCAACTGTGTGTGTCCACATGCCGGGACAAGGGCTTCAGCCATGCCGGGACGCAGTATGCCGGCCATTGCTTCTGCGGCAACAAATACGGCTCCGCCGGCACTGCAACGAACTGCGATACGAAATGCACCGGCAACCGCGATGAAATCTGCGGCGGCACATGGGCTAATTCGATTTACAAGGTGAATTGATCGGCAGCGCCCATCGGGACTAACGGCTCAGCGAGCTACTCGCAGAACCGCTTGCCATTCGTGTAGAAACAGAACGGCGAGCTGTCCGTCGCGGGTGTGATTTCCCTGGCGATGTTCCGGCGATTCCAGATTGCAGCCCGCTGATATTTATTGAGACGCGGAGCCGGCGCCGTGCAGCGGCTGCTGAGCTTTTCGTCGGTCACATTGGTCCAAACGGCTTTGGCGCCATCCACGGTGCAGGTTTGCATCATGGCTTTCTGCACACAGACGTTCGCGCCTTCGCTGTATTTCCTGTTGTTGTAAACGCACATGAGCGCGGCAGGCTTCGGCTCGGCCGGCGTCTTTTGCTCGACCGCAGGCTTCTGCTCCGGCGGCGTTTGCGCAGCGGCAGGAACAGCGAGCAGAACAAGCAGGCAGAGCGAGAGGGTGCGGATCATTCTCTCTCTTTAGCGCGGAGCGGCCCTGCAAAGAAGGCGATCGGCGCGAAAATGCTTAAAGAAACCAGCTTCAAATATCGTCAATTGAACGATCGCGGCGGCATCCGGCCCGGCAGCATGCCGGACCGGATATCGCATTCATGCTTACTTGGTCAGCGGGCAGCCTGAGTCCTTCGCCGACGGGAACGCCTTGTCGCCCGGCACCACCGCCAGCTCCTTGTAATAATCCCAGGGCTTCTTGGACTCGGACGGCTTCTTGACCTCGAACAGGTAGAGGTCGTGAACCATGCGGCCGTTTTCGAGAACCTTGCCGCCCTGCGCGAAGTCGTCATCGACCGGAAGTTCCTTCAGCTTCTTGGCCACGGCCTCGGTGTCCTTGGTGCCCGCGGCCTTCACGGCCTTCAGATACGACAAGGTCGCGGAATAGGTGCCGGCCTGGATCATGTTCGGCATCCGGCCGGTGCGCTTGAAGAACTTCTCACCGAAGTTGCGCGACCGTGCGTCGCGATCCCAGTAGTAGCCTTCCGTCAGCACCAGGCCCTGCGCGGCCTCAAGACCGAGGCCGTGAACTTCAGCCGCCGTCAGCAGAAGACCAGCGAGCTTCTGGCCGCCCTTGACGATACCGAACTCCGCCGCCTGCTTGATCGAGTTGGTGGTGTCGAGACCGGCGTTGGCGAGCCCGATGATCTTCGCTTTCGAGCTTTGCGCCTGCAACAGGAACGAGGAGAAGTCGGCGGTGTTCAGAGGAATGCGAACCGCGCCCACGACCTTGCCGCCCTGTTGGGTGACGAAGTCGCCGGTGTCTTTTTCAAGCGCATGGCCGAACGCGTAATCGGCGGTCATGAAGAACCATGTATCGCCGCCGGCCTTCACCAGCGCACCGCCGGTGCCGTAGGCAAGCGCGCGGGTGTCATAGGCCCAGTGGAAGCCGTAGGGCTGACATGCATCGCCGCTCAGACGCGAGGTCGCAGCGCCGACCACGATATCGATCTTCTTCATCTGCTTGGAGAGATCGTGAACCGCGAGCGCGACCGACGACGTGGTCAGCTCGGTGATCATGTCGACGTTCTCAACTTCATACCAGCGGCGCGCGATGCTGACGCCGAGGTCCGGCTTGTTCTGGTGATCAGCCGAGACGACTTCAATCTTCTGGCCAAGCACCGAGCCGCCGAATTCTTCGACCGCCATCTTGGCTGCTTCAAAGGACCACTTGCCGCCGTAGTCGGCATAGACGCCGGACTGATCGTTGAGAATGCCGATCTTGACGCCCTGCTGTGCGGAGGCCGGCAGTGCCGTCGTGAGGCTGAACGCCGCGACCGCTGCGGCGAGAAACTTCGATGTCATATTGCGCTCCCAGTTATTCTTGTTTGAGACGCCTTTATAGCGGTATCGGGTTTGCGCGGGGCATTGAACTTTCGCATCGGCTCTGTGCGAGGCATGCAAAAGATTTTGCGGCGCACAAGGAATATTCGAGGCGCTGGGATTTAGCGCCGGAACCGGCCGGCAGAGAGCTTGCGAAAACGCACTCCCTTTCCATCCGCAAGCCGGGTCGCCTCATAACCCCCGTCACGGATCGCGTCCCGTTGCGGGCGGGCATTTTCGGGGTTGCGCTCCTTCTCCCACCATGACGCCCGCTGCGACGCGCGCGGCAGCGCGAACCCCAGCAGATCTTCGATCTCCTCGAAGGTCAGCACGAGTTCGGCCTTGGTCTGATGCGAGAGATACTCGCGGAGTGGATCGTAATCGCCCAAACGCGGGGGCTCCGTCATTGAAAACCGGTGTGTGAGCCGATAGGTACGTCGCATCGCCTCTCTTGAACAGGGCTTTTCGTGAATCTGTTTATCTTCGGCCTGGGCTTCAGCGGCAGAACCATCACTGAGCGCCGTCTCGCACGCGGCGACACCGTGACCGGTACGGTGCGGTCGCGCGAGAAGGCGGCGGCATTGTCCGCCGCCGGCATCACCGCCCGCGTGTTCGGACCGGACGGCCGCGACGACACCATCGATGCCGATATCGCGGGGAGCGATGCGCTGCTGATTTCAGTGCCGCCGGGTACTGGCGGAGATCCTGTGCTTGCCGCTTACGCCAGGCAGATCGCTGCCGCGCCGAATCTGCGCTGGATCGGCTATCTCTCGACCATCGGCGTTTACGGCGATCACGGCGGTGCGTGGGTCGATGAACGAACCCCGGCAACGCCGACCAATGCGCGCTCGATTGAGCGCGCCAATGCCGAACAGGCGTGGCTCGCCTTCGGGGCTGCGAACAGCATTGCCGTACAGATTTTCCGGCTCGCGGGCATCTACGGTCCCGGCCAGAGCCAGCTTGTGCAACTGGCGCGGGGAACTGCACGCCGGATCATCAAGCCCGGACAGGTATTCAACCGCATCCATGTCGACGATATCGCGCGCGCGGTGGATGCTTCGCTCGACCGGCCACGTTCGGGCGCAATCTACAACGTCACCGACAACGAACCCGCGCCGCCGCAGGACGTGGTCACCTTCGCGGCCTCGCTTTGCGGCGTCGAACCACCGCGCGAGATCAGCCTCGAAGACGCCGGCCTGACCGAGATGGGCCGCTCGTTCTATGCCGAGAGCAAGCGCGTGCGAAACGATCTGCTGCGCAACGAGCTTGGTGTCACGCTGGCCTATCCGACCTATCGCGAAGGACTGACCGCATTGCGCGCGGCCGGCGAAGGGCCGCGCTGAGCGGCGTGTTCACCGCCGCTCAGGATCGGGCCGCCTTTATGCAGCTTCAGCGCGGGTAAGTGTGACACCGGTCAATTGCTCGGACACCGTCCACAGCCTGCGCCACACATTCTGATCAAACGCGGACGGCACGATCTTCGCCTTGCGAGGCGATCCCTTCATTTCATAAAAGCCGTCGGGCCCGTAGAGCTTGCCGCCCTCCGCAGCAGAAGCCGTCGCCGCATAGAGCGTCGGCAACGCACCGGCCGCCGCGGACTGCGCTACGTATGGCGCGAGGACTTTCGTAATCCGCTCAAAGAAGCTCGGCCGGTCGAGGCCCATGCTTGGACCCGCACTTTGCAGCCCCGTGGTGGCAAAGCCCGGATGCGCAGCGATGCTGACCAGCGGCCAGTTGTCCACGCGTGCCCGGCGCTCAAGCTCCATGCTGAACAGCAATGTCGCCAGCTTCGACTGGCAGTAAGCCGCCCACGGCGCGTAACGGCCCTCGAATTGGAGGTCGTCGAAATTGATCCGGCCGGAGCGATGGGCAAGGCTGCTCAGGGTCACGACGCGGGGCCGGGGCGCTGCAAGCAGCCGCGGCAGAAGGCGCAGCGTGAGCGCAAAGTGACCGAGATAGTTTGCGCCGAGCTGCATCTCGAAACCATCGACGGTCACGTGACGCGTCGGGATCGCCATCACGCCCGCATTGTTGATCAGCAGATCGATGCGGGGCAGCGTCCGTGACAGCCGGTCCGCGCAAGCCGCGACAGAGGTAAGACTTGAAAGATCCAGCGACTCGAAACTGACATTAGCGCCGGGATGAGACGCGCGGATGCGCGCAAGCATCTCTGCACCCTTCGCCTCATTGCGCGAAGCCAGCACCACATGTGCCCCGGCTCCGGCAAGGGCCAACGCAGCTTCATAACCGATCCCGCTGGTCGCGCCCGTGACTACGGCCACGCGTCCGGTTTGGTCCGGCATGTTCTCGGTAGTCCAGCCAGTCATGACGATTTTCCTTTTCAGATTCATCGGGCCGGCTCGCGGCAATCTGACGCGCAGCCGGCCTTGATTAAGCCTCAAGCCGCGAACATATTTGCACTTACTGCAAAATTGCAATAGATACAAAAAAGCAACAGATGCATATTTTACCGGCGCCCGTCCGGGCGGCGGCTGATCCCAACACCATGACCGGAGCCAACCGATGACGAACGCGACCACGAATGAATGCGCTGATTTGTTTCGCTTTTTCTGGTCATGGACCAGCGACCCGCTGCGGGTCGCGGCCATTGCGCCGTCGGGAGAATCACTCGCTCGTGTAATGACGCGCGAGATCGGCCCTTCCGACGGGCCGGTGCTCGAACTGGGCGCAGGAACCGGCGCATTCACCAGAGCGCTGCTGGCTCAGGGCGTCCGCGAAACCGACCTCACGCTGGTCGAGTACGGATCGAATTTCATGCGCATGCTCCAGTTGCGATTCCCGCAGGCACGCGTGCTGTGGATGGATGCGTCGCAGCTCGGTCAGTACAAATTGTTTCCCGAAGCCAATGTCGGAGCCGTTGTCAGCGGACTGCCGCTGCTATCGATGTCGCCGCGCAAGGTGATGTCGATTCTCAACGGCGCATTCGGTTATCTGAAGCCGACCGGCGCGTTCTATCAGTTCACCTATGGGCCGCGCTGTCCGGTGCCGCGACCGATTCTGGACCGGCTCGGTCTCAAGGCCACGCGTGTCGGCGGAACCGTCCGCAATTTGCCGCCAGCCGCCGTCTATCGCATTACCCGCCGTCAGCCGTTTGGAGCCGTGCGGCGCACATCCGATCTTGCACCCGCCGATTGATGGCGGATGCATCGCATGCCGGGGCGCGAAAGCCCTTGCCTCGGCATGCCGCCAATGATGTATCTGAGCATATGGAGAAGAAGGTCAGCAAAGCGGCAGAAGGACTGCGCGAGCGCAAACGCCGGCAGACACGCGAGCGCATCGCGCAGGCCGCGATGACGCTTTTTCTCAAGCAGGGCTTCGAGGCGACCACAGTGGACCAGATCGCCGAGGCCGCCGACGTTTCCAAGCGCGGCTTCTTCGACTATTTCCCAACCAAGGAAGATGTCGTCACCGCATGGCAGGACGAATTCGCCCAAATGCTGCTGGCGGAAGTCGCAGCACGTCCGGCCAAGGAGCCCTTGGCCAGGGTCGCAGAAGAGGCCCTTATTTCCACGATCGTCAATGCGATCAATCCGCAAACACTGGCTATCGGCAGGCTGATCGGCAACACACCGGCGCTGCGCGCCCGCGATCACCTGAAGTACGCCAAGTTAGAGCAGAAACTGGCGGAGGCGCTCGCTGCACGCGCCAAAGGAAAGCCGGATCAACTGAAGATACGGCTTCTTGCCATGAGTACGATCGGCGCGCTGCGCGTGGCCGGACAGACCTGGAATCCTGATCAGCTCATGACCAAGTCGCCGGCATATATTCGCAAGATCGCCAAAACCCTTTGGTCGACGCTCGGCGAACTGGGAGCCGAGGGCAAAGGCAAATAGTATCTGCCTCTGCCCCGGTGATCACGCCGCCCTGTCGCTCTTCGCGGCGCGGATCGCATCCCAGATTTTCACCGGCGTCAGCGGCGTCTGCAGCGACGTAATGCCAAGATCGCTGAGCGCATCCATCACACCGTTGACGATACAGGGCGGACCACCGATCGCGCCGGATTCGCCGCAGCCTTTCGCGCCGAGTGGATTGGTCTTGCACGGCGCGGAATCGTCGAGCGTCACCTCGATATGGGGCATATCGCTGGCGCGCGGGATGCAATAGTCCTGATAGCTCGCCGTGAGCAGTTGTCCCGAGGAATCGTAGACGACGCCTTCGTAAAGCGCCTGCCCGATGCCTTGCGCGACGCCGCCATGCACCTGACCGGTGACCAGCATCGGATTGATGGCGACACCGACGTCATCCACCGTGGTGTAACGCACCACGCGGGTCACGCCGGTTTCCGGATCGATTTCGACTTCGCAGATGTGCGTGCCGTTCGGCCAAGTCGGCCCGTCCACCTCGCCCTTGCTCTCGACGCTGAGGCGCGAGTCCTTCTCATCCTTGGCGAGATCGAACAGGCTGACACGCCGGTCGGTGCCGACCACTGCCAAAACGCCGTCGCCATACTCGATATCGCCAACGGAAGCTTCGAGCACATGCGAGGCCTTCTCGCGCGCCTTCTGGATCAGATCGCCGGCCGACACGACGGTCGCGGTGCCTCCGACGAACAGCGAACGCGAACCGACGCTGCCGCCGCCCGTTGCCTTGTCCGTGTCACCCTGGATGACGTCGATGCGGTCGAGCGGAATGCCAAGCGCGCCAGCCACCATCTGCGAGTAGCTGGTCTGAAGTCCCTGCCCCATTGCCTGGGTGCCCGACTGCAGCACCACGCGGCCCTCGGCCGTCGCCGATAGCGTCACCTTTTCAGTGTGCACGCGGCCGCCGGTCCACTCGATGTAACTGGTGAGACCGCGCCCGTAGAGCAGGCCCTTCTTCTTCGCGGCTTTCTTGCGTGCGTTGAATCCGTCCCAATCAGCCAGCTTCGAAGCACGCTCCATCATGTGCGCGAAAGCACCGCTGTCGTAAATTTCGCCGACCGCGTTCTTGTAGGGCAACTGCGAGGGCTTGATATAATTGACCTTGCGGATCTGGCGTGGGTCCATGCCGATCTGCCGCGCGGCGGCATCCATCAACCGCTCGACAATGAACACCGCTTCCGGCCGTCCGGCGCCGCGATAAGGCCCGGTCGGCGCAGTGTGCGTCAGCACCGCCTTGATGTCGAAGTGAATGAGCGGGAGATCATAGACGCCGGTCGCGACGAATGGCCCGAGCACCAGCGGAATGATCACACCGGCGCCGGTGAGATACGCACCGGTGCCGCCGAGCGAGCGCACGCGGAACGCCAGCACGCGGCCTTTCTCGTCGAGCGCGAATTCGCCGGTCGAGGTGAGATCGCGGCCGTGCGATCCACCGATGAAATCGTCGATGCGATCGCCGCGCCAGCGCACGGTGCGCTTCAGCTTGGTGGCCGCATAAGCGACGATACCGTCTTCGGGGTAGAGATTGACCTTGTGGCCAAAGCCGCCGCCGATGTCGCCGACCAGCACATGAACGCTGTCTTTGGGACGCTTGAGGACAACATCCGAGAGAATGTCGCGCGTCGCGGTCGGTGTCTGGCTCTGAACATGCAGTGTAAGACGGCCGGCTTTCTTGTCGACCTCCGCCATGGTGCTACGCGGCTCCATCGCGGACGGCACCAGCCGCTGGCTGGCGATGTCGAGCGAGACAATATGCTTGGCTTTCGCGAACGCCGCTTCCGTCGCGACCGCATCGCCATAGCTCATGGCGGCGGCGATATTGTCCGGCGCATCCGGCCAGACCACAGGCGCACCGGACGCCAGCGCATCGGCGGGACTGACGGTCGCCGGCAGAACCTCGTAATCAACGACGATGGCCTCTGCCGCCGTCTGCGCATCAGCCCGCGATGGGGCGAGTACGACCGCGACCGGCTCGCCTGCAAACCGGACAACGTCATGCGCCAGCAAACGCCGCGGCGGCGCGGCCATCGGCGAGCCATCCGGCCGCTTGAAGATCGGCAAGGTCGGGATGGTGCCGATATCGTCCACGATCAGATCGGCTCCCGTATAGACGGCGGCAACGCCCGGCATGGCCATCGCCGCGCTGGTATCGATCGCCGTGATCCTGGCGTGGGCGTGCGGAGAGCGCAGCACGTAGAGCCACAACGCGCCGTCCTGCGCCTTGTCGTCGATGAAATGTCCCTGCCCTGTGAGAAGCCGCTGATCTTCGAGACGCTTGACGGATTGTCCCGCGCCGAAGCGCAGGTTGGAGGGCAGAATGTTCATCGGTGTTCCTTCAAACCAGACTGGACGCGAACGAAGCCGCCGGACAGGCGGCACCCCGGTCCCGATGCGGGTTCCGCTTAGCACAATCAGGCATGAGGAGTTGAGTCCGCGGAATGATTTTCCGCCATGCGCCGGAAGTGGGGCTTTGATAAGCCTACAGGCCAGCCCTGACCTTGCATGTCCCCCGGCGCAGATTAAGGTCGGTGCAATGAATGAAATGCTCCGCCCCAAATCCATGCCGCTCAGGGTCGCCGCGACCGCCTGTCCGCACGATTGCCCCTCGACCTGCGCACTGGAAGTCGACGTGCTCGACGAGCGCACCATCGGCCGCGTGCGCGGCGCGCGGGACAACGGCTACACTGCGGGGGTGATCTGCGCCAAGGTCGCCCGCTATGCCGAACGGATCCATCATCCCGACCGCCTGACGAACCCGCTGATCCGCACCGGAGCAAAAGGCTCCGGCACCTTTGCACCGATTTCATGGGACAATGCGCTGGACCTGGTCGCCGAGAAATTCCTGAAGGCCGAAGCGCGTTACGGCTCCGAGGCGGTGTGGCCGTATCAGTATGCGGGCACCATGGGCCTTGTGATGCGCGACGGCATCCATCGCCTGCGCCATGCCAAGAAATACTCCGGCTTCCATTCCACCATCTGCGTCAATCCGGCCTGGACCGGATTCGTCGCCGGCACCGGCAAGCTCGCCGGTCCCGACCCGCGCGAGATCGCGAAGTCGGACTGCGTCGTGATCTGGGGCACCAACGCAGTGAGTACGCAGGTCAACGTCATGACCCATGCGACGCGGGCGCGGAAGGAACGCCGCGCGAAGATCGTCGCCGTCGACGTCTACATGAACGGCACCATGGAGCAGGCCGATCTCGCCGTTCTGGTGCGGCCGGGCACCGACGGCGCCCTCGCCTGCGCGCTGATGCATTGCCTGTTCCGCGACGGCAAGGCGGATCGCGATTTTCTCGCCCAGCATACCGATGCACCGGTTGAGCTTGAGCAGCATCTGCAAAGCCGCGGTCCGGAATGGGCTTCACAAATCACCGGCTGTCCGGTCGAGACCATCGAGGAATTCGCAGCGCTGGTGGGCAATACCCCACGCACCTATTTCCGGCTCGGCTACGGTTTTTCCCGCTCGCGCAACGGCGCAGCCAACATGCATGCCGCGAGCTGCATCGCAGCCGTGACCGGCGCATGGCGTCATGAGGGCGGCGGCGCATTCCACAATAACGGCGCGATCTATCACTGGGACCGCTCGCTGATCGAGGGACACGACGTGATCGATCCGTCGATCCGCATGCTCGACCAGTCGCAGATCGGCGCGATCCTGTGCGGCGACGCGGACACGCTGTTCGGCGGACCGCCGGTGACGGCGATGCTGATCCAGAACACCAACCCAGTGTCGGTCGCGCCGGACCAGACCCGCGTCAAGCGAGGCTTCGCGCGCGAGGATTTGTTCGTCTGTGTGCACGAACAGTTCATGACCGAGACGGCGAAAGTCGCCGACCTCGTGCTGCCGGCCACGATGTTCATGGAGCACGACGACGTTTATCAGGGCGGCGGGCATCAATACATTATCGCAGGACCGAAACTGATCGAGCCGCCCGGCGAATGCCGCTCCAACCATGATGTGATTGTCAGCCTCGCCAAGCGCCTCGGCGCCGAGCATCGCGGCTTCGACATGACGCCGCGCGAGATCATCGACTGGACGCTGCAAAAATCCGGCTGGGGCACGCTGGAAAACCTCGAGCGCGAACGCTGGATCGACTGCCAGCCTGATTTCGCGACCGCGCATTACACCAAGGGTTTTGCGTGGCCCGACGGCAAATTCCGTTTCAAGCCGGACTGGCCGACGGTGCCGTTCCGCAGCCCGGGACTTTCGGGGCCGGTCGACGGTCTGCCGCAATTGCCGGATCATTGGACGGTGATCGAGGAAGCGGATGAGCGTCATGCATTTCGTCTTGCCACGTCCCCGGCACGCAACTTCCTCAACACCACCTTCAACGAAACGCCAACCTCGCTCAGCCGCGAACAGCGGCCCACGGTGATGATCCATCCCGACGACGCGGCGGAACTATCGATCGCCGACGGCGACAAGGTGACCCTCGGCAACGAACGCGGCGAAGTGCGCCTTCATGCCAAGTGTTTCGATGGCGTACGCCGCGGCGTGCTGATCGCGGAATCGATCTGGCCGAACCATGCATATGAGGACGGCCGCGGCATTAATACGTTGACGGGTGCCGACCCGATTGCGCCCTATGGCGGCGCGGCGTTTCATGACAACCGCGTCTGGATCAAACGCGCCGCTTAAGCCGGCTCATCGTTACATCCAGCTTCGGATCAGCATGTAGATCGCGACGCAGGAAATAGCGGCCACGAAGGTGTCGTTGAGCAGCGTCCGCCTGCCGGCAAGCAGATGCGCTGATTTCACGCCGATATAGCCGCCGGCCAGACCGCCGATGATAAAGACTGCGGTCAACGGCCAGTTCACCAGACCGGAGAACGCGTAGCTCGTCGCCGTGGTGAGGCCGAAAGCCAATACGGCCACCAGCGATGAACTCACCGCGTAAACCAGCGGCATATCGGTCGCAAACACCAGCGCCGGCACGATCAGGAAGCCGCCGCCAATACCGAAGAAACCGGAGAGCATGCCGGTGGCAAGCCCGACACCGGCGAGCGCCGGCGCATTGGCCCGGCTCAACTGGACAGACTTGTTGCCGTCGTGATCGCGGCGCCGCCGCATCAGGACGGCGACCACCAGCATCAGAAGCGCAAACATCGTCAGCAGGCGTTGCCCATCGACCATCTTGCCGACCAGTGAGCCAAGAAACGCTCCGATCACGCCCGCGCCGGCGAGCACCGATGCGCAGCCCCACTTCACCGTGCCCGCCCGCGCGTGGATGAGGAGACCGAACGCCGCGCTCGCGGCAACGGCGAGCGAGCTGGTGCCGATCGCCACATGGGCGTTCGGCACACCGACCAGATACACCATCAGGGGCACCGCGAGAATCGAGCCCCCGCCGCCGATGACACCAAGCGAGAAGCCGACAAGCGAACCCGATGCCGCTCCGAGCAAGCCCTGCGCCAAGGACATCATTGGTCGCCCCCCGTCGCCAGCGGTTCGCTCCGCTGTTGTTCCGTTAAGGGCAGCATGACACGATTTCAGAACAGCACCACCGGCAACGGTGGGATTCGGCAGCTTTCAACAGGTCCGCGAGGCTTGGGCGCGCGACCGCCGCGCTACGCGGACGGCCGATTCTCCCAATAGGGATCGCGCAGCTTGCGCTTGAAGATCTTGCCGCTGGCCTCGCGCGGCAGTGCATCGAGGAAGTTGATGTCTTTCGGCACCTTGAAGTTCGCCAGCCGCTTGCGCAGATAATCCTGCACATCCTTCGGCGTCAGCGCGGCGCCGGTCTCCGGCTCGATGCAGGCGCACAATCGCTCGCCGAATTCTTCGTCCGGAATCCCGAACACGGCGCAGTCGCGCACGCCCTCCATGCCGATCAGCGTGTTCTCGATCTCTGCCGGGTAAATGTTGACGCCGCCCGAGATCACCATGTCGCGCTTGCGATCGCACAAGAACAGATAGCCGTCCTCATCGAGGTAGCCGACATCGCCGACGCTGACCAGGCCCTCACGGCCGGCCTCCTCGCGCGCACCAGACTTGCGGTGATAATGGAAATCCGGAATTGCGGTCTGCCGCATGAAAATTTCGCCGATCTCGTTCACTCCGCACGGCTCGCCGTTCGGGCCGAAGATCTTGACGATGCCGCCTTCGATGGCGCGCCCGACCGTGCCGGGTTTCGCCAGCGCTTCCTGCGCGGAATGCCAGATCGGAATCCCGGTTTCGGTCGAGCCGAAATACTCGTGAACCACCGGCCCCCACCACGCGATCATCGCCTGCTTGACCGGAATGGGACAAGACGCAGCGCCATGCACCACGAAACGCAGCGACGACAGATCGTACCGCGCCTTCACCTCGTCAGGAAGCCGCAACAGCCGCACAAACATGGTCGGCACCATGTGCATGTGCGTGATCTTGTGCCGCTCGATAAGCTGCAGCAGATCCTCGGGATCGAAGCGCGGCTCCAGAACGATGGTGCAGTCATGGCGAAATGCGAGCATGCCGTATGAATTAGGCGCCGAATGATACATCGGGCCGTTCATCAGAATGACCTGATCCTCGTTTGGCTTTAAGCCGTAGGTGATGGCGCTGACGCGCTCGGCCGCGACCATCTGTTCGGGCAGCATCGGCAGACGCCGCACGCCCTTCGGCCGGCCTGTGGTGCCGGACGTATAGAACATCGGCGATGCGCGGCCCGGTGCTTCCCGGGACGGCGCATAACCGTCACGCCAGACATTCCAATCCACCAGCCCCTCGGGCACACGCGCCAGTTCGGGCGGCACGCCGAATGCATCGGCGATTTCCGGCGGCGTTTTCACGACCAGCAGCGGCAATCGCTTCGGCAATCCGTCCTTGATCTGCGGCAGCATATCCGCGTGGCACACGAGGCTGTGCGCGCCGCTGTCGGCCAGAATGTAGGCGACCTCTTCCGCCTTCAAGTGCCAGTTGATCGGCACCACCGGCGAACCGAGCATCGCTGCGGCCGCCGACGCTTCGAAAAGCGCGAAATCGTTGCGCAGCATCAGTCCGACAGGCGTGCCGTCACGCAAGCCGAGCGCCTTGAAGCCATTGGCGGCCCGCGCGATGCGCTCTTGGATTTCAGGAGTGCTGATCTGACGGTCGCCGCTGATAATCATGGTGTCGTTCCGGCTGAAGAAGGAGAACAGGCGCGCAGCGGCATTCGCAGCGCGCCCTGGTTACGTTTATTGATCGTCGAGAACCTTGCCGAATCCGACCCAGCTCTTACCGTCGAAGCGGCGCAGCAGCAGTTGCTGGAACGGCAGGTAGTCGTCGGGACCGGTGTTCACCGTGATGCCCGGCAACAGCAACGGCAGCTCGACATTCTTGAGCGACGCAGCCTGACGCTTGATGTTCTCGGGGCTGAAATCGTCTTTACACGCTTTGAGCACAGCGACCATCAACTGAGCGTAATGATATCCCGCCGAATAGTTGGAGTTGTTGAGATCAGCGTTCGGCATGTACTGCTTCATGAAGGTGAAAAACTCCTTCACGCCGGGATCGTTCGCCCACTGCACGTCATTGACGTCCTTCTGGTTGCTGGACGAGATCATGCCAACGGCATTCTCCAGTCCCGCCGGCGCGAGAAACGAGATCGACGCGGCGGATGTCGGCAGGAATGTCATGTCGGGCTTCCAGCCCAGTTCGGCGATACCCTTGATCAACTGCGAGGTGAACTTTCCAAGCACCACGCCGTACAGCACATTCGCCCCTGACGCTTTGAGAGTCGCGATCTGCGAACTGATGGTTGGCGCGCTGGTTTCATAGTTCGCCTCGGCGACAATCATCGTCGCCGCCTTGGCGCCGAGCGCACGCTTGAAGCCGTTGACATAGTCGCGGCCGAAATCGTCGTTCTGCGCCAGGATTGCGATCTTGGCATCCGGCTTGGTTTGCAGGATGTACTTGGCGTAGATCACGCCTTCGGACTCGTAGGCAGCCATTCCCGGCATCGTATAGGGGAAGTTTTTCGGGTCGGCCCACTTGGTCGCGCCGCTCAGCACGAAGAGCTGAGGAATCTTCTTGCCATTCAAATAGCGATGCACGGCGTTGTTGGTCGCGGTGCCGAGCGATGCGAACATCACCTGAACTTCGTCCTGCTCGACCAGCTTGCGCGTGTGCTCGACTGTCTTCGGCGGCGAATAGGCGTCGTCCATGCTGATGAACTTCACCTTGCGTCCGTTGATGCCGCCTTCCGCATTGATCTTTTCGAAGTAAGCTTCCTGGGTTCGGCCGATAATACCGAAGCCGGACAGCGGGCCGCTGTAAGGCAGCGTCTGTCCGATTCGGATTTCGCCCTTGGTATCTGCATGCGCCTGCGTGATTCCGCAGGCGGCAAGCGTCAGCATGGCCGTCGCAAGACGTGATAAGGCCTTCATGGTGTTTCCTCCCTGATTTGTTTGTTTTCTTGTGGTGGACCGCGCTTATGCGCGCGTACCCAAATTTTCCGTCAGGCGCTTGCGCGCATCAGGAAATCTCCTCGCGCTTCGGCGAATTCGGTCTTGAGGCGCTCGACCAGTTCCGCCACCGGCGGCACGTCGGTAATCTGGCCGATGCCCTGTCCTGAACCCCAGATATCGCGCCAGGCCTTGACCTTCATGTTGCCGCCGGAGCCGAAGTTCATCTTGGTCTTGTCGGCGACCGGCAGATTATCAGGATCGAGGCCGGCTGCGGCGATCGACGGGCCGAGGTAATTGCCATGAATGCCGGTGAACAGGTTGGTGTAGACCGTGTCGTGCGCGGCATAATCGGTCAGCGCCTTCTTGTAGGCGGGATCGGCGTTGGCCTCGACGGTCGCGATGAAGCGCGTGCCCATGTAGGCCATGTCCGCGCCGAGTGCGAGCGCCGACGCGATGCCCCAGCCATCGGAGATCGCGCCCGAGAGCAGAATCGTGCCCTTGAACCACTGCTTCACTTCGCGCACCAGCGCGAACGGTGACAGCGTCCCGGCGTGGCCGCCTGCGCCTGCGCAGACGAGAATGAGACCATCGACGCCCTGCTCCGCGGCCTTGCGTGCGTGCTTGACGTTGATGACGTCGTGGAACACCACGCCGCCATAGGAATGCGCGGCATCGACGATCTCGGACGGCGGACGCAGCGAGGTAATGATGACTGGAACCTTGTGCTTCACGCAGGTCTCCATGTCCTTCATCAGACGGTCGTTGGAGGCGTGGCAGATCTGGTTGACCGCGTAGGGCGCGACCTTCTTGTCCGGGTTCAACGCCTGGTATTCGCCGAGTTCGTCTTCGATCTGGGTCAGCCATTCGCCGAGCTTCTCGACCGGCCGCGCATTCAGCGCCGGAAACGAGCCGACGATGCCGGCCTTGCATTGCGCGATCACCAGTTCGGGACCCGACACGATAAAGAGCGGCGAGCCGAGAACGGGCAGTTCAAGCGTACCATTGAGCGAGGCTGGAAGCGGCATCGGGGGTTCCCTGTTCTGAATGTGAGCAACGATAACATCTTGACCGGCGCCCCGAATGTCCAATATTGAACAGTTACAGCTTCAGGATTGAACAGATGGATTGGGATCTTTGCCGGACCTTTATCGCTGTCGCCGAATCCGGCAGCTATCTCGGCGCAGCCCGCCGTTTGCGTTCAAGCCATCCGACGGTCGGCCGCGAGATCGCGGCGCTGGAAGCGCAGCTCGGGACCAAACTGTTCGTCCGCTCCAATGACGGACTGGCGCTGACGGCGCAGGGCCGCCGCTTCCGCGAACACACTGCAGCAATGGAAGCGGCCGCGTTGCGGGCCGAAGCCGCGGTGTCAGCCACCGGCGCCAAAGCACGCGGCCTTGTTAAATTCTCGATCGGCCCGACGCTGACCGCCTACTGGCTGATGCCGCATATGGCATCCTTCATCGAGAGCCACCCCGACGTTCAGATCGAATTCGTCACGCACCCGTTCCCCGTCAGCGTCCGCAAGCGCGAGGCCGATATCGTGCTGCGCATCTATCAAAGCGGCGACGAGAACCTGGTCGGCCGCAAGATCGCGCGGCTCGGCGTCGGCTTCTATGCCTCGCGGGACTATGCGGCGCGCCATTCCCTGCCCAAGCACCGTGACGACTGGAAACATCACAACATCGTCGGCTTCGCGGACCGCGCCTCAAACGCCGAACTCGGACGCTGGAGCGATCATGTCGCACGAGAGGCGACCGTGGTGATGCGCTGTTCGTCGCAGGCTGACATGCTGGCGGCGGTCCGCGCCGGCGTCGGGATTTGCGCGATGTCCTGCATCGTCGCCGACGCCCACGACGACCTGATCCGGGTCGCACCGCACAAGCTGGCGGGCATTTCCGACATCTGGCTGCTGGCGCATCCCGACCTGATCGATCTGCCGGCTGTTCGCGCGGTCATCGATTTCGTCACGCAGCGCTCGCGAGCGGACCGCGTGCTGCTCAGCGGCGCGGCGAAGGCGTGAGACTCTTACACTTCCCGTCTGATCTCGAGCTCCGACCAGATGCGGTTGAAGTACTCGTTGTAGAGCGGGTTGGTACGAATGGTCACCGGATCGCGCTCGGTGGCCGACAATTCGATGGTATGCAGGCTGCGCACGGTTGCGGGCCGGTTGGTCATGACGACAATGCGGTCAGCCATCGTGATCGCTTCGCCGATGTCATGCGTCACCAGAATCACGCTCTTGCCGCGCTCACGAATGATCCGCTGCACCTCGCCTTGCAGCAAAAGGCGGGTCTGAAAATCCAGCGCCGAGAAAGGCTCGTCCAGCAGGATCACGTCGGGATCGAACGCCAGCGTCCGCATGAAGGCCACGCGCTGACGCATACCGCCGGACAATGTTGCGGGTTTCGCCTTCTCGAATCCACCCAGGCCATAGGATGTGATCAACCGGTGCGCGATTTCCTCGGCTTCGGCGCGCGCCACACCACGCACTTCCAGACCCAGCGTCACGTTGTCCAGCACGCTGCGCCATGGCAGCAGCATGTCCTTCTGCAGCATGTAGCCGACGTGGCCCTTGGCGCCTGCCACCTGCACGCCGTTGACCGACACACTTCCCATGGTTGGCGAAATCAGCCCCGCAATAATATTGAACAGAGTGGTCTTGCCGCAGCCTGATGGTCCGACGATGGCGAGTACCTCGCGCTTGCGCAGACCGAAGGAGATGTTGCCAAGCGCACGAACCGGATTCGCGCTTTCGGCATTGAAGACCATGCCCACCTCATGGGCGGTCAGAACGTCTCCGTCGGCAGCGGCCGCATCGTTCATCAGGCGATCTCCGGATAGGTCAATTCTGGCGCCTGCCATTTGCGTCCGGCAATCACGGCGTCGAGATACGACAGCACGACGGCGTTGAACTGATCCGGCAACACCACCGACACGGCGTGACCGCCGGTCTCGAAATAGAAGGTGTCGGCCTTCGGCATCAGCTTTGCCATCCGCTCCGAGTAAAATAGCGGTGTCAGATGATCGTCTTTGGAACAGGTGATGAGGCACGGGCATGTGATCTGTCGCAGCGCTTCGCCCGGCGAGTACGAACAGATCGCTTCGATGCGGCTCAGCATGATGTCCGTCGGCGCCAGCGCCGCGGCCGCAGCGGGCTCCTCCGCTTCAAGGCGAGCGATGTTCGCGCTGACCCACCAGGGCGGATTGAGAAACAGCGGCGTGGTCTTGACATAATGCAGCGGGCCACTTGTCTGCAGGACACGCTTGCGGACCTCGAAGCACCGCCTGAAATAGGCGTCGGACGTCGCCCATCCGGCATAAAGCACCGCACTCTTGATCCGCGACGGAAAGCGCAGCGCCATGTCGTGTGCCATCGCCGCGCCGGTTGAATGACCGACAATGTGCGCCGCTTCGATCCCCAGTTCGTCCATCAGCGCGATCATGTCATCGGTCATTTGCGGTACCGAATAAATGATGCGGTCCTGACGCGAGCCGCCGGTGCCGCGATGATCGTGCAGCACAACCTGATGCTTCGCCGCGATGGCCTCGATATTCGGCTTGAAATAGCTTCCCGCGCCGCCGATGCCGGCGACCAGCAGGACAGGCTCGCCGTTGCCGATCACCTCGTAAGCGATCTCCGTTCCGTTCACCTGTGCTACCGGCATCAAACTCTCCGTTATTCTTGCAAGCGTCTTGTCGTGAGGCGCGGCATCAGTAGCTGAGCCACCGTTCGAGCAGCGTGACGCTGTAGTCGAGCACCAGCGCGAGCAGCATCAGTGCGAACAGGCCCACCCAGACCGCGTTGAGGTCGTAAAGCGTGCCGGCGTAATAGACGAGAAAACCGAGCCCCTGCTTGGCGGCGATATATTCGCCGACCACCGCGCCGATCAGGGCAAACCCGACATTCAGCCGCAGACCCGAGATGATCCAGGGCATGGTCGCCGGCGCTACAATCTTCCGGAAAGTCTGCCACCGGGTCGCGCCGAGAGAACGCATCAGCCGGATCAGATCCTGATCGACTTCCTGCGAGCCGCTATAGGCGGTCATCAGCGACACAATGAATGTGATGATAGCTGCGATAGCGATCTTGGATTCGATGCCGATGCCGAACCAGACAATGATCAGCGGCGCCAGCGCGATCTTGGGCAGGCCGTTGATGGCGACAATGAATGGCCGCAGCATGAGTGCAAGACGCGGGGTCAGCCACAGTCCGAGACCCGCGACACTGCCGAAAAAGCAACCGATAACAAACCCGATCAGGGATTCGAGACCGGTCACCAGGGTGGACTGCAACAGCGTTCCGTCGGCCAGCAGCGTGACGAACTTCTTCGCGATGCCGCTCGGCTGGCCATAGAGATAGACGGGCAGCCATTCGGCCCGGATGGCGATCTCCCACAACCCGAGGAAGCCGACCGTCAGCGCGATCTGTCCGAGCAGGATCAGCAGCCACGGCGATATCAAGAGGCCGCGCTGTTGTGCCTGTTCCGTCATACTCAGCGGGCCTTGGGCAGATGCGCGATGGACGCGATTTCCACGAGGAATTCGGGTTTGACGAGATCCGCGCGAATGCAGTAGCGCGCCGGAAATTCGCTCGGAAAGAACTCCTTGTAGACCGCATTCATGGCGGCATAGTCACCGAGATCCTTGAGGAAGATTGAGTTCATGGTCACGTCAGCCATCGTGCCGCCGGCAGCCTCGACGATGCTCTTGATCGACTCCAGGACGGCGCGGGTCTGCGCCGTCGCATCGCCAACACCCACCGTCTTGCCGCTGGCGTCCATGGCCAGAACGCCAGAGACATAGAGGATGTTGTCCGCAACCACACCCGGCGAATAGGGCGCCATCGGAGGCGGCGAGCCAGCGGGAATGACAGGTTTACGGGGCATATCGGGCTCCTCGGGTTCTTGGCGAATCGTTATGATTGATGGGACAGAAAACGTCAGCGGTTGGTCAAGCTTCGCAGTTCGCTGACCGTAGTGGTCCAGCCGAAAAATGTTTCGACATTGTAGACCGTGGCCTCCTGCAAGGAGACCGGACCAGCCTGAAGCGTGGCGTCCTTCACCATGATCGGGAAGTATTCCAGGAAATAGGCGTCGCGGATGGTGGATTCCACGCAGACATTGCTGGCAACCCCCACCACCAGCAAATTGCGGATCCGCCGGGCCCGCAGCATGCCGTCGAGCTGGGTTCCGGAGAATCCACTGTAACGCGGCTTCGGCAAAACAATCTCGCCGGGCAACGGCTTGATCTTCTCGACCAGTTCGTAGTCCCAGGTTCCGCGCGTGATGAGCTGGCCGTCGAGTTCGGGCCGCGCACGCATCGTCTTCAGCGCGTTCGACTTCCACCAGTTTGGAGAGTCCGGTGTGCCGGCTTCCTGTTTTTCCGCATCCCAGCCGTTCTGGAAAAAGACGATGGTGAGGCCGAGCTTGCGCGAGATTTCGATCGTCTCCGCCACCGCGGCGATGACCGGCTTGGTGCCGGTCACGTCGAAACCGGCAAGGTCGAGATAACCGCCCGGCGAAGCGTAGGCATTTTGCATATCGACAACGATCAGCGCAGTCTCATCAGTCGAGAGAGGGAATTCTTCCGGCTTGGCGCCCAGCACAAGGCTATTGTCGTGACGCGGCAACGTCTGAGGCAGGTTCATGATCATGTTCGCTTTTGAGGTCAGCTTTTCAGGCCGAAGTCAGACGCCGCCTTGGCGGCGAACGCCGTATCGACCATTTCTTCGTAGGGCAGTGTCTTCTTGAGCGTGCCCGCACCGCTTTCGTGCTTCATGATCGCATCCCAATCTTCCTTGGTGATGACCGGGTTGCGCGGCACCACGTTCTTCGTGGTCATGAAGTTCTTCGCGCCGAGCTTGACGACATCGGGCGCGACGGTTGGAAATTCCAACCGGCTGACTTCCTCGAAGGTGTTCGGATCGGTGTGCAGCAGCTTCATCGCTTCCGCGAGCGCGTTAGTGAATTTCTGAACCGTTTCGCCATTGCTCTTGAGATACGGCTCGGTGACAAACACGGACGAGAAGGCGATCGGCCCGAGAATGTCGGCGAACGAGTAGACCACCTCCAGCCCGAACTGGGTGACGCCGATGCTGGCGTCCCAGTCGAACGCAATGGCGAGATCGGCGCGACCATCCTTGACAGCAGCGGCCTGCGCACCGGGGGGCAATTCGAGGAAGTTCACGCCTGCGTCCTTCGGATCGAACCCGCCGACGCTGCGCATCAAGTAGGTCGGCGTCGAAATCGTGTTGGACGGGAATCGCAGCGTGGCGATGGTCTTGCCCTTGAGATCGGCCAGCGATTTGATCTTGAGACCGGGCTTTGCGATCGCGAAAAGTGAAATGCCGCCCGCGACCTTGGCGATGCACTTCATCTTGCCGCCTTCGAGGGTGGAGTTGACCGACATGCCGGTGCCGGTCAGCGCGAACTGCGCCCGGTTGGCGAGTAGCACCGAAACAGGCACTGCTATACCGCCCGCGGTGGAGAGTTCAACGTCGAGGCCCTGTCTCGCGAACATATCCTTGCGCATCGCGACATAGAGCGGGGTATAGAGCGCGATATGAATCGCCTCGGACACGATCACCTTGGTCCGGCCTTGCGCGATGCCCGGCATGGGAAATGCCGCCGTCATGCCGAGTGCACCGGTCCCTATCAGCAAACTCCGGCGGGTCGGCATTGCGAGCGATGTCGCTTCAGGTTTGGGCGAGGTCATGTTCCATGGTCTCCTGATAGGATGGCCGCGCCGGCAACCGCGACGGGAAATGAGTTCTCTTCGGGAGATCGATTTTCCAATCCACGTCTACAGAACCGAATCTTCTGCCCCCAAAGTTCGCTCACGCAGGCTATGGAGCATTTATCGTTCTTTAAAGTCGAGAATCTGTCATGCGATCCTGCAAAAAAGGCAACACCTCTTATTTGCGGGTTTTCGCCTTGGATGCCCTGATTGTCGTGGTCAGCAGCTTGAGAAACTCCTGCGCCGCGTGAGAGAGCGGCCTGTCCCGATGCACACTGATGCTCGATCGTGCGGCCGCGAGTTCAGCATCGGCCACCGGGATCGCGCGAAGCTGGCCTGATCCGAGCTGCGTGATCACCGCCAGCGCCGGTTTGAATGCAATGAACTGACCGGTCACGGCCATCGTATTGGTCAGTTCCAGCGAGTTGGTGGTGACCAGCACCCGCGGATTCAGTTTATGTTTTGCAACAGTCCGCTCGAACGACTGCCGGATACCGAAGCTGTGATCGGGAAGCGCCAGAGGCTCCTTGCAGATTTCATCCAGACTGAGGCTCTTGCGATTTGCGTACTTGTGATCACGGGCGACCAGACAGGAAACCGGTTCTGGAAATTCCGCGATGGTTTCGATTTCGGCGCGCGGTGAGGCGTTGAACGTGATGCCGATATCGGCCTCGTCTTCCAGCAAAGCCTCGGTGATCCGATCGGTCGACGCGGTTTGAACCTTGAAGGCGACGGCCGGGTAACGGCGCTGGAAGTCGGCGAGGAGATTGGGCAGCAAGCCCGTGACGAAACCTTCGATCACCCAAAGGCTGACGTCGCCGCGGCGCAGGCCCCGAAGATCATCGATCCCGGCACGCGCGCGATCAAGATCGCGGAAGATGCGATGACTCTGCCGAGCGAGAACCTCGCCGGCCGCGGTGAGCCGGACACCACTCTTGGAGCGCTCGAAAAGGATGGCATCAAGCTCATGCTCAAGCTGCGCGATCTGTCTGCTGACCGCTGACGGCGCGACATGAAGCCGGTCAGCCGCTTTCCGGATCGAGCCGAGCTTTGCAACCGCATTAAAGTATCGCAGCGTCAGAAAACGCATCGGCCCTCCGCAAGACGCGTCCGAAAATCACCCATGTAGCCGCGGCAGCCAAACATTTATATTTGAATCCCCTCATTGCCTGCGGGCTTCAATCCATAGCAAAGTGCGCCGGTTGCCGTCAGCATGAAGCAGCAAGCGGCCTTTTAACAAGCATCTAAATCGTCACGGGAGGTCATTATGGGTTTCGAGGGACTTCAGCTTCGCTCCTTGATCAAGAAAAGCGGCGAACTCGAACTGTCGCTGGTCAAGGTCAAGATTCCGGAGCCGGCGGCCGACGAGGTTATCGTCCGGGTCGAGGGCTCGCCGATCAACCCTTCCGATCTCGGTCTGCTTGTGGGCACCGCCGACATGACGACGGCCAAATCGTCCGGCGCTGGCGACGGTGTCGTCGTGACCGCATCCGTCCCCGAGCCGCTGATGAAAGCCATGGCGGGACGGCTTGATGAATCAATGCCCGTCGGCAACGAAGGCGCGGGCGTCGTCGTTGCGGCTGGAAGCTCCGGCAGGGCACAGGCCATGATGGGCAAGATGGTCGCGATGATCGGCGGCGCCATGTACGCACAATACCGTTGCATCAAGGCCGCCGACTGCATGGTGCTTCCCGACGGAACGACAGCCGCGGAAGGCGCGTCGAGCTTCGTCAATCCGCTGACAGCGCTGGGCATGACCGAAACCATGCGGCGGGAGGGACACAAGGCGCTCGTACATACGGCAGCGGCGTCAAATCTCGGTCAGATGCTCAACAAGATTTGCCTCGCGGACGGCATCGGCCTCGTCAACATCGTGCGCAATGCCGAACAGGAAGAGATTCTCCGCAAGATCGGCGCGACCCACATCTGCAATTCCACCGCCGCGACGTTCATGGACGATCTGACTCAAGCGCTGGTGGAAACCGGCGCGACGCTGGCGTTCGATGCCATCGGCGGAGGCAAGCTCCCGGGCCAGATCCTGAGTTGCATGGAAGTTGCCGCCAACAAGACTGCGAAGGTCTACAGCCGTTACGGGTCGGCTGTTCACAAGCAGGTCTACATCTATGGCGGTCTCGATATGCGCCCGACGGAGCTCAACAGAAACTTCGGAATGGCCTGGGGCCTCGGCGGCTGGCTGCTGTTTCCGTTCCTGCAGAAAGTCGGACCCGCTGAGGCGCAGAAGCTGCGCGAACGCGTTGCCGCCGAACTCAAGACCACGTTTGCCAGCCATTACACGCAAGTCGTATCGCTTCAGGAAGCGCTGCAGCTCTCAAACATCGCCGTGTACGGCAAGCGCGCAACGGGTGAGAAGTTTCTTATCAACCCAAATAAAGTCTGATCGATCATCCGCATCTCAACAAAAAAGGCCCCGGGAAACCGGGGCCTTAAGTTTGTCTGGAGAAAACTTATTAGTACTTCGCGACGACCGGACCACCCCAGTTGAAGCGGTAGTTGACGCCAACCTTCACGGTGTGGAGGTCGTCCGTGTAGGAGAGTGCGCGAGCGCCAGCGTTGGTGTAGGCCACGTTGGTGGTG